>Ga0315289_10000572_pt1 | contig 56622 bp, 41 predicted proteins | sample YL17G11_40_MG_FD_203452 | JGI IMG/M metagenome (GOLD analysis project Ga0315289, IMG submission 203452) | Sediment microbial communities from Yellowstone Lake, YNP, Wyoming, USA - YL17G11_40 | ecosystem: Environmental > Aquatic > Freshwater > Lake > Sediment | place: USA: Wyoming | collected...
ACGGTTGATGACAGCGATCTTTCATCTTCGACGACGCTCGAACAACTGCGCAACCTGATCAATAACGACCCGGAAAATGACGGACTGGTCACCGCATCTATCCTGAATGATGGCTCGAGCAATGACCCGTATCGCTTGGTTCTGACGGCCGATTCCACCGGCATGGAAAGTACGATTTCGATCAACTCCAATCCGACGAATTTGAACTTTGCCACTTCAGCCATTGACGAGATCGAACTCGGCACCGGCTGGAGTGGCACTGCGTCTCCTGTCGTCGGCGCGTCGGCCAGCTACACGGGTACGGTGAATAAGACCTTCAGCTTCATCGTCTCCGGTTCAGGAACCTTCGCCGTCGGAACCGATTCGAGTGACATCGAATGGGTTGACAGCGAGGGCAACTCCGGCACCATCAACATTCCGAATGGGTATAGCGGCGAAGAGATCAGCGTTGCAGAGGGTGTTACGCTCACTTTCGGCTCCGGCACTCTCGAAGGTGAAGAAACCTTCACTCTCGATGTCTTTCATCCCACGCTTGCGAGCGCGCAAGATGCCAAGATCCAGATTGACGGCGTCTATATGACCAAGTCATCCAATGTGGTCAATGATGTCCTTGCCGGTGTGACGCTCACACTCCTCAGCGCTGATCCCACGAAGACGGTGGATGTGACAGTCAGCAATGACACGGCCGCTGTCAAAGGAAAAATTCAGGCGTTTGTCACGGCGTATAACACTCTGATGGGTGAAATCGCCACCGACTCGAGCTATGACGAAGAAAATGAAGTCGCCGCTCCGCTTCTTGGCGACGGCAACTTGGCGAGCATTCGGGGCGATTTCGGCACCATCATAGCCGACGGAATTCTTGGTCTGCGTGATGACGCATTCCTGACCAGCCTGGCACAAGTCAGCGTCAAAGCGGGAACAAATGGCTTGCTCACCATTGATGATACGGTTCTGACGGATGCCCTCGAGGAAAATTTCAACGATGTGGTGAACCTCTTCTGTGAGAGTTTTTCGTCGGATGACGCCAGGATCTTCTATCAATCCCGAACCGAGAACACCCACGGCGGCGACTATGCAATAAGCCTCACCTATGACGGCGACGGGAATATCACCTCGGCGCAAATCAATGGCGTGGATGCTGTTATTGAGGGGATGTTCATCGCGGGGGCGGAGGGAACACCAACCGAGGGGCTTCGTTTGGGCTTCACCTACCCCGGAACGGGAGCCGGGAGCCTCAGCACGACCATCCGCCTGGGTCTGGGCATCGCGGCTCAAGTGGGAAGTCAGTCCGTATTGACGACCGATCCGGATACGGGAGAGATTACCTTCGCGGAGGACTCGCTGAATAATTCGATTGAGGCGATTGATAGCCAGATCGAACGATGGGCAGAGCGGTTGGAAAGAACCGAGGAGCAACTTCGACACGAATTCACGCAGCTCGAGGTCACCCTGGGACAACTCCAAAACCAGAGCAGCTACTTGGCAAGCGTACTTGGATGAGAAATCGGATGAAATTAAGCGACACATCGGCACATTACAAAACCAAGGACGCGCTGACGGCCAGTCAGCCCGCCCTCATTCTGATGACCTACGATGCGGCCTTGCGTTTCATGGCAGAAGCTCAAGTACACATGAAGGAAGGCAACATTTCCGCCAAAGGGACGGCCATTGAGTCTGCGTTCGCTTGCATCGCCGAATTGCGCCGAGCACTGGACATGACAAAAGGTGGCGATATCGCCACTTCACTGTCTACCCTATACGACTTCATGACGACGCAGATTACCCGGGCCAATTTCGCCAATGACCCGGCTTTCCTGGAGCCGGTAAGGAAATCGCTCAAGACGCTCCGAACCGGCTGGCAAGAAGCCATTGAAAAGCTCCGCAGACAAGGACAGTTGACCGAGTTCGAGGCCCCGCAGTCCCCTGGATTCTTGGCGAGATAATGCGAAAGCTCAATATCTTCTTGACAATGGCATTGCATTTGCCTTATCTGAAACGAGTTGAAGAAGAATGGGGGTGCACAAAATGCGTATAAATCCTCTTCAGCCGACCCGCAGCAATCCTAATCCTCTTGAAAATCAAGAGAATAAAGAGAAGCCGATCGCCCGGGAGTCTCAATCTGCCTCTTCCGACTCAGACAAGGTGACACTTTCGCCTGAAATTACAAAGACGCGTCAGTACGCGACTCTGGCGACTTCGGAACAGATTGAAAATATGGATATTGATGAGAAACGGCGGGCACTCATCACCCAGCGAGTAGTCTCGGGCTTCTATAGCCAGCCGGAAATCGAGCGGGAGACGGCCGCCAAAGTGGTCAGCTTTCCAGCTCGTTAGCCTTGGCAATGGAATGCCTATGCAGGGAAATTTTTGTCCCTTTCCTGCCGCCTGGCAATCCCACTGCCCGAAATGATTCCGCAGTTTTTCCCCGACTTTGCCGAGGCAAACTTCGCCGCCTTGGTATGAAAATTGCCAAAGACATTCTGGAGCCGGCCCCCCGCTGGGGTCATTAGCCCTGTAGCTATGATGCTCCAATAATCAGCGGAATTCGACTGAATTAGACTCCAGAATGTGATGCCATGAAATCAAGTATACTTGTCATAGACGACGAACAAGAAATCTGCGAACTACTGCAAGTTGCGCTCGAGATGTCGGGTCATCAGGTACGCTACACCACTTTAGCAGAAGAGGGCGTTGCGCTCGCTCAAAAGGAGCCTTTTGACTTCGCTATCGTGGATATGGTCATGCCCTATAAGGACGGCCTGGCGGTTCTTGAAGAGCTCCAATTGACACAACCTGATTTGCTCGTGATTGTCATCACGGGGCTCCACTCGATAGACCTCTTGCGCAAGACTTTGGACGGCGGAGCCTTCGGCGTCTTATCGAAACCGTTTACTTTGGCCGATATTTCCAGCCTGATTGAATTGGGAAATTCGATCCGGCGTGTCGCACCTCCTTTGTATGCTCTCAGCCCTGTCATACGCCAGACGGTCGAGCTCCGCTTGCCAACGATTTGGCCGGTCACTTTGGAAGTACCAGCCTATCTGCGTGATTTGGCACGCGCCCTTAATTTCCCTCGCATCATCAGCGACCGCAATATCCCCGTGGCGGTCTTCGAGCTTCTCCAGAATGCCATTCACCACGGAAACAAATGCAAAGAAGACACGACCGTCACGGTGCGAGCCACGCTGGCCAACCGAACGATTGCCATTGAGGTCGAAGATGAGGGAGAGGGCTTCGAGTTTGGCCGCATCATGGCCATGCGCGCGACCCCAACCACAGAAACGAAGATTCGGAGAGGGATTCTTCTGGTCCGATACCTCGCGGATCAATTGACTTATGAAAAGAGGGGATGCCTGGCTCGAGTTGTCTTTAAGGCAGTCCGGACACCGCAGAAGATGGTCGCAGACCAATCTGAGCGTTTGAAGTGTCGCGGAAGCAAGACACACTGAACTTGAGAAAAAGATCGAATGGATGTGCAAACTCGATGGTGAAATGTCGGCAATGAAAATTGCCTAAGAGTGACAGGAATGATGTGATGTCTCGCAGTAAGCAACTTCCTACAGTCCTTCTGATCAACGGTGATCCGGCGCTTTTGCGGACGATGGCCATGCAGATCTTGTACGCCGGCGTGGGGCGTGTCGTGGAGTCATCTGACGGCGTGGACGCGTTGCGTCTTGTTGAGGTGCAGAAACCGGATGTCATTGTCTGCGACATTGATCTGCCTCATCTGAATGGATTTCAGTTTTGCCAGATCCTAAGAACTCCCGAGTTTGCCAAATTCAATCGCATTCCCATTGTTCTGACTTCAGCGATCTACCGGGATGTTGTGGCGGAACAAGTCGCGCGCGATGTCGGAGCCTATGCCTATTTGCAGCAACCGCATGAGGAAGTGGAACTCATTCGTTTGATCCGTTGCGCCCTTAAGCAGTGTATGGATGCCGAAGATGAATCCGCGACTTTGGCCTACCGTGGAAACATTGTAGCCATAGACGACGACACCGATGCGCTGGCTTCTCTTATGGAAATCCTGGAAGCAGATTCATGGCGCGTGCAAACGGCTTCCTCGCGCGAGGCAGCGTTGCGCCTTCTGCAGGACAAGCGCGTGCAAATCGTAATGCTTAATTATCACATGTCCCACATCAACGGCCAGAATATCTTGGCTTATATTCGCCAGATCTGTCCGGAGCGGGTCGTGATTATGATGACAAAGTCCGATGCGGAAGACAGCCTGGTGGACCTCATCAAGGCCGGCGCAGATGACTATATACGCAAGCCCTTTGAACCTTCTGAAATTCTCAAGGCATGTCACCGTGCCCATCGCAAGTTTTGTTTCCTGCGCATTCATGAGCAATTCCAGGAGAAAATAGACCGTCTGAAAGAGATGCGGGATTATTTGGATCATCTTGTCCAGCACAGCGAGGACGGAATTTTTTCCTGCGACACCGTCGGGCATGTCCGGGTCTGGAACCGTGGCGCGGAGCGGATGTACGGCTACACCGCCCTGGAGATTTGTGGACAGATTGTTGATGACTTCTTGGATCCTCCGGAGCAAAAGCGGAAGGCTCCGGATGTGGCGCGTATTCTGCGCGAACAAGGAGCCTTTTCGGAGAAGGAAATTTGGCGTCGGCGCAAGGATGGAACCGTTTTCCCCGTGACGGCGACCTATTCACCCATCACGGATCCTCACGGGGTGATGATCGGATTTTCGGTCATCGAGCACGACATTACCATGGCGAAACGGTTGGAGGAAGAGCTGATCAAGAGTGAACGGATGCGGGCGATCACGCAGCTTGCCGTGACGACCAATGACCGGGTCAATACTCCGTTGGGCGTGATTTTGGGCTATGCCCAATTTCTTCAACGAAAAAATCCGACTCTTTCCCCTGAGGACTTCGAAGCGCTCCAGACGATAGAAAAACAGGTTCAAAAGATTAAGAATATTATGACCCAGCTCGAGCGCCTTTCCGAACCCGTTGTGAAGGAATATTCCATCGAGGGGATTGAAATGCTCGACCTGGCTTCATCGCCGTGAAGATGTGAGATGTCCCCAAAAGAATTTCTGTGAAGCATGGCAGGTAAACTATGGGAAAACGGAAAAAGAAAGTGCTCGTCGTTGATGACGACGAAGTCATCCGAAACTTATTGATCAACTTCTTGAAATTCTCCGGCTACGACGGCATGGGAGCGCCGGATGGTCAGAAGGCTCTTGAGATCATCCTTTCGGACGCGCCGGAATTGGTCATCAGTGACATTCATATGCCGCTCATGAATGGATTTCAGCTTCTGAGCGCGATTAAGCGAATCAATCCCGGGATGCCGGTCATCTTTATCACGGGCTTTGCCCACTTCCGGAGGTTTTTTGCCGACAAAACAGCACGGGCGGACGGTTTCCTGGAAAAGCCCTTTTCACTCGAAGCGTTGGACACTTTGGTTAAGAAATTCGTTTAGGAAGAGAGAACCATGAGCTCCTTGAGGATTCTTCTGGTGGACGACTCTCCGACGATGCGGCGCATCTTGGCAAACTCTCTGAAGCGTCTCGGCTATGACGATATTATCGAAGCGGAAAACGGACGAGAGGCCTTGGACAAACTCCACGCGGAACAATTCAACTTCATCGTGACCGACTGGAACATGCCCGAGATGGATGGCCTGACTTTCGTCAAAACCGTGAAGGAAGAGAGTGACTCAGCCACCATCCCCATTTTGATGGTGACGACGCGTTCACAACAAGAAGATGTTGTCGAAGCGATGCGAGCCGGTGTCAACAACTATATCGTGAAACCCTTTACTCCCCAGACATTGAAGCAAAAAATTGAGGCGATCTTCGCACAAAAATGAATACAACACGCTGCAACACCCCAATGGACTCTCTCGGAAGTCCCGAAACGAATCCGGGCTGGACCGAGTCGGAGGATTCGATTCCTCTTTTTGATCGAGTGAGAATCCTCCAGAATCTCGCCGCATCCATTTCTGCCGATAGTCCCGGAGGCCAGCGCGAGCTCGTCAACCATTTCCAGGAGGAACTGCACGGCCTGAGCGAGGCGGTGAATCACGCGTTTAACAGCCTGACTTGGGTGATTTCGACGATTCATGACCGTCGGTCCGAGTGGGAAGCCAAGACGGAAGGACTGATTAGGCGCACCGAGAAACAATTGTCCAAAGTCACCGCGACCACCGAAACGGCGACTTACCAGATTTTGGATGCCGTCGAGAATCTGACTTCAATCCAGGCGAATGCCATCCAGAAAATCGCGGAACTTCCCACTCTTTTCGACCAAGGTTCGGAGCAGGGCTCTTCGCCGACCTTCCAGAGCGCACTGCAACAAATCATTGCAGAGCTCGAAAATGCTCAGGGAAATGCCTTCCAGATTATGGATTATCTCCAGTTCCAGGATATAACCGCTCAGCAGATTGAGCAGGCCTACAGTCTTTTAGGCGAAGCGGAGGCCAAGCTGATTTCGGTAACCATGGCTCTCCGGCCGGTTGCCCAAGCGGCTCTGGGCATCCGAGGAATGAAGTCAACCTATGACGCCAACGCCGAATATGCCCCCACCGAGGAGAAGCAGAAACAGATTGACGCTCTATTTCAGAAGTAGCCACCGACCTCGCCTGCGACACACCACTCTTGACTTTATATGGGATTTTCTATACATTTGTTTGTATGAGCGCAGCGCACCTGCTTATCATCGAGGATGAAGAGAGTCTGTGCCAGCTGATTCAAGGCTATTTTCGCACGGTTGGCTACGAGGTCACGACCGCGACGGATGGTCGTGAGGGTGTGTCGAAATTCGAAGCTGCTCGAGACATTGACCTCGTATTGACGGACATCCGCCTGCCGGGCATGGATGGTCTTGAAGTCCTGGAGGAAGTCAAGCGGCGTGATCCCTCGGTCCAAGTCGTTCTGATGACAGGCTACTCCGAGAAGGACTTGGCGATCCAAGCTCTCCGCCTGGGAGCCAATGACTACCTCGAGAAGCCCTTCCAACTGGAAGACCTCAACCACATCATTCAGCGCGCTCTGGGGCGGCGACGCGTGCAGGCTTTTTCGGCGCGTTGGCTGGGTTTCCTGGAAAAGCTTCCCCTCGGATTTGCCTGGTGCGACGATCGCGGCATCGTGCAGGGGATTACCCGAGATACGGAAGAACTTCTTTGTACTCCGGAAAGGGAGCTTGTCGGCCGGCCCATTTTCGAGGTGACGGGTTGTCAAACGCTGGGATCCTGGTTTCCTGAGGGAGCTCCCAGTCCCCCTTCCCGACCGGCTCGCGCCGAATTGGAGATTGGTGAGCGCTGGCTTTCTGTCTACCGCACCCGCTTTGTTCCGCCGAGGAGTCCTCCACAGACCCTGCTCTGTTTCTCGGATGTATCCGAGCGCAAATCCTTGGAACGGGAGCTTGATCGCATCACGCACGAGATCGAAGAACGGGTCGAAGAGCGCACCCAAAGACTCAGGACAGCCGTTGAATTCTCCGAGCGACTCCTCGATGCAACGAGCGTCGTCATCGCCTATTTCCCGGCCGATGGAAAGCCGTCGCGATGGAACAAATTCGCCCAGAAACTCTGCGGATACACCGAGCGAGAATTGCGGGAATCGGAACCGTGGACTCTGCTCGCCACCGATAACGATTCAAGTCTCGAAAAGCTTTTCCACCCGACCAAGGCCTCTGAGCTTGCGGATTACCCCGCCGACATCCGCACACGGGGCGGCGAAGCCCGAACTCTCAGTTGGCAGACAAGCCCTATTCGTCAGCGCAAAATGATCGTGGGCCGTCTGGTGATTGGAGTTGACATCACCGCTCAAAAAAGACTGGAAGCTCAACTTCAAAAATACACCACGCAGTTGGAGGAGATGGTCGAGGAACGGACGGCCGAGCTGCTGAAGAAAGACGCCCAGCTTATCCATTCAGCACGCCTGGCCACGCTGGGAGAAATGGCCGCCGGTATTGTCCATGAGATGAAACAACCGCTGAACGGCATCTCGATCACCGCGGACTTGATCCGGCTGTTGCAGAAACGCAGTGAACTGACCGGCGAAATGCTCCAAGGCCACTTGGATATGATCAAGTCCATGGTCGCGCGATTATCCAAGATCATCAACCATTTGCGAGGTTTCTGTCACATTGATTCCTCGAAATTCAACGCCATCAAAGTCGAGACCGTGATTGACGGAGCGTTCTCGATTCTTGGCGAGCAGTTTCGTCTTCACCAGGTCGAGGTCGTGCGCGAGGTTCCCAATGGTCTGCCCGACCTCTGGGGAGAACCGAACCAAATCGAGCAGGTATTGGTGAACCTCTTACAGAATGCTCGAGACGCCGTGGACGAACTGGGCGAGAAATACCAAAGCACCGGGAAAGCCCCCTCCGGATGGAAAAAAATCCTGACGGTCCGGGCGGAAACAACCTCGGACAAGAAAATGGTGTTCATTGAAGTATCCGATACCGGCGGGGGGATGCCGCCTGAAGTGCGCGCGAGGCTTTTCGAGCCTTTCTTTACAACGAAAGAACCGGGCGAGGGCACGGGCTTGGGCCTTTCGATCAGCGCCAGCATTATCCAATCGCATCAAGGCGAGATCCAGGTGGAAACAGAAGAGGGTGTCGGCAGCACCTTCCGCGTGGTTTTGCCTGTAGCGCCCCGTCGAGCGCCGTCGAGCTAAGGTTAGTTGAGGAATTACATGGCTGCCTCTGGCCAACTCCCAAGTCCTGAGCTTCCCGAGAATGTGAGGGGGACAGTCTTGGTGGTGGATGATGAAGAAACCATTCTGACCGTCCTGAAGAACCTTCTGACCCTGCGCGGACATGAAGTCATGACCGCCAGTGATGTTTCGCAAGCCCTCTCCCTTTATCACCAACACATCCGCGTTGACGCCGTCCTGACCGATATTCGAATGCCGGGTAAAAACGGTTTGGACCTTCTCGAGGAAATCCGACGATACGATTCTGAATTGCCCGTGCTCGTCATGACGGGCTATGGCGAATATCAGATTGCCGTAGACGCGCTCCGGAAAGGAGCGACGGACTATCTGGAAAAGCCTTTTTCTGCAGATGAGCTTTTCTCCGCTCTCGAACGGACATTGGAAAGCTCTCGGCTGAGGAAGTTGAATCGAGAATACCAGCAACATCTCGAACAGATGATCGCTCAGCGGACGGCTGAGTTGACTGTTTCCGAGGAAAGATACCGGACGCTGGTTGAAAACAGTTCTGACATTTTCTACTCGCTCGATACGGAGGGACTTTTTACTTTCGTCAATGAGGGAGTTCGGCATACACTGGGCTACAGTCCGCAAGAGCTTTTGGGAAAACCCATCGGGGCTCTTCTGCATCCGGAGGACTGGCTCAGTCGCGCTTGGAATGTTCGAGAGCGCCGGCGGAACCCGCGTGCTGACCGCTGGACCGAGGTTCGATTCCTCGCTCCGAACGGGAAAGGGCAGGGAGTGCCCTCTCACCGCGTCCTCGAAGTGAAGGCGCGGGGGGCTTATTGCGACGACGGCCGATTCTTGGGAACCGAAGCGATTGCCCGCGACATTACGGAACGGAAGACGATCGAAGAAAAACTGAGCAAGCAGGCCGCTGAACTGGCGAATCTCGTTGATGAGAAGACCAGCGAGGTTCAGCGGGTTACTCAGCTCCTCAAGAACATCCTGCAATCGGCCGAAGATTTCTTCATTCTCTCAACGGATCCCGAGGGCATCGTTACCTCGGTCAACGAGGGAGCACGCAAGATTCTGGGCTATTCCGCGCGCGAGCTTGTGGGAAAGGCGAATATGTCGTTGCTCGCGCCTGAGAGTGGAGAGGCTCAACCCTGGTTTGAGCACATGACCCGGGCGGTTCTGCATCGCGGGCGTTGGCAAGGCGAAAAGGAATTGCGCCGAGCCTCTGGCGATACCTTTCCGGCGCGGCTTAATGTGCGTCCGCTGGTTGACCAAGCGTCCCGGATGATGGGATATGTGCTCATTGGGCAGGACATCACCGAACAGAAGAACATCGAGGAACAGATTCTGCGGTCGGAAAAGCTGGCCGCGGCAGGACGGCTGGCTGCCGGCCTCGCCCATGAAATCAATAATCCCCTCTACGGTATCCGAAACGCCATCGAGATTCTGGAGCAGGAACTACCGCAAGAAAGCAATACGCGACAGCTTGTGGGTCTTTCACTACGAGAAATTGATCGCATTTCCTTCCTGCTTTCAAAGATGCTGGATTTCTATCGCCCCTCCGAAGACGAGCGCACGGAGCTGGACCTTAGCACCCTTTTGGAAAACCTGTTCACTTTCATGAGAGGGCAGCTCACCAGTCACGGCATCGAAAGCATCTGCGACTTTTCGGAGAAACCTCTGGCGGTGAATGGCTCTCCCAGTCAACTGGAGCAAGTTTTCATGAATCTCTTTGCGAATGCTCGCACGGCGATGTCTTCCGGAGGTCAATTGACCGTGCGCACACGCAAGGTTCGCCAATATGCCGTGATTGATGTCATGGATACCGGCGTAGGCATCGAGAAGAAGCATATCGCACGCATCTTTGATGCCTTCTTCACAACTCACGCGGAGTCCAAGCATTCAGGGCTTGGGTTATCCGTCTCGGATGCTATTGTGCGCAGCCACGGCGGCAAGATTGAGGTTCAATCCGAGGTAGGCAAAGGAACGACCTTCTCTATCTGGCTCCCGCTCGCACAGAAAAAGGATGGACATCAGTCTGCCCGCGAAGATGGAGAACGAGGATGAGTAAACGCTCGGAAGAAAAGAAGCCACGCATTTTGGTCGTGGATGATGAAGAACTAATCCGAACAACGCTGATGATTAAGCTCTCCGCGGATTTTGACGCGACGATTGTCAGCAGCGGGAATGAGGCGATTGCACAAATGGCCGAGCAATCGTTTGATGTGGTATTGACCGACTTAAAGATGATGGGAGCCGATGGATTGGATGTGCTGCGTGCCGCCCGGCAATCGCCCGATGGTCCCGATGTGATTATCCTGACCGGCTATGCGTCTCTGGACAGCGCCGTGGAAGCCCTACGGCAGGAGGCCTTTGACTACCTGACGAAGCCGATTGACCATGCCCGACTGCACCGCGTGCTGTTGCGGGCTGTCGAACGGCGGCGCCTTGCCGCTGAAAATCGAGCCATCACCACCGAGAATGAGAGGCTGCGCAATTTCTACGAGGTGCTCTTAAACGAAATCGAGGATGCCCTTTTTGTCGTTGATTCCTCGTGTCGCCTTGTCGCGGCCAATCGAACCTGTCGAGAGCGCGTTTTTGAAGGGAGGGCCGCCAAAGATAACGGGCCTATTGCGGATGCGCTTCCGCCATGGTTGAAGCAGAAAAGTGAGAAACTCTTTGAGATAGTGCTCGAACAGAAGAAGCCGGAAGTTTTTGAGGCGGCACAATCGTCCAATGGGGTCATACGCCATTATCTGGTGAGGCTTCAGCCTTTGGCCGTCCTCTTGCGCGATCCCAACGGCGGTCTCCTGGCTCTACTGACTGATATTACGGCGCTGAAGCAACTGGCTCAAGCGGAATCCCAGGCGAAGAAAATCGAAGGAATCAGCCAACTGGCGATTACCCTCAATCACGAAATCAACAACCCCCTGGGAATTGTCCTGGGGCAAACACACCTGCTTCGGCAAGACATCGCCAGCGGCGACACCGCTTGGGAAGAGCGACTTTCCATCATTGAAGAGCAAATCCAGCGCATTGCCCAACTGACACAGAAACTCCGTCAACTCAGCACGGCCAAGGAAACGGACTATATTGATGACCGAAAGATGATTGCCATATAGAGGTCGAGGCGACGATGACAGGCGAGCTATCGTGGTTTACCGTGTGGGATTGTGGTCTGTTCCGCGTGATTAATTCGCTCTTTACGAGCTCGTTTTTTGACTGGCTGATGCCGATTCTTTCCAAGTGGAGCCTGTGGCAAATTCCGTTCGGCATCGTCTGGCTGATTTACATGATTCGCGGCCGAAAACGCGCACGCCTTATCGGCGTTTTTGCCATCGTTGTCGTTGTGATGACAGACCAAGTTTCATCCGCGATCGTCAAACCTTTCGTCCAGCGGGAGCGACCGTGCAATGTCCTTGCGAGCGTTCACTACTACGATGATGGAAAATGGATCGTGACGGACAAATTCGGTCTCACGACCTACAAATCCTCCTATAGCTTTCCCTCATCTCATGCCACAAATATGGCGGGGCAAGCCATCTATTGGGGTTATTTTTATCCTCAAGTGGCGCCTCTGTTGTACCTCGTGGCCATTGTTGTAGGATACAGTCGTGTCTATCTGGGACTTCACTACCCTTCGGATATTGTCGGCGGCTATCTTCTTGCTTTGGTGCTCACTCTTCTGGTCGCTTTCCCGCTTCGCACCTGGATATTACCGGATTCTTAGGACGCTCTCCCTTTCTTTAGTTCCCTGTCCCTCAAAGAGATATGCCCCTTTTTGCGCACTTTGTGCGACGCTTGATTCTGCACGAAACAATGCGTATATTTTTGCATGGCTCCTTTCAATTCTGAAATAATTGATAACCAGTATCTGGCTATTCGCCCTCTAAAGCGGGGCGGATTCGGTGTGGTTTATTCTGGATGGGAGCTTTCTCTCAATATTCCCATCGCCATTAAGGAGATTCACTACCAACTCGGCCTCGACGAGCAATCGGTCGCCAGTTTCTCGGCCGAAGCTCAAATTGTCGCGCGTCTTGATCATCCCGGCATCTGCCGGGTTTACGCCCATAAGCGGCTTCCCGACGGCCGCATTTTTATGGTCATGGAATTTATTGACGGTGGGGATATTCGTCGGCTCGAGGAATGGCTGTCGGGCCAAGAGAAGCGGATTCCTGCGGATGTTCTGCTCTATGCGATTGAGTGCGTGGCAAGAGCCCTTCATTATGCTCATGAGTTGGAAGATCCGATAACGAACCAACCCCTGCGCATCGTTCACCGCGATATTTCTCCCTCCAACATCATGCTGACACGGCGCGGGGCGATCAAGCTCATTGATTTCGGCATTGCCAAGACTCGCGCGCAGCTTGCTCCGGCGACGAGAGGCGGCATTATCAAGGGACGCCCGCAATACATGGCCCCCGAGCAGATCAGCTCGCCTCAGGCCATTGATGCCCGCGCCGACATCTATTCTCTGGCCATGGTCTATCTGGAGCTCCTGGCCGGAGCCACACCCTATGGAACAGGCGTCGAAGAATACGCGCTCATCGAGAAGGCGCGCAAAGTGGACTATGACCTGGATGCCTTTTTCAAAGCGCACTGGATCCCCGAGGCACTCCAACCGGCGGTTCGGCGCGCGCTTCGGCCCAACCGGAATGACCGTTTCCCTGACTTGGGAGCCTTTCTGGATGCCCTGAGGGACTATGAAGAGAGTCTTGGTTATAGCGAGACACTGGCGCAGCGGACGCTGCGTGAGCTGACCGAAGCGGCGTTCCCGATGCAGAATTTGGCCGAAGAAGCCGTCGAAGCGCGCCGCCAGATCGAACGGCTTCGCCAAGCGGCCGAAGGCCCCACCATGATTTTTGGCACCGCAGCTCCGGTGGAGCAAGTGATTCCGCCGACCCCAATTCGTCCGGCAACACCAACCCCCTTCACTCAGGGATCTATGCCCGTCTTTGCCTTGCCGCCAGAGCGCCGCAAGAAGCGAACCCTCCTTTGGATTTCCCTGCTTTTTCTGGCGATTCTGCTCGGCGGGGGGAGCGTTTATGTCTATATGAGCTATGTGCAAGGACGCTTCATTTTCTTCGCCCGCAAAACCCAGACCCCTATGAAATCAACGGCACAACAAACGACTGCGGCGGATAGTTCCAGGAAAATTCCTCTCTCCACGCCCTCTCCCTTGGCGACTCAGCCCTCCGCTGATACGGCGGGACTCACCAAGGTCTCCACCGAAGTGGCGGCCTCACAACAGGAATCCGAGGCAGACGATAAGACGACATCGAAAAAGGATGCTGCCAAGCAGCCTCCAAAGACTTACAAGCCCGCCAAAGAACCTGTGGTTATTCCTCCTCCTACGCCGGTTTTTGTCCCCGACGCGAGGATCAACATTATCAGCCTGCGTTCAGGCGCCAGCGTCACCATCGAGCAAATCGGAGGCAGTTTCTCCCAAACGATGTCCTCTCCCGCAACGATTGAAGTGAAACCGGGAACCTACCAAATCTGTTGTCGCCTGCCGGGAGTCGCTCCCAATTGCGGTCGTCATACCCTAAATCCCGGCGTCACCTTCTCCATCGGTTGCGAATAGCGACGGCAGCGGTCCAAATCACTGGGAGGAACAGCGGATAGGCCTGTCATGAAGATGGCCTTTTTTCTTCGCTTGGAAGAATGAACGAAGGAATGGCAAGAAGATGGTTTCTGTGTCATTCCTATTTTTATTCTGAGGTGCCCTATGAGACAGTTCAAGTGGATATTTGTTTTGTTTCTCTACCCTGCGGCCATTTGGGGTGGGGAAATCAGGATTCTGAGCATGGAAGAGGCGCTGCAAATCGCCCTGACGCAAAATCGCACACTGAAAATCGCGCAGGCTCGCATGAAAGTTAGCGAGTATGGCGTGAAGGATGCTCGAAGCGCGTTTCTTCCGCATCTGGCGAGCCGGGCGACTTACACGCGACTTGACCAGGCTCCTTACATTGATGCCTCGAATTTTGGACAGATGTTCGAACCTCTGATGGCGCCGTTCAGCGACCTCGTAATCAAAGGCTACCTTAATCCGGCAACTCTCGCGGGGCTGCAGGGCACACAGATTGACCGAATCTATGTTGGGATGGAAGATAACTATGACATGAATCTGTCGGTTGAACAGCCGCTTTTTTCAGGCGGTGCCCTCAGGAATACCTACCGCATCGCCCGACTGAACGCAGAAACCGAGCTGTGGAACTACCGCAGAGATGAAGACCGTGTCCGATATGAAGTGACCGAAGCCTTCCTGAATCTGGTCAAGGCTCGCGAACTTACGAAAGTCACTGAAGAATCCATCCAGCGCGTCCAGGCTCACTTAGCCGACCTCGAGAATTTATGCAACCGGGGCATCGGCATCGAGAGAGACTTGCTGAAGGCTCGGGTGCGTCTCTCGAACGCCGAGCTGCAACATGTCCGGGCGTCAAACGCCGTGAAGCTGGCCAATTGCCGTCTGTGCAATCTGCTTTCACTCGACCTCGATACCGAGGTGCTCCCGGCGAACATTCCAGATGCCCGTGTGGATTCGCTGGAAGCGTTGCCTGTCTATGCCGCCCGCGCGCTGGAAGCACGGCCTGAGATGAGAGCGATGGACGCCAATCTTCTGACTGCAAAAAAACTGATGGCCATTCGGAAGGGGGAATTCCTGCCCAAACTCCTGCTCTTAGGCAACTATGATTGGAAGAGGCCCAACCGCGAGGTTGAACCTGAATTTTATGAGACCTGGAATATCGGCTTGGCTCTCTCGCTTGACCTGTTTCATGGAGGGTCTCGATACTATCGCCTGGAGCAAGCCAAGCTCGCATTGAACCAGATAGAGCAAAGCGCCCGCCTGCTGGCCGATGGCATTTCTCTTGAAGTCCGGCAGGCTTATTTGGTGACAGAGGAAGCTGACAAGGCCTTGGCGATTGCCGAAGAAACGGTGTCTCAAGCGGAAGAAAGCTATCGCGTTGCGCGGGAGAATTTCCGGGCGGGAACGGCAACGAATACCGATGTTCTCGATTCGCAAAATGACCTCAGCCAAGCCCAAATGCAGCAGATTGCCGCGCATGTGGATCAGCTACTGGCGCGAGCCAGATTGGTGCGAGCATCGGGAGGTTAGTGCTGCTTCCATTGAGGTACGCTCAGTGCGTGCCGCTTCCGGTTCTCCCGAGCTGCAATGGTGCAATCGTGGACAACTGGCCTACGGGCGTCGCAGGTAAGGACTACGAAGTAAGGCACGAGAAGCCGACAACAGGCGAACTCGACAATGAGTGCAAAGCCAAAGACCAGGCTGGGACATGTAAGAAAGACTGAGCCTTGTCTCGATGCATTTGGTGAACGCCCGCATTAAGCGGGCGTTTTTCTTTGACGGTATGGAAATGTTTCGATAGGGTGGGGGAGTCAACAGCTCTATGAAATAACCGAAAGGCAAAAATACTATGCCGTGGGTAGACTACCGACACATCAAGGCGAGCGTGACCATTGGGCAGGTGCTCGCGCTCTACGGAATAGAGCTCCGTCCGAGCGGGGGGCACCACCTCGCGGGCCCGTAGCCGCTTCGATGGCCTTCACCTGATACTCTTGGTTGGCGTCGAACTTGAATTGCATACTATCAGGCCTTCACCGGAGCATTGAAAGCGGCGGTAGCCGCTTGGTACGTGTAGTGGTATCCCTTCCGCCGGTCGGCCAACTCAATCTCGCCGCGCGTGTCGCGGTCTGTCCAGAAGTGGCCGGTGAGCACCGTTTCCTCGTTCTGCGGAATCTGCAACAGCAAAGCACCGAAATGTATAGGGCTCCGGTCACGCACACCGAGGCGAGGCGTGTTCTGGTACACACTGGCTAAAGAAAAACACCCGGTGTCCCCGTCGCGTAAGTCCACGGCGATCACGTCCGAGCAGGATTCCGGGGTCATAAGCCGCAAGGTGATCCGTGAGTAGGTCTGGCGAATCAGCATGAACGCGGTTATAGGTGCGATGGGCTCGCCGGTGGCCGGATCCCGGTAAGTGGAGCGCAGCGTTGCGCGCCACGTGCCCCAAATGCGAGGCCGCTTGACGAGCCAACCTCTGAAAATACCCCAACGCCACACCCACTTGTCGAACAGCACGAGTAGAACAAACAGGCCCGCGACAGCCGTAGAAATAAACCCGAACCACTCAAGCTTGACTGCAACGCCGTTGTACAGGGCTATGGCGCTCCAGAGGCCGAAAACAACATAAGCCAAAGTGGATAATTGTAACTGGGTAAGCATATCTATTTATTGTACTCCGCGTGATTCCACGCCGCCACAGTGAAAGCGTTAACCTGCGCTCGTGTCCACGGCTGTAAGACATGAAAAAGGTACTTGAGGCCGTTCTCTTCGCACCAGTTCTTACACTTTTCGTCAGTCTCTGTGGCGTCGTATACGACGCTGATAACATTTCCAACATCCCCACGGTAGGTGAGGTTCCCGTATTTGTTATCGGGAACATTCCACGCCAAGCACTCCAATAGAAAAGACGGGATCGGCTTGGCCGCCGGAGCGCTGTTGTCGTTCATCTCGTTGCGGAGGTTCTTCACGATACGGACAATTTTCTTGAACCTCTGGCTCGTATTTTGGTTCTTCGTTACCCCGTTTTTGTAGTTTTGCTCAGGGTAATTGTGGATTCGTCCGCCGTTATCAGGTTCAAACGCAACTCCGGTGTTCCAAGTAAGAGTTCCGTTCCAATTACGGAAGTAATAGCGATATTCGAAACAAGGCACTACGTCGGCATCAACCCTGTACGTGTTTTCGTGTATGTCAAAGGCTTTCTTGCCGCGCGTAACTGCCCCGTTCCCGAAATAAGAACGGAGAGCCGCTCCAACCTCATCTTTGAATTGTGAATACCGGTAAGTCACTGGGCTTATTGTTCCGGTCGGTATTGTTACTCCCTCGGCTACATCGTAGAAAAAGGTGTCTGTGCACAAAACACAGACATCAACATCGCTGTCCTTGCGAACATTGGTACCGTAGCAATAAGAACCTTGCGCGAAAGTTCGTAGGCCACGCCCACTAAGCGCAGTAGAGGCCGCAATTGCCTTCCGAATCATTGAGGCCGCGTTTTCACACCTTGTGTCTTCTGTATCGCTGGGCGGCTTCGACCACGTATTAAACTGACTATCCCAATCTCGTGCCATATTTTTCTCTTAAATAGTCTTCAACCGGCACTGAAGGGCTAAGTTGGCGGCCTTCTCGTCGTCGAGGGCCTTATCGCGGCAAATGAACAGCAAGTCATGGCTGGACTCAATTCAAATTACACATCCAAATTCCGCACATACTTCGCATTGCGCTCGATAAATTCGCGCCGGGGCTCGACAGCGTCGCCCATGAGAATGTTGAATATACGATCCGCCGCGGCGGCATCTTCCAAAGTAACCTGCAAAACGGTGCGCTTCGCCGGGTCCATTGTGGTCGCCCAAAGCTGTTCGGGATTCATCTCGCCCAAACCTTTGTAGCGCTGGATATGGACTCCTTGCGCCCCCAGGCTCTTCATCGCCTCATCCCGCTCTTCCTCGTCAAAGCAATAGATCTCTTTTTTGCTTTTGAAGACTCGGTAAAGAGGCGGTTGTGCGATGTAGACGCGGCCCCCCTCGATGATGGAGCGCATATAACGGAAAAGAAAGGTTAAAAGCAGCGTGCGAATGTGCGCCCCGTCCACATCAGCATCGGTCATGAGAATAATCTTGCCATAGCGAAGCCGGGAGAGGTTGGATTCCTCTTTAGGTCCCCAAGTTAATTGGGGATCGGTCTCCTCTTTGACAAGGTCGGCGTCTTCTTCGGGACCGATCCCGATGCCGATGCCAATGGCAGAGACCATCGTGCGGATTTCTTCATTACTGAGAATCTTATCCAGGCGCGCCTTTTCCACATTGAGAATCTTGCCCTTGAGCGGCAGAATCGCCTGAAAACGGCGATCCCGTCCCTGCTTGGCCGACCCTCCGGCACTGTCACCCTCGACGATGAAAAGCTCTGTGGTTTCGCGGTTCGTATCGGTGCAATCAGCAAGTTTTCCGGGAAGATTTCCTGATTCAAGCGCCGTCTTGCGTCGCGCAATCTCTCGTGCTTTTCGTGCCGCTTCGCGGGCCCGAGCGGCACTCACCGACTTCTCAATGATGCGCCGGGCAATTTGGGGGTGCTCCTCAAGAAACTCCGACAGTTTCTCGTTGACGACCGATTCGACAATTCCTTTGATTTCGCTGTTGCCCAATTTCGTCTTGGTCTGGCCCTCGAACTGAGGCTCCGGCACGCGCACGGAAATCACCGCCGTCAATCCTTCCCGCACATCCTCCCCGGAAAGACTCATTTTGCCATTCTTGAAGATGTTCAATTTCAGCGCATAGCTATTCAGAGTGCGGGTCAAGGCGCTCTTAAATCCCACAAGGTGCGTTCCGCCCTCGACGGTATTGATGTTGTTGACATAGGAAATGATATTTTCGGTGTAGCCATCATTATACTGCAAGGCAACTTCCACCGGCACTCCCTCGCGCTCTTGCTCAAAGTAGATGGGCTTGCCTTGAACCGAGTTTCGCGTTTCGTCCAGATATTGCACAAAGGCGACCAATCCTCCCTCAAACTGAAACACCTCCCGGCGGCCATCACGCTTGTCCTCCGCGACAATCTTCAGACCGCGGTTTAGATAAGCCAGTTCGCGCAATCGCTGGCAGATGGTATCGAAATTGAAATCTCGATGCTTGAAGATAAGCGGGTCCGGCATAAAGGTCGTTCGCGTTCCCGTGCCCGTTGCACCTTTTTGCTGTTCAACGCCAGTGGTCGCCGCGCCTCGCTCATAGCGCTGAACATAGCGCCAGCCGTCACGATACACCTCCACTTCCAGCCAAATCGAGAGGGCATTGACGACCGAAACGCCGACCCCGTGCAAGCCACCCGAAACCTTGTAAGTTTCCTTTGAGAATTTGCCCCCCGCATGAAGAACGGTCATGACGACTTCCAAGGCCGAGCGCTTCTCTTGCGGATGTTCCTCCACAGGAATCCCGCGACCGTTATCTTGCACGGTAACCGAGCCATCTTCATTCGTCGCGAGCTGGATCTCCGTGCACCATCCTCCCATCGCTTCGTCTATGGAATTGTCAACGACCTCATAGACCAGATGATGAAGTCCCCGGGCGCCGACATCCCCAATGTACATGGCAGGACGGCGACGGACCGCTTCGAGTCCTTTCAATACCTGGATTTGGTCCGCCCCATAGGCAACAGAGTTGGACGGACTATCTTTAACTTCGAAATCGCTTTCGTGCATAGCATCAGGCCTTTATAGATCCCCGCGTACGCGGGGAAACGCCGGGACGGGGCTCATTTCAAGAAGATTTCTTTGACGATTCCCTCTCCAACAGCGTCATGGATTCTTTCGAGAAGTTCCGGTTTATGAAATTGCAGCTCGGCCCGCCAGACCGCATCGCTGCACTCCAAGACCAGGCGGCCTCGGAGTAGCTGCACAGGTTTCGCTCGCCCTGCGATTCGCTCCCCGACGATTTCGGGCCACAGGCGAAAGAGATCAGCCTCTCGCAGGCGCTTCTCGATGCGCTTCGAGCGGGCAAACTCCGCAATGGCCTTCGCTAAAGTCGCGTAGGGCATAAGGAAAACTCCACAGCAAAATCGCGGGGATTTTCATGAAAAATATACATAAAATTCATCTCAAATTCAAGTCCAAGTGACAGGTTTCTTACCCATTCACTTGGACCTCGCACCCGTGCTCAAACAGAAGCGCAGGCAAGAATCTGCCGAAAAACTTGCAACTTTGTGAATAGATAGGTATATTTTAGAATGCTTGCCGCCTATAGCGCTCTGCTTGGCCTGACACTTGTTTGGGGACTGACTTTTCCTCTGGTACAAATGTCCCTGAAGGAAGTGTCGCCGACGCTCTTTCTATCTTTGCGGTTCGCGATAGCATCCGCGACGCTCTTTTTGATTTTTGGCAAGCGGGTCATCCCTCAAAGCGGCCGAGATCTTTGGAAGGGACTGGCTATCGGACTCTTTCTCTGGGGCGGCTACATCGGGCAGACGCTTGGTCTCCAGTTTACAAGCGCATCCCGGTCGGGATTTCTGACCGGAACGCTTGTGCCGCTGACGCCATTTTTCGCTTTCCTGCTTTTTGGCGAAAGGTTCTCACTGCGTCTTTGGATAGCGGTACTGATCGCGTTTTCCGGTATTTTCATCATGTCCCGTCCGTCCTTGGGCGGCTTGAACTTGGGCGACGGCCTGACACTCGCGTGTGCAGCCAGTTTTGCCCTTCAGGTCGTGTACATCAATCGCTGGAGCCGAGCCGACAACTTGCTCTCCCTCGCGTGGCTCCAGCTCGCGCTAAGCACCGTGCTATCGGCCTGTGCCATGCCGCTGGAAATGGCTCGCTTCCATTTCTCATACCTGATGGCGGGGACTCTGCTGACAACAGCGATTCTGGCTTCGGCATTGGGGATATGGGCTCAGGTGAAATATCAACCTCGCTTGTCCGCCGCGGCCACCGCGGTGATCTATGCGATGGAACCTGTCTTTGCCGGGCTTGCCGCTTGGCTTATGTTGGCGGAGAGGCCGCCGACACCCACCCTCATCGGGGCCGCTCTCATTTTGTGTGGCATGATTCTCTCGTCCATAAAGATGGAACCAAAAAGGAATAATCCATGAAAAAAGCATTCTGCGCCCTGTTCGTCGTTTTCCTGTCGGCCTCTTTAGGGGCCGCGCCGCGCTTGGTTATTGATGTGGGAGGCAGGGAAACACTGTCCGATACTTTGCCGGGAACCGTTCTCTATGTTCCTGCAACGGACTCCACCGCCCCACATCTTGCGATTGATCCTTCGCAGCTTCCGCTTCAGTTTTCGCTCGACTCGGTCATGCAGAGCGCTGAAGAGAAAATGCGCCAGCTTGTCGTGCAGATCGAAGGGGCCGAGGGCGATCCTACTTTTGAGCGACGCATAGGAGAGCTCGTCGGGCAAATCCTGCTCGAACGCGAATTGGCGCTGCTCGACCTGCAAATCCAGAGCGCAACAATTCAAAAAGATTCGCTGCTTCTTTCGGCGCTTCGCCTCGCCGTGGAAGAGCTCTTGCGACAAAACCCTCAATTGCAGGAAATGCTCCTGCGCGAGGCGCTTCGGTAGAGAACTGAGTAGAATGGAAGCAAGCCTCAGCTTGTCGAGCACTTGACACGAAGATACAGGTGGGTTGAATAGGATGTAGGAGAATCTTTGTGTTGCACAAAGGTATAGGAGCCCAAGCAGAATCCATTGGAGTAGCGACAGTGAGGTTGCCTTCTTTCATGAGCCGCAGTTATTTCGAACCGCACCATTCAGAGGAGTCAAGCCATATCGAACGGCGGGCGTCTCGTTTGCACACTGACTATGTAGATTGAGGTGTGGTGCTGGGAAACGCTGGCAAGTTTGTTTCCGCTTTATACTGGTTCTCAAGAGCGTGCCGACATATGGCGCGGCGGGGAACAAGGGACTTTAAGCCCCTTTCCTTTTTCACCCCGCGCCAAGATACCACTTTCCTACGGGCTGCCTCTGCCTGCCCGACTTGCGAATCTCTTTCCGATAATGGGCGGCCAGAGGCCGCCCTTAGGGACGATTTCTTCTCGAAATTGCGAGTCGTTCACTTCGTTCGAGGACAAGTGCGGCCTCGGCGAAAGAAAAGCAAGGGACTCAAGTCCCTTCAGGCTGTTGACAAAGTCCCTCAGCACAAATGAGCATGTTCTCGGAGATACGTTCGGTCCTCAAATTGAGAACTTCTGAGAGCCAACCGAGTGAAATGAGAAAACTGGGGGATGCCACCGAGCCACAATAACCAAACCCCGCCAGAAATGACGGGGTTTGTCAGCAGTCTGAAAAGGGACTCAAGTCCCTTGTTCGGGCGGGGAGTCCGCCACGGCGGAACATGTCGGAGAACTTTCAAGAATCACTATAACAGAATCCAAACTGGGCTTGACATCGCCGTGGGAAGTTGGCATCTGTTGATTTGTTTTTTAGCGACATAGGGCAACCCGTGTCGCTGAAGATCCAAAGCCATGCCTTGCGAGGCAGCAAAATGCCTTCCACTTCCGAATCCTTCAGTTTTTCTTGACTTTATGCCTACTGTTGGCTATATTTAATGGTTGGTTCTCAAAGAAAAAGCGGCCCATCGCGGCTATGCCATTTTCACTGTATTTTTAAGGAGCGGTCATGAAAAAAGCGCCTAAGAAATCGGGGAGATACCTGCTCGTGATTCTCTCCATTATTTTTGTAACAAATGCTGCGTTGGCGGCGTGGCGCGGCGAGCCTCGGCGTTTGCCCGAGGCGGCCAGTTTCCCAACATTCCCCTCACACCTTGACGAGGGCACCGATACGCTCTCCTGGGACAACGGCACGGCGACCTGGTTCTTCTCCTTTCCCGCTATAGAAGGAGAAGACTCGCTGTTCAATGTGCGCTTTCTTTCCCCGGATACATGCAAACTGTTAGGCGCTTGGTTTATGCTCTACTTAGGGGAAGACAGTATCTACACAGCATCCAATTTCGCGCCGCTGGTGTGGAGTATGGGACCCGATAGTTTTCCCAGCCAGATTTTGGGCGGGGATACGCTGCCGTGGGCCGAGATAGATACTTTCGCATGGAGCGATGGAAACATCTTCCATCCTGCGTGGTGCTTCATTGATCTGTCAGGTCTTGACATCCATCTGGACTCCGCTCAATGGTTCCACATCGGGTTTACGGGCGTTCTGGAACAATCCACCGACACCATTGCTATCATTGCCGACAATGGTGTGCCAAACTCCGGTACGCCCTACAGCGCTTTCATGTGGCGCGGAGACTGGTACACCGTGCAATATCTCTACGGCGTGGGCTACAACCTGTTCATTCGAGCTCTTGTGGACTTGGGATCGGCTGGCGTTTGGATTCTCGCGCCCAATGGAGGTGAGACATGGCTCATCGGCGCCACGGATACGATCCAATGGTCCTCGGCAGGCGTTTCGGGCAATGTGAAAATTGAACTGAATCGCACTTACCCTACAGGCGCATGGCAAATCCTCTTCGCAAACACGACGAACGACCAGATCGAGCCCTGGCCAGTCAGCGGGGAGACCACAACCCAAGCCCGCATTCGAATCGCCAGCGTCAGTCAACCGACGCTTCAAGATATCTCCAATGGCGACTTCACCATCACAAATCCCTATATCGTCGTCGGTGATCCGAATGGGGGCGATGTCTGGGCCGAGAATGAGACCCAGACTTTCACCTGGGAAGGTGCAGGTGTCAACGGGAATATTAGGATTGAATTGAATCGCGATTATCCTTCCGGCATTTGGGAGACGCTTTTTGCCTCTATTCCATTCACGAATTTTGCGCAAGACTGGGTGGTGATAGGACCGGCAACGAACACTGCCCGCGCGCGGATTAGCGCGATCGGGGATACGCTCTCGGATATTTCAGACGGCAACTTCTTCATTCTTCCCCCTACTCTCCGTATTCTTCGGCCAAATGGAGGTGAGCAGTGGTATGTCGCTTCCTCCGATACGGTGCAGTGGATTGGACTTGGCTTTGAGGGCGGTATCCGAATTGAACTCAACCGAAACTATCCGGAAGGTGAGTGGGAATTGTTGATGGACGGCACCGAAAACAACGGGGCAGAAGCGGTCTTCGTCACCGAACCGCTCTCCGACCACTGTCGAGTCAAGGTGAGTGCGCTCGAAGATACCCTATTCGATATTTCGGATGGGGACTTTTCGATTGACTGCTCTCAGGGCTATTTGGCGCTGGTGCGTCCATTGGAGGCAGATGTGCGGGTGCTTTCTTGGGAAGCTGGAACAGTGGACAGCACCCACACCGTAATCAAGATCTTCTGCCTGAAGAATTTCGGCAGCGAGATGATCACTATCTTTCAACCCCTCGAGCCTCCAAGTGCTGAGTTTTCTCTCGTCACGAATTGCCCGGGCTTGTTGGATCTTGCCCCTGGGGAGATGAGCGTCTGCCAGGTCGCACTCACTTTCAATCCATCGGCCAATGGCATCTATTACGATACGCTCCTCATCCAGAGCAACGCGGTCAACCAGCAAAGTGGCTATGTTCGTTTCCCGTTGTCGGGCGAGCAGATTACATCAGCCACAGCCCAAGTGGATGAGATCCCCCGTGAGTTCGCCCTTCATCCGAATCGGCCGAATCCGTTCAATCCCATGACGCGCATTTCGTATGACTTGCCCAAAGCGAGTCTTGTCACTTTGAGAGTCTTCGACCTATTGGGGCGTGAAGTTCGGACACTTGCCCGCGGACTGCAACCTGCGGGAAGCCACACGGTTCTCTTCGATGGGTCTGGTTTGGCCTCGGGCGTCTATCTGTGCCGTTTTCAGGCAGGAGAGTTTTCCGCGATACAAAAGATGATGTTGCTAAAGTAGATTGCGGCCAGGTTAGGAACCCGGCTCGGTGATTCAGAAGTACTTTCGTGCCACACCGCAGCGATTGACCGCGCACTTCATGGCCAAGAACATATAAGTCCTTGATTCTCTCAAAAATTTTTTGTAAATTGATAGCTGAGCTGACGAAGCTCAATTTAAATAAATACAGCGTGATAAGTCAAGGGCTGGCACACTCTAAGGGCAACTTCGATGGGACGTAGGGTTATGGAAGAGGGTCAGAGAAACTGCGATTTGCAGTGTCAGCCTCAGATCGCGATTGTGACCTCTCCTGGAAACGATACTGCAATATGGAGGACAAGGTGATTTCACTTAGGAGATTTGGAACAGCTTTGATGGCCGGGATGTGCGTGCTGATGAATCATTCCCTTGGATTTTCTCAGTTGACACAGGCAGACCGCAATGCGGTCGTTTCAATCGGCAATAACTGGCTTCATTTGGGACAAGAAATGGGATGGGGATGGACAGCGGCAGGGGATTTCTCTCTCAACGCCGTCCAGGAGATACAATATCAAGGCGAGCTCTTAGCCTTCAGTCTACCAATTGAGGGGGGCGGTTATATTGTGGTCCCCGCTTACCGCGAGCTCCCGCCTATTATAGCCTATTCTGCAAGCTCGCCATTGGATGTCAGTCGTGATGCGGGTTTCTGCGGGATGCTCAAAGAGGATTTGAAGTACAAGATTGACTTGGTCCGAAACTATCTGAATAATCCCAATCCTCCCGCGGAATGGTCTGCTCTGCAGGAAGCGATCGGCCAATACCGGAGTCTGTGGCAGATTTATGCCGGCGACTACCGGACTTTCACGAAGAGCGTTGAGGAGCAGAATCGCAGCAGAGCAATGGACAGTGAAGCGGAAACAGAGAGTCTGTACGGCATCTTGGATACGGGACCGCTTCTGACAAGCAGTTGGGATCAGGGCGCGCCTTACTGGGACTTGTGCCCAATGGGCGACGGTGGGCGCTGCTATGTGGGTTGTGTTGCCACGGCTACGGCACAGATTCTCTACTATCACCGCTCCCCAACCTATGGGATTGGGAACTACACTTACTGGTGGGGTGGCGACTACTCCTGTGGCGGATCCACGCCCGGCCAATATTTGTCGGCCACTTTCAGTGATGCCTATGACTGGGCAAATATGGTTGATGATTATTCGGGCGGAGAGACTCAAGCACAGAAGGACGCCGTTGCCGAGCTTTGTTATGAAGTCGGCGTCGCGGAAGATATGGACTACGGTCACTGTGGGTCAGGCACCTACATGACGGATGTGATGGAGGCTTTGACGGCCCACTTCGGCTACTCGAATGCGATTGACATGGAAACCCGCAATAGCTATTCATCAGGGAATGCATGGTTTGCGATGCTCCAGGCTGAATTGAATCAGTCACGACCTCTACAATACAGCATCTATGCCCATTCCATTGTCTGTGATGGATGGCGTGTTGGGGGAACCAATCAAGTTCACATGAACTATGGCTGGGATGATAGCCATAATGCCTGGTACACGGTGGACGAACTCTATTGCCCTTGGCCGGGCTGCGATTACAGAGTCGAGGACGCCATACGCTACATCATTCCCACAGGTATCATCACGGTTACCTACCCAAACGGTGGCGAAATCTGGCATGTGGATGAGATAGACACCATTCATTGGACAAGCCAGAATTACAGCGGCAATGTCAAGATCAGCATTAACTTCAGTTATCCCGGAGGGCCGTGGCAGACCATCGTTTCGAGCACCCTGAATGATGGCAGTCATCCCTGGACAGCAACGATCCCGATTACCACCCATGCTCGAATACGCGTAATCGGCGCGACCAGTCCATCCACGGGAGACACATCCAACGCGGACTTCACCATCGCCGACGAGACCATACCAATTACCGTCGCTTCACCCAACGGGAGCGAGGTTTGGCTTGCGGGTGAGATGAAAAACATTACTTGGGTGGCGGGGGGTGTTTCGGGGAATGTGAAGATCGAGCTGAACCGAAGCTATCCTTCGGGAGGTTGGGAGACGCTTTTCGCCAGCACGACCAATGACGAAAGCGAACCGTGGCTGGTCACCAGCCCGATCACCGATGCCGCGCGGGTACGCGTAAGCAGCGTGGCTCAACCCGCCGTTTCGGACATTTCGGATGCCGATTTCACCATCAATCAGGACAATCCGCCTGTCATCTGGCATGATCCGAAGGATGATGGTGCTCCGGGATATGTGTTGTTTGTGGCGGGAGTTTCGGATGAGATTGCGGTGGATGTGGTGCGGCTATTCTGGAGGATTTCGGGCGGCGGGGCGTTCGATTCGACGGATATGGACGCGACCGGCAATCCCGATGAATATGCCGCCACCCTCAGTTTGGCGGATGCCGGTTCCTATGACTATTACATCAAGGCTCGGGATGTTGGCCAGCAGGTTTCGACGACGGGCATCTATGATTTTCAGCTTTATCCGTTCTGCGGCACGACGATTTCCTATGATGATGGCAGCGCGGAGCGCTACAGCTGGGCAGGAGCCGAAGAATTTCGCTGGGCGGTGCGATTCACACCAGCCAGCACGCCGTTCATTCTATGCGGCGCGAAGTTCAGCGTATCGCGCATCAGTCCGGATTCGGCGCACAGCCGCATTTTCGTCGAGGTCTATAGCGAGAGCGCCGGTTTCCCCGGGACGCTTTTGTTCCGCGATACGACCGGCTCGATTGGGAATGTCGTGGGTGGTTTGCCGCCGGGACAGACTCATTGGGCCGATGTGGTGATCCGCGACGGCAGCGGGGAACCTCTGGTGCTCTATGATGACTTCTTCATTGCCGTCGGCAACCCGGACACGCTTTTTTACGAAGCGTTTTCGCGCGACACGACCAGTCCGAACAGCGGGCGCAGTTTTCTCTATGACGGGTGCGCCTTGCAATGGTACAACGAAAATGATGTCTGGGAAAACTGCAAGCCCGGCGACAGGATGGTTCGGGCTGTAGGCTATTATCAAACGCCGCCCACGGTTGTGGTCTATCGGGCGGGGGATGATGCGGAATTGCACTGGACTTCGACCGGCGCGCCGTATTATCGCATTTACAGCGACACGACACCCTTTGGCAGCTATGGGACTTCAGAAGGTTCCACCTCCAACACGACTTTCGTGGATGTGGGCGCGATTTCAACAGCGACCCTGAAGTTCTATCGCGTTGTTTCTTCGACGGTACCATAGGGGGTAGTGTCTTCACTGGTCATTTCCAATTTCAATAGCAAAATCATCCCGCGGTTCCTGTCGGAGCCGCGGGTTTTTATTATTACGGTGATTCTTGAAAATCCTCCGACATGGTTGGCTTCAACCTGCAACGGTCTCTCGACTTTGAAGACAGTGACTCCGAACTTGTCCTCGAACGAAATCAATGATCCGCAATGGCGAGAAGAAATCGTCCCTAAGGGCGGCCTCTGGCCGCCCATGTGCGGAAAGAGCTCGCAAGTCGGGCAGGCAGAGCCAGCCCGTAGGAAGAGAGTGTCTTCGCGCGAGGTGAAAAGGCAAGGAGTGTGAGCCCTTTGTTCCCCGCCGCGCCATATGTCGGTGCACTTTGGAGAATAGTATGCCGATGCAGAAAATCGCTTGCGCTTCGATTCAAAAATTTGTAGATTGATTGAGACAGAAAAAGAGAGCGAATGGTCGGCAACCCATCATGAAGGGCCTTAAGAGAAGAGTATGGCGTCGGCTTCTAAGATTCCGATGCACAGGTTGTGCCGTCTGCTGCACAGAACCCATTGTGCCGGTGACACATCGCGATGTGGCGCGCATTATGAAAGCGAATGGCCAGATCGCGCGACAGATCGTTCGCTTCTTTGGGCAAGATGAGGTCATTGCAGACCAGCGCGTCCCGAGCTGGATCAAACTGCGACAAGGAAAGCGGCTCATGGGGCTGCGCAAGCGGCGAGGTCATTGTCAATATCTCTACCGAGGTCGCTGCCGAATCTATCCCTATCGGCCGCTAACCTGCCGACTCTTCCCTTTCAATATCTTCTTTGACTCCACAGGACATGTCGAAACCTTAGAAATCAACGATGCGGTAGAATGTGATTATGCTCTCGATGGAAAAATCGCCCTCGGTGCCGTTCAGGCTCTCTACTCTCGCGACGAGAAGCAGGATGAGACCTACTTTGCAAAGGTGAAACGATGGAATGCCCAACGACCGAACGGAACGGCCAAAGAGTTCCTCACCTTCTTGGGTTTTGAAGAAGATGCCCAATGATGGTTTCTCAAATTCTTTCGATTTCTGATGGTCGAACATGGCAACCCATGAGTGCAGACGCCGTGCTTGCAGGGCGTTGACCATTCTGATAATTGTCTGCCTGTACGCAAATCCTCCCCTCGGCTTTGGGCAGGAATCATCGTTTTCTGCACCGAAGCGCCCGGCTCTCTCTCCTGCAGTGCGCACCGCTTTGCTAACCGTCGGAATCAACGCGACCGTCGCCACCGTTTCCTATTTTGCTTTTTGGCAAGGACAACCACAGTCGTTTCATTTCAAGAACGATGGTTGGTTCGGCCGTGAGCAATATGCCCTTGGCGCCGACAAAGTCGGCCATGTTTGGAGCACCTACCAACTGACAAATTTCAGTGCGTGGGCTTACAGGAAGCTCGGCGTTCCAGAAGGATGGGCGAATATCGGCGGCATGCTCAATGCGCAACTGGCGCTCCTTGTCATGGAGATTGGCGATGGAATGTCGCCTTGGGGATTTTCGCGAGAGGATGTCATTGCGAACGCCGCCGGTGCGCTCTTCGCATACAGTCGTATGCGTTGGCCAATGGTCGGCGATTTGACGGATTTCAAGTGGACCTATGTATGGCGTCATGCCGTCCCGCTTCACGGCGGTCCCGGGAAACCGAGTCTCTTCGAGAACTACGACGACTGGACTTTCTGGCTCGTTCTCCGCGGTAAACGAGTCCTTCCGCGGTCGCTGAATTTCCTCGGTCTCGGTCTCGGCTATCATATGGAGGGATTCCACTTCCTGCGACCTCGGCAGCGAATGTGGCTTGTGGGCCTCGACCTCGATTGGAGCGAACTTTTGCGGCCTCAGAGACCATTGCTGAAGGGACTCGTTACAGTCTTCAACATCTATCATCTTCCCTTCCTTCCGGCTTGGAAAGAGACGACTCATCTTCGGTAGCAAACCGGAAAGCGGTCCCGGCTTTCGCGGGGATCCGAGTCCCGATGCATGTTGGTTCAAAGGTTGAAGGGAGATCATTATGAACCGATGGACAGAAATGCTCAGCAGAAATCAAACGGCACATATAAAATGCCTCGTGCTCCTCTGCCTGTTAGGATTCGGGCTGGGTTGTCAAGAGGATGAGCCCTCCGTTCCGGCGCAACCGCCCCCCACGATTCGGAGAGGCATCGGATTTACTCCGAGGTCTTTCGATTCAACGGGTATGGCGGATTTCTTTGCGAAGGCTGCGGAAGCTGGTGATATAGTCATGTGGGCCGGTGACTGGATAGAACTGGCCGATTCGGTCGGAGGCCCCGCTGTGGTGGCCGGTCTCGCATCCGTGTATCACTACACGCCCTTGATCATCGCCCAGTTCTTCTCCCAAAGTGGTGACAGCCTCTTAAGACCTCTCAACGATTCCGTCAGGGAGATGTATAGCTCTTGCGCTGGGGCCTTCGCGAGGCGATTTCAGCCGGAATATCTGGGATTTGGCCTCGAAATCAATGTGCTCTATGAGCATTCTCCATCCGATTTTGATATTTTCGCTGACTTCTTTCCCGTGGTTTGCGATTCCGTGAAGGCTCAGTCTCCATCCACTCAAGTATTCACCGTTTTTCAATTGGAAAAAATGAAAGGATTGAACGGCGGACTATTTGGGGGCGTCAACGACACGAGCAACTCGCAATGGTTCCTGTTGGAGCAGTTTCCGCGCTCCGAGATACTGGCTCTCACCACCTACCCCGGCCTCGTGTTCACGAATCCCTCGGAAATTTCATCAGACTACTATACCGAAATACGCGCCCGCACCAGCAAACCGGTTGCCTTCACCGAAATCGGCTGGCACAGCAATCCTTCCCCCCAAGGTTGGGAGAGCAGCGAGAGCGAACAGGCGGAATTTGTGACGAGATTCTTTGACCTTGTCGAACCGCTTGACCCTGAGTTTGCCGTTTGGAGCTTCCTCTATGATCAGGACACTGACGAACCCTTCAATAGCATGGGGCTGTGCAGGCGCTCCGATGGCGGGGCCAAACTCGCATGGAGCGTGTGGATTGGTGGCGGGCAGTAATCTTTGTCGTTCCAAGATGCGCAGCCTCTGAAGCCGTCTGTGGGTCAAAAACCCGGGCGGGCAAAGGTCAAGACGAAGTGAAACATTAACCAGTTTGAGCGCTCGGATTAGATAGTGAAGGATTGTGCGGCTTTTCGGAGGGAAGTATGAAAAGAATTCCTTTCTTGCTTTTGGCATTGTGCGCAGCCATTCTTGTCGCGCCGTCGGCTCAGGCACGAACCGAGCATTACGATAGAGTCATCCAGAAAGCCTTTGACGCTTCCGATTTGAGCCGAGTTCTCATTCATTCCGAAAACTTGCGCGTCGAAGGCTGTGATGTGGATTCCGTGGAGATTCACGCGGAATTTCATGTCGCGATCAGCGGTTGGTATTGGGGTGGTACCGAGTTCCATGATATCGAGGTCCGGAAATCGGGCCAAACTTTGGTAATTACTGAAATTGACAAACATGATGGCATCTTGGGAATTGTGGTTAACCGAACCACGGATAACCGCTTCGTTGTCCGAATACCTCAACGATTGGCCCTGGAGGTTCACGGAGAGGATGGACATATTTTGCTCCATGACCTCCAGAGCTCTATCCGCGTGGAATTCGAAGACGGTCACCTGGAAATACGAGATACTTCCAGTCCGAATCTTCGGATCCATTTCGAGGACGGTTCCACCACGCTCTACGATTTTCGAGGGGCTTTGGAAGCGGAATTCGTGGACGGCAAACTGCGGGTTTCAGATAGCAACTTGTCGGCTTTGAGACTCCGATACTCTGATGGCCGAGCTGAATTTGAAGCAGGAATCGGGGGAGGCGGGTCCTATGATGTGAGCTTGGATGACGGACGGTTTGAATGGACATTCCCCTGCTCGACTGCCGCAACATTCGAGGCAAGAGTCGAAGATGGAAGTATCCGAGCGGACTTTCCCGGACTGGACGGAGACTCTGACCGCCGATTCTTCGCCCATACCTTGGGCAGTGGCGGGCCATTGGTGGAAATTGATGCGCAGGATGGAAGCATTGTCCTCGAAACTGCTCTTGAAATAAAAAAACAGGCTGAATAGGCCTGTTCCCAAGTGGATTTCTATGGCCGCCTTCGGGCGGCTTTTTCATTCATGCGGCTGTCAACTCAGCTTTAGTTCCATGAATAGGCATGGCTGCACCGGATTGTACCGATACGCGTCGGTCTCGGTGAATCCCAATGTCTTATAAAGCGCAATGGCTTCTGTCATCGAAGCGATTGTGTCCAATTTCATGCTCTGATAGCCAATCTTGCGCGCTTCTTCGATAGTCGCCACCGCGAGCGCGCGACCGATTCCCTTTCCTCGATACTCCGGCCGCACATAGAGCCGCTTCATCTCGCAAACGCCCTCAGCGAATTTCCTCAATCCGACGCATCCCGCGACTTCATTTCCAAACATCGCCAGGAGGAGCCGCCCGCCCGGCGGCGCGTATTCTCCCGGAAGCTCCGTGAGCTCTCGCTCGAAATCCTGAAAACAGAGGTCGAATCCCAAGGATTCCGCGTATTCTTGGAAAAGCTCGCGAATGCTGCCGATTTGCTCAGTCGTCTGTGCTTCGATAAGGTTTATCATATTGCCTCGGGCGGGTCGCAGACCCGCACCCTACAAATCGCCATGGCAGGTGCCCTCACCCGACCGAAATCTTTTCGCCGAGCCAGGTTCTCAACCTGGCCGGAACCCTCATTCGATATGGTATCTCATAATCGGCCGCGTCGGCGAGCGGCGCAGGACTTCCATAAATCCCGCCTTGCGGAACGCAGCCGCGAGACCCGTGTAGGCAAAAGCATCCGCTGTCGTGCCTTTCTTGGGTTCAACGGGATAGCCTTCGAGGATTTTGCCGCCCCGCTTGCGAACATAATCAATCGCCGCTTCGAGGAGTTTCACCGTGACCCCTTTGCGTCGGTAAGGCCTGAGGATGAAAAAGCAGACAACAGACCACACGGGCTTGTCGTCTATGGGTTGTAACACGCGTGAGCGAGAGAGAGTCGGATAGCTTTCTCGCGGCTCCACTGCGCACCATCCCACCGGCTCGCCGCCCGCATAGGCGAGGATTCCGGGAACTTTGCCCGAATGGATGATGCGCTTCATCGCACTTTTATTCCCCGTGCCCTTTTTCTTCTCGAACTCCGAGCGTGTCAACTTCCACCACATGCACCAGCATCCCCCGCACGCTCCACGCGGGCCAAAGAGCGTCTCAAAGTCGGGCCATCGCTCCGGTGTCACCGGGTGAAACCTCAACTTAGTAGATCCGTTTGCCACTTTGGGCATTGTTATTCTCCTTGCAGCAAACCATGTCTTAATAGCTCAAACAAGTGTTGACATTTGTTTTCTTTATATATATTTGCAGAAGTGTTCCGAAATACCAGTCAAACAATCTCGTCTCCACTACCATTCACAAGGAAGTCTCACTATGAAAAAGTCAATTCTTATTATCTTACTCATCACCATCGTCTGTATGTGCATCGGGTGCGAAGGTGAAAAAGGCAACACAGGCCCGATGGGGCCAGCAGGGCCATCTCTGGCCATCAACACCCTATCGGCAGAACCACCCATCGTGGATCCGGGTGACACAACTCGTCTTGTCTCAAGTGTCGTTTACCATGGAAACGGCACTCTCGCCTACCTATGGACGGCAGCAAGCGGTACCATTCTTTCTGCAACGAGCGCCGCTGCACGGTGGGTGGCTCCGACTAATCCCATCAGCTACGGTCAGATTACCCTCACAGTGACGGATGGCAGCGACACCGTGCGAGGCTTTCTTTCCATCCCTGTCACCAGTGCTCTTCCGACTCAGGACTTGGTGGCCTACTATCCATTCAACGGCAATTCGAGTGATGAAAGCGGCAACAACAGGAACCTGACCAATTACGGGGCAACACTAACCGCAGACAGGTTCGGAAATGCAAATAGATCCTACAGCTTTGATGGCGTGAACTCGTACCTGCAAGCGAACGGGTATCCAGCACTGCTAACCACCTTCACTTACTCAGCATGGATACAGCTCAACGATAGTGGAAGCAGTGGGGGCCGCAATTTCGGTTGCTATGGCACTCAGAGTCAGGGGGTCTCAACTTGGGATGTGGCGACCAGCGTGGAAGCCAGGTGGATTTCTTTCTTCGACATGAGAAACAATGTGTTCAGCACAACACAAGTTATCGGAAATCAGTGGGCTCATATTGTAATTGTCTATGCTGAAACGACCAGAAGTATTTATATCGACGGAACTCTCTCTGCAGGGCCACAAAACATATCTACACCGATACAATCTCAAACGTCATACAATCTTCGAATTGGCAGACACATCAACGGTTCCATGCCATTTCTAGGGATGATTGACGATGTCCGCGTTTACAGCCGTGCACTATCCCTTTCGGAAATCCAGCAACTTTACCATGAAGGAGGCTGGTGAGAATGATATTAGCACTGGTCTGTTTAGAAAATCCTGACATTAGGTGGATGTTTCGTATCTTGAGGATATAAGACACACAGCCTTACGTCGGGTTCACGTCAGCCTGGATCGCTATTTGGAATGCTATCGAGGGCAGAGCGGGGCGAATCTGGGGATTCGCCGCCGTCGATGCTCACGCAATCCCCACCGGATCCACATCTATTTCAATCTCGACGCCAGCCTCCGCGCGGGTGCGGTGGAATTCGTCGCGGGCTTGCTTGACAACGCGGCGAAGAATGGCGCCGCTTTCGTCTCGTGCGCGCAGCGACCGCACAAGAAGATGATAGCGAATCTTGCCTCGCAGCTTGTAGAGAACCGCGGGCGCAGGTCCCAAAGTTTCAACGCCGCCTTCGCTCTTCAAAAGCGAACGAAAACGCAGCGCCGCTTTTGCAACTTTGCTCTCGTTTTTGCCGGAAAACCGCACAAGAACCAGTCGCGCAGAAGGTGGAAAGCTCGCGGCCTCGCGCCTTTGCAGCTCCTGCTCCGCGAAGCCAAGCCAATCCTGTTCGCAGACTGTTTGCACGACCGGATGCTCCGGCGCAAAGGTCTGCACGAACACTTTGCCTATGCGTTCTCGTCGTCCCGCTCGACCCGACGCTTGCGTGAGCAATGCCGCACCTCGCTCGGCAGCCCGGAAATCGGGATGAAAGAGTTCCGTATCGGCTGAAACGACGCCGACGAGTTGCACTCTCGGAAAATCCAGTCCCTTCGCCACCATCTGCGTCCCGAGCAAAATATCATAGTCCCCCGCTGCGAACGCCGCAATCATTCGTCCGTGCGCACCTCGCCGTGTCGTCGTGTCCAAATCCATTCGCAGCAATCGCGCTTGAGGAAAATGAAGGGCAAGCTCCTCTTCGAGCCGCTGTGTGCCAATGCCCTCATAGGCAAGGTCCGGCGAACTGCAGCGCGGGCAAGCATCCGGCACATCTTCGCGCTTGTCGCAATAATGGCAGCGTAGCACTCGGCCCCGCCGATGATAAGTGAGACTGACCGCGCAATCGGGACATCCCGGAATAAATCCGCAACGACGGCACATCAAAAAGGGCGCATAGCCGCGCCGGTTTTGCAGAAGAATTGCTTGATCCCTGGTTGTGAGAATAGCTTGAATCTCCACAACGAGTTCATCGGATAGGGGCGCGACCTCTTTGACATCCTCATGCTGCCGCGAAATAATCGCAATTTGCGGCAGGACAGAGCCGCCGACTCTCTCGGGAAGCGTCAGCATCTCATACTTGCCCTGCCGCACCTGATAGAGCGTTTCCATGCTTGGCGTGGCGCTGCCGAGCACAACTACCGCTCCTTCGAGATGCGCTCGCATGAGAGCGGCGTCACGCGCGTGATACCGCGGGTCAGGCTCTTCCTGCTTGTATGTCGCTTCCTGCTCTTCATCCACGACGACGAGTCCGAGTTTCTTCAGCGGTGCAAAGACGGCGCTGCGCGCCCCAATCACGACCGGATAATCTCCGCGCAGAATTCCTCGCCAAAGGTCGTAGCGAATGGCAGGCGACTGCGCACTGTGCTGAATCGCCACGCGATCGCCAAATGTCGCATGAAAACGCGCCCATAAGTGAGGCGTCAGCGCGATTTCAGGCACGAGCACGAGCGCTGTCTTTCCGATGCGCAGCACTTCCTTGATGGCCTCGATGTAAACCTGTGTCTTGCCCGAACCGGTGACGCCATAGAGCAAAAAGGCTTTGAATTTGCCAACGGACAGGGAGGGCTGAATACTTGAGAGCGCTTTCTCCTGCGCTTGCGTCAGCGTCGTTGGCGTGACAATCTCAGGCGCTTTTTCGCGCTCCGGATCCCAGCGCGAAACTTCTTCTAACCGAAGTAGGAGAACCTTCTTCGCAAGAAGTTTCCCCAGGGCTTGACGACGAGCAGAGGAGGCTCCCTTCAAAAGCTCTGTGCGCAAGATACCTTCAGGCCCGGCTTCGAGAACATCGCGCAAAAGACGCTGCTCACTGCGTGTGTCCAGACTTGCGAGAACCTTGTCCATGTCTTCTGATGCTTTGTCCTCCGCCAGCGACACAATGGCCTCCATTTTTGACTTGACTCGCGGCGGCAGAAGCACGGGACGCAGAGAAATGATCCCTGCTTCTCGAAGAAGACGAACCTCAAGCGGAAGTCGTGACGCTCTCAGATTGCGCCGCAAAGCTTCCGGCGTCAAGGGCCCTGCGGACAACGCCTCCACGACTCGCTGCGCATCCGGGTGCCGGCGACAGTAATCACGCCACTTATCACCCTCAGGCACCGATTCAAGAACCCACCGGCGCTGCTCGTCCAAGGCAGTGCCCGCAGGGAGCGCTGCTTTCAACGCATCCCCCCACGGACAAAGGTAGTAGTCTGCCATCCACCGTGTAAAGCGCAAGAGGTTTTCGTCGAAAACGGGCTCGCTGTCCAAAATTTCCGAAATGGATTTTGTCGCGCGAGGATCAAGCTTTGCATGCAAAGAGACGAGAAAGCCCGTTGTGCGGCGGCGTCCAAACGAAACAAGGACGCGTTGCCCGGGTTTCGCCCGTTTCGCGGCGTCCACTCGCAGGCCGTAGCTGAACGAGCCTGATACTGCCGGTACCACCACTTCCGCCGTGATGGCGAAATTCAGGTGTGTCGTTACTTTTTCTGAAATTTCAGTCGTAGCGGGACTCCCTTGAATCCATAGCTCTCGCGCAGACGGCGCTCAAGAAAACGCTTGTAAGGCTCATAGACAAGATTCGGATAATGGGAGAAAAAGATGAAAGTCGGCGGCTCGGTCTCCACCTGCGTCAGATAGAATTGGCGCGTATCTTTGCCTTTCAATGACGGCGGCGGGCGATCTTTCATGATGCCGCTCAGGAACCGATTCAATTCCGGCGTCGAGATGCGCTTCTGCCGCTCCTCGAAAATGCGAACCGCAACTTCCAGAAGGCGATGTATCCGTGTTCTCTCCAATGCAGAAACAAAGAGAATCGGAATATAATCGTATGTGGCGAGACGCTCGCGCAGTTCTCGTGTCAGGCGATCCGCTGTCCGTGCGTCTTTCTCGATTAAATCCCACTTATTGATTGCGAGAATCAGCCCCTTGCCAAGCTGCGCGGCTTGATCGAGGATTTCAACATCCTGCGCCACGACTCCTTCACTTGCATCCACCATGATTGCAGCCACATCACACTCGCGAATCGCCCGCTGGCTGCGCAAAGTGCAAAAGAATTCGACTGCCTCATTAATCTTCGTGCGGCGCCGCAAACCCGCCGTATCAATCAGGGTGATTTTCTGACCGTAGTAAGTCAATACGGAATCCAAACTGTCACGAGTCGTCCCGGGAATCGGCGTGACGACTCGCTCCGGCCTACCCAAAAGCGCGTTCACGAGCGATGATTTGCCGACATTCGGACGGCCGACAATGGCAATTCGCGGGCGTGGACGCGTGAGCTCTTCGCCTACACCGACCGGCGGCAACTGTTCGATGATTTTATCGAGAACCTCGGCGACTCCCCTGCCGCCAACCGCACTACATGCGAAGGACTCCCCCAGGCCCAGCGAGTAGAACCTGCCGATCTCGGCCTCCTGTTTCGGGCTGTCCACTTTGTTCACGACAAAAACGAGAGGCTTCTGGCTGCGGTGCAAGATGCGCGCGATGTCCGCGTCCACATCGGTGGGTCCCGTCTGGGCATCTCCGACAAACAAGACGAGATCGCATTCATCCAATGCGAATTCCACCTGCTCGCGAATGGCCTCTTCGAAGATGTCACTTGAAGCGGGCACCCATCCGCCTGTGTCCATGACAAGAAATGCACGGCCTGTCCATTCCGCCTCGGCGATATGGCGGTCGCGTGTCACGCCCGACTCCGCAGCCGTCACGGCTTTGCGTCGGCCGATAATGCGATTGAAAAGGGTGGACTTGCCCACATTCGGGCGCCCCACGATGGCAACAATGGGAAGCGGCATAATCTTAATCCATATAAAGACAGATTCAATATAAGACATGAAGTCTATGTTGTCAACCCAATCAAAAAACAAAACGGGCGGACACATAGTCCGCCCTAACAAAGCTCTTTGTCGCGCGGTGTCGGCTGCAAGCAGCCGACCCATTAATGGTCGCGGCGGTGAATTCACCGATGTCGGCGTAGGGGCACGGCGTGCCGTGCCCACCAAGATCCGGGCATGCGAGACGCATGCCGCGGCAACGAACCCAAAATCCTCGCCGCGCGTGGGTGCCCTCACCCCGCGCGAAAGCCTACTTCAACAACATCATCTTCCGCGTCCCGACAAATCTCTCCGCCTCCATCCGGCACAGATAAACGCCCGAAGGCAAATCCGTCGCATCCCAAACAATCGTGCGAGACCCGGCGGGCATCTCTCTGTTCACAAGCGTCGCTACCTCGCGCCCCAAAAGATCGAACACCTTCAAAGAGACAAGTCCCGTCTCTTTGACATCATACCGAATCGCGGTCGTCGGATTGAAGGGATTCGGATAGTTTGGATAAAGGGCAAACTCAAGCGGCATAGCTTCATGTGTTGGCGTTGCGGAAACAGTCTGCTTGTGAATCGTCTCGCGGCCGGTGATGTCCACTTCGGAAATGCGATATTCATAAGTCATGCCATTCTGCACGAAACGGTCCATGTATTGATAATCATGCGGCTCCGTGGTCGTTCCATGTCCGGGAATCTCAGCGAGCATGCGGAAATCTTCTTCTCCGGCTTTGTGCTTGTAAAGCACAAAATGGTCGTTGTCCAATTCGCTTTCCGTCCGCCAGTGCAGCGTCACTTGCCCATCGCCTGCGATGGCTTGGAAGGTTGTGAGCTCGACGGGCAGCGGCCCTTCAATCGCTCCTGAACTGTCCCCGACTGTCCAAGTCACATAATCGCTGCAATAGGGGTGCGAGAGCCATAAAGTATCTATTGAGCCCGTGGCGAGCCATGTGTCGTTTGTGAAAACGACCGAATCGGCATAGTTCGTCGCCGTCCAGCCTGCCGCTGGCGCATCTCCGCTCATCCAACCCACGGTGCCGCTGCAAAAGTCCGTGAACACGAGCCGAGACAGCGCCCCACTGACCCGATGCAATCGGTACCCCCAATCTGGCGGCCCGGGCAAAATCAAAGTCACATAGCTCACATTTGGATATTCCGGCCCCGTCTTCACCAGCCAGAAATCACCGCCAAACCCGAAGGAGGAGGTTATCCCCGCCAAGACATAACCGCCGTCCGATGTCTGTTGCACCGAGTGGCACTCATCCCCGCTGGTCCCTCCGAAGGTGCGACTCCAGAGACTGTCGCCATTGGCGTCCGTCCTCACCAGCCAAAAATCTGAAGAGCCTGCACCAAAAGACATGCTGGTTCCCGCCACAACATATCCGCCATCGGTTGTTTGCTGAATTGAATAGGCTTCATCTGCAAGAGCGCCCCCATAGGTGCGCGTCCAGAGCGTGTCACCTTGGCTATTGGTTTTGACAAGATAGAAATCATAATCGCCCGCACCGAAAGAATCTGTGTACCCCGCCACAACATACCCACCATCTGCTGTCTGCTGAACGGAATAGGCGCAATCTCCCCCGCTTCCCCCGTAGGTGCGCGTCCAACATAGCCCCCCTTCGCTGTACGTCTTCACAAGGTAGAAATCTCCATCGGTGCATCCCGCCAAAATATACCCCCCGTCCGTGGTTTGCTGAACCGAATAGGCCACAGTCCAACTGCCAGGGCCCCAGTAGGCGCGCGTCCACAGGGGGTCGCCTGAGCTGTTGGTCTTCACGAGATAGAAATCATTGCCGCCACCGTAATGGTGGGTCGATCCGGCCACAACATATCCCCCATCGGTCGTTTGCTGAACCGAATAAGCTATATCCTGCCAGACATCTCCATAGGTGCGTGTCCAGAGGATGTTGCCAGAGCCGTCCGTTTTCACAAGGTAGAAATCGGCGTAGCCTGCACCGAAGGAACAGGTCCATCCCGCCGCAACATAGCCCCCATCAGTCGTTTGTTGAACAGAATAGGCTATATCATGGCACGAAGAACCTCCCTGAGTGCGTGTCCACTGCGTGTCGCCGGAGGCATCTGTCTTCACTATATAAAAATCCAAATTGCCTGCTCCGTAAGATTGGGTGGCTCCAGCCACGATATACCCTCCGTCTGCTGTCTGCTGAACGGAATATGCCTCTTCATCGCTGCTCCCTCCATAAGTGCGCGTCCAGAGAGTATCCGGCGGCTGGCCGAAGCTCGCCTGTGCAAGGGCAAGCATGAATAGAATTATCCAAATCTGCTTCATGGTGATTTCCCCTTTTGGTTTGATGGTTTCTTGTGGGCAGGGAGCTCCCCGCCCGTTTCGAATCGCTTCTATTTCGCCTGATTTCTATTCTGAGATGTGGAGGCGGACTGCCGTCCGGCGCTACAAAACCTTGTCCTTTTTTCTGCACTAGCCCCCACCGTCCCCGGTGGGGGGGCATGCGGGACGCGGGAGCGTCCCGCCTAGTGATGAAACAAGGTGGGTCATTTGCATTCGGCGCGCTGAGCCGAGAAACATCTACAAGATACAGCGGGAAACAGGGAATGTCAATAGAAATCTTTCGCGATTTCGGTCGGGTCTGGAGACCCGCCACGGCGAAAGATAAGGTTGAAAACCTGAATCCGGCGGGCGCACACATGGGTTCGCCCCTATGGCGATTGGGGGCAAGAAACAGAAATCCCCTCGGGATCTGCCCGAAGGGATTGGAGGATTTCGAGCGGCTGACGGGACTCGAACCCGCAACACCCAGCTTGGGAAGCTGATACGCTACCATTGCGTCACAGCCGCAGGTTGCCCGAGGCAAATCGAGTTCCGGCCCGCCCTGTCGCGTCCGAGGGACGATTCGCTCGGGCTATCGAAATTATAATGAACTTAAACTTAAAAGTCAAGAGGCAAGAGCTCCCCACCGCCGGATTCCCGATTACCCAGCCCCAAACCTCGGAGAAAGGGTTGATAAATTCGGATTTTTTCGGTATACTCTGGCCCATGTGATTTTCCGCCCGAGCCCCGTTGCGTCGAAGCGAAATGCGGCTCGGGCGAGTTGCATAGACAGGCCTCAGGGCTTTTGCGTGGGAGACAGATTGCCCCATCCTCTCATCGTTCGATTGCTTCGGAACCGTGCTGCATTCTACCAGGAGCTCATGGAGCGGCTCCCATGGGAAAAGCTACGGCGCGAAATCGCATATGCTGCGATGAACTTGCCGGAATTGTCGCCGCCTGCTTCTGATGTAGTCACTGAAACGGAGGAGGCGTCCTCGCCGTTGCTTTCAGCCCTTCAGCTTGATGAATGGCTCAAGAAGGATGGGATTGGCGTTGCGAGAGCCCGGCGCATTATTTCCGTCGAGAGCGCCCTTGACGAAGCGTGCCATCTCGAAAGGGTCGGGATTCTTTTATGCAGCGCCCTGTCAGAGGCGGAATCCGAAGATTCTGAGAATCTCCGTCTCGTGGAGGCCGCGCATAGTCGCGCATTTCTTGCACTATGTGAACTGCGCGACAGGCTGGAATACCATCGGATGACACTCCTCAATCCCTGTATGATTTCAGAAAATAATCATTTAGGCTGAACAGCCGACAAGGCTTGCTTTTTGCATTATGTAAAAAGGATTTGGAGGAATGACAACGGCAATGAGCCCAACGCCTGAATGTGGCAAAAAGCCTGCGCAGCTTCTCGAAGCGGAAGCCCCTTCAGATAGTGAAATTGCGCGCCTGCTTCCGGGATTCTTGCACAGCCTGAATAATCCGCTCTGTGCCGTGACAAATTCAATCGCCCTCCTTGAAAAGGACGTGGCGGATGAGCCAGACTACCTGAAAGATGTGCAGGAGCTCCGCCAGACGACAGACAGGCTGATGCAAATGATGGCTGCGATGCAGCTTTTTGTTCGTGGCGGGGTCAATGGGATCAGCAGGCTGCCCGCTGACCAGCTTCTGGAATTGGCTGTGCGGCTTGTCCGCCCGCTTTATCATTCCAAAGGAGGGCAGATTCTGTTGGCCATGAATGGCGCGCTTGCTCGCCTTTCTCAGGAGCAAGCCAGCCATTTTCTGCGAGGGATGGTATTTCTTTTGATGGATACTTTGGAAATCATGAGTGCGCCACCAACTCTCGCGATTGAAGCAGCGATAGTCGAAAATGGGCCGAATCGGACACTCCGTTTTGGCTTCTCGTGTTCTACGGACATCGAATTGCAGGAAATCCAACGGCGCTGCAATCGGTGCATGACGCTTTTCGAGGCGTTGGGCGGCCACTTGAGCATCAAGAGTGATCCAATTGGTCAGGTTCGTCTTGACGGACAGGTCTCCATTCACACGGGCGATGTGTTATTGGATTAGCCATGAATCGGAACGCCGACAAAGGAAAAATTCACATCGTTGTTCAGGGGTACGAGCGTTGGAAGGCTGAATTGACTCTTGGGTCATCGGATACGGCCGAAAGCGCAATTCGCGCCAACCTTCGTCGGGCAAAACAACGGCTGGCTCAGCAATATGGCGTTCCCGAGGGACAACTTGAATACACGCGCCTTCTCGGTCGCAGGCCTACTCCTCAAGGCCTTGTGGTGGAATTGGAGATTGTCAGGCAGCACTTGTGTAAGGGGGCACCGGTTTTCCGCCTGGAACCTGTGGAGGGGCCCGATGGAACTGCTTTTTCGGATATGGTGCTGAGAGCGGATTTGTTCCCCTTTGATCAATTTGACAAGCCACTGACCCGAGAATCGCTGGAGAACTACCTGGTGATGAGGGACATCCAGCTTGACCTTCTCGATTGGGCGGTGTTGGACAAGGCTTTGGAGACACTGCAAAGCACACAAAAGGAAATCAAGGGATTAACGGCGGGTTTCGGCATTTTTCCGGATTATGGCTCCGATGCTATTATTGAATACGCCCTGCCGACCGCGGAAAAAAACCGAGCTTTTGCCGCGCAGATCGGGACTCGTCGCGTCGCGCGCGGGGATCTGCTGGTGCGCCGGACTCCTGCCACCACAGGTCTCAGGATGGGAAGGAATCTCTTGGGGCGGGAGCTCGTTGCGCGGCGCGGTTGGGATGTGGAATTGGTGGCACAAGAAGGAGCTAAACTCTCGCGGGACGGCTGCAGCATCACCGCAGAACGCGAAGGATTGGCCCGATTTGAGCGCTTGGAGCAGACCATACGGCGGCAGGGAAAGGTCGAGCGAGTTCCCGCGCGCATTGTCGCATGCGTCGAATCCCTCCATGCCGTCGAGGGCAACTGCGTGCTCCAGTTGGATTGGAATGGCCACCTTGAGATTCAAGGCAGCGTGCGTTCCGGCAGCAAGGTTCGAGCGAGCGGAGCGATGATTGTCCACGGCGACATTGAAAAAGATTGCGAGATTTTCGCCCGGGACAGTATTCACATTGACGGCAAAATCTATGGGAGCCTTGTCGAAAGCGACGGGCATCTTGCGGCCGGCGGCGCGGCGGCGCAAACTCAGGCCAAAGCCGCGAAGAAGGTGCTGATTCATGGCACCGTCGAGGATTCTTGCATTAGAGGACAAGATGTTTATTTGGGCGAGGTGAAAAGCAGCAAGGTCCACGCTTTGCGCCAGGCTGTCATTGAAAAGGAACGCGGTTCGCATGGCGACGAGTCAGAAATTGTGGTGAATCTGCGCGAGTTTCTATCACTCCAGCAGATCGAGAGTGCTGCAACGGTTCAAAAGATCGCCGAAACGATGAGGCGCTTGGTTCAGCTTTTTGGCCCGAAAGTGATCCAAACGGTGAACAGCACCAACATGCGGCAAGTCCTCCACCAATTTCTCCGCGAGCAGAAGGGAAAAGGTGTGGCACCTTATTCGCCGCAAGACATTGCGAATCTGCGCAGCATTTTGGAACTTGTGCCGGCTTTCCGCGACTTGCTCGCCGATGCTGGTCAGGAACTCCGGGAATTGACGGATCAAATCGCCGTACACGAGGACCAAGAGATCCTTCTTGTTCGCGAGCCTATTGCCTCCTTGACAGATTCCAAATCGGATTGACCCCCGAGTTTCTTCTGCAGAAACCTCTAAACGGACTAGAGCACATCCCAAAATTAACATGGGAGAATCAAGGGCGAGTGGCGGCGGCGAAGCGTCTGAATCATCGCGTTTTGGAGCGGACTTGATTCGGCAAGAAGAGACCCCTTCCAACTTCCCCTACTGAAGTAGGGGAAGAACCGATTGCGCGTCTCCCTACTTCAGTAGGGGGACAACAGGGGGTTCGTCCATGACTTTGCGTTGCTTGCGCAACGGAACGAAGTATCACTCTGATATTTTTGAGATACGCTGTAAGGAAAACCCTGACCCATTCCCATACTCTCACAAGTTCATCTCCGAAAACGAGATAACCAGCGACCCTTGCGGAGGATTATGTTGATGATGCGATTCTTGTATTTTGTTCTTGCTGTAGTTGTGATCATTCCTTCAACTATTCCCGTCTTTGCTTCCCTTGAGGGAGATGAAAGTCCTGTGGCCTCGAAACGACTTTCGGTTTCTGAGGTGCAAAGCACTGCTGCGGGAGCGCAATTTTCCGTTCGGGCCATCGTAGCGCAGCCCGGGTCCGAGACCATATTCGATCCCCGGGTGGACATGCTTGCTCGGCCATTTTCCGCGGGATTTCTTTGGGTGTTGCCCACCGGAACCAATGGCGTGATTGTCGAGGCGATTCCTCGCGCTTGGCGTTCGCCCGACCCCGGCGAACTAAGCGATTCGCTGATTGATGCGACTCTGAACTTTCCCCTGCCACTCGCGACATCGAGCGCGCCCGCAATCATGCGAGGGATTCCGCTTGCAACCTTCTCCTTTAATGCGTTGCAGCCTGCGGACGATGGGCGAGGTGTGCGCATCTGCACGGATTACCAAGTCCGCGTGGACTATCAACGCTCGGGTGGTGCCGTGCAAACACACAAATTGTCAGCGACCTTCATGGACATGGTGGCGTCCGTTGCCGGTAACTTGGATGAATTGCCGCCCGTGCCGGAACGTCACCCCGAACCCTATCTTATCATCTACAAAGCGGGCGCGAGCGTGGACGCGTTGCAGAATTTCATCGATTGGAAACTGCAACGCGGGCATACGGTTACAGTAGTCTCCACCGATGAGATCGGCGGCGCAACGAGCGAACAAATCCGCAATTACATTCAAAACGCCTATAACACCTGGGATGAGCCGCCAACTTTTGTGGTGCTGGTGGGCGATACGGATAGTCCCTATAGAATGCCCACTTTCCGCATTACGGGAACTTATACTTCTACAATCTGCACTGACCATCCCTATGCCATGCTCGAAGGCGATGATTACTTACCCGAAGTTCTCGTGGGAAGACTCTCGGCAGATACCGAAAGTGACCTTCGCACAATTATCGCCAAGACGGTCAACTATGAGAAGACGCCTTTTGAGCCCGACGGAGCTTGGCGAACGCGAGCGTTGATGGTTGGAGTAACCGACTATTATGGCAGCTACACCTCGGCCTGGCCCACCAAGCTCTGGGTGCGCGACCGCTTGCTTGAACACGGTTACACAGATGTCAGTACGGTTTCATGGCCGGGTGGCAGCGCCTTCCAGATTCGTCAGCAAATCAATTCAGGAGTCAGCTTCGTCAACTATCGCGGTTTTGGCTCGCCCGATGGTTGGGCAATGCCCTCTTACCTCGTGGACGACATCGGGGAGCTCACCAATGGATGGAAATTGCCGGTGGTTACAAGCATGGTTTGCGGAGGGGGCGATTTTGATGTTCCATATTCTCGAGACCCGTGCTTTGGAGAGGCGTGGATTCGCTATGGGACGCAGCAGAATCCAAAGGGCGGCGTCGCTTTTTGCGGGCCCTCGGAACATGACACCAAAACGAGGTGGAACAACACTCTCGATGCGGGGATATATTTTGGAATTCTCTACGAAGGAATCAATACCTTTGGGGCCGCGCAGCTGCGAGGCAAGATGGAACTTATGCGGCAGTTCCCTCAAAACCTGGCTCCGGGGACTTCGGAGAATTCGGTTCATTTCTATTTTCATACCTATAATATCTTAGGCGATCCCGGACTCACTTTCTTCGTCGGAACTCCCAAATCATTACAAGCAAACTTCGAGGCAACGCTGCCGCTTGGTCAGCCGACAATCGAAATTGAGGCTGCAAGCGGGGGCGCTCCGCTCGCCGAAGCTTGGGCGACCGTCATGGCAAACGGCGCCGTTTTCAGCCGGGGAATCACGGATACGGAAGGACAACTGGGCCTTCCTATTCCTCAATCCGGTGTGGATTCAGTTACGATCACCGTTACCAAACCTCTTTATCGGCCCGTTATTCGAACTGTCGTGCTGACTTCGTCTTCGACGGCTTTTGTCAGCGCAACTTCGACGGACTTTGCCGATGATGGCTTTCACGGAAGCTCCGGCAATGGCGATGGGCAGGCCAATCCAGGTGAGATTGTTGCTCTGCAACCTCACTTGCACAATTTCGGGAGTACATCTTTCAGTGGCGGCGATGTGATTTTGCGAGCATTGCCGTCCATGGCGACCGTTCTTGACAGCATTCAAACCGTGCCTGCGATAGCGCCGGGCGCTGATGCATTGCCGGGCTATGTGAACTTCCAAATTCGCGACGATGTGCCTGACGACGCGATGCTCCATTTGGAGTGGGGAATAGACCCCAGCGATATCTTCTGGTCTCAGGATATTGAAATCTACGCCCCAGCTCTGCAGGTCCATTCCATGCAAGTGGGAGGCGAATATCGCCCGCTGAACCCCGGCGAGACCGCGTCGGTCCGTTTCATGCTGGATAATATCGGTCGAGCTCCGTTGCCTGCCACGACCGCCGCCTTGCGGTCCATGAGCTCGGCGATCATCGTCCTGGATAGTGCGGCCACCGTTGGAGAAATTCAGGTAGGCGATTCAGCGCTCAGTGACGGAGATGGATTTGAGCTTCAGGTCTCGATCGATGCGATTGCCGGTGATGAAGTCGGGATGCTCCTCGATATCTATGCAGGCGAGGGACAAATTCACCTGCCTTTTTCTGTGACCATCGGTCAGATTCAGGAAACAGATCCCACTCCGCCTGATGAGTATGGCTACCGCGCGTATGAAGACGCGGACACCGGATACAACGAAACGCCCGCCTATGCCTGGGTCGAGATCAATCCCGCCGAAGGGGGATCTGGAACGGCGCTCAATTTGACCGATGTGGCGGAAGGAGATGACCATTCCGTGACGATCTCCTTGCCCATTGCTTTCAAATATTACGGCGAAACCTACTCGGAAATCACGGTGTGCACGAATGGTTGGATTGCCATGGGTCGCACGACCCGCGTTGATTTTCGGAACTATGCCCTGCCTGCGCCGCTGTCACCCCTAACCCTCATTGCGCCTTTCTGGGATGATCTCGTAACAGCGTCGCAAAGCCGGATTTGCACTTGGTATGATGTGGTCGGGCATCGCTTCATCGTCGAGTGGAGTCATCTGCAGCTGCTGCACGGACTGCAGGAGCAGAATTTTCAGGTGATCCTCTTCGATCCCCAATGCTGGCCAACGGCGACGGGTGATGGAGAGATTCTCTTCCAGTATGGGGACATCAGCAACTCGGATTCCTACGACAATTTCGCTACCGTAGGAATCCAGAAACCGGATCTCACGACGGCAGTTTTGATCACTCATGCGGGAATTCCCGCGCCCGGAACGGGATCGCTTCGGTCGAACAAGGCCATCCTGATCACGACGGGGCGCGCAACCAGTCAAGCGTACTTACGATGGACCGGCGTCAACATAGATGATGACACGAATGGAGGCAGTAATGGCAACGGAGACGGCATCGCTCAAAATGGCGAGACGGTCGAATTGACATTTCTTATTCAGAATACAGGGGGAACGGCATCGCCGGCTGCCGCCGGAATCCTGAGGGAGAGCGATTCTTACGCGATTCTGCTGGATACGACGACAACGCTTCCCTCCATTAACCCCGGGGAGACGAATGCAACTTCTCCCGCGGTTCGTTTGCAGATTCTTCCGACCTGCCCGAATGGGCGGGCGATTAATTTCTTGCTGATTCTGAGTGGCGGCTCAGGGCCCTGTGTCATGTTGCCGTCTCTGACGGTGACAGGCCCCGTACTCTCTATCCTCCCCGCACAGATTGACGATGAGAACGGGAATCTTGAATTCAATCCCGGGGAACGGATGGAGTTGACTCCCCGGGTTGCCAATATGGGCGGCAGTCCGGCCTATAGCGTGAATGCCACCGTTCAGCGAGTCAGCGGTCCTGCTTCGGTTATAGATGCCAATGCGGCCATCGGTGATGTGGACATCGGCGAGGAAATTTCGGCGAGCGATCCCGTCGCAATTCAAGTGAATGCTTATGCAGACAATGCGGAGCGTATCGTTCTCCGGTTCATTGTCCGCGATCAATATGGAACCGAATGGCGCAGAGAGGACACCTACATGGTGGCGGTTCCAATTCTGGCGCCTGTTCGAGCGCGGATCATGGACCCGCCGCCCGGCGGAAACAGCGATGGGTTCCTATTGCCCGGAGAAACCGGCCAACTCTATCTTATCGTCGCCAATAGCGGATTTGGAACAGCCACCAATGTTCGAGCGACTCTGGTCAGCATGGATCCCGATGTCGCGTTGCAAAGTGAAGAGACTTTCCTCGGAACGGTATCGGGCAATTCGGAGTGCGAAGCGGAGACTCCGATTGAAGCGGTTGTTTCTTCAACGGCCGAAAACCCCAGCGTGGCGCGTATTTCCGTTGAGCTCCATGCAGATGATGACATTTCCGCGGAGGGCGATATTTATCTTACTTTGGGAACGGCCTATTTTCTTAATGACTTTGAAAATCCCTATACCTCCAATTGGGGCCATGTCGGAGACAACGACCGATGGCATCTGCAGACTCACTCCTCAGCCACACCAACGCACGCTTTCTATTTCGGACATGATGCAAGTCAAACCTACCCCGTGCTCTCACAGGGCAGCCTCTTCTCGACGAGTTTTGCCTTTGACGGGGATGGAAGAATTGTTTTCAAGACGCGCTATCATACCCAGCCTGAAAGAGACTACTGTCGTGTGGATCTGCAAATTGGGATCACTTCATGGATGAATTTGATTACTCTGAGCGGTCATCAGGATGAATGGACCGAGATTACGATTCCTGTAGAGAATTGTCCGCCCTATGCGAGCTCGCGCCTGCGGTTCACTTTCCAATCGGACGCCTCCGTGAATGACGAAGGGGTTTATCTTGACGATGTGGCGGTCTTTGACGATGTGGGTTCCGACGCGGATGATTTTGTCCTGCCTGAAACTCCCGCGGATTTTGTTCTGGAGCAAAATTGGCCCAATCCATTCAACAATTCGACCAGCTTCCGCTTTGGTTTGCCTTCCAAAGGCCATGCACGGATTGCTATTTATGACATTCTGGGTCGGCAGGTCGCCGTGCTTGTTGACGAAGAGAGGATGCCGGGCCTCTATGAAATTGGGTGGAATCCAAAAGAGATGGCTTCAGGCATCTATTTTGTGCGTCTCGAAGCCGCTTCCGCAGTCCGGGTGCGAAAGGTGTTGCTTTTGAAGTAAGTCCCTCAGGAGAGGCGCTGGGTCAGTATTCTTGGCAGCAGCGTCGTGCAAGTTCGGAGGCCCGCTGTTCGTGGGCCTCTTTTTACTTCGTTCTCGCTTCGTGTCCGCTCGGAAATGCTTGCATCTAAAACACATGCCTTCAGCCGTGAAAAATCCATCGCTTTCATGCTCTCTTTTTGGGGCGGATGTAGTTAGTATATTTCTTACGGAAGCCGCAGAGAAAAATTAAAATGTAAGCTTGCATTTCACTCGGAAATGGGATAACTTACACAGCTATTGGAATACAAAGCGGTTCGCAGCAAAGCTCCGCCCGGCGTCCCGCGAGACGCGGGGCAAATGGGCCGCTTGTTTGGTGTGGAATGCTTTGGATAGATGTCATGACGGAAAAGGTAGGTGTGATTATGGAGAAGGAAGCGAAGATTCTGGTTGTTGACGATGACCCGTCGGTTCTACGCGGCTTCGAAGAAATTTTGATGCGAGAAGGGCTGGATGTGGTCTCGGTCGGTGATGGTGAAGAAGCGCTGCGGCAAATTGAAACAACACCATTCGACCTGGTTCTGACGGATCTGGTGATGCGGGATGTTCCTGGATTGACCATCTTGAAAAGGACGCAACAATGTCAGCCGGATGCCATTGTGATCGTGATCACCGGGTTTGCGTCAACGCACTCCGCGATTGAGGCCCTGAGACTGGGTGCCTATGATTACTTGATGAAGCCCTGCGAAGACTCTGAACTCATTCTTCGGGTGCGGCATGCGCTGGAGAGAATTCAACTTCAACGGGATTTGAGAACACGCGAATTGGAGGAAGAAAAACTGAAGGCGATTGTGCAAACGGCTGTCGCGGTGAATGATCAGGTCAACACGCCGCTCAATGTGATTTTAGGCAGCACGGAATATCTGCGGCTCAAGCTCCAACCCAGCGACCCGGAAATCCTGCAATCCTTCGATTTCATTCGTCAGGAAGTCGGGAAAATCAAGGGAGTCATTCAAAAGCTGGCGCGCATTGCCAATCCCAAAATCAAGGAATATGCGTTGGGTAAAATCCAGATGGTGGATGTCGAGAGTTCCGGAACGAAGCCGGATCTGTCGCCAGCGAGCGCACGCAAACGGCGCATTCTGATTGTGGATGATGACCAATTCATGGTGCACACGCTGTCGCGTATTCTGAAGCTCCTTGACTATGAAACCGTAGGGGCGTTCGGGGGCCGCCAGGCATTGGACATTATCCATGGTGAAGCCGTGGATCTGGTTCTCTCGGATATACACATGCCTGAGATGAGTGGACTGCAATTGATGGACACTATCAAACAGGCGAATCCTCATCTTCCCGTCGTGCTTATTACAGGGTATGGTGTGGACAACAGCCCGACCGACTTCCACCAGACTCAAGCCGACGCCCTTCTGTACAAACCTTTCAAGATTGCCGACTTGAAGCAAACCATCGAAAATGCATTGGGCATCGGCATGTCCTATGCCGAAGCGGTGGCTCATTCATAGGGGAATCGTCGCTTCCAGAAATGCAAAGTGTCACAGACAGTCGCGCGACCGGAACGCCAAGCACCGTGGACGCCGGCGCCAAGGTGCTTATCGTGGACGATGAAGACTCGGTTTGCGAGTCCCTCTCCGAGGTGCTCGGACGTGAGGGGTATCAGACTGACAGCTGTTCCGATTTCGACTCGGCGGTTCGCGCTCTGAAACAACAGCATTTTCCGGTCGTGATCCTGGATATCAACTTGCCCGGCACGAACGGAATCGCTCTTTTGGGTCATATACGCGAGCTTCAGGCGAATACACAGGTCATCATGATTACGGGGGATCCGTCTGTTGCCACCGCTCGGGAATCCATTCGTCTGGGCGCGTGCGATTACATCGCCAAGCCTTTTCGCCGCGCAGAGCTTTTGACGGTCGTGGAGCGAGCTCTGGCGCGCCATAATCTTCTCCAAGAGAAGCTACGCCTCGAAAAAGAGAATCAACTTTATCAGCAAGCGCTGGAGCAACTTATCGAGCAACGCTCGGGGCAGCTTCGTGAGACCGAAGAGCGTTACTGGGTTCTCTTTCACCGGGCGATTGACGCCATTTTCTTGGTGGATTTTCTCGGCGGCACGATTCGTGACTTGAATTTGGCCGCCGCGAAATTAATTGGCCTTCCCTCCGAGCAAATCATCGGAAAACCTTTTGAACGCCATGTGGGACGACAATTCGGCGAAATCTTCGCGGATATCGCCAGCGGCAAAGATGAATGGCGTCTGGATGATTTGCAGTTCTATCGCGCCAACGGAGAAGTGCGCCGCGTGCAGCTCTCCGCGGGGCCGGTGGAATTGCATCAGCAGAAAATCCTTCAGATTATCTGTCGAGACATCACCGAGAAACTTGATTTGGAAGAGCATCAGCGCCAGATGGAAATGGAGCTCCTGTCCGAACAGCGGCTGGCTTCAATCGGGCTGTTGGCCTCCGGGATCGCCCACAACATCAACACCCCGCTGATGAGCATCTACGGCATGGCGCAGCTTATGAAAATGAAGTATCCCTATCAACTGGAATTGGACGACATTCTGGTGCAAGTCGAGCGGGTTCATCAAGTCGTTCGCAATATGATGTGGAAGAGCCGCCAGGAGCAGGACAAATCCGCTCAGGAATTGGACCTGAGTCAGCTCTTGTGCGAAGAACTGAAGTTTTTAGAAGCTGATTTAGAGTACAAGCACAATGTGGCAAAGGAATTCTGCTTGGCGATAGACCTCCCTCGCATCGTCGGTATCTACAGCGATTTTTCCCAAGCCATCATGAACATCGTCCGCAATGCCTTGGATGCGATGTGGGACAGACCTGAGCGAAAACTCCGCATTTCCACCGCTCCTGCCGGAGAAGACATCATCATCGAAATCGAAGACACCGGCTGCGGAATCCCGCCCGACAGATTGGACGCGATTTTCATCCCCTTCTATACGACGAAACCCCTCGTAGGAAATCAGAGAACGAGCGAACCCACCGGCACAGGACTCGGGCTTTCTATCGCCCGCCGCCTTCTTGAACCCTACGGTGTGCGCATCCATATCGAAAGCACCGTCGGCGTCGGAACCCAATTCACTCTCCTTGTCCCGATTCACCAACCCACTTCTCCCTAATCCCGCCGAGGCGAATACCACAGCATTTTTCGCCGTGGCGGGTCTGTTATCCGCCCGAAACCTTCCGCCGAGGCAGGTTCTCAACCTGCCCGGAATCACGAAAGATTCCTATTGACATTTCTTGTTTCCCGCAGTATCTTGTAGATGTTCTTCGCGCTAAGACGGCCGAACGCAAAAGACCCACCTTGTTCACCACTAGGCGAGACGCTCCCGCGTTCCGCATGCCCCCCACCGAGGACGGTGGGGGCTAGTGCAGAAAAAAGGACAAGGTTTTGTAGCGCCGGACGGCAGTCCGCTCCGACACCCGCGCGGCTTGGTAGTGCCGCACGGCAGTGCGCTGTTACGCCCTGCGGCAACGGACAGCATTCTATCGTCGGCCCAAAATAGAAATCACGCAAAATAGAAACGATTCGAAACGGGCGGGGAGCTCCCTGCCCACAAGAAACCATCAAACAGAAAGGGAAAATCACCATGAAGCAGATTTGGACAATTTTGCTCATGCTTACCCTTGCACAGGCGAGCTTCGCCGACCCCGTGCTGGTCTTGGTGGACGGCTTCTGCTACCTCGAAGGCCAAAACGAGCATTCGGAGACAAAGGTGAAGTTTATTAAGGTCAGCCCGTCGGCGGTTACTGACTCCACTTACACGCAGGCCTCAGGCTACTTCAGCAAAGATGTCGTGCCGGGAATCTATCATGTGGAATACACTCATAACGGCTTTTTCTCGGCGACGCTCTCCAATCAGCTATACACCGGCTATACAACCCTTCCGACTCAATACCTTGAGCTATCGTCAGGGCTTTCCGGAGCCCTGTCAGGTGTTCTGGGGCCGGGATACTATCGCGTTGCGGGAGAAATCTCTGTGCCCGCGGGACAGACTCTGCAAATCATGCCGAGAACGACCTTGCGCTATGATGGGGAGTACTCCCTTACAATCAATGGAACATTGCTTGCGGAAGGCAGCGCCGAAGATTCAATTTTCTTCACAACCGACATCACCTATGGTCCAGAGTGGCGAGGGAGAATGTCCTTTTCGGGAGCCGTAAGCTCAGACAGTCGTTTGGCCTATTGCGTGATTCGAAAGGGGCGGACAGGCTTGTGCGGTGGTGGTGTGTATTGTGACAATTCCTCACCGATCTTCACGAATTGCACAATCGCTGGAAATTCCGCAAGTGGGTATTATGGGCGGGGCGGCGGGGTGTATTGCGAATGGAGTTCATCCCCGACCTTCACGAATTGCACAATCGCTGGAAATTCCGCAAGTGGGTATTATGGGCGGGGTGGCGGGGTGTATTTCTCCTCTTCTTCGCCGACTCTCACGAATTGCACTGTGAGCGGCAACTCGGCATATTACGACGGCGGTGGTGTGTATTGCGACAATTCCTCACCGACCTTCACGAATTGCACCGTGAGCGGCAATTCGGCATATTACAAAGGCGGCGGGGTGTATTGCTGGTGGTATTCCTCGCCGACTTTCAAGAATTGCACCGTGAGCGGCAACTCGGCATATTACGGCGGCGGTGGTGTGTATTGCGAGTATTCCTCGCCGACCATCAAGAGCACCATCATCGCCTCCTCCACCGGAGCCGGAATCAGCTTTCAAAACAGCGCGAACAGTCAAGTTCAATATTGCGACATCTTCGGCAATAGCAGTGGCAACATTGCCTTCTTCAACAACGATCCCTCCCATGGTCCACCAGGCATCGGTCAGCTTGTGACCACCAACGCCAATGGCGATTCCTGCGACCAGTATTACAACATTTTCCTTGATCCGCTCTTTGTGAGCCCACCAACAAGTGACATGCACCTGACCGACTTCAGCCCATGCATTGGCGCGGCTGACCCGACCAATCCGCCGCCTTTCGACATGGACGGCAATCCGCGACCGAACCCGCCCGGCTCGTTGCCGGATATTGGCGCCTATGAACATTGGCGCGATGTTCCATTGCCTGTCGAGCTCACGACCTTCCAAGCCATTGCAGGCGATGGGCAGGTCACTTTGCGCTGGCGGACGGAAAGCGAATTGGACAATAATCATTTTGTCCTCTACAAGCGCAAGGCGGGAGAAGAGAGTTTCCGCAAGCTGGCCGAAATTCCCGGCCATGGCACGACGACCGAGCCGCATGATTATGACTATGTGGATCGCTTCGTGCAAAATAGCATCACCTATGAATATCAGATTTCCGATGTGGACATCACCGGCCGCGAGACGATTCATGAGCAGATTGTCTCTGCAACGCCCATGCGCGATGCCGTGCCACTTGACTTTGCTCTTTTTCCGAACTATCCGAATCCTTTCAATCCGACCACTACGATTCGCTATGATGTGAAAGAGACGGGGATTGTTTCGCTTAAGGTCTTTGACCTCCTCGGCCGCGAAGTGGCCACACTTGTTCACGGCATCGTTCCTGCAGGCTCCTACTCGATTGTTTGGAATGCGACGGGATTGCCTTCGGGTGTTTATCTTTGCCGGATGGAGGCGGAGCGCTTCGTCGAGACGCGGAAGATGGTGTTGTTGAAGTAGTTTCGGGTGGTATCTCGCCGTTGTCGGTCTCCAGACCGGCAATGGCGCCATCGTGGGTCTGGATACCCGCGACGGCGAGGTGGAAGGTTGAGAACCCGACTCGGCGGAAGGCAGCATGCAAGAAGCCCCTATGACCGGCAGCGTATTCGCGGGGCCGGCCAAGGGGCTGTGATGCTCGATCGCGGATGTGTAGGTGAGCTTCTTTCCTAATAGGGTAGCGAATCCCCGTGCATATTGATGCCGAGGTCTTTCGCTTTCTTCCAGAGCGTCGTGCGGTCAATCTTCAGAAGACGCGCCGCGCGAATCACATGACCGCCTGACGCTTGCAGCGTATGCTCGATAAACGCCCGCTCAAATTGACGCACGGCATCCCTGAGCGGCCCCGGCACCGGAAGTGTGTTTTCTGGGTCTTTCTGCGCCTTGGGCAAAAAGCCCTCCGGCAATGGCAGGGACGGCCCACAGATAGCCCGCGGCACTTCGGGCACACGACCTAAGAACGAAAACGCCTCGGGGCTGATGCTCGTGCCTGGCGTTGACAGAATCACTCGTTCGATGGCATTTTCGAGCTCGCGCACATTGCCCGGCCAAGTGTGCACAAGAAGCAGACTCATGGCTTCATCGGTCAGCGTGTGCACTCCTTTGTTAAGTCTGCTGCCGATCTTGTCGAGGAAATGCGCGCAAAGCAAGGGAATGTCTTCGGGTCGCTCCTGCAAAGAGGAAAT
>Ga0315289_10000573_pt1 | contig 56620 bp, 60 predicted proteins | sample YL17G11_40_MG_FD_203452 | JGI IMG/M metagenome (GOLD analysis project Ga0315289, IMG submission 203452) | Sediment microbial communities from Yellowstone Lake, YNP, Wyoming, USA - YL17G11_40 | ecosystem: Environmental > Aquatic > Freshwater > Lake > Sediment | place: USA: Wyoming | collected...
GCTTCAACATATGCTGCTCAAAATTCATTTGAAAACCCCTCCTCATAAAAATCAACCTTGCATAAATAACGCAGAACTAGAAAAAATACTTTACGCCAAAAAGAGGGAGTTATTCAAACTTCTCTATTAACTATAAGAGCGGTATCTCAAATTATAATCCCAACGCATACCAGCTAACTTATTATCCATTCAATGTCTTGGTATACTCTTATAACCCAAAAACAAAAAAATTCACTTTCATTGTAATAGACCCTTTTTGAGTTAATTCGAATTACTGCGCTTTAATGCAGCCGCCTTCCCTCAGTATCCATTTGCTGCACTGGCCTTTAGAGCAGTTGCCGTCAAAAAGAATTTTAAGTCGTTACAACAAGGATTATTTTGAGGACAATTAATGGCTAGCTATACAGCCTACAATAATTAAAAATTTAATGCAGTCGCCTTTAGAGCAGTTTCCATCAAAGAATTTTTGCTCCAAGCACTCTGAATTGTCATCGAAGACGCAGACTGCGCCGTTCGCAGTCCATGTGCCCATGTCTTCTGTTATGTTTTCAATTTTATAGCCCTGCTTTTCGCAGTAACTGAATTGAGTGCCGCATTCTCCCCTGTAAAAAGCCCATTCTTCACATTGAGAATTATCGTCAAAAATGCATATGCCGTATTGGCTTCCGTCTGCAGCAGTCTTTATTTCATAATTATAATCCAATCCAATGCAGTAAACTGCAGCAGGGTTTGCCATTCCAATTGCTTCCTCGCAATCTTGAGGGCAATTGCACTTGTTCTCTCCTTTCCCGCAGATTCCGTCTCCACATTTAGTGCAATAGGAAGCTCCAGCGCATGCAGGAGGACAGTTGCCTGAAGCATCAGGCTTATCACAGCCAATTACAGTTAATCCCTCACAGCAGGGCTTTGCTTCTGGCACTACAGCATAGCTTTCGCCTTCAGGAGTGCAGTTTTTCGCAGCAGGGCAGGGAGCAAATTCGCAGTTGGGGCCGCTTCTGCCTACAGATGTTCCGTCAGGGCAGATTTTTGCTTCTGCAATGCATGCCTTAGGCTGTTGGGTGCAGCCGCTCAAAATAACTCCAGCAATAATTAACCCAAAAACTGCATACAAAAAGTATTTTGGTTTCATTGCATTAAAATTAGAATTAAATTATTTATAAGGCTTTGTTTTTTCTTAGCAAATTAGTAAACAATTCTGTCTGATGAACGCGAAGGCTTCCAGGGCAGATTAGGCAGTGGGTCCAATAATTGGCCGTAAAAATCTGCTGTGCCTTTGCTTTTGGAATTAACATACACTGCGGCAATCTTTACTTTTGCGCCTTTTTTCTGGAAAATTTGTTTTGCGTGAAGGAAGCCTCTGCCTGTTGGAAGGTCGTCTTCCAATAATAAAAGTTTAAGTCCTTTAATCCTGCCCTGAATGTCATAAGCAATTCTTCTTTTTTCTCCAATTCTTTCAATGCTAATCGGCCTGACATCTTTTATGCCTAATTTTTCTGCAAGGATTCCTGCAGGAACAAGGCCGCCGCACATTGAAGGAACAATCACATCAGGCCTGTATTTTCCCATCACTATAATTAGTTTGTCTATGTCTTTTACAAATTCTCCCCAGCTTTTATTTGCTTGCATACTATTAAAGAGCCAATAATTCTTTTTATTCCTTTGCATTCAATTAATTCTAATTATGCGCTATTTAGTTATTGCTGACATCCACTCAAACCTTGAGGCATTGAATGCAGTGCTTGAATCAGCCAAAAGATATTATTATGACAGAATCCTCTGCCTCGGGGACATTGTATCTTATGGCGCCCAGCCAAATGAATGCATTGAACTGCTCAAAAAACAAAACCCAATCTGCCTTTTAGGAAACCATGACGCTGCCTGTACTGGATTAATGGAAGAAGAGCCTTTTGGCATTTCCACTAATTTCAACGAGCACGCAGCTGAATGCGTTAAATGGACAAAAAAGCAATTGACTGAAAGCAGCAGGAATTTTCTTTCTTATCTCCCAAAGTTTTTTTCAATGCAATTCCTTCTCGCAGTCCACGGCACAAACAATGACCCTTTGCTTGAATACATGGACGCAGAAAAAGCCGAAAAGTGCTTGAAGCAGGTAGTGGAAGATTTAGTGCTTGTAGGGCATACTCATAAGCCGTTTTATTATGAAGCAAAACAAAAAGACCTTACTCTAGTTGTTGGAGACCGCACAATCAATTTTTCAGGCAAGAGAATGGTTGTAAGCATTCCTTCTGCAGGCCAGCCGCGCGACGAAAACCCTAAGGCAGGCTATGCAGTTTTAGACTTCCAGAAAAGAAGCTTGGAAATAAGAAGGATTGAATACAACTATAAAGCAGCACAAGAAAAAATCAGGAAAGCAGGCCTCCCGGAAATAGAAGCAGAAAGGCTGGAGAAAGGGATCTAACAAATGAGAAAAAAACCTTCTAAACCAAAAGCCAAAGGGCCAGCTTATTTTGTTAAGAGGATTAAACATAAAATAAACCAACAAGGGATAATTTTTTCTGAGCATCTTGAGAACCTTCGCAGACTAGATAAGGGACTTGTCAAAAAAAGGACATATTATGATTATAATATTATTTTTAAGCCCGCACTTGGAATGCCCATTGCTAAAGCATTAGCGCAGATTCCAAGAGGAAAAGGTAAACCATTGACAATTTTGGAAGATGGTGCAGGATATGGCAATGCATCGGCTGAGCTAAAATATGAATTGAATGAATTGAAAATACCATCAAAGATAATTGTACTTTCTTTAAGGAAAGAGCCTAAATTAATGGAGAAAAAAAGGGCTGGATTAATAGATGAGGTTGTTATTGGCTTGGCAGAAAAATTTGTGCCAAAAAACCGGTAGATGCAATAATTTCAGTGAGAGGCTCAATCGAATATACCTCGCCTTTCCTAAGAAAAGACCATCTGTTAAAATTTGCTTACTCTTTAAAAAAAGGCGGGATAATGATGGTTAATTTTGGCGTTCCTAAGGAATTAATAATAACCAAAAAAAAATTATTCAAAAAAATAGATTTTCAAAATACACTCAAAGGAATTGAAAGGGCATTTCAAAAAAGGGGCTTTGAAGCAAAATTTTATCCACACATAAAGGAGGTAGCATTTAACACCTATATACTAACTGTAAAAAGAATAAAATAATTTAATAATAAAATTCAATAAATAAACTCTAACCCCAATTCTTCCGCCAGTTTTAAGGCTTTGCTTAGTTCTTCTGCTGTAATTCCTCTCCTCAGCTCAAAGAATTCATATGATTTATAGTCAGGGTGGAATTGGTCCATTAAATTCACTACAACCTTGTCCTTGAATTTGCCTGCAATGAATTCTAATATAGGTTTAGTGCAGCAATCGAAATGGCCTGGAAGCATTAAATGCCTTACAACCATCTCAGAGCCATTGAATGCAAGCAAGTGATTCCTGCTCACTACCTCAAAATAGTTTGGTGCATTAGAATACTTTAAAGCGCAGTCATTGTTCCCGTACTTGAAGTCCGAGAGAAAGACATCAATTGTCCCTTTCAGGAGCTCCATTGCTTTTTCGCTCATATAAAAGTTTGAATTCCATACAACAGGAACCTTTAATTCAATCCTGTTCAATGCGTCTAAAATAAATGGAAGCTGTGGGGTTGGAGAGCCTCCAACCAAATTCAGATTCCTGCAGTTGTTTGCGTTCAGGAAAGTTTTAGCCAACTGCTCCACGCTTGATTCTTCGCCTTGGTCTAACTGGCTTATCTGAAAGTTCTGGCAGTAACAGCAATTGAGATTGCAGCCAGAAAAGAATACAGTAAAGGAAGGCACAAAAAATGGCTCTTCCCCGAAATGCTCAAAAGAAGAATTCACTTTATGGCCTAAAACCCTGCAGTACCCTTTCTTTCCCTCCATCCTCTTTGCATTGCATTTTCTTTCGCATAAAGTGCAGGAAGCCATTAGCTCGTAAGCCTGCTCCACTTTGACTTTCAATTTCCCTGAATCCTTTAAAGCCAAATACTTGGGCTGAGCCTTGCCTTCGAGTATTATATGATAGTTTTTGAGCGCGTGCATAAAGTAATAAATACAAGTTAAGATTTATTTAATTTAATATGCTTAAAATTCCTAAAATCAAAATAAGAATTCAACCTAAAAAGAAGACAATTAATTTTGTTGACTTGGGCTGCGGTCAAGGAGATTTAATTAGAAGATTGGGAAAAGACGGCAAGAGAGTTATTGGGATTGACAATTGGCATTCCACAAAACCTTCTAAAAAAATAAAAAAATCAGATATGTTCAAGTTTTTAAAAAAACAGAAAAACAATTCAATAAAAGTAATTAATTCTGACATGTCTTTGGCTTTTGGAACTGACATTTATACTTACGGCAAAAAACGCGAAGTTTACAGAGAAATAAAAAGGGTACTGGTAAAAAACGGAAGGCTGATACTAACTTGCCGTAAATGGCACACAGAAAAAGAGATTCAATTGCTGAAAGAATGCGGATTTGAAGTTTACTTCAGGCCATTAAAAGAAAGAGAAACAGAAAAAACCCTTTGGATAAAATATGAATCTGGATTAGCGAAGGATATAAATATACCTCAATTTGGTGTGCCACACATTATTTTTGCTGTAAAGCGCAGATGAAACTTATGCTTAGGTTTTCGCCTAACTATTTCTTTAAGCTATATAAAGGTCATTAAACATAATTGTGTTTGAAGGTGATTTTCCTATATGAAAACAAAGAATTTATTGGTTCCATTGTTTGTGTTAATATTGATTTTAACGCCTTTTGTTTCGGCAAAAACTTCGTCTTCATACTTTCACTCAAATGACTATTATGTTGTGGCTTTTGACGGAGAGGGAGACGCAATTGTTTCAGCTAAACTGGTTATAGATAATTTCACTGACTCTTCAATTAAAAAATTTGACTTGGAGATTCCTGGAAGGGCAAAGATATACAAGGCTGTATTAGAGCCTTATGGCTATCCTTATCCTGTGCCGTTGTATGGAAATCAAACGACAGAACAAAAAGCTATTGCGCCAGACTCTTATACTCCCCCATATTACCAGAACCAGAAAATTGATTTCACTTATGATTATACTTCTGATTCAACTTTACTGCACTTGGAGCTTCCTTACAGCATTCAGCCTAACTCGCAGGCAGCAATTGTATTATTGTACAAGATTTCAGGTTACGCAGAAAAAGACTTTATTGGAACATTCAATTTTGACTTCAAGACTGTCGTGGATAACAAGGCTGCATTGATTCAGAACGTGAGGGTTGCAGTGAACGTGCAGGAAGGCCTTTACTTGAAGGGAGGCCAGTCAAAGGTTGAATATAAGCCTGAATTCTTTGGTTCAGGAGCTGTAAGCAAGATGGCTTCAGCTGAAGTCTCTTCTTCTTATTACAGGGACTACTCTCAGTCAATAGAATATTCGCAGGGAGAAATTGTGAAAAATGCATCTAATTTGGATCCTTTTGAGTCATTTCATTTGAAAGGCTCTTATTCAGATAACTGGTTCCTTTTATTTTTAGGAGACATAGCATTATGGATTATAGTCTTAATTGTGATTGCATTCATTGCAAAGAATTGGGTTTTAAACAAAATTTTTAAGGGAAGAGAGGAAAAGCAGTTCTTTGAGCCTAAAAGGACTGCAAGAGAAAAGAGGGAATTGAAAGGGCAAGAGGAAGAAAGGGGAATTGGCTTTGTTGCTTTGGTTGGATTCCTTTCTGCTTTGGGCGTAATTGCCTTCTGGTGGTTTTATGTAGTGATTGTTTCAGCCTTGTTTTCAATTGTAGGCTACATGAATTCTTCTTTGATTGGATTGCTCTTTTTCCTGATTGGATTAATTGTAAGTGGGTTTCTATTAATTGGACCTCCAATATATTACGGAAATAGAAAGGGCTTTGGGTTTGGGGCAATGATTCTGATAAGCACTGTCCTATGGCTTTTAGTGCTTGCAGTTGTTTCGCTGATAATTGCTGGAATTTTTGCTCCTCCAATCTATGCTACCTCAATCAAAGCAATCGACTGATGTTTTCACCCCCATTCCAGCCGGCTTTTTTCGAAGGCCGGCTACTATTTTTTAATTTTTTTGAATCCAAGTTATTCTATCAATATGATTAGCTCAAAGTACAGGCATAAAACAAAGGGCTTTACTGATTCAATTGGGGGAATGCTTGCAGGCATTGGATTGAAGGCAAACCATGTCACAATGCTTTCAGTTGTTTTGGCTTTAGTAACTGCTTTTGCCATAATCAAAGGCCAATGGCTTGCTGGTGGAATACTATTCCTGGTTACTGGGGCAATGGATGCATTGGATGGCGCTGTTGCAAGGGCGACAAATTCTTCAACTAAATTCGGTTCCTATCTTGACGCTGTAACAGACAGGTATGTTGAGGCAATAATATTTCTCGCAATAGGGATTGCTTCAGGATTATGGGTTCTGGTATTCATTGCATTCTTCGGCTCGATTATTACTTCCTATAACAAGGCAAGGGCTGCAATTGAGGTTCAGGTGGAGAATGCAAACTGGCCTGAGCTCTTAGAGAGAACTGAAAGAATTCTTTTGATAGGGGTTGGATTGATTGCTTTTGGAATTTACTCAAAAGAAATTTTTTCTTTCACCCTTCTTTTCTGGTTCCTGCTTGCACTGGCAATCCTTTCAAATTTGAGCGCTCTGCAAAGGTTTTTTAGGGCAAAAAAATTAATTGAAAGCCGAAAAGAGAAACAAAAAACAAAAGAGATTTAAATAAGAAAAGATGTAATACTTTTAGGGTGATTATATTTGGGCCTTTTTGACAGAATTTTAGCAAAGCAGGAGAGAAAGGAAGAGGGTTATGCCGATAAAGCTAAATGGGCTACAAACAATCCTGCCCCTGACTCATATGAAGCAGAATTAAGGCAGAAATTCCTGGAGAAGTTTAATGAAGCAAGGCTTAATCCATTCATTAAGGACACAGTAGTAGAAGCAATGGTGCGAGATCCAACTTATGCTGAAAAGATCATACTCAAATTAAGCAAGTACAGCAATCACGCCCAAGAAAATTTTGCTGCAGACATCAGGAGAATGAACCAGGACGCCGTAAGAAGATATCTTGAAAGACTTTAGAGTGAATTAAATGGGAAAATTATTGGACGCATTATTCAAGGGAAAAAAGCAAGAGAAAGGAAAATTCGATGAATACTCAGAGGAAACAAAAAGGCTGTTATACGAGCAGAAAGTAAGGGAAATAAATGATACGAGAAGGGCAGAGCTCAGCACAATGCTGGAGCACTCAGGCATTGACCTGTCAGTCAAGCCAATTGTACTGGATGCAATGGTAAAAGAGCCAGGCTTTGCACCGGAAATAATAGAGAAATTAAGCAGGTTTTCTCCAATAGGCCAGAAGAGAATGGCAATGCCCTTAAAAGGCATGCCAAAAGAAAAAATCAGGGCATACATTGAAGGCCTCTAATTTGGAAAATTTTAGGGCCCCCATCTAACATCCAATGGCATTTTAAAGTATCTTGAGAAATATTCCCTGCATTTTTTACATGTTTTGTGGGTAATGTTCCTTTCTTTTTCTTTTAAGAATTTAATAAATTCATGTCTTCTGTTGATAATTTCTTTGAAGGAATCATTAATTGTACCAATTGCTGAAGAATAGCCCCCGCAACAAAAATTGATTTTACCATCTTGTTGTATGATAATGGTTTCTATTTTTAAGGTACAATTTGGGGGTTTTACAAATAAAGATGGGTGTTTTTTCCAGCGACCCATTTTAATAAATTCTCTTATATCCTCCCTTCTTTTCCAGATTACATTTGGAAATTCTTCAAGTATTTTATTGAGTTGCTGTTTATCTTGGAAAATGTCATGAAAGGCATCATTGCTGATTTTTATAATATTGTTTGTTTTGTTGAACCATTTGCAAAATGATTTGAATTTTTTTAAGTCCTTTTTATCTTTGAAATAGCCGTTTGTTAATATTTGTATTCTTCCAGCTTTTGGCAAATTTTTAATAAGGTATTTTAGTCTTTTATAATTTAGGGTTGGCTCGCCCCCATAAATGCATATTTCATTGATTTTAACTTTTTTTGGTATTGTTTGCATAAAACGAAGGGCATTATTGAGGTTTAGATTTGAAGCATTTTTGTTGTTAGGTGAACAAAAGAATAGGCAGTGAGGGCAGCTTCTATTGCATTTTGTGGTTATTATTATTCCAAGATTTAATTTCATACTCAATTAATTGTATATTGATAAACTTTTAAAAAGTAATTAATGAAAAATTGTTATGTGAATTATTAGTTTAAAAAGGTATTAAAATGATTGAATTCCAGCAAAAGAAATACTCAGACAAAGAGATATACTCAATTCTGAACCCATTGCTTGGGGAATGGTTCAGGGAGAAGTTCGGCTCTTTCACTGAACCGCAAAGGTATTCAATAATAAACATCCACAGCCAGGAGAACACCTTAATTACTGCAGTAACAGGCTCTGGAAAAACGCTTTCAGCATTCACTGCAATACTGAATGAATTGATTTCACTTTCTGAAGCAGGGCAATTGGAGGACAGGGTTTATTGCATTTACATCAGCCCTCTGAAGGCTTTGAATAATGACATTAGCAGAAACCTGAGAGAGCCATTAGAAGAAATTGAAGAAAAAGCACACAAGAAAGGAAAGAAAATTAATGTGAGGATTGGGGTGAGGACAGGAGATACAACCCCGAGCGAGAGGGCTTCAATGATGAGAAAGCCTCCCCACATTCTGATTACAACGCCTGAATCACTTGCAATAATATTGAATGCCCCCAAATTCCGCTTGCTTCTTTCAAAAATAAAGTGGTGCATTATAGATGAAATTCACTCGCTTGCAGAATCAAAGAGGGGGGTTCACCTCTCACTTTCACTGGAAAGGCTTCAGAAGCTTTCGCCTGAATTATGCAGGATTGGATTGAGCGCAACAATTGCGCCAATAGAGGAAATAGCAGAATTTTTGGTTGGAGAAGAAAAAGGAAAGCCAAGGCCCTGCAAGATTGTGGACGTGAAATTAGAGAAGAAATTGAACATGAAGGTAATTTCCCCTCTCCCTAACCTTGTAGATGTAACGCAGGAGCAAATCCATAATTCCTTGTACAATTTACTGGATAAATTGATTCAGGCGCACAAGACAACCCTCGTATTCACTAACACTAGGAGCGCAACAGAAAGGGTAGTGCATCACCTTAAAGAGAAGTTCCCGAAGAATTACACTGCAAACATTGGAGCGCACCATTCTTCTTTGAGCAGGGAGCACAGATTGAATGTAGAGGAAAGGCTCAAGAGAGGAGAATTAAAGGTAGTAGTAAGCTCAACCTCACTTGAATTAGGAATAGACATAGGCTACATTGACTTGGTTGTATTGTTAGGCAGCCCTAAAAGCGTTGCCCGCGCTATACAAAGAATCGGAAGGAGTGGCCACAAACTGCACGATGAAATTAAAGGCCGAATAATTGTGCTGGATAGAGATGACTTAATTGAATGCTCTGTTTTATTGAAGAATGCTTTAGAGCACAAGATTGACAGGATTCAAATTCCAAGGAACTGCCTTGATGTGCTGGCACAGCAACTGCTTGGAATTGCACTGGAGGGAAAACAGAATTCAGAAGAAGCATTCAAATTGGTGAAGCAGAGCTATTGCTACAAGAGCCTTGAAAGAAATGACTTTTATGAAATTCTTTCTTATCTTGCAGGAGAATACTCAAGCCTGGAGGTAAGGCATGTTTACGCCAAAATTTGGTTTGACCCTTCAACCAAGATGTTCGGCAAAAAAGGAAAGATGACAAGAATAATTTACATGACAAATATAGGCACAATCCCGGACGAAGCAAAGATTACAGTCAAATTAGGGGACTTAAAGATTGGAACAATAGATGAAGGCTTCCTGGAAAGAATGCACAAAGGAGACGTATTTGTTCTTGGAGGCCAAAGCTATGAATTTCAATTCGCTAGAGGAATGACAGCGCAAGTGAAGAGCGCTTTCAAGAGGCCCCCAACAGTTCCAAGCTGGTTTTCAGAAATGCTTCCCTTGTCTTTTGACCTGGCGTTGGAAATACAGAAGTTCAGGTACTTGATGGAAGAAAAATTCCATGCAAAGAAAAGCAAAAAAGAAATAATTGAATTCATTCACTCTTATTTGTATGTTGAAGAGAACGCAGCAAACGCAATCCATGAATACTTTAAGGAACAGTTCCTTTACGCTGAAGTGCCCACAACAAAAAAATTATTGATTGAAGTGTACAGGGAAGCTAATTTGTCTCATGTGGTATTCCATTCGCTTTATGGCAGGAGAACAAATGACGCCTTGAGCAGGGCTTATGCTTATGCCTTAAGCAAATTAATCCATAAGGATGTTGAAATCTTAATGAGTGACAATGGCTTTGTGCTTTCAGCTGACACAAAAATTCCATTAGAGAAGACTCTTTCGCTTGTAAAAAGCTCTGAGCTCAAAAAATTGCTTGAATTAGCAGTAGATAGGACTGAAGTTTTAGGGAGAAGATTCAGGCACTGCGCTGTGCGCTCTTTAATGATTCTGCGCTCTTACAAGGGATATGAAAAGAGTGCTGGAAAGCAGCAAATGGCTTCAAGGCTTTTGTTGAGTGCAGTGAAAAGGATTTCAGAAGACTTTCCCATACTGAAAGAGGCAAGAAGGGAGGTTCTTGAGGACTTAATGGACTTGGAGCACGCAGTAAAGGTGGTCAAAGGAATAGAAGAAAAATTAATTAAAACAAAAATTATTCAGACTGAAATCCCTTCGCCTTTTGCGTTCAATCTTGCCCTGCAGGGCTACATGGACTTGATGCGCATGGAATCCAAGCTGCAGTTCATCAAAAGATTGCATGAGCAAATACAGCAGAAAATAAAAGAGAAAGAAAAATGATGTAAATTAATCTGATTATGTTTTAGCGAATTTTATTGGTTTTCCTTGAATTTTTCTTATTTTCTTTTCTTTTATAAGTTTATTTAACTGGTTTCTTATCAAGTATTCAGGGAACTCAATTAATGACTTGATTTCTTTTACTGTTTTAGGTTGAGCAGTTATAAATAAAATGCTTTCTTTAATGCACAAGGATAATACTTTTTTGGTTATTGGAATTTTTGCTTGAATTCTTTGCTCTAAAACTTCCAAGTGATCAAGTATTGTAAGACAGGACAAAGCCTTTAAATTTTTTCTTTGATTTAATAGTTCTTTCCAAACAATATTCCAGTCAATTTTCTTTTTTTCAAGTATGTTCTGGCAGTCAGTTATATCAGAGTCTCTTGAAGAAATGCTCTTAAATAAAAATATGTCCTCTAAAGACAAAAACCAAATGCACAGTTTTCTTATTTCAGTTTTTTTTGCTCTTGAAATCATTCCAGCAGATAATTCTAGAGCATCACAAATTTTTTTAGTGAACAGATCTATTCTAGGTTGATTCTGTTTGTCCAATATGGTGCTAGGCTTTAGTTGCTCGTATTGTTTTTCTCTTTTTATTGTTTCATTGTAACCCATCTTTTCAAAAGCCTTTTTTAATTCAATGAATTCTTCCATTGTTTTGACCATTAAGTCTAAGTCTTTTGTAGCTGTTTTCAGGCCGTACTCCATCAAGATAATACCACCCAACACGAAAACATCTATTTTATTTCCTATTTTTTTGCTTAATCCCTCAAATACAAAATCCACAACATCTTTTTCGTATTTAATTCTAAACTTTATTTTGTAGAGAGAGGCTTTTTCGTAGAATTCGCTTGGTTTTAAAAAAAAAGTTTTATTTTTTATTTCGCCGCCTTCCAGGAAACTGATCATATCAAGCCATAAGTCAATAACACCAAATTTTTTTGCCAAGCTTTCTATTAATAAAATATTCATTTCTTTTTTGTTCTTTAAATAAAATAAAATACATAAAGCCAGTTCATTCTTGTTTTGAGAAAATTTTATTGCGTGAATTAGTATTTCTTCAATGCTTAATTTTTTCCTTGGAAAAACAAAATAATTATGTGAAGGAAAAACTACAAGATTGTGATCAGAAAACGTAGAAAAGGCAGTTTTTGTGCCGTTTAACTCGTCTTCTTTTAAGGTCTTTATTAATTCTTCTTTTCCGTTAGTCCAATAAACATCATATTTTTTCAGTGAATTAATGAATTCTATTAGTTCAGGAAAATTTTTGTTTAATTCACATGAATTGCCTGCACAAACAATAAAAGGTTTAAGCTTTTGAATATACCTGTACACTTGCGCCTGAGAGAAACTAGTTACATTTATCAGCTCGCTTAAAGCCCTTTTTTGTAAAAGAGCTTTTAACAAAACCAGATTCTTTTTTGAAATAATTGAAAGATCAAATCCCTCAACAATCATTTTCTTTAAAAAATTTGTTGGAGCTGCATCAATTACCTTTACGAGGCCCTTGCTTTTCTCAACAGCTGAAACATTTTCTAATTCCCTTAAAGTAGAATAAACAGTGTGCGTAGCCTTTCCGGTAGCTTTAATTATCTCACTAACGCTAACAGTCTTCTTTCCCAAAACAAACTTAACAATCTCTTTATTCATAATTTATTATCATATTCCGAAATATTTAAAAAGCAATATTCTGAAAAATGATAATTAATTGAATATTTGGTTATTGCTAGTTGTAAATTATAAATAGATTATTGTACCCAATTATTTAAATGGAGTCTTACGAGGAAACATTTGAATTATTCAGGAAAGGCTATTCACTGCCGGAGATTGCATTCAAGAGAAAACTTGCTTTTTCTACCATAGAGGATCACTTGAGAATACTTATTGAGAAAAAGCAAATAAAAATTGAGGAGCTGCTTCCAATAGAAAAGATTGAATTGATTAAAAAGGCCATTCCAGAAAACCCCGGCGGCTTGTCCGGGATAAAAGACTTATTGCCTGAAGAAATTACTTATGGGGAGATCAAATGGGTTTTAACGGCAATGGGAAAATTCAAGGGACGAAAACCCAAACCGCCAATTATAAAAGCCATAAATACTTATGTTGGAAATCAGTGCACAAGAAAATGTTTTAATCATTTAAAAATTGTTGAAGATTGCCAGAGGAAATTTGATGAACTGGCAAAGAGCTTTGGAGAAAACGAAATAAGTGTCAGCGAGTTCTTCAGATTAATGAATTCTGGCGCAATAAAAATCTGTAAGCTCTCCCCAGAAAAAAGAAGAAAAGTGGTTATCTGGAAACAATTTGAATACCTGCACGACAAGAACACTGATTTCTGGGATTGACCTAAAACCTGCATTTATCTTCATTTTCTTTTAGCCATTTAATCTTTTCTTTGTAGTCAGGCATTGATTGTTCAACCAAACCCCAGAATTTACCAGAATGATTTTGCTCAACTAAATGAGCCAATTCATGCATGCATACATATTCTAGTACATTGTCGGGGGCAAACAATAGTCTTGTAGAAATATTGATGTTGCCTTTCTTAGAGCAACTTCCCCAGTTCGACTTGTTATGTTTGAAAAATATTTTGTTTATTTTCTGGTTGAAGTATTTATTGTTTAATTCATTGAGTTTTTCTTGAAGTTTTGTCAGTCTTCTTCTGGCAATGCATCTGCTCAAAAGTGTGGAAACGTGCGCATTCTGTTCTTCTTTTGATAGCGCTGTTGAGATAAAGAGTTGAATTGTATTTCCAATTGTTCTTGCAGAACTGCTCTGTTTCTCTTTGAATGCTATGCTTAGCAAATATTCTTCTTCGCCAATCTTCAGTAATTCTCCGTCTTTGTATTCTTTCTGGACTTCTAGCTTAAATTTATCTGGGTTTTCTTGAAGCTTGTTTTTAACCCAATTTTTCATTTTCATCAATTGCTTGAATTTTTCCTCTCTATTCAAGAAACAAGGTATCCTTATGTTAATCGCTCTTTTTCTAATTGATGCTGTGGGATTATCTCGCTCTTCATAATAAATTTTTACTAGATATTTCACATCATTGACTTCCAATATTTCATTTTTTAACATTTTAATTTCCTGCCGGTTATTCCCCCCAGTTTTAAACTTTATAATTATTGTCCCTATAATTATTTATAATTTAATCTCCAATGAAAACTGTTTTTTAATGTAAGTAGTAAAAGCTTTTCTTTTCTTTAATTAAATTTATGAGAAAAAGAAAAAAGCAGGAAAAACAAATCCTTCCATGCACCAGAATTATTGATTTGGCTTTATATTTTGAAGAAGAAAGAATTCTGGTTATTGCTGACCTGCATTTAGGTTTTGAGGAGGCATTGAACAAGCAGGGCGTTCTTCTCCCAAGATTCAATTTTGAGGAGACACAGCAAAGGCTGAAGAGAATTTTTGCTGAAACTGGTAAAGTGCAAAAAGTAATTATTTTAGGAGACCTGAAGCATGAATTCGGCAGGATTTCCGAGCAGGAGTGGAATGAAGTAATCCTGACACTTGAATTGATTGCAAGAAACTGCACTGAAACAATACTGCTGAAAGGAAACCATGACACAATCCTTGGGCCAATTGCCTCATGGAAGAATTTGAGCGTGAGAGAATTCTATTATCTTCTAGAAAAAAAACTCTTGTTCTTTCACGGCGATGAAATGAAGTTCTTCAAGGAATTCAATGAAAGCAGAATTTTAGTTATAGGCCACGAGCACCCTTCAATCACCTTAAGCGAGGGCGTAAAGCAGGAGAAATTCAAGTGCTTCCTGAAAGGCAAATGGTCAGGCAAAATTTTGGTTGTATTGCCTTCATTCAATTCTTTCTCTGAAGGAACAGATGTAACAAAAGAAAAAATTCTCTCTCCATTCCTCCAGCAGGACCTTTCAGAATTTGAGGTCTGGGCAGTAGAAGACAAAGCATACTATTTCGGGAGATTAAAAGAATTATGATTTTAGCCCAAGAGCTTGTCTAATATTTTTCTTCTTTGCTCGTATTCTGTTGAGGTGCGGTATAAGTACCAGAAAGTTTTCTGCAGCCAGTCAACCCATTCAAAGTCGTGTATTTCAAAAAGCAGTCGCACGTTCCTTTCAAGCTCTTTGCCTTTGAAGTCTTCTTTCTTTTTTTCGCTTATTAATCTGACAATTTTTCTGTCTGCAATAAAGCCGCGTACTGGGTGGATACAGTGCCTGATTTCTATTTGTTTTGGATATTTTTTCAAAAGCTTTTCTGCTTTATTCAAGTTATCCAAAGAAGCGATGTCAACGCGGCACAAAACTTTTATTGAAACTCCTCTCTTAAGCAAGTCTTCTATTTCATCAAAAATTTTTGTTTTTCCTTCAGTCGTGCTAATTAATGAAAGGTTTCCAGAAAACCAAAGCAGTTCCTCCTTCACGCTGCGCAGAAAAGAAACTAGTTTCTGGTTTCTTGCAGCAAGCGGTTCTTCAAAAAACTCTACATATGCCCTGCTCTTTTTTTGGTCTGCAAACTGGAATAATTCCATTGGGTCAAAATCCTTCTTGCTTGCAGAATTTTTTATTTTTTCGAACAACCTCGCCTTTATTTCGTCGCTTTGAATGCTTTCCTCATAATTCCAAAAAACGATTTTTACTGCTCCGCGGGTGCCTTCACGAAAAGTTTTTGTTTTAATCAAGCCAGTGTCTTTCGCTATTTTTTCAACATATGATTCAGTTGTAACCCAGCTTCTTCCAATGTGCTTTGCAATATCCTGAATCAAGCAAGGCTCTCTTTTTACAAAGGCAATTATTTTGTTGCCTTCCTCTTTTGACATGCCCATAAAAATAGCAGGCAAGAAAAAGATTAAAACACTATATGGCAAAAATTTAAACCAATCTTTATCAAAATTAAAACGTTTAATTATTTCATGAGAAATGATTTGGTTTTAGTTGTTTCCCTGCCTTATTGCAACCTGAACTGCATTTACTGCAGAAAGCCAGAGCAGAAGGTTATTGCCGAAAACACTTTGAAGAAAGGGGAATTGCTTGAAATAATAAAAGCAGCAGAGCAAGCGGGAGTGAGAAAGATTCGCTGGACAGGAGGGGAAGCAACTGTGAACAAAGGTTTCCTTGAAATGGTTAAAAGAACAAAAGAGCTTGGAATAAAAGAACAGTTTCTTTCAACCAACGGAACTATCTTGTTCAGCATAGCTGAAAAAGCAAGAAAAGCTGGAATCAATAGAGTGAACATAAGTTTGGATTCCCTTGACAGAAAAAAATTCATGCAAATTACCGGGTTTGACTTGCTTCCAAATGTATTGAAATCAATTAATGTTGCAGCAAAAGTTTTTGATTTGGTTAAAATTAATACTGTTCTAACCAAAAGCAACCTTAAAGACTGCCTGAAAATAATTTCTTTTCTTGAAATGCTTGTAAAAGTGAATAGTATTTCAACTAAAAGGGTTTGCGTCAAGTTTTTGGAGCTTATTCCCGGAGGCTATGAGGGAGATAAGGAATTTGTTGAAGAACAATTTTTGCCTGCTTCACAAATAACCAGAAAAATAAAAGAAAAATTTGGGGGAATTGAAAAGGCACAAGTTCCTGGAACAAACCCAATGACTCATTATTTTAAAATAAAAAGCAATGGAATTGTTTTTGGCTTGACTTTGAGGCAGACTATTAACTTACAGTGCTGCGGTGAAAAATGCAAAGAACTGCGCCTTTCACCTACAGGAGTAATGAGCAACTGTATTACTTACAGAGATTTTGGCAGAAAACTGAAGGGAAAAAGCTTTCAGCATAAAGTTGAATTGATTGAAGAAATAATCAAAGAAAAAGAATCTTGGGGAAAAGAATTTTTCTCTAAGAGAAAATGCCTCTTAACTGATTTTTCTTTCTGGAAATTTGGGCTGCCTTCCACTAATTAAATTGGGGCCGCCGAGATTTGAACTCGGGTTTCTGGCTCCCGAAGCCAGGGTCCTGCCAAGCTAGACTACAGCCCCAAAACCGCCACTGCCGGTTTACGTCAGGGTACTACATTCGCTTGCGCTCAGTAGTACTTGCTTTGCAACAAATTTTTATGTTGAAGCGCCAAAAGAATTAAAAATGAAAGCCAATTTAATATTATTCTATTTGTTTGTTGTAAGGGAGAATAATTAATGGCTGAAAGCGAATTATTCAAGGTCGGGCAGAAGAGTGTGGACTCGGAATTCTTTTCTCCGCTCACAAAAGAATACAGGGCAGGAAAAACAAAATACATTGTTATTACAGGCTCAGTGATTTCAGGCATAGGAAAGGGAACACTGAGCTCGAGTTTGGCTAAATTGCTTAAGGACAGGGGCTTGAAGGTTGCGCCTATTAAGGCTGAGGCTTACTGGAATGTTGATGCGGGAACATTGAATCCTTTCAGGCATGGTGAAGTTTTTGTTTTGGATGACGGCACAGAAACTGACTTGGATTTAGGGACCTATGAAAGGTTTATTGACGAAAACTTGAGCAAAGACAATTTCATTACTTCAGGAAAAATTTACTCTGAAATAATTGCAAAGGAAAGGAGGGGAGAGTATTTAGGAAGGGATGTGCAGTTCATTCCCCATGTGACTGGAGAAATAAAGAAGTATTTCAGGGACCTAGCAGTGAAAAGCAAGGCAGATGTAGTGTTAATAGAAATCGGGGGGACTGTAGGGGATTATGAGAATTTGTATTTGCTTGAGGCCGTAAGGCAGTTGATTTACGAGGAAGGAAAAGAGAATGTCTGTGTAATTAATATGACTTATATTTTTGCCCCAAAGAGTTTGGGAGAACAGAAGAGCAAGGCAGCTCAATTGGGGATAAAGAAATTGGTTGAGATTGGAATCCTGCCTGACATCATAATCTGCAGGGGAGAAAACCCTATAAGGCAGAACATAAAGGAAAAGATTTCTTTGTTTGCAAATGTCCCAATGCATAGGGTCATTGGATTGCATGACATGAGCGACTTCTACAGCATTCCATTGAAGTTAAGGGAGACAGGAATGGATAAAGAAATTTTTGAGGTATTAAAAATCCCGAAAAGGAAATTGAAGGACAATGGAAGCACATTGAAGAAGTGGACTGACAGAATGACTTTGATTAAACCCAAGAAAACAATTACAATTGGAATTGCAGGGAAATACACTGGCCTGAAAGACTCTTATATTAGCATTCTAAAAGCATTAGAACATTGTGAGGCAGAATTGAAAGTGAAAATAAACCTTAAATGGATTGAGACAACAGAAATTGATGCAGGAAAGAAGAGCGCAAGAGAGGAATTGAAGGGAGTGCATGGATTGATTGTTCCAGGAGGGTTTGGTGTAAGGGGAATTGAAGGAAAGATTGAGTGCGTGAAATACTGCAGGGAGCACAACATTCCTTTTTTGGGGTTATGCTTGGGCTTTCAGATGGCTTTAATTGAGTTTGCAAGAAATTTTTTGGGCTTGAAAGAAGCCAATTCAACTGAATTTAATCCGAAAACTCAATTCCCTGTAATTGATTTGCTGCCAGAGCAAAAGAAATTAGGGGCAATGGGCGCAACAATGCGCTTGGGCGGTCAGGATGTTGAAGTAAAAACTGGCACTAATGCATTCAAATTGTACGGAAAGAAGGTTATAAGGGAAAGATTCAGGCACAGGTATGAGTGCAACCCTGAATTCATTGAAAGATTCGAAGAAAAAGGAATTGTCTTCTCAGGCAAGGCGCCAAAAAAGAATATAATGCAGATACTCGAACTGCCCAAGCATAAATTCTTTATGGCAACACAATTCCACCCGGAATTCACTTCAAGGCCTTTAAGGCCCAACCCCTGCTTTTATGGCTTCGTGAAGGCCTGCCTGCAATAAGAAATAAATACTGCCTCGAACTAATTGTTTAACTGTGAGTCAAATGCCAGTAGAAAAACCCAGAATCAACAGGAGAACAGGGAAGGTTACTGCAAGAACTATAAGATACAAGAAGATTGGAGAAAAATATGTGGCAGTAAAAGTGCCAATGAAAGTGCCTTCAATTGAAGCATATTTAAGGCAGAGAAAACACATAATGGACAGGAATTCCAATGAAATAAAGGCAAACCGCGTTTTATTTAAAGAAATAAAAAAATACAATTCTTTTATTTACAATATAACAAAAAAAAGGCCTGTAATAAAAGGACAGCTTCAATTAAATCCAGATGAAATAAAATCTTTAAAAAATTATTTTAATTGGTTAAGAGAAAAATACAAGAGGGTAAAAAATTACTTGCGGGTTGAATTAGTTGAAGAGATAGAAAAAGCAGCTGAACAGTTCTCCAAGAACAATTGGGCTGCAACAAATGCTTCACTGATGGGCGCAAGCAGAAGAATTACATTGAGAAACAAAGAATTATCCAGAATAAATGATTTTGAAAGAGGCCACAGCGCTTTCACTGAAAACAAACTCAAAAAAATGAGAGAAATTGACGCAGGCGTTATTCACGAATCAAATAATTATTTGGTTGCCTTAAAAGATTTGCTTGGGCGAAGATATTACAACAGGGTTTTCTTGAAAGGGGTGATAAGAAGGCTTGCAGGATTATATAACGATTATTTTAAAATTGCCAAAGCGCCGGGAGAAAGAGAAGCCCTGAAAAGAATTGAAAGCTCAATTAGACTGCTAGCGAATGCAAGGGATAACCCTGATAATATTGAATCCCAAAAGAGGGTGTGGAGTGCAATAGACAACCTGCAAAAAATAAAGGAAGACTTAATTTACAAGTACGTGAAAAAATGAATTGCTCTGTGATAATCCCTGCTTTTAATGCTGAGAAAACAATTGCAAAAACACTTGACTCTGTTCTCGCGCAGAAAGCCAAAAACTTTGAGGTCATTACAGTAGATGATGCAAGCACTGATGGAACCAAAAAAATACTTGAAAAATACGAAAAGAAAATTAAGATAGTTTGCAATGAAAAAAACAAGGGCATAAGCTATTCAAGGAATTTGGGGGCAAAGAAAGCTGAAGGAAAAATAATTGCATTCCTTGACTCCGATGTTACAGTGGAAAAGGAATGGCTCAAGAAATTGACTGAATCTTTTGGAAGGGAAAAAGAATTGTTTGGTGTGAGCGGAGAGGTTTACGGCTCAAGCGATGGCACTTTATCATCTGATTTCTTCTGCTTCACGATTGGAGCATCAGAATTCCAAGGCTACAATATTGCATTCAGCAGGAAGAAGTTTCTTGAATTGAGAGGATTCAATGAAAGACTCAAGAATTTCGAGGACCCTGAATTAATCTGGAGGGCATTCAACAAAGGACTTAAATTGAAGAAGGTTGAAGCAAAAGCCTTCCATCAGGCATATCATTTCACTGAAAGAATCAAAGCAAACTTCCATTACGCTTTCTATGACGCTGCAGTAATAAAAAAATACTTTAATTTTGTAATTGAAAATTTCAGTGATTTTATTTTTAATGCCCCAAACAATTTGAGGCAAATAGTTGGATTTTATGCGCTCTTCATTGCTTCATTGATTCTAACAATTCTTTCACTAACTGTCACGAGAAATATTGTTTCACTGCTCTTCTTTTTCCTGCCAAGCCTTGTGTCTGAAGCAAGAATTATTTCATTAAGAAAAAGAGTCCAATACAAAAACAATTTTGCTTTGATTATGTTTTACGCTTTCTTTGCTGTGCTAATATTTTCTTTGGTTAAAGGCTTTGCTTTCCTTTATGCTTTGACTTATTCGCCTAAAATTTGAACTATTATTTCCCTGTTCCTTGGCCTGACATCTAATTCAATGAATGCAATCTGTTGCCAGGTTCCAGTTGCAAGCCTTCCTTCATTGAACGGGATAATTAGGTCTGTTTTAAGGAGGGAAGAGCGCACGTGGCTGTGGCCGTTGCCGTCCTCCCATGCAAGCTGGTGCTCGTATCTTTCATTTTTTGGAACAATTCTCTCAAGGAAGCGCGGGAAGTCTTTGAGGAGGCCTGGCTCGAATTCAATTGTTGTTAAGGCGCAGGTGCTTCCTACAGCAAAGAGGCAGGCAATGCCATTCTTGAGTTTTGAAGAAGAAACAATTTTTTCCACTTGGCCTGAAATATTAATTAATTCCAATTCCTTTTTTGTGTTGAGCTTAATTGAATCAGAAAATACTTTCATTCAAATCACAACATTCAATCTTCCAAGAGCATTATTGGAATGCCGTCTTCAATCTTGTATTCGCGCTTGCATTTGACACATTTGAGCTTGTTTTGTGCCCTCAAATAATGGACGTCTGACTTGCATGCAGGGCAGGCTAATACTTCCAACAATTCCTTGCTCAGTTCCTTTTGTTTTTTTGCTTTCTTCATTTCCTTGCCTCCAGAACTTCCTTGTATAATAATTCAGTTTTTCCTGCAATTATTTGTACATCGAATTCTTTTAATGCCTTATGCCTCGCCTTTCTGCCTAACTCTTTTGCTTTGCCTTCATCTTTAAGCAATTCATTAATTTTTTGCTTTAATTGTTCCTGGTTTCCTTTATTGAAGATGAAGCCGTTTTTCTCCTGGTCAATCTGGTCTCTTATGCCGAAGGCATCTGAGGCAATTACAGCGCAGCCTGAAGACATTGCCTCAAGCACTACAACAGGCATTACCTCGAAATAGGATGAAAGAACAAAGATTGAGGCAGAAGAGAAAAGAGAAGGAAGTTTATTGTGAGGCACAAAGCCCAGAAATTTTGCTTTGATTTCATTTCTTGACGCCAATTGCTCTAAAGCCTTTTTTTCAGGGCCTTCGCCTGCAATTAATAATTCATAATCCTTTTGCCCTTTAAGTGAATTCAAGAGCAGGTTGATGCCTTTTTCTTTTGCAAGGCGGCCTACGAAAAGGATTCTGTTTGGAATCTTTTTTTTTGGGGCAAAAATTTTAGTATTAACAAAATTGGGGATGAATTCAACTTTCTCTTTCTCTCGGACTTTTGACTTGATTATTTTTTTTATTTCAGAGCTCAAGGCAATTATCCTGTCGGCTTTTTCATAAACCTTTTTTTGGGCTGAATCAAAAAACCCTGTGAAAAGAGTCCTGTGAAAGTCCATTCCAGGCAGGTTGTACCAATTATGCTCTGTGTACACTAAAGGCCTTAAGCCGAGGAAAGGCACTGCTGTAAGAGCGTAATGGCAGTGGATTATCTGTCCTTCAACCAATTTTTTTTTTGTGTGGCAGTTGAGCATTGAAGTGAAAGAATGAATTCTTTCATTCTTAATCCAATTGAATCCAATGTTTACTGAATTTGGGGTTATGCTGTGGGAGGCAAACAATTGCACTTCATGGCCTTTTCTTTTGAGGGCTTTGATTAATTCGAATTCTAACACCTCGATGCCTCCACCTTTCAGGGGAAAAACATCTATTACTGTGCCAGTGCTAACAAAAGTTATTTTCATTTATTTCACTTTTTTCTCGTACAATTCTTTTAATATTCTCACAATCATTGAGCTTACAATCAATTGGACTCCAATTGAAATAAAGAGGAGGCCTGTAACAGGAACAAGCCAGTGGAATTCAGGTTTAGTGAAAAATATTACTGCAAGGCCTGCAATGAATAAAATTAATCCGATTATAATGTAGCGCGTTAGAAGGAACCTGTCGTACGCCCACTTGTAAGCTATGGCTGTGTGCAGCTGATCATAAAAAAGTTTTACTATGAAGTTTGCGAGAAAGCCGAAGAATATGAGGTTGACTCCAATCAACAGGAAGGTTATAATGAAAATAATTCTCCTTAAGCCGAATTCAATGAATGGCACTGAATTAAAGATTAAAGGATGAAACAATGCAAGGCCTAATACTATGAATGCAATGCCTATTCCCCCAAACAACCTGAATGGATTGTAGAGTTTTGCAATATCAAGGATTGACACAAAAAATTTAAGCCCGTGGCTGAAGCTGTTCAGCTTTGAGCTTCCAATCCTGCCTTTGTAATGAATCGGGTGAAAGAATGTATGCCAGCCTTCATGCACTGCCTTTGTAGTCATTGCAGGCGTGAATTCCAGGCCGTCAGGCAGCGAGTTGAGCTTTGGAATCAGTTTTCTTTTAAAGACGCGCATTCCTGAAGCAGTGTCTTGTACTTTACTGCCACCTAAAAGCTTTAGCATTAAAACAAAGAATTTGTTGCCGTAAAGCCTTTGCTTTTGCATTCTAGTTCCTTTTCCAAGCCTTGAACCTATAACTAAATCAGCTTTTTTTGCTTCAAGCACTTTAATTAATTCATGCAATTTGTGTATTGGATATGTTGCGTCAGCGTCATAGAATGCAATTATGTCTCCCTTGCTGTGGGCAAAGCCTGTCTTTAGGGCTGCACCATAACCTAAATTCTTTTTATGAGAAATAAGTCTTACTCCTTTGCCTGAAAATTTCCTTGCTTTTTCTGCTGTTGAATCAGTGCTTCCGTCATCAATCACAATAACTTGTGTTTCTTTTAATTGGAGGAGTTGTTTTATTTTTTTTATTTCTTCAAATGTCTCTTTGAGTGTTCTCCCTATTGCTTTTTCTTCATTGAAAGCAGGGATTATAATCGACAGATTCATTGCTTGGGCCTCAAAAATAATTCTTCAGCGATTAATTTTAATATTAAATCAGCGTAATATTTAAAGAACATGTCAAGAACCGTTCTTGACATATTTCAATCCACTGATTTAATCAGTGGAATTGAAAACAGTTCAAAGGTGCAAAATTGCAGAAAAACTTGATTGAACTCAGGAAAGTTGTGAAGGAATTCCACAGCAGGATCAGACCTCATTCTTCCATGGATGTTTTGTTCCCTAAGTATAGGGCAAACATTGCAGTGAACAATGTTGACTTGGATGTATTTGAAGGCGAAATTTTAGGATTGCTCGGGCCTAATGGCGCAGGAAAAACCACCTTGATTAAATTAATGACTGGAATCCTTTCTCCAACCGATGGAGGCATTTTAATTGAAGGAAGCCCTGTGGACAGCAAAAAGAGGGATATAGGCTTGATGCTAGGCTATGAAATGATTTATTACAGGATTACAGGCTATGACAACCTAAAGTATTTTGGAAGGCTTTATGGAGTGCAGAACCTTGAGGGCAGGATAGTGGAATTAAATAATTTTTTTGGATTGAAAGAATCATTGTTTGATTACGTTGAAAATTATTCTATTGGAATGAAGTCAAAGCTTGCCCTTGCAAGGGCATTGATTCATGACCCAAAAATTCTGTTCTTGGATGAGCCTACCTTAGGCCTTGACCCTAATATTTCTGTTAAAATCAGAGAGGAAATAAAGAATACAAAAAAGACCGTAATCCTTACAACGCATTACATGGAGGAAGCCCAAGAGCTCTGCGACAGGATTGCATTAATGAATGAAGGAAAAATAATTGCCTTGGAGAAAAAAGAAAACTTCACCAAGATAATTGAAACATTCTCCAAATTGGGTGAAAAGCAATGAGAAAATTTGCGCTTGAAGTCTTTGCAATAATGATAAAGGAATTAAGGCTTGCAATAAGGTTCAGGATAGGATATTTTTTCTCAAATTTGGTTAATCCTGTTGTTGGAATGATTCCTGTATTTCTTATTTATTATGGCTTCCTGCATTACAGCGGAGCACAAAGCTTTGCAGGCATTAACCTGGATAATTACATTAATTTTCTAATATTTGGAATTTTGGCTTATGCTTTTTTTTCTGTGGGTTCAAGAACCTTTTCTATAAGATTTAGTGAAGAAAAATACTGGAAAACAATTGAGGCAATATTTGTAGCTCCAATAAATTATATTTCAATTATAATTGGAACAGGCTTAAGTGAACTTTTGAGGCTTATCCCAACAATGTTTTTGTTTTTGGGTATGGCAAGCATTTTCATTGCCCCAACCCCAATAACATTTATTCTTGTGATAATAACCTTGCTTTTAATGTTTCTCTTGTGCCTGAGCATTGGCTTGATTTATGGGAGTGTTAGCTTGAGCAATGAAAACTATGACCCTCTATTTGGCTATTTTTTTGCTGGATGGTCAATGATAAGCTGCTTTATATACCCTATAGGAATTATCCCAAAAGAATTTGAGTTAATAATCCTTGTTAATCCCCTCTACCATGCAGTCAATTTCATGAGGGAAGCCTGGATAAATCAATTAATATTATGGGATTCATTGTTATATGTAATTGGTTTTGCAATAATAATGCCAATAATAGCTGTTATTGTATTCAAGTTTGCTTGGAAGAGGCTTGGAGTGCACGGCTACTAAATGAAACCTTAAATACTGGTTATTGGAATAAATTAATTATAATGAAGATATGCATTACTTCAATTTTTTATGAAAAAGATTACGGCCAAGGGCTTTCTGTTAAAGAGCTTGCAGAAAACCTTGCTGGGTTAGGAAATCATGTTCATGTTCTTCACGGCCAGAGAAATGCATCAAAGCCAAAAAGCAATAGAATTCAATTGCATTACCTAGAACATTCAAAAATTGTGGGATTGAACTTAATTTCTTTCGGGTTGAATTTAAAGAAAAAAATTATTGAATTGAATAAGAAAGAGGAATTCAATCTTTTTTATCCTCAATCATACGAATTCGGCTTAATTGACTTCAAGAAATTGAATGCCCCTGTTTTATATCACGCCAGAGGCACAATGAAGGGAAATCTCCTTCACAGGCCGAAAACAAATCCTTTGATTGAACTGCTGCGTTTGGTTATAATGCCTTTTTTTGTGGGAATGGATAAAAAATGCTGTAAGGAAAGCTCCCTTATAATTGCTGATTCAGAGAAAGTAAAAAAAGAGATTATAATACACTATGGCATAAAACCAAAAAAAATTATTGTTGTACCTGAAGGGATTGACCTCAAAAAATTCAATCCAAAAATTGACGGCATTAAAATCAGGAAAAAATACGGCTTAAACAGGGATAAAGTGATACTTTTTGCAGGGCGCTTAGTGCCGCAGAAGGGCCTGCAGTACTTGATTCAGGCAATGCCTGCAATAATTGAAGTAATCCCTAATGCAAAATTATTGGTAGCGGGAGCAAACACAACTGAGCCCTACTATGAGAAAATAAAAGAAATAGTTGAAGAATCAGGGTTAAGGGAAAGAATTGTTTTTGCGGGTTTTATAGAACATAAAAAAATGCCTGAATTAATTGCTGCAGCAGATCTGGTTGCAGTGACTTCAACATATGAGCCTTTTGGTTTGGTAAACCTTGAGGCAATGGCCATGAGAAAGCCTTTGATTACAACAAGCACTGTAGGCTCAATTGATGCCGTGAAAGGCTACGCTGAAATAGTAAGACCAAATTCAGCCAAGGCAATTTCAAGGGCTGCATTAAAAATTCTTTCAAAGAAAAGCTTTAAAGCAAAGGAAAAGAGCCTGAAAGAATACAAATGGAAGAATTCCACAAAAAAAATCTACAAAATTATAAGGGAAGAATTATTTGCCAAGCAAATACCTTAACTTGAGGAAAATTACGGCAAGAAGTGCTTCATAAATGCCTTTATGCTTTTTAAGGAAAACATAATTGCTTTTAAGGGTGTTTTCTTTCATGTATTCAGGGCCTTTTTTGTTGATGGCCCCCCCTTGTAAGTGAATTATTGAAGCATTTGGAACGTATAGGGTAAGCAGGCCTTTCTTCTTTGCCCTATAACAATAATCCACTTCTTCGTTGTATGCTGCAAAATCCTCGTCAAGCAATCCTGTCTCTTTTATTGTTTTTCTTTTTATTAAAAAGCATGCCGTGCAAACCCAGTCAACAGGGAAAGGCTCATTTTTTTCCTTTAATCTGAAACCAAAAATATTCCTTTTAATAAAAGTTGAGAAAAAAGGGAAATAACCAAAAGTGAATTGCACTGAATTGTCTTTGTTTAAAAGCCTGCAGCCTGCAATACCTGCCTCTTTGTTGCCTTTTAAAGCTGAAAGCATTTCATCAAAGGCATTAGGCAGAATTATTGTGTCGGAATTCAGCAAAAGAACAAAATTTCCCTTGCTGTTCCTTATGCCTGCATTCAAGGACTTCGAGAAACCCAAATTTTTTTTATTTTTGATTAATTTAACTTCTGGGAATTTTTTTTTAATCATTTCAATGCTGTTGTCTGTTGAAGCATCATCAACAACAATTACCTCATAAGAGCATGAAGGGGCATTCTTTTTTATGGAGTTAAGGCATTTTCCCAAGAAATCCTTTGTATTATAATTAGGGATAATTATTGAAAGCTCTGCCATAAAAGAATTTCTTACTGGATTATTTTAAAAGATTAATCAAAACAGATTTTTATATGGAACTAGAAGAAGTAAATTGCCCGCTGTGCGATTCTAGAGACTGCAAAAAAATTTTTTCGGCAAAAGACATAAACAGTGGGATAAAAGGAAGATTCAGTTATGTTAAATGCAGCAAGTGCAGCCTTGTTTTCATGAATCCAAGGCCAAAGAAAAAATTCATTCCTTTGCTTTACCCAAAAGATTATTATGCCTACAGTGAAAGGCCCTCAGACCAGAGGCATTCATTCAATTCTTTCATTTACAGAAAAAAACAAGAAATTTTAAATCTGTTTTCACAAGAAGGATTTTCATTAAAAAAAATAATCAATTATCCTTTCTATCTCCTGCTCAAAGAATTTGACCATACCTTTATTCCATTAAAACAGAAAGGCAGTATACTGGATGTAGGCTGTGGCACAGGAACTTATTTGCTTGGCTGGCGCGCGCAGGGATGGAATGTTGCAGGAATTGAATTGAACAAAAGCGTAGCAGAATATGCTAGAAAAAAATTTGGCTTGAATATCCTTGGCGGGACATTGGAAGAATGCAAGCTAAATAAAGAATCGTTTGATGTAATAACCATGTTTCATTTGATTGAACACGAAGCAAAGCCAAAAAATACTGTAATAAAAGCAAGGCAGTTGCTCAAAAGCAAGGGCCTTATAATTATTGTTACTCCAAATTTTTCTTCTCTTGAGTCAAAGATTTTTGGAAGCGAGTGGTTTAATATTGATGCCCCAAGGCATTACTGCCTGTTTGACGGAATAACACTTAAGAAATTGCTTGAGGAAAACGGCTTTAAGGCAGAAAAAATAAAATATAATGTTATGCCAAACAGTCTGCTTCACTGCATAGACTCTTATTTTGAAAGAAAAAGAATTCCCTTAAGGGTAAACAATTCATTTTCAGCTTTTTTGATGATTCCCTTATACCTAATTTTTAGCTTTTTTAGGGTTGGAGGAATTATTGCTGTTTACGCGCGAAAATAATTTTTTTGTTATGTGATTTTTAATTAGAATGGAATTCAGCTTTAATTCAACCCGTGCTTTTTTTATCCTGAAAACCAATTTTTTCATTTTATCATTCAAAAAAATTGATTTAACTTTTGTGGCGCTTGTAATTGAATCTACTAACATGAATTCCCTGAAATTTTTTGAGCTTAAAATTATTTCATTTACAGCATTTCTTGGGCCACTAAACAGAATAGTGTCATGGAATGCTATTGTGCCTCCTTCAATGAGGTACTTGGACCAATCTAAGAAATCTTTTTTTACAATATCATACTTATGGCTTCCGTCAATAAAAAGCAATTCTATTGGTTTATTCCAGTCCTTTACTGCATTGCTTGAATCCTTTAAAACTGAAATAACTACCTTGTTTAACCCTGCCTTTTTTATGTTTTCTTTGAATTCCTTTAAAGTATTCACTTTGCCATAAAAGTCTTGGTCTGAGCCTGCATTGTGCGGGTCAATAGCATAAACCTTTGTTTTAACGCCTTCCTTTGAGCCCAAACCTAACCATACTGTAGACCTCCCTTTCCACGAGCCTATTTCCACTATTACCCCTCTTCCAGTGCACGCCTTTGCTTTATTGAACAGAAATTCCCCTTCTTTGTCGCTCAGCCAGCCGTCAATCCCTGCTGTAAGTTTCCTGGTTGAATCAATATGTTTTTTCATTTATCCTGCCTTCTTCAATACAATTAATGTACCATCAATACAAGGATGATTGAATGCATCCAACTCAAAAATTCTTTTAATTGCATTCTTCTCATTCAAGCATATAAAACCATTTGATTTAAGGTAAGCTGAAACATTGTTTGGAAACAATGAAGCTCTCTCATATGTTGCGCCTTTTTTGTTATTCAATTTTATGAAAGATAATTCTCTTTTAAGCCCCAAAAAAATGTGCAGTTCATCAATCAGGTTCCTTAAAGACAATCTTATCCTGAATAATGGGTAAAACAAAAATTTTTTCCAATTATTTTGGGGGTAAATCTCGCAATACCATTCGTCCTTAAGCGCAATTATGCCATCTTTCTTCAATACCCTTAAAGCTTCATCAATTGCTTTTTTTGGGTTTTTCACGTGCTCTAAGTGGTTTACTGAAAAAATAAAATCTATTGAATCTGTTTTTATTGGAAGAAAAGCTGAATCTGCCTGAATTGCATTTCCGTTGCAATTCTTTAATGCATTGAATGAAATGTCTGTTCCAATCCATTTCTTGTGAATTGAGGACAGGACACCTGAACCGCAGCCAAGCTCTAACACAATATTTGCAGGGCCAGCCAAATATTTTTTTATGTTTTCCAATTTGTTTTTTTTTCTTTCAATTGAGTAATCCATTGCTTTCTTTATGTATTTTTTGTCCTCAAAAATATTAGGCACAGGATTCCTCCCAGATTTTTTTCATTTTTTTTATTCTAGTTGAAATTGATAGCCTGCCGCTTTCAACCTCTTTAAATGCATCCCTGCCCATTTTTCTTTTAAGAGATGACTCCTCAACCATTAGGGAAATTGCTTCAATCAATTGATTCACTATTTTTTCCCTGTCCAAGAACCTTATATTTTCTTCATAAAGTCTTGGATAATAAAAGGCTCTTTCCAAATATTTTTTTCCAAAATCAATTAGAATACCTGTTTTATGGTTTTGAATAAGTTCAGGCACTGCATTAATGTTGGATGCAATTACTGGCACCTTTGAAGCCATGGCTTCCAAGAAAACCATACCAAAAGAATCAGTTTTTGTCGGCTGCACAAACAAATCAATGTTAGGGTAAAATTCTTTGATTAATCTTTCTCTTGGCAAAGTGCCGACAAAGCATTCCCTGAATTCTTTTTTAAGGTTTGGTGGAGACATAGAAACAATGGAAAGCTTTATGTCATATTTTCTCCTTAAAGTCGAATAGGCTTCCAGCAAAAGGTTTCCTCCCTTCATATCAAAGTTGAACGCAGCAAACCCGATGTTTATTTCACTTCCCTCTTTTCTTTTCTTTTTCGTAAAACCATTTACGTTTATTCCGGGGTAGACCACTTCAATTTTATCTTTTATTTTATTTAAATCAAAAAAAATTTCGAGTGTTCTTTTTGCATAATTGCTCCAGGGAATTATTTTCTTGCAGTTTTCTGAATTGAATTTCTTCCAGAACAATGATTTCATTGCACTGTCGACTTTTCTGAAAACAAAATTTTTTTGTTTCAGGTCAAAAAAATAAGAAAAAAAGAAGATGTTTTCCATTTCAATAACCCAAGGCATATTGTTTAACGGAATAACCTTGTGGGCGTTAATTAAATCTATTTTTTTTGACTCCAGGAATTTTTTTGAGTAGTAAGCGAAATTGAACCAAGGATACAAATTGAATGGCAGACAAATCCTCCTGCTCAAATCTGTGTAAGGAGGAAGCCTTGGAAGCACATGATAATTAAAATTCTTTAATTGCACGCTTGAAAAAACTTTTTTGTTGAATAGTTCTTCGTTCAACGGGTGAATGTCCAGGCCGTCAAACAATATATTAATTTCACTCATTTTGACAGCAAACCTCTTTATACAAATCAAGAGTCTCTTTTACAACATCATGCCAGTTAAGCTTTTCTATTTTTTTCCTTGCGTTAATGCTTATACTTTCCTGCAGTTTCTTGTCTTTAAGCAGCTTAATCAATTTTCTTGCTAATTCTTTATAATCTCCCGGCCTGAAAAACAGGCCTTGCCTTCCTTCTTCAATCAAATCAGTGAAGCCCCCTATCCTAGAAACAACCAATGGAGTGCCTGCATTCATTGCTTCTGTTGCTATGGTAGAGCAGGGCTCAGGCCAAAGAGAAGGCAGCACAATTACATTGCTGGCAGGAATGAATTTTCTTCTTACTTCAAGGTTGGATATTTTCTCGTGAAAATGAATTAAGGATTGAAGTTTTTGTTTTTTTGTTTGCTCTTTTATTTTGCTTAAATAATTTCTGTCACTGAAACCGTATACAAGACGAAGTTCAGAATTTTTAATTTTTTTGAGTAAAATGGGAAATGCTTTTACCAATAATTCAGGGCCTTTTTCTTCAAGCATTGCACCAATAAACAAAATAATTTTTTTTTCTTTTTTCCAGTTTAAAGAATCCCTTGCTTTTTTTCTGCTCAAACATTTAATTTTTGAGCTAACATTCGGAATCACTTTTATTGGCACATTTTTTTTAAGTTGAATTGATTTTTTTACATCAGAGCTAACAGCAATCAATGCATTGCAGTTTTCAGCCAGGCTCCTTAAAATGAACTGCTTTAATTTTATTTTTGCAGTGCCTTGGTTCAGGCACATGGAACAGCGTTTTGCATTAAAATAATCTTTTTTTGTGCAAATTCTTCCCTCATAGTACCTGCGACCTTTAATGCAGTTAATCCAGTTGCCGTGGATTGTTGCAATTACCGGAATTCCATAATAAAATTTTGCCGGAATGCATGCAGCCAGAGTGAAAGGGCAGTGGGCATGCAATAAATCATAATTTTCTTTTTTCATTAATTCAAAAATTTTTTTTGTCAAAGGAAAAATCATTGAACTGCCTTTAACTGCAAGGTCCTTGTTGTCTTTTAAGCCTGTTTTTACCCTGAAAACCTTTATTCCCTGAATCTCTTCTTTTTCCCTGAATTTTTTTGCCCCAAGCCCTGTCGTGAGAATTGAGGCTTTCAATCCCATTGAATTCAACTCTTTGGCTAAATTAAATGTGTGCTGTTCAATGCCCCCTATTGCAGGGGGAAAAACAGGGGTTACAATCAATACCTTCATTTTACTCAATCCCCAAACATTTCCTACATATTCCAAGATCAAAGATTCCTTTCCTTAAATTTCTTCTTATTTTCTTGAAGTCTTCTTTGTTCCATACTCCCAACAATTTCTCTTTTTTTAGGTCGCCTAAAACATGACTGCCGAAATAATCATTGCAGCAAAGCAATATATTTCCTTTCCAGTCTATTACAATTGAATTTGAAGGGAAAGAACAGTAAATGAATTTGCTTGAATTCAATTGCATGAGGCCGCCCCTATTGAAAACAAAAGTGCCTTTGTCGCCGAATACCCTTACTGTAATGTTTTTCTTTTCTTCTTTTTTTAGGGAAGAAATTAATTGCTTTAATTTTGGATTCAATTCTTTGCCGTGCTGTGTTACAAAAAAATTGTCTGCGCCTGAAGCAATTAATTTTTTGTAGTATTTTTCGTCAAGAAAATCCCCGTTTGTATAAATGCATATGAATGTTTCAGGCAGTTTTTTCCTTGCATATGCAATCAATCTAGGAAGCCTTTTGTCAAGCAATGGCTCATTGTAGAAGTGGGGTGAAAACCTTCCATTAAAATTTATTCCAGCCAATTCATCAATGATTTTTTTATACAAGCTGAATTCCATAAAACCTTTTTTTCTTTGGTATGCACTGTTAGGACAATAAGAGCATTTCCTGTTGCATTCAGTGCCTGTCTCTATTTCCACTGCATCAAACATATCCAGGGCCTTGTATCTTAACAGCCTGTTCAATGCAAGAAAAACATTTTTTTTATTCCTGCCCAATTCTTCAATCCAATTCATTGCAACCCCTTGTAGGCTTTCAAGTAATTTTTTGCTGTCTTACCCCAGGAAAAATCTCTTGCAGTCCTTAAGGCTTTTCTCCCAAGCCTTTTCCTTTCACTTTCATTTTGGCTCAAATAATTGATTTTGTCTTTTAGTTCTCTTTCATTAAAAGGATTGAAAAGCAGGCCGTTCTTGTTGTTTTTCACTAGTTCTGGGATTCCAGCAACATTTGAGGCAATTACTGCCTTGCCGCAAGCCATTGCCTCCAGTACAACCAAAGGGAAAGGCTCATACGTTGAAGGGCACACAAGAAAAGAGCATTCTTTGAACTGCCTTGCAAGCCTTGCTCCTTCAAGCCACCCGAGCAATTCAATTCTTTTGCTTAAATTATTTTTTTTGATGAATTCAAAAACTTTTTGTTTTAGTTCACCGTCTCCTACAACATGAATTTTTTCATTTGTTCCTTTTATTGTCTTTAATAAGGTGAAAATGCCTTTTCTCTGGCTTAATCTTCCTGAAAACAAGATAAAGCCATTGTCTTTGCCTGAATAATTGAATAATTCTTTGTTGTGGCCGTTATAAATTACTGGCGGCCTTTCTTTGAGGAGATAATGCTTTTTTGTTTCCATTGCTGTATAATTGCTTATTGCTATAATTTTTTTTGCTCTCTTGTAAGAAAATAATTCAATGAAATAAGAGTTGACCAGCCTCCTTATTGGAGTGAAAGAAAAATTTTTTTCTTTAATTAAAGCTTTTAATTCGCTTAAAGCGCTGCCGTTTGAAGTTATCGCCAAATTTTCTTTTGGGAGCATTCCCGCAATTCCTGCGGCACAGGAATGAACCACATCAAAGTCTTTTTTTTGAATTTCTTTTGGCATTTTTCTGATGAATTCAATAAAGCCGCTTGAACTTGAAGGAGAATTATTTAATTTAATTTTTTTTACTTCAAAATCTTCTTTTTTTGTTTTTGCCCCAAAATCCATGGTGAAAACCGTTATGCTGTGCTTTTTTGATAGCTCTTTTGCTAAGTTATATGTAAGCATTGTGCCGCCGCCTGAAGAAACTGGCGGGAACCTATCATTTACAATGCATATATTCATTTTCTCGCCTTCAAAACCAAATTCATGGAAAGCGATGGAAAAATTTTTGCGAGAAAACTTTCTATTTCATAAACAAAAGGTATGAATTCGATTTTGTCTGAAAGCCTAAGCAGGTCAGCGCTTCTTTTTTCAATTTTGAATCCTGTTTTCTTCAATTGTTTTTCAAGCACTGCAAGGGTGTAAGCCCTGATGTGGCCGCCGCCCATATTATAATCTATATTCAAAGGCTTTTTTCCAAACAACACAGCTATCCTGTTGTAAATTGCCGCAGTGTTAGGGGTTGAGATAACCAGAAAGCCTTTCTGTTTAAGTATCCTGTACAATTCCTCTAAAAAATTGTCTGTATCAAAGATGTGCTCTATTACATCACCTGCTATTACTCCATCAAATAAATTGTCCTGATAATGGAATCTGCCTTCAAAATCGAATTGCTTGCATTTTATTTCTTTCCTTTCAGCCTTTTTTATTGCATTAGAGATATCACAACCAAAAGCATCCCACCCTTCTTTTTTGAATTCTGTTGTAAAGCTTCCATCCAAACACCCTACATCAAGTATTCTTCCTTTCTTTTCTCCTTTCACTAAATCAAAAATCACCTTAAGCCTTTCATTTGAATGAATATCCGGGCTTATCTTTTCATATCTTTTCCCCTGAAATTTCTGAATTTTACCCATCCAAATTACCCATCCAAACCACTTTTTTTGTTTTTCACTTTATTGAAGAATTCAATGTATTTTTTTGCTATAACCTTCCAGTCATAGAATTCTTCAATTCTTTTCCTTGCATTAATGCCCATCTCTTTTGCCTTTCCTGGGTTTTCAAGCATGAAAATTATTGCATCAACCATTTTTTCAATATTGCCTGCAGGGATTTTAATCCCTGATTTTTTGTTTACTGTATTCCTCATTCCCCCGACATTGGAAACAATAACAGGCTTAGAGCAGGCCATCGCCTCAAGCAGCGAAACAGGCATTGGGTCAAAAAGTGAAGGCAGGACATAAACATTGCAGGCATGCAGCAAAGCCTTTTTTTGTACTCCGTTTTTCCACCCTAAAGTTTTGACTCTGTTACCTAGATTCAATTTTTTTATCCCTCTTTCAACAGCTTTTCTCATTGGACCGTCTCCTGCAATCAAAAAATATGCTTTGCGCTTTAAAAGAACTTTTTTGGCAGCCTTAACAAAATCCAAGGGGGCCTTTTGGAGGTCAAGCCTTGCCATAAACAAAATTATTGGTTCAGGATAAGCATCCTTAATTTTTCTGATCTCTCTTCTTATTTTTTTATTAAGCAAAAATTCTTTTGCATTAACCCCATTTGGGATTACAATTGCAATGGGATTTTTGTTCTTGTATTCATTTTTAGCTTCCTTGTTCACGAAAACAATCCCGTCAGCTTTTCTCAGCGAATTTATCTGAAAATAATAATCTATTATTACCCCTATCTTCGTGTATTTTGGAACACTGACAGGCATAAAACCATATTTAATCCCAAAATTTGAAAGCCAGGGCGTGAAACCAATTCTACCTTTCAGGTCGTCTTGCACCATAACTATCTTGGGCGCTTTTATTTTTTCCAGAAAATATATTGATTCCGGAAGAGAGCCGAAAACAAGGTCAGGTTCAATTCTTTCAATCAACTCTTTTGCCTTTGCACTGAAAAGAATTTTATTGAATGCCCCAGAAGGATAATCAATTACATGCAGTGGGTTACATTTAATTGTCTTCATTGAAGCAAAACTTCCTTTCTCGTTCAACACAACCACTTTGTGGCCTTGCCTTTGAATTTCCCTGATTAATTCATAATAGCAAGGCGAAACAATCCCTTTAATGTCCTCTCTTATAAGATATGCTATCTTCATCTTTTTTCAACTGCAATATTTTCAAGGAATTTGCTTAATTTTTTCGCATTCTTTTTTAGGTCGAATTCCTTTAATGCCTTTTCCCTTGCTTTCAAGCTTAATCTCTTTCTCAGAGAAAGGTTATTATACAATTCATTGATTCTTTCAACAGCCTTTCCGTCAAGCACAATGCCTGCTTTTCCGCCCTGTTCTATTGGTCCTGGCATTTCAGGCACAAGCACTGAAAGACCGCAAGCCATATACTCAGAGATTTTGACTGCAGTGCTTGCATCGCCTATGGGCATCCCGAATTTTTTAAGGTAAACGCCTGCATTGCAGAAGCTTAGCAAGGGAATCAGGTCACCGCTTTCTCTTACTTGGCCGACAAATTTCACTCTTTCTTTCAAGCCGAATTTTTCTGCTAATTCTTTTAATTCCTTTGATTCACTGCAGGTTACAACCAAATTTATTTCCTTTCTGGTTTTTGAGAGAACAGGAAAGAATTCATTTAGTTCAGGAAAAGGGTTTGAAGCAGGCACTAAAATTAAATTGAAGCCTTTCAATCCAAACTTCTTTTTTATGTAAGAACAATCCTTTTTTCTGTTAAATTTTTTGGTGTCAATAGAAGGATAAAAAACAATGAAATTGTTTTTGATGCCATCTTTTTCAAGCAGTTCCTGCTGTCTTTTGCTCAAGACAATTATTGCATCGGCTTCCTTTAATTGTTTTAGATGAATCTGCCTTGTCTCGCCTGCAAAAAAAGAAGCAAAAGAATCTCTTTCAGTTAACCCGAAAAAACTGTATGCAATCCTCAAGCCATTTTTTTTCAAAATCCTTTTTTGTATTATGCTGTGCAATGAATTGCCTCTATTAAAAAGTGCAGGCAGTTTATACCATAAATTGTCGCCATAACAAATCATTTGTTGGTCAAAAACAAAATCGTATTTTTCTTTTTTCAGCAGTTCATTCAATTTTTTGAGCTTCAGATAATTAATGTAAGGGGCTGTGTAAAGCCTTTCGAATAACTGGAATTTTCCTGGAGAATGCACCTTTATTTTTTCTGAGCTGCCGTGGGCTATTGCATGCACTTCATTTTTTTCTGTTAATGCTTCCATAAACCTTTTCAGGTAAATGCAGTCCCCTCTCACCAATTCAAGGTTTATTCTTGGAAGCAAAAAAAGCAATCTCATATTACAGCCCAATTATTTATTTAATTGAAAAGGATTATATTTTTATTATGGCGCACTGGTGTGATGTCGTCTGGATAATGCATTCTTTCCTGCCTTTAAAAAACTGGTCTGCTGCCTTTTGAACGCCCCTGCATTCCTTTGACTTGTAGTCGTCCAATAAAATTATGCCGCCTTTATTCATTTTAGGATAAAAGAATTCCAAGCAATCCTTTGTGCTCCTGTAAGTGTTAACATCAATGTGGACAAAGCAAAACCTGCTTTTTTTAATTGCATTTGCTGTTTTTGGAAATATCCCCTTATAAATTCTAACATTTTTGAATTCAGCCAAAAAATTTTTTACTGAATCAAAATCAACATCATCATACATTCCCTTGCGCAAAAAATTATTGTTGTCTTTTGCTGGATCAATTTCAGGTGTGCCTTCAAAGGTGTCAAAGAGATGGATTTTCTTTGAAGAATTCCCGAAAACGCTTGCAATGATTTTGGCGCTGCCTCCTTTGTACACCCCGACCTCGGCTGCATCCCCAGGAATATTCAGTGAATGCCTTGCAAACTGGTAAATCATGTGCGCTCTTTCAGCGCCAAGCAGTGCACAGCCCTTTATTTGATTGTATAATTCAATGAATTTTTTGTCTTTGGAAATGTATTCAGGCATCAAAGGCTTTCCCCTGATTTTCTGCAGTAAAACCCATGCTTTTTCCTTTATGCCAGAATTCAAGCCCATAAGACTATTGGAAAACGAAAGGAATTTAATCAATTTGCGGCCAGCCTTTTAAGTTAAATTTTCTTCTGGTTCATTTTTTTGGCTCCACTTCAATTAATCCAATCCATTTCTTTAAGCATTTTTCAATGGAAAATTTTTCTTCCACTGCCTTCCTTGCATTTAAGCTGAATCTTCTTCTTAACTCATTGTTTTTTGCAAGCAATCCAATCTTATTATTCAATCCTTTTTGGTTTCCATTTTCAACCAAAAAACCGTTTTTATTGTCCTCAATTATTTCCCTTGTGGCCCCAGAATCAAATGCAATGCACGGGGTGAAAGAAGCCATGGCCTCAACCAAAACCAAACCAAAAGCCTCTTCAGAGGAAGGAAGAACAAGCAATGATGCAGAGCTTAATTCTTTAACCAATTCTTTTCTTGGAAGCTGGCCCTTAAAGAAAACCTTTTCTTTTAATTCAAAATCATTAATCATCTTTTTTATTTTAATGTAATAACCCTCATCTTCCCTATTGAATTCCCCTTTGGGGCCTATTATGCTTAAAGCCCATTCCGGATAATTTCCCCTCAATTCCTTCATTGATTCAATCAAGTAATGCAATCCCTTGTGCTCCAAAATTCTGCCTACAAAAACAATTCTTTTCTTTTTTTCAGGCATCCTTTTCGGGAATTCCTTCAAGTCAATGGAATTATGCACTGCAAAAAGCTTTTTTTTAGCTGAAGGAATTAATTCAATTATTTTTCTTTTAATAAAATTTGATGGAGTGACAGTCACATCTGATAATTTAACGCTCTTCCTGCTCAGCCAATCAAAAACAAAATTTTTTCCTCCAACCCAAGGATTGTGATTGAATTCATGGTAAATCAATGGTATGCCTTTTATTTTGGCTAGAAGCCAGGCAGAGGGAAGCGTTGAACAACCAGAAAAATAAACCAAATCAAAGCCTTTTGCAAGGGCATTGAAAAAAACAAATAAATTAAATAGAATTCCGTTAACCTTCTTTGCAGGAAAACGCACTATACGTAAATTTTTTATGCAAATTTCCTCTCTGCCCTCGCTTAGAACAGAATAATAGGTTACATTAAAGCCCTTTCCTGCAAGGCCTTTAGCCAGCTCAAAAGAAAGATACTCTATTGCCCCGCCCTTTACTGCAGGAACCCCAATAAACTGGGTTCCAATCATGCACACATTCTTCATGCAACCAATCAAAATTAAAGGAAAAAGATTCTTTAAATAAATAGGGTTAAGGCTGCAATCTCACCAAATCCTTTGCTCTAAGCACGTAGATATAAGCGCTTTCATTTTTATAAACAGTTTTTCCTATTGCCCCAACCCTGCCCAATTCATCGCACCTCACAAACAAGTAATCAAAATATAATTCCTTATACCTGCCCTTAGCGCAAGTAATAGCATAATCATTGCTTGGGTTGACATCAATAAGGCTTTCCATTTCCTTTACAGGTATAGTATTAACCCCAATCAATGTAGGGTCATAAAGATAAAGCATTAATTCAATGGAAGACTCCTCATAATAATTTACAGAAAAATAATTGATTCCAGCATAAAACACGAGAATAAACATTATTAATGGAACCAAGAGAATGCTTTTCTTGTACAACGCCATCAAGCAGACGCCAAAACTCAATAAAAGCATTTCAAGTGTTGCGTGAACGCCTTCCTGGAATCTTATTCCAATAAATCCAACTGCAAGCAGAATTATTGCAAGGCTGTAAATCAAAGCATTCTTGTAATTTGTTTTCTCAGCAAACAAAAATAAAATTAGGATAATTACAATTAAGCCGTAAAAAAACAGTTTATGGTAAAATTGCCTAAAACCAAAAACACTAAGGTAAGACAAGAAAAAATCCCTTATCCTGCTCGAAGGAATTAGTTTAACGAAAGGGGCAGTAAAACTGCCCAAGGTGTCCTCTGAAATTATTGCGACCTCCTGCTTTTTAGGCGGTTCAATCAGCCTTGCTTTTGCTTGAACCTGCTGTTCCCCTGAAACAGGCTTTGCAGTAATAGTTCCTTCCTCTATCACAGGCTGCTCTTGCTGGAAGCCAGGGATCTTTTCAGAAGACACCTCCAAAAGATTAATTGAGGTAAGATAAGTGAATACAAGCACAACAAACAAAGCCAGAGTAACCAAATCAAGCAAATACATTTTCTTTTTTATCGCGCCAAACAAAAAGTAAAACCATACAAAAAAGCCGAACAAAACCAGGGAAAGATACAAGGTAGTGAGATTAATGTATACAAGCAAAACCATGAGCAAAATTATAATGATCCTGGAAGAATTGCTTTTCAAATACTTCAAGTAAATGTAAAGGAAAACCATGAGCAAAGCATATTTTCCAATCATTTGAGGGGCAAAATGTAGGTTAAACAAAGGGAAGAAAGCAATCAGCGCAGCAAGCAGGCCTATTCTCTTGTCAGATAAAAGGGATGCAATCAAATAAGTTGTAATAAAAATGAGTATAATGAAAAGCAATTTCAAGGCAAAAAATATTTCAACTACTGGAAGGCCCACAAGCTTTGCAACAATAACCAGATAATAAAAGTAAACAAAACTTATGTTCACATAATTCTCTGCCCCGAAATCAGCTGGCTTGTATAATCCTGTCTCAAGGGCGCTCAAGTTCTGCAAATGGCCTCCCTCATCGCCAATTGGAATCCTGAGCGTTAAAGGAATAGCAGAAGCAGCAATTACTGCAAGCAAAAACAGCCAGAAAACAACATACTTTTCTTTTATTATTGCATTAATGCAGGAACCCAAGAAAACGCCAAAACCAATATAATAAGGCAAGGTAAAATCAACGCCTGAAGCAAAGTCCTGATTCCAAAAAGAATAAAATAAAAGAAAAGAAGAAAGCGCAACAAAAGGAAAATAATACTTTGACTTTGACTGAAGAAAGAAAACAACCAAAGCAACCATAAAAGCAAGCAAGGACATGAACACCTTGTTTATTGCCCCCCCAAAGAAAAGCAGTTCAACAAACTGATAGGCAACCACAGCAAAAAACAAAGGCCAGTAATACTTTGAGCCAATCTTCCTGCCAATTGATTCCCTTAAATCATAAATTCTTGATTTTAATGACATTAAACTCCACCAGCGCTAACGCTATAATAATTATAATAATGGCAAAACCGAGATACAAGCTGTAATCTGTTCTGACCACAAAAGAAGTGAAATAAAAATCGTTCTTGTCAGAATCCAAGACAACCTTAACCAGATAATTTCCAGGCCTTGCATTAATTAAAGTAATTTTATGCTCTTTTCCGGATTGAACACTCAAAGAGCTGTTTTCAAAGAGCGGGCACGTAGAAAGTTTACATGCATCTAATTCCCTCAAATTATAGTAAGCATAAATGGAAATCTTCTCATAAGGCTCATCAGCGCTCAAAGTCAATTGCTCGTTAGGTCTTGCAGTAAAAGGCTCAATCTTCACTGAAGCCCAAGCAAAAGCAAGCAGAAAAATGAAAAACAACACAACAAAAAACTTCTTCATTGCAGGGTCCACCTCACATAATGAATGCCCAAAAGAACCACAGAAGGAAGCAGGGAGGCCTCCACAATAGTGCCTTTATCCAAAGGAAAACCCAGCAAAGTCTGCAGGAATAAAGTGCTGAAAGCAATTAATCCCATGCTCAAAAAAACACTCAAAGCAATTATCTCAAATACATTCATTTTCTCAATTATAAGGCCTGCAAGAAGATAGCCAGGCAGAAACAATCCAGCAACAACATAAAATACCGGCCCAAAAAAGAAATCAAAGAACAAGCTCAAGGCAGTTAAAGCTATCCATAAAAAAATCCAGAAATAAATATTGGTTTTCTTCAAGCGCAGCAAAAAATTCCAGTAATTCATAATGCAATAAAGAATATGCTTAAACTATTTAAATTATTTCTTGTTAAAGCATTCAATTACAGCCCAATTCTTTGATTGTACCAATTTTTGCGGATTGTACCAAAAAGCCTTTATAAATACGCAGAAGCATTCAATATAGAAAGAGGCTTTATCTCTCCTCCACTTCACCTCACATTTTTGCCCTCTTTCTTTTTCTTTTTTATCCTCTTTCTTTAAATTCCTTTTCAACTCTAAATTAATTAACTCAATCAAAGGAGGAATCAATGTGGCAGGATATTGGTGGGACATACTAAGGCCTGTAACAGAACAGGCAGAAACATTTGACATATACACAAGATATTTAGTTCTAATTTTTTCTTTCATAATTTTCGTAATTGCACTCAAGGCATACCTGAAAAAGAAAAACCAGAAACTGCTCTTAGTGCTGACAGCATTCACCTTGTTTTTTATTAGAGGCCTGCTCAAAGTTTTAGACTTATACTTCAGTCCAGGAGACTTCTTATCAAAGGCAGCCCAAAACGTATTTGAATTATTGATTTTGCTGGCATTGGTGATGGCAATCTTCCGCAGGTAAAGGTGCTCCAATGCAAGAAAGAGACGAATTAGAATATTCACTTCAGCTTGATACAAGAAAAAAATTGTATGAAGCAATAGAAGAGAACCCGGGCCTGCATTTCAGGGAGCTCCAGAGAAGGGTGAGCTTAGCAACAGGCAGCCTTCAATACCATTTAGACTTCCTGCATAAAAAGCACTTGATCAGAATAGAAAAGCAAGGCAAATTCAATAGGTATTACACAGTAAGGGGAAGGCAGTTCGGCGAAGACTCAAAGCTCATGTCACTGCTCAGGCAGGAAAGCATGAGAAAAATAATTGTGTTTTTACTCCAGAAAAAACAGGCAAACAACTCAGAAATAGCGGAAAACATAAAACTTTCAGCCTCAACAACCTCCACCCATATAAAAAAACTGATTGAATTAAATTTAATTCAAAAGAAAAGCAAAGGAAAAGAAAAAGTATACTGCATCACAGAACCAGACAAGATAGCCTCAATGCTCGTAGAATACAAGAAAAGCTTCCTAGACGAAATTGTCGATAACTTCGCAGACATCTGGCAGCAACTTTAAACCAAAAAAGAATTTATAAACATTTTACACTAAAATTTCTTATCAAAAGAAAAAAATGCCCTGGTAGCTCCAGCAGCCTTTAAAGAAAAGGCTGGCGAAAAGCTATTAGGGGAAAAACAGGCAAAGTGCCCTGGTAGCTCAGTGGTAGAGCAGCCGGCTGTTATTCCAAGCCTTTTTCTTTTTAGGAAAAAGAAAAAGTCTACGGTCTTGCCAAAAAGAAAAACCTTGGAAGAGATACCGGCAGGTCGTCGGTTCGAATCCGACCTAGGGCGTAACACCCACGGTGTAAGAGCCCCAAAAACTTTTTATATTCCGGGAAGGAGGGTTCTTATATGGAAGGCCAGATCGACATCCATAATTACAGGAGGCGCTTGAATACAAGTATTTCTTGGATTGAATCAAAAGCAAAGCTCACTCCTGATAATAGGACAATTTTATTGAAGTGGTATCATAGTCTGGTTGCTGATGGCCTGACTGTGCCCAGAATCGAGAAGCTCATATCTAATGCTGCCAGGATCGGGGAATGGCTTGGAAAAGACTTTGCTAAGGCAGGCCAGAATGACATTGAAAGGGTTGTTTCAGTCATTCACTCAAAAGAAAATTATGCTGAGTGGACTAAGCATGACTATAAGGTTGTAATCAAAAAGTTTTGGAAGTGGTTGAACGGAAACAAGGAATTACCTGAAATAGTTAAGTGGATTTCCACTAGAATGGGAGTAAGGAACAGGATGATTCCTGAAGAACTGCTTACAGAAGAAGAAGTCTTAAAATTGATTGACTGCTGTGACCACCCTCGCGACAAAGCTTTGACTGCTTTATTGTATGAGACTGGAGCCAGAATTGGAGAAATTGGCTCTATTAGGTTGAAGCATTTGACTTTCAGTGGTTGTGAAGGCCAGGTCGTATTGAACGGCAAGACTGGAATGCGGAAAGTGTTCATTGTTACCAGTGTTCCTTTTCTGAAGAAGTGGATTGAATTGCATCCCGGAAGAAAAGACAAGGAAGCCCCATTATTTGTTCGAATTACTTCAGGTAAAGGCCAGCCAATGACTTATGCAGGACTAAAAAAGATTTTAGGTAATGCAATGAAAAAGTCTGGGGTGAACAAAAAGTATAATCCTCACTTGTTCAGGCATTCAAGGGCAACCTATCTTGCAGGCTATCTTACAGAATCTCAGTTGAATTACGTTATGGGCTGGATTCAAGGAAGCGATATGGCTGCAACCTATGTTCACTTGAACGGAAAAGAAGTGAATGCCGCTTTAAGGAGAATGTATGGCTTAGGGGAAGAAAAGAAGTTAGAGGAAAGCAGATTCATTTCAAGGAAATGCCCTGTATGCAGTACAATGAATGAACCTAAAGCAGAATTATGCTGCAACTGCAATAATCCTTTAACTTACAAGGCCGCAGTAAAGAAGTTTCAGAGAACAGAAGAAGAAAGGTTTGAGGAAATACTCAAGGAATTGTTTTGGGATAAATTCAGGAATCAATTCAAGAGCACTGTTTCGCCTGAAGAAGCAAAAGACTTAATAGAAGAAGCAGAAGAAAAAGCCAGGCAAGAAAAAGCAAAAGCATTAATAGAATGTAGTGCCTAAAAGAAAACATTCAAGCAATAACATTTAATTTAATTTTTTTAGGCACTACCTGGTGAAATTGTAAGCTTCTGTGTAAGTTACACTTATATTTAAATAAGAGCATATTTTATGGGGGAAAAGAACAATGGATATAACCTCTAACTTTTCAAAAGAACAGTTACTAAATATGTTTTTGCTTTTTTATGATACTAGTTATTGGATAAATAAAACTAGAACTTTACAACTATTAATAGAAAATGAAGACTTGTTAAATATAATTAACCAAGACGAAGTTTTAAAAAATTTCCAAAAAGAAGAAATGAAGCGTTTATATCAATATGAATTATATATGACATCTTTCCATAGCTCAGAAGCACTATTTGGACTTGTTTTTGCTTTTTTATTTCAAAAAGAAACCCCATGGATATATCTTACAGAATATCGTTTTGAAGATTTCAATAAATTAATTGAAATGATAAAAAATAAAGGATTAAGCTCAATTATAAAAGAAGAGGACACCCCTAAATTTATTCAATGGTTGTTTTTTCCAATGGCTACTAAAGATAATTTTAAAGAATTTGGTAAAATTGAGGGGAGCACGGATTTTATAGATAAGTATTTAAAAAAGTTAGCATACACTTTGAGTGATAAAAAAGATTACAATTCATTTAAGCATGGGTTTAGAGGTCTTCCAGTAAGATCTACACTAACAATCCAAAATAAACAAACAAACAGTCCTCTTTTAGAGAGTTCAGGGGAATCTTGTTTGTATCTGGATTTTGATTTTAAAAAGGAAAACGAAGTTACAAAAAAAATATTAAAAATTGTAACAAAAACGTATTCATATAAAACAGCAGTAAATGTTATAGTGACAAACACCCAACTTATTAGAAATATAGTGGATGCACGAAAACAAATAATTGTGGATAAAAAGACACAAATCAATTTCAGCTTGTTTCATGACAAAACAGTAAACGACATATTCTTCAATGAACTTAAAGAAAAACCAACCCGTGTTTTAAAATTCGAAATAAAATAGAAAAAGACGTTAATGCTTACACCATTTAAAAGCACTCCGTGCACCAGCACCTAGATTTCCATCAACAAAGACTTAATAATTATCTTTCTATTAAGTGTTCTTTTATTCTCTCGCATACCTTTTTTGTATGTAGTGCCTGAATTCGTGTAATTGCATTGGCTTGTATTTTGAGCTTTCCCAGTTGTATTTGTCGTAGAATTTTTTTGCTTCTGTTAGCCCCGAGTGCTTTAAGGTTTTGCTCATTCTTTCGCCTTCGGCTTATACCCTGCCTGCACTGCCAATTCAATTAAGTCTTCTACAATCTTGCTTTTGAATCCGTTTTCGCTTGATTCTCTTGCTTTTTGAATTAATTCTTTTTCATCCATTCTCTCGCCTTAAATTAAACCGTGCTTGCCTTATTCTTAAAGTTTTGGTCGAGTAAGTCTTGGACTCCTTTGACTCCCGTGCTTGAATGTTTTTGAAATTTGTAGTGTAATGCTTTTAATTAGTTTAACAGTTATTATTTATAGAAATAAAAGCAAGTGTGAATAATTCAAATTTAAGTCATCAAAGAAGATAACAGAGAAAGTAGTTAAAGTTGGAGAAATAAGATAATGCAGTGAACTGAGAGAATTAAAGAGGCTGGCTTTAAATGAAGTTTAAGGAATCTGAAACTGTTGAACTCAAGAAATCGACTTCAGAGTTAAAGGAAGGAATCATTTCAATGACAGCGATTTTGAACAAGCACGGCAATGGAACCCTATACTTTGGAGTTAAGAATGATGGCACAGTTGCCGGCCAGCACGTTTCAGAAAAGACTTTAAGGGAGATTTCAAGGACTGTTTCAGACAACATTGAACCAAAGGTTTACCCGAAAATTAAAGAAATTGAACTTAAAGGAAAAAAGTGTGTTCGAGTAGATTTTTCTGGCAGTGAAGCCCCATATTTTGCTTTCGGGAGAGCTTACGTGAGGGTTAGCGATGAAAACAAGCAGCTTTCAGCTAAAGAACTTGAACGCATGATTATTGAAAAGAATAAAGACAAACTGAAATGGGACTCAGAACCATCAGACTACAAGCTAAAAGAAATCAACGAAGGTTTGCTGAGGCAATACATCAAAAAAGCCAATTCTGCTGGAAGAATAAATTTTGCTTTTGACGACAAGGAAACAGTCTTAAGAAAACTTGAGTTAATCAAAGACGGGAAACTGCTTAAAGCCGCAGAAGTCCTTTTTTGCGACAGGAATCACTTGAGAGTCCAGCTCGCAGTGTTTGCAGGAAAAGACAAGCTCACTTTCTTGGACATTCAATTGTTTGAAAGCAACATTTTTGATTTGATTGACAGAAGCGAGCAATACTTAAAAGAAAAAATGAATTGGAGAGTAGAAATCCCGGGATTGCAGCGCAAAGAAATACCCGAGATTCCAGTGAAAGCGCTAAGGGAAGCAATAATCAACTCATTCTGCCACAGAGATTACTATGCATTGGAAAGCAATTACATTGCAGTCTACAAAAACAGGATAGAGATATCCAATCCAGGCAAGTTCCCAGAAGGTCTTACACCGGAAGATTTCATTAAAGGAAAACATGAGTCAGTCCTGCGAAACCCATTGATTGCCAAGGTCTTGTACAAGTCCAAGGAAATAGAACACTGGGGTTCCGGCCTAAAAAGAATTTATGACGAATGCAAATCCAATAAAGTAAAGGTAAGCTTTGAAACAAGAAAAACAGGCTTTGCAGTAATATTTTACAGGCCAAAAGCAAAACCTGAAGGTTCCCAGAAAAGTTCCCAGAAAAGTTCCCAGAAAATTCTTGAATTAATCCAAAAGAATCCTTTTGTAACCATTAAACAATTGGCTGAAACACTAGGATTAAGTGATAGAGCTATAAAAAAGAACCTTGCAAAACTCAAAAAAGAAGGCAAAATAAAACGCATTGGCCCAGACAAAGGCGGTCAATGGAAAGTGAAAAAATGAAACGCAAAACTCCAATAAAAGCAACCGCAACCAAAAGCAAGAGCGCAAAAAGCCTTTTGGCCGGATCTTGAACGATGAAAAACTGACACAAGCAAAAAACAAAATCGCAGAACTGATTGAAACAAGAAAAAAAATTCAAGCGCCTGACAAAGTAATACGTAAAACAAAAAAAACATGAAGAAATGAAATAAATTAAAGCATTAATTGAACCCCCTAAAAAAAGTTAGGCACTACAAAATAAAGCCGAAAACGCTTAGATTCAAGCCTGCCAGAGAAAATGCCGGTCTTTCAAGCCAAAAAAAGCCTGAATTAAACCTTTAATTCCCCCAGTATTAAAAGCCTTTTTTGATTTTGTTTGTTTTTGTAATATTTTTTATATTTCTCATGGTTTTTCATCAATTAATTACAAATCAGCTATAGAATCAATTGAAATAGCGTATCCAATTCCAACATTAATCGTTGAATCAAGTTTTTTTATTATTTCATCAAAAGTGTCTATAATATCTATTTCTGCGCCAGTAAAGTAACTGTGTGTTTTGTTCTTATTTTTTATTATTTGTTTTAACCTTTCTCCAATAGAACCCATTCTCCTATTGATAACCCCTATCACCTTTCCTTCGGAATCAAGTAATGGCCCGCCAGAATTTCCTTTGTTTATTGAAGCATCTATTTGAAATAATTTGCGATTATTTTGAGAGAGCAATATGGCAGAAATCATTCCTTTGTGAAATGTTTGAGTGAAAGCATCTAAAGGATAACCCCAGAAAAATACTTCATCCCCAACTTTAGTTTTTTCCGGTCGTCCCATTTCCAATGGCTTTAGTCCCATATGCTGAAATCCGAATCCTGTTAATTTAAGTGTGGCTAAATCTATTTGAGCATTTTGCATTTCTATTTTTACTCCTAAAGGAACTCTTTTAGTTTTTAAAAAATTTTCTGTTATAACTGCAATGTTATGAAGATTTTCTACAACATGATTGCAAGTAATCATTAGACCATTTTTATGTACAATAAAACCAGTGCCATTATTCTGGAAATGATCTTGAGAATCAATTGAGCCTATTTGAAAAATTCCGGCTTTAGTTTTTTCCACAACTTTTTGTGAACTCATAAACATAACAACCAATTAATTAACTTGGAGGAAAGGTGTTTAATTCTTTTCTTGAAAATTTGGGCTAAGAACTTTGACTACATTTACTAAATTCAATTATTAGTTTTTCGATTAATTCTCGAAATTTGATGACATCTTGCGACCAGTTTACAGGTATTTCTACACCATTTATTTTTGTTTTCTTTATTAACTCTCCTTTGTGCACTAACTTATTTCTCATTCTTCTGTATTTCGTTAATTCTTCTTTATGTTCTTCATTGAATTTTTTTAGGAACTCTTTTTCTCGTTGCACTAATTTTGGGTGTCTTTTTAGGTTTTCTAATAGCTCTATACATGTTTTGTAGTTTATGATTCTGAAGTTTTGTTGTGTTATTGTTAGTGCATGCAGGTAAAAGTAAATTGCCATGCCTATTTGTTCGAATTTTCTAGCTGCTATTGTTATTGTTGGAAAATTTTCAGTAAAGTGTTTTTCAAAATCTAGTCGTTGCCACCTATCAGCATATGCTTTTGGGTTTATTTGGGCAGGGGCTATCTTTTCAATTGATAATCTTTTTTCTTTGTTTTTTGGAATTATGACGCGGATTATTGGTGTTAGGGAGTGCCCGAAAAGGAATCCCATATTCTGCATGTATTCATCTAAAGTATTAATGTATTTGTTTTCAATGTAATCTTTTTCGTTTATTTTCAATGGGTTTATTGTGATTTTTATTGTAGGAGTGGTTTCTTTTAGGCGCAAAAATTCTTCTTCTAATAATTTTTTTAATTGTTCTCTTTTTTGTATTTCAAACTCATCAATGTGCGAATATATCAGTTGCTCTAGGTCCCTCCCCCAATAGAATTCTGTTTTTTCTAGGCTTAAATGACAATCTTCATAATTAGGGCTTTTTATCGTCATGTAAATGTTTTTCTGAATAGGGCACACAGCAAAAATAATGACTTTGCAATAAAATTGGTCTTCAATTGTGTTGTTCATTTTCTATTTGTTATTTTGAACAAATTATAATTCTAACTATTTTCATACCACTGCCTACTGTTTTTTTCCTTCTTTTTCCCTTTTTCTGTCTATTTAGTAGGCGACTTTCTCGACCGCAGCTTTATATACTTGGAGTGAAAGGTTTAGTTTATTGGAATAATTTTTTTGGGAGGGATTGAATTTGAGAAAGTGTTTGGCTTTAATTTCGGTGTTCTTGTTTTTGTTTCCTTTGGTGTTTGCTCAGGGTGATGTTTCTGCTATTACTGAGCCTTTGAATAAGATTTATGATTTGGTTAAGGCTTTGGTTTCGATTGTTGGCGTGCTGGCTTTGACTTTTGCTGGCGTGAGGTTCATGTTTTCTGGTGATAACATTCAGGCTAGGGAGGGAGCAAAGAATATGATGGGTTATGCTGTTGTTGGTTTGGTTATCGTGTGGATTGCTCCTGTGCTCGTGCAGTATTTGAGTGCTCCAGCATGAAAAAAAGGTTTTGGGAGGTGAATTGAATTGAATTTCAGGGAGATTTGCGTTCCTTTCTTTATTGTTTTTTTATTGTTTCCTTTTGTTCACGCTCAGAGCGGAAACGACCAGGCTCCACTAATTGATTTTTCTGGTGTAATTAATGCTATTAACGGCATGTTTTCTGGTGTCTCTAAGTCTTTGAGCGACCTGCCTTCTAATGTATTGAATTCTTTCACTGGATTTTTTAGGGGTGAATTAATTTCTTTCTTGAATCCTTTGCTTTCTCTTGCAAAACTATTCATTACAAGTAATCCTGACCCTAATTTAATGTTGGGTTTATGGAAGACCATTGTTTTAATTATTTCTTTTTTTTATTTGTTGTTGTTTTTGGTTGTAGGATTCATGTTTTTGTTCTCTTCCTTTGATTCTTCTCGCAGGCTAAAGGCGAAAGAGTGGCTTAAAGGGGGAATTCTAATTGTAATTGGAGTTAACGCCTCTTTTCTATTATACTCTTTGTTCTTGTCTTTGAGTGCTGGAATTGCAGGATTCCTGTGGGCGAACGAATTAGACCCTTTATTTACTCCAAGTGCTTTGAGTGCGCTTAACTTGATTCTTTTAGGGGTTTACTCTTTTAATGTAATGCTTGCGTTCATTACCTTCTTCATAAGGTATCTGGTGCTATTGATTGGAGTAGTGTTGTTTCCGATTGCAATTTTCTTTTATTTTATTCCTCCTTTGAAGGCTTGGGGCAAACTCTTCTTTGAAATCTTGTTTGCCATGGCGTTAATGCAAGTAATTGATGTCATTGTATTCATTGGGGCTTCAATGGTTTGGAAGCAGTTCATTTCCATTCCTGACATTATTGGGATTGCTCCTGCAATGGCTTTCATTTTGATTGCAGTAATTAATGCTTTCATTATTGTTTTTGCTGCTTTAAGGGCAGGCAGAATGATGACAAAAGAATTCCCTGAAGTAATGTATGCCGTGAAAGCAGGAGCTACAAGTGCAGTTGGAGCGTTGGTTTGAAATGATTTTAGGCACTACACGCAGGAAAACTAGGGCTTTCCCCGATAATTTGATTAGGCACTACGTTTTCAAAGGAAAAAGTGATTAAAATGCCTTACGAGATACCCAAAAACTTGAAGTACCAAGAGAAGATTGTTTTTGGCTTGACTTTCTGGCAGTTCCTCTGGCTTTCCTTGTTTGGAGGCCTAGCCGGAATAATTTTCTTTAAGACTTCCTTGTTATTTGAAGTTAAACTGCTTGTTTGCATTGTTTTTTTGTTGCTTGGAGCCGGCTTTGCTTTCTTTGGTTTTTTTGATGTCTTGCGTGACTTGAATGTTTTCAGGAAGAGCATTCACGGCGCAGGATTCTTTGATGAAAGACTGAAGGAGTTCATTGAAGTAAAAAGCATTGGAGATGACACTATTTTCTTGCGTGATGGTTCTTTGCGGGCGATAATTCAGGTTATTCCAATTAATTTCATGATGTTAAGCCAAGAAGAGCAGAGGGCTGTCGTGAGCGCTTTCTTTGATTTCTTGAATTCACTGGATTTTCCCCTTCAAATTGTTGTTAGGACTGTGGACCTTTCTTTGGATGACTATTTAGGCAGGCTGAGAGGGCAGGTTGTTTCTTTGAAGAAGGATTCTTTGCTGGAGCAATTTAATTCTTTTCAGGAGTTCGTCAGAGAATTCATTAAAGGCAATAATGTAAAGAACAGGTTGTTTTATGTTGTCGTGCCTTTTTCTTTGAGTTATTCATTTAATCCATTGAATCAATTCAAGGACTTTATTGTTTCTTTCAAAAACTTTTTTTCCGGAGGGAAAGCTAAGACTTCAAGGGATTTAGGAAAGGAAACTGCTTTGCATGGATTGAATGTTAGAGTTAAGTTATGCGAGGAAAAGCTTGCGAGATGCAATTTGATTTCTTGTAGGTTGAATTCTGGTCAGCTTACTTCTCTGCTTGCTTCTTTTTTTGAGTCTTTTGTTGAAGCCCGGAACGAGTACTTTTTTCCTGTTACTTTGCTGGAAGAATTCCGAGAGAAAAGTTTGGGGGAAGCAAATTGATTTTTGTTAGAAGGAAAAATTTTAATGGAAAAAATTATTTTTATTTGGTTGAATCAAAGCGTTTTAATGGAAGGGTTATTCAAAGGCACTTGAAGTATTTGGGAAAAAATTATTGGAAGTAAAGAAAATGTTCGGCTTCAATAAGAGTAAGAAAGAGAATTTGCAGGGGGATTTACTGCCTTTGCTTTTAAGGCCTTCTTTTGTCAGGAACTCTTTTGACTGCATTCAAGTTAATAATAACTTTAATAGGGTGATAATGGCTGTAGGTTTTCCTAGGATTATAAGGGAAGGCTGGCTTAACTCAATTATTTCTTCTCAGGGAAACTTTGATGTTTCAATGTTTATTTCTCCTGCTTCAATTCAGTTCGTTTTAAGTGCTTTGAACCGCGAGCTCGTAAAACAGAAATGCGATTTAATGGCTGCTGAATTGAAGGGTGTAGTGAATCCTTCTCTTAAGGTGCAGTACGAGGACACTTACAGGACTCTGGAGAAATTGCAGTCAGGGGAAGAGAAATTATTTAATTTTTGTTTGTATGTGAACGCCAGGGCTGGCTCAAAGCAGGAATTAGAGTTGTTGACCAAAAAAATTGAGAGCGAATTGAATTCTGTTATGATTATTCCTAAGGTTCCTTTCCTGAAAATGCAGCAGGCAATCCAATCAATTGTTCCAGTCCTTAAAGACAAGCTTAATGTTTCAAGGAATATTCCTTCTCGTGCTTTGAGCGCCTGCTTTCCTTTCACTTCTTCTTTTCTGGACTTACAGGAAGACGGAGTAATGTTTGCATTAAACAAAGACAATAATATTCCTATAATTCTGGATGTCTGGAAGCTTTACAACCAGAACGGCTTAATTATTAGTACGAGCGGTGCAGGAAAAAGCTTTTTCTCTAAGCTGTACATTATAAGGAATTTGTTGAAGGGCGTAAAGACCACTGTAATTGACCCGCAAGGAGAGTACGTTGAATTATGCAAGGCTTACGGCGGCCAGCTAGTAAAGATTTCAAGGGAAAGTCAAACAATAATTAATCCTTTGGATTTAATGAACCGCGATTTCGGAGAAAAAATTCTTTCTTTAATGGACTTGTTCAGGATAATGTGCGGTGAACTAACTGAAGTGCAAAAAAACATTTTGGATCAAGCCCTATTAAAGGTTTACGAGCAAAAAGGAATTATTTCAAGTAATCCAAGCACGTGGAACAAAAAGCCTCCTTTGCTGGAAGACTTGTATTTCGAGTTGCTTTACGCAAGAGAGAATGCTTCGCGCATTGAAAAAATGACTTTTGACGCACTAATTAACAGGATTAGAATTTACGCTAAAGGCTCTTTTTCTTTCTTGAACAAGCAGACAAACTTGAACCTGCAAAAAGAATTAATCGTCTTTGATTTAATTGACATGCCTCAGCAAGTAAAGCCCACAATAATGTACTTAGTGTTAGATTTCGTTCACAGCAAAATGCAGAAAGACAAAGAAAGAAAACTGCTTGTAGTAGATGAAGCGTGGACTTTACTGCGCTACGGCCAGCATGCTAATTATTTATTCGAATTAATTAAGACAGCCAGAAAGTTCGGCTTAGGAATGCTTATCATCACACAAGAAGTGAACGATTTACTTACTTCAAAGGCAGGGAAAACCATTCTAGCAAACAGTTCATGGAAGCTTTTGTTAAGGCAGGAGCCCACAGTAATAAAAGAAGTAACAGAATCATTTAACTTGAACCAAGAAGAACAAAACTTTGTTTTGACAGCACAAAAAGGGGAAGGTCTGCTTTTCGCAATGAATTCTCGCATGCCAGTAAAAATAATTGCAAGCAAAAAAGAACACGAAATAATCACCACCAACCCTGATGAACTCAGAGAAAGAGAGAAAGCAAAGAAAAAAGTTGAAGTAAAAAAAGAAGAAGACTTAAGCGCATACAAAGCAGACAAAAGCTTTTACCTAAAAAAAGAATTAAACGCAGACCAAATGGAATTCCTTAAAGAAAAAGGATACATTCAAGTAAGACAGCCAGACTTTACTTCAATGAGAGGAAACATTTACTTGATTCAAAAGCCAAGAGAAAACGAGTCAATAGAACACTACTTCCTAACAGAATTAATTGCAGCAGAACTAAAAGAATACACTGAGAAAATTGAAGTAAAAGGCACAAGAGAACCAGACATAGAATTTACTTTGAATAATGGAGAAAAAGTTGCTTTTGAAATAGAAACAGGAAAAGAAATAGAAAAACACCAAGAAAGACCACAAGAAAAAAGCCAGCAATTAAAACAAAAATACAAGAAATGGTACTTCATACTAACAAAAAACACAATGAAAAAACATTACGAAGAATACGGAGAAACCCTAACAAGAACAGAAATAAAAGAAAAAATCAACGAACTATTTGAAGGAAAAAAGAAACTAAAACTAAGCGACTACGTTTAAGGATTAAGGGATAGGGGAAAGAATAAAAGGATATTTCAGCTAGAAGTAGACATTAAACCTGGAGATGTCTTTTTTATTATCGCAGAGTGTTTCGACAACTAGTGAATTTATTTTGGAAATTATTTTTAGTTCCTCTTCATTTGTTCTTGTCTGTTTGGTGATCTTAGATTTTATCGGCGCTTCTTTATGCAGTATATAACCGTAGATAAGGAAATCATTCACCAGAAGAATTTTTTGGAATAGGTTTTTATTTTGTAATAAAACATTCATTAGATCTGTTAATGGATCTAAAAAGCTGGGTGAAGTTTCAAAGTTAATGCGAGTGTCTGGTAGTTTTAGCAGCCGTGTTTCTCTCAATTTTTTGTCAAATTCCTTTAGGTATGCAATTATTTCTTTTTTTGTTTTTTCAGAAAAGTACCCTTCTTTTAATCTACTGTCTACCTCAATTTTAAGATATTTATTTGGGCAGTCTTGCAAACTTATTGCGATTTCTATTAAAGATAGTATAGCAATTGAATAAGCATCAAATAGAATCCAATGCAATAACTCTTCTTGTTTAGTATTCACCATTTCTAATTCTCTAAGTAAATCGTTTACAATTAACCTAATTGCTTTAAATCTGCGGAAAGAATCTCTCTCTAAAATAGTTCTTTGTGTTGGGAATAAAAATTTTCTTTTAAGTTCTCGGTTTTCTTGTTCTCGCAAAATTGAAAGGAATTGTTGGTTTTTTTCATATGTTTTAACAGTACAACTGCCCTCTTGGATTAAATTTTTTTGTTTATCAAAAAAATCTTTTTGTAGCAGTTTTATTCCAATGCTATTCCCAAAATGTCTTACTTCTTTAGTTATCCTTTCTCTTACCGCAAAGCATTCCTCAAACCCGGCGATTTTGCTTAATCCAATGAGCCGAATTATCTGGGCAAACCCTTTCTGTTCATGTTTACAGTCAACACACAACTTCTTAAGATAGAGGTCGTCATCAATTTTCACCCCAAATATATCTATGTCAGTTATTATTTGTTCATCTTCAAAATAATCTAAAGCTACAGTTATGTGCGGTTTCACAAAATAACCCTTGCCCAAAAAGTACTCATGCACTTTTCTCTCAAGTTCGACTCCTTTCGGCAAAGGCATATTTAAACATCCCTTATTTTCTTCAATAAGTTTTGGATTCCTTCTTGGCATATTTTACTTATAGTTGTTTGCATCTCTGGGTCGAGTCTTGTTTCTGGAGGGTTTTTTGTGAAATCTGTTAATTTTGTGTCAATAAACTTAGGTTTGAATGGTTTTAACCCAGATAGGATATTCCTAGCCCCTTCTAAGATATCTTCTTTGACGGGATACATCATATACCTGCCAGACAGCCCTCCTTTTTCTATTCGGATCACTCTGTTAAGTATTAAACTATTGTAATCAGTGCCAATGTTTGTTGCGGCTCCACTGTGCCCCTTTTCGATCAATTTTGTCAAGAACAGGACGGGATCTTCTAACCTCCCAAACTTTTTTTCAGCGTAGGTATTTGCATATCTAAAATGTGCAGCGGTTTCTTTGGTTAGATATAAATCATCTGCTTTTAAGTCACCACTAAATAAGAACTTTACTGTTCGTCCTCCGACGGTTATTCCATAAGGTTCAAGGAAACCAGTCATAGAAAGCTCTTTGACTAATTCTTGGTTAGGCAAAAATTCCAAGGGTACAGCAGGATTTTCTTTTATATTTTGAATTGTATTTATCAAGTCGGTATATTTTTTGTCTATTTTGAATTCTGATAACTTAGAGACTATATCTTCTTTGCAACCTGTTCCAAAGGTTTCAGGAGAGCAAAATAAGTTAAAGGAATCTAGGCAGATAAGCAAATTAAGATTTTCAAGTATTGTTATAATTGACTTGGCGTATTCTTTGTTCGTGTTTTTTAGAATTTCGTCCATTTCATGTTTGGTCAATGGCTTCGAGGACAATTGTTCCATTAGTTCAATCAAAGCACATTCGTTCTGGTTTTTTGGGGTTTGTGTTTTGACTCTGTTAATCCATTCTCCCCCCATAATCTGTAAAAGGTTTTTTTGGTCTTTACATAGAACTTCTATTTTTGGCCTTTCAATTTTTATTATTCCTTTATCTTGTAGTTTTTCTAGAACGTATCTTTCAAGACCATAGAAACCAAACTTTTGGCATAGCGCATCGGCGAGATCTGCTTTTATTTCTGCTTCGGAGGGAATATTTGTTCTTAATGATTCAGCTAAATTTGTAAGCTTGGCGATGAAACATGTATTTGGAAAGGCTCCTTCTAGTTGAAGGTAATTCTTTTCAGCCAAAGCACTATAGAAGTTAACACACAGGATGGATATTCTTTCTAAAGTAATTGCCATAGAAAATATAAACTACAAAGAGTTTAAAACTTTGGCTAATCATAGCCATCAACAAAAAAATAAATAAAGACATGAGGAAGAAAAAATCTTATTTAAACAAAAACAAAATTAATGAAGCGGTCAGCAAGAATTCTAACGCTTTTTAGCGTTTGATGAATTGCGGTATAGACCGCTTTTAACTGTTTCTGTTTTTCCTCCATATAACGTCAGCCGACACACGCAGCTGAC
>Ga0315289_10000574_pt1 | contig 56560 bp, 44 predicted proteins | sample YL17G11_40_MG_FD_203452 | JGI IMG/M metagenome (GOLD analysis project Ga0315289, IMG submission 203452) | Sediment microbial communities from Yellowstone Lake, YNP, Wyoming, USA - YL17G11_40 | ecosystem: Environmental > Aquatic > Freshwater > Lake > Sediment | place: USA: Wyoming | collected...
GCTCCGTGCCTTTTCCCCCCGTTCTACTGGACCCACCCCATGACCATCCCGTAAGCCTGGTCGCCCTCAGCCTGGAGCTTCCCGTCCGGCCCGTAGACCTTGAAGGCCGGGATCGATTGCAGGCCGTACTGCTTCGCGACTGGTGACTGCCAGTCGATCCCCTGGACACCCGGACGGTTGATGTCCACCTTGACGACGTAGATGTCGTCGCGGCCCTTCGCCAGCGCCTCCAGCTTCGGCCCGATCTGGCGGCACGGTCCGCAGAACTCGCTGGAGAAGTCCACAATGGTGGTCTTGCCCTTCACGATGTAGTCCGCCAGATCGACCTTGTCGCCGTGGCCGATGATGCGGACCTTGTCCACCTGCGGCTCCGGTGGGGCGTAGACGAGGTCGCGCCAGCTCTGGGCGGCCTGCTCGCGATCTTTGCCGAGCCCCCCGATCTGCAGGGCCTTGTCGAAAGCGGCCGCCATCAGGCAGCAGTGCGCGGACCCGATGGCGTACCATTCGTCGGCGCCGAGGGCCTTCGAATCGGCTTGCGCGGCGATCTCAACCACGCGGGCGAAGTGCGCGTTGGCCTCCGCGTCCTTGCCATCGGCCAGCAGCTTGTCGCCGGCCGCCAGCTCGGCGCCGAGGTCGGCCTTCAGCTTGTCGGCCAGCGCCTCGGGCGGCGCCTGCTGGTAGGTGGCGAAGACGAAGTCCTGAGTGGCCAGGGGAGCGCCCTTGGCATCGAAGGCGGTGCCGCCGGGGTAGGTGTCCTTCTGGGTCACCATCCAGGCCAGGACGGCATCGCCCCCCTCGGGGCTGACCCACTCGATCGCGTAGGGCTGGCCGGGCTTGAGCTCGACAGGGGGCTGGAAGAGGAAGAAGACAATCGGCGTGGGCGTGGCGCCGATCGGCGGCACCGACGCCGAGGTGGTGGCGAGAACTTGGCCAGTGACGCTCCCGGACCTGACCTTCACGGTCGTGCTACACCCCGTGGCCGGGAACTGGCCGCCCGGCCGGAACTGCAGGCTCACCGCGGCGAGCCGAGTGGCGGTCGGGGTAAAGCCCTGGAAGAGGCTGCCCACGCCCCCCATGCTCATTGCTGCCTCTACGTCATTCGCCTGATCCCGGCCCTGGTCCTGGGCAAGAAGCGGCGTCATCAGGGAGACGGCCAACGCCAGCGCGGCACACAACGCGACGGCCGAGCTGCATCTCGTCATCACGGTCTCCTCCTTCGTCCTGCCGGCACACCGTAGGTCTGGGTGGCTGAGAGCACATTCGTCCCGCGGTCAACGGTCTCCTCCGGCGGAAGGCGACGGCTCTGGGCGGCATGACCGGCATCAACGCCATGCCCTGCCGTTCGGAGGGCCGAGTGGGGGACGCATGGGGTTCCCATTCGGCCCTCAGACGACACCTCAACGTCCCGTCCGCTCGAAGTGGCCCGCGGAGCCGACAAGGCCGTACTGCTCGACGACCACTTGCTTGGGCGGCTTCGCCACGGCGTGGCCGATGACCTGGGCCTCGGCGCCGTGCTCCCGGCAGATGCTAAGGACGGCACCGGCGGCATCCTCAGCGCAGACCACGCAGAAGCCGATACCCATGTTGAAGGTGAGGAACATCTCCTCGATCGCGATGCCGCCGGTTTCCTGGATGAACGGGAAGATCGGGTGAGGCTCGGGGAGGTCGGTGAGGACATAGCCGACTGGGGTGTCGAGCCGGATCAGGTTGAGGAAGCCATCGCCCGTGATGTTGACGAGCCCCTTCACCCCGACCTCGCACCGCAGCATCGCCACGACTTCACGCACGTAGATGCGCGTGGGCTCAAGCAGCTCCTCGCCCAGCGTCCGGCCGAGCGATCTGACGTGCTGGTCGAGGCCCAGCTTCGCCCCCTCGAGCAGCACCCTCCGCGCCAGTGAGTAGCCGTTGCTGTGCAGGCCACTGGAGCGCAGGCCGATGACCACGTCGCCGGGCCCGATGACGCTCCCGAGGACCATCTTGTCGAGCGCCACCACGCCGAAGCCGGTGCCCACGATGTCGAACGCGCGTCCTGGCCGCGCGCCGCTGAGGAGCGCGCCCACCTGGGCGATCTCGCCGCCGGGAATGGCGATGTTCGCCTGCCGAGCGCCCTCGTGGAGGCCCTTAGCGATCTCCTCGAGCATCCATTCGTCCGCTGTCTCCACAGCCAGGTAGTCGAGCATGGCGATCGGCTCGGCGCCCACGCAGATGAGGTCGTTGACATTCATCGCGATGCAGTCGATGCCAATCGTGTTGTACTTGTCCATCATCTGCGCGATGAGGACCTTGGTGCCGGCCGAGTCGGTCGAGACAGCCAGGCCCATGCCCTGGCCGAGGTCAAGCACGTTGGCGAAGTGGCCGATGGGGAGCGCCGAGCGACCGATCCCCGTGCGGAAGTCGAGGGTCTGGTTGATCCAGTGGAGCATCCCCTTCAGCGCGCGACCGATGCCGTCGATGTCCACGCCGGACTCGGCATAGGTCATGCCCTGCTTCTCCTCGGACATCGCAAGACCCCCTCGGCAGAGCGGAGGTGGCGGCGCTTGAGATAGTATACGAAGCATGGTAGGCGGTCAAGCTGGAGTGCGCGCCGGAACGCCCCGGACACCAGGGGAAAGGGCCAGGCCAAGAAGGGGAATCATCTCGGGACCGACAATAACCCGGCGTCACAGCCGGCGACAACGGAGGTGCATCGATGGCACGCATCGACCGACGCACGTTCATCCACGAATCGACCAGGGCCATGGCAGGGGCGGCCGTCGGTCTCACGATCCTCCGAGGCCAGGGGTCGGCTTTCGCTGCCAACGACGAGATCGGCATCGCGGTGGTTGGCATCCACGGGCGGGGCCAGTCCCACATGGACGCCTACTGCGGCATGCCGGGCGTGCGCGTGGTGGCGCTGTGCGATCCCGATACGCGCCTCTTCGCCGACCGGGCAAAGAAGATCGAGCAGAAGCAGGGGCAGGCGCCCAAGTGCTACGCAGACATCCGCCGGTGCCTCGAGGACCCTAACGTGGACGCGATCTCCATCGCCACCACGAACCACTGGCACGCCCTCGCGACTATCTGGGGCTGCCAGGCGGGGAAGGACGTGTACGTGGAGAAGCCCGCCTCGTGGTGCGTGCGAGAGGGGCGGAAGATGGTGGAGGCGGCGGAGAAGTACGGGCGGGTGGTGCAGGTGGGTACCCAGAGCCGGTCCTCGCAGACGCACCGGGATGCCGTCGCCCGGCTGCACGCGGGGGAGATCGGCCAGGTGTACATGGCGCGAGCGCTCTGCTACAAGCCCCGCGGGTCGGTCGGGTTCAAGCAGCCGACTAAGGTGCCCGAGGGGCTGGACTTCGGCCTGTGGCTCGGTCCCGGCCCTCAGCAGCCCTACCACGAGAACCTCGTTCACTACAACTGGCACTGGTTCTGGGACTTCGGCAACGGCGACATCGGGAACCAGGGCGCCCACGAGATGGACATCGCGCGCTGGGGCCTGGGCAAGACGCTGCCGGTGAAGGTCTTCAGCACGGGCGGCCGATTCGGCTACCAGGACCAGGGCCAGACGCCGAACACGCAGGTGGCGACCTTCGAGTACGACGACGGGACGCAGCTCGTGTTCGAGGTACGGGGCCACTACACGAACGACGAGATGGGAGTGCGCGTCGGGAACCTGTTCTACGGCAGCGAGGGGTACATGGTCTCGAGCGACGGCTTCAAGGCGCACATGGGCCCCAAGGGCGACGGCCCGCCCAAACAGGGGTTGCAGCCGAAGCCGGTGGGCGGAAGCGGCGCGGGCGACCACTTCCGCAACTTCATCGATGCCGTGCGCAGCCGCAAGCGGGAGGACCTCAACGCCGACATCCTCGAGGGGCACCTTTCGGCCGCCCACTGCCACCTGGCCAACATCTCGTACCGCCTCGGGCGGGCGCTGCGGTTCGACCCCGTGAAGGAGGCCTTCATCGGCGACGAGCAGGCCGACAAGCTGCTCACGCGACCGTACCGGAAGCCGTTTGCGGTGCCGGAGAGAGTCTGAGGGCGTTCCGAGCTCCGGGCCCAACGGCAGCCATGCCCGGTGGCACTCGGAACTCGGGACTCGGAACCCGGAACTGACCCAAGGGAGGCAACGCATCGTGAGACTCGGACTGATCCACTACAACGCCCCGGGCGCAACCGTGGCGGAGTTCCTTGACTACGTGAAGGAGACGGGGTTCGGCTGGGTCGAGCTGCAGTGCACCGATGTCTGGCCGGCGGGCGAGGAGGACCCCGAAGCCCGGGCCGTGGAGGTGAAGGAGCTGCTGGATGCCCGGGGGATCATGGCGTCGGCGCTGTCGGCGCACAACGACTTCGTGGTGCTGCGGGCGGACGAGGTCGCGGCGCAGGTCGAGCGCATGAAGCGCGTGTGCGAGCTTGCCAAGATCCTCGGCACGGACACACTGCGCACCGAGGGCGGCTCACCCAAGGACAGTGTGCCCCAGAACAGGTGGGCGGAGGCCATCATCGGTTGCCTGGTCCCCTGCAAGGAGTTCATCGAGCCGATGGGGATCAAGCTGGCGGTGGACAACCACGGGTGGGTCACGAACGATGGCGACCTGCAGTTGAATGTCTTCGAGACCGTGGGGTCGCCGAACGTGGGCTCGAACCTGGACACGATGAACTACCGGTGGTTCGGCCATGACTTGGCGACCATCGATCGGTACTACAACCAGCTGGCCCCCTACGTCCTTCACACGCACCTGAAGGACGGGACCGGATCGCGCGAGAACTACCGGGGCGCCGCGTTGGGCGACGGCGAGATCAACCTGGCGTACGCGATCGAGTGCCTCGTCGCCGCTGGCTACCAGGGGGTCTGGTGCGCGGAGTACGAGGGCCCGCCGCCGACGGGCCAAGGCTACGCCAAGTGCCTCGCGTGGATGGGGGAGAACTGCCCGGCGTAACGGCAGGTGACAGGTAACAGGTGAGGTGGTTTCACAAGTCGCGTAGGCCGGGCGTCTCGCCCGGCGACAGCGCATTATCAGCGGCTTTGCCGGGCGAGACGCCCGGCCTACGCAACTTCTGCAACTGGCTCAGCTGACAGGTGCCGGGTAACAGCAAGGGCAACCAGCCGTCGAGTGCCGTTCCTGTCACCTGTCACCTGCCGTCGGAGATCTGCTGTGGCTGCTACGCTGATCTGCGCTCATCGAGGGAACTCGGCCTACTTCCCGGAGAACACTCTCGTCGCCCTGCGCAGTGCGTGTGACATCGGCGTGCCCATGGCCGAGATCGACGTTCACCGAACGGCGGACGGGCACATCGTGGTGATGCACGACGCCACGGTCGACCGCACGACCAACGGGACAGGGATGGTCGCGGACCTGACGCTGGAGCAGATCCGAGCCCTCGATGCCGGCTCGTGGAAGTCGCCGGAGTTCGCGGGCGAGAAGGTGCCCACGCTCGCCGAGGCGCTGGAGCTGTGCCACAAGCACGGGATGGTCCTGTGCATCGAGGTCAAGCAGGAGGGGATCGCGCCCGACGTCGCGCGGACGATCGACGACTGCGGCATGGTGAACGGCGTGGTGGTGATCTCGTTCAGCTTCGACACTGTCGTTGCGATGCGGGACCTGCGGCCGGCGATGGCGACGGGGTGGCTCACGGCGCAGATCGACCCGTCGGCCGTCGACCAGATGATCGCCCGATGCCTCGCTCACGGCATCCCGGTGATCTCGGCGTACCACGGCGTAGTGACGCCCAAGGTGGTGGAGCGCTGCCGCCTGCGGGGGGTCACGCTGTATGCGTGGACGATCGATGAGGTGGCCCAGGTTCGCAGGTACGCGGAGATGGGGGTGGACGTGATCGCCTCGAACAGACCCGCTGAGGCGCGGCAAGCCTCGACGGCGTAGCGCCTCGCCGGGCCCCCGGCGTCAGCCGCTCGCGGCGATGGGACCCGGGCGGCCTGGACCGAGGGCCGGAAACGACACGGAGGCAGAGCATCCCGCTTGCGGGATGCTCTGCCTCCGCTGCCTTCGGGGGCTGGCCAGAGCGTTACGGCTGACTAGAACCGGAACCCTGCGGATACCTCGGGTACGACGGGCACACCCCACAGCCACCCCGATGAGAGCGAGCCCCTGACGCCAACGCCCCAGTCCCAGTTCCCGGTCCTCTGGCCGGCCGTCACCGATGCGTTGACGAGGTCGAGATAGTTGAGGCCGAGCAGCCCCTGGACCCGCCAGCCACGCGGCGAGCCGTCCTTCTTGTCATCCGAGAGGTAGAAGTTGGCGCCCCCCGAGACCCCGAACAGAGACACGCCCACCGTCGGGGCGATCTTGCCGCTTGTCTTGAACTCCCAGTTGACGCCGGCCAACGCGTACTCGTTGCCAAACCCAATCCCGAAGTCGCCTCCGCCCGCGAACGCCGCGGCCGGCAGGAGAGCCACCACAGCCAGAAGAACAGCAGCGACCGTAAGTCTCATCACGGCTTCCCTCCCTGATATCATCGCAGGTGCGATGAGTTTCGCCCGGCGGAGCCGGGGCCTCATATCTGGAGTTCGACGCGGGTTGTCCCGAATCCTCTGCGTCTCTCCAGCGATGGCCTGTGCCACAACGTGCCGCCTCGGCCAGCCGACGGCCGTGCTGCGCTGTCCAGGCTAGAAGGTCGTCATGTAGGAGCCACCGACACCGAACTCCCGGTCGGTGCCGTTGTCGATGCTCAGCAGGTCGATCGTGACGCCTTTGACCGGCCGGAACCGCATGCCGAAGTTGACCTCCGCCGTATCCCACTCCACCATGGCATCGACCTCAGGCAGCAGCCGGATGGTCATGTTGGCGAAGAAGCCTTTCATGATGTTGTCGCCCACGGCGCCGCCCAGGTTGATGATCACCGGGACCTGCGTGCCGAAGGTCTTGCTGATGACCGCATAGGGGGTGATCTCGATCTGGTCCGCGATGTCCCAGACACCGACGGCCACCGCCGGTGTCTTCTTCCCCTCCTTGCAGATCCGGTACTTCGCGTTGAAGGCGATGCGGGGGTTCAGCGTGGAGTAATGGTCGTCGTAGTCGATCCAGGAGAGCCCGATCTCCAGTTGGTCGATGGGCGCGAAACTTGCCTTCGCGATCGTGGTGAAGGTATCCGCGACCCAGTGGACGCCCGCGCCATAGCTGCGCCCGCCGATCTCGGTGGTCGGGGTCACGATGCAGCCGGTGGGGCCGAGCAGGTTCGGGGTGGCTGTCAGGGGCTTGTCGGCGGTGTCGGAGTGGGCCAGCACGGGTATGGTGAGCGTGACGATCAGAGCGACGACGAATCCGTAACGGGCCATGAACACGTTTCCTCCCTTGACTGTGACGGCCGCCTGCACCGCCGCGCCACCACGAAAGTGCCGAGCGCGGGATCACCCGCCCGGTCCCTGTCGGCCTTGCGACCGTGTGGAGTGTACCACACGACCGGCTTCTTGACAAGAGGCGGAAGGGTCGCAGAAGGCCAGTGGGCACAACCTCAGTGAGCGGCTGGACGCCTATCACCGGGCATAGACCCCAACGCAGTCCAGCTCGCACTCCCCGACCGCGCCGGGGTCGATGTAGTCCTGTGGCTGGCCGTTGTAGGGCACTTTGCCGACCAGGAGATCGACCGTCTCGCCGCTAAGGCCGCTCGCGTCGAAGCTCCACAGGTGGTGGTAATCCGCGCCGTCATTGCTCCACTCGACCACGCCCTGGCTCTTGCCCCAGCGCGCCCGCAGCCACACCCAATCGCTCGGCCGGTACTCTCCGCCCAGCTGCTGGTTGCCGCTCACATCCGACTGCAGCTTGCCGTCGGAGCGCGCTCCGATGCGGACGCCGGCGCCGTTGCCCCAGCGCAGCATGGCTGCCGGCCCCCACGACATGCCGTCGTCCGTGTCCTGGCGGAGCCGGACCACAAACCCGCTGGCCCGGACCTTCAGAGGAATGCGCAAGAACGCGTACGTGTGCGCGCGACCGCGGATGTGCAGACTGCCATCGGCGACCGAGAAGGGGTTGTCGTTCTGCGGCGACACAACCTGATCGGCCTGCGGGAGCGTGGCGAACTCCTCCGCGAAGACCGGCTCCCCCCACGACGGCGGCTTGCGGAGTGCCTCCCGCTCGGCGCGCGCCTCCTCGGCCCTCTTCGCTACCTCCGCCTGCCGCGCGTCGATCTCTCGCTCGACCGTCTCCCTCAACTGTGGCGTCAGGTGGGCGCGGTAGTCGCGCTCGAGCACCTCTACGAGCTCCGGCCGGTCGAGCCAGCCTGCGATCGCGTGGAACCTCCCGTTCACCCGCAGGACATCCTCGCACAGCTTCGGGGCCGGTACGGAACTGCCGTTGTTGCAGATGACGCCGATACTGTTGTGAACGTTGTAGCCGGACACGAAGAACCGCAGGTAGTCGTAGTCGGTGTACTTCTGATCCTGCCCCTCGCCCCGCAGGATGAAGTCCACGTAGGCGTCGGCCTGCGGCAGCGAGAAGGGTGGCGGGCCGAGCGCCCACGTCGAGTGCCACTCAAGAATCCCCGCCTCGCCGATCACCTGACGCGCGCGTCGGGCGAGCGCATAGAGTGCCGCCGGGCTGTCACCGTACTGTCCGTCGAAGTAGAGCCCGTCCGGCTGGTACTCGCGCATGACCTTGGTGATGGCGGCCATGAGTAGCTCCATGTTCTCGCCGGTGCCGCAGCCCGGCGGCCAGCCCTTGAAGCCCTCGAAGCTGTTCAGCGCCTGGCCCTCGAGCGGCGTGCCCTTCAGGAAGTAGAAGGGGCTGGTGTACACGATGAACCGCATGCCGAGGTCATGGATGGTCTGGCGGACCCGCGCGAGCTCCTCGACACCCAGCCGCGGCACGAAGTCGAGGTTCCAGTCCTTCCAGAGCATGACTTCCGACTGCAGCAGCACCGTGTTGCCGTAGGGCTTCCACGAGCGCAGCACGTCATCCGGCGGGTAGGCCAGCGTGTTCGACCAGTGCCACACCACGTTGTCGCGGAGCGACCGCTCCCAGTCGTAGGGCTTCGGCGGGCAGACGCCGACCCACAGCACGGCCTCGGCCGGCAGCGAGTACGTCGCCACCGTACCGGCATAGGGGTCGAACTGGTCGGCGGCCTCGCGCTCCGAGCAGTACAGCCCGAAGGCGCCCCACTCGTCGGCCAGCAGGTGGTTGCTGCCGTAGGAAGCGTGCCAGGCGGGGTCGATCTCCCGGTCCACCTTGAGGGTGACCGGCTCGTGTGGCTGAAGCATGAAGAGCGAGTCGCCGTTGACGCGGATCGTCACCTTCGGCTGCGCGATGGCCAGGAGCGCATACCCGGCGGTCGCCTTCACCACCCGCACGCCGGTGATCGGCTGCGCGAAACGCAGCACAGCCATCGGCCGCGGGTGCCCGATCCTCTGGTGGAACACGATCTCGCCCCGAGACGGGGTGATTGCCACTGTCGCCCCCAGCGCCTGCACGTGGGCCACGCCACCGGGCCCCACGGCCGCGCCCTCGACCTTCATGCCCCGCTGGGGATCGGGGAACAGGGCCGGGTCCATCAACTCCTGGAAGGTCGGTGCAGCAGGCGGCGCCGACCGGGCGAGCGACGCCACTGCCAGTAGCATGGGAACGAGACACATGAGCTTCATCATCCCTCACCTCTTCGCGAGCGCTCGGATAGCCTCGATGTCCAGTTCCCCCGCCTGTCCCCATCCCCGCGTGCCCGGCGCGACCACAGGCCGGAAGCGCTCGTACAGGCCGAAGGCCTCTTCCTCCAGCTCCTCCGGACCGTACGTCGCGGCAAGCTCGTGCATGACCTGGCGAACCGCCGGCAGCGTCTCGCCGAACTTGCTCTGCAGGTAGGCTTCCACTTTGGCCGGCGCAATCGCCTTGTCCTTGTCGAGCGCCCGGATGCCCTGGTCGGCGTGCACCGACCGCACAGTTCGCCCCATCAGCTCCACGTGGAACTCCCCGTGGGGCTTCTCGCCACCCGCGCGTCCCGTAGCTTCCGCGGGCCTGAAGATGCCCAGGGCCCTGCCCTTGGATTGTGCGTTCAGGCCGGCCACGGCCTTCCCCAACGTCAGGGCTGCCTCGTGGTCGAACCCGAGCCGCTCCGCCACTACTGCCGCCCAGAGAGTCAGCACGGGCGCCCGGTTCACCGTCACCTTGCCGCCGCCCATCTCAGCACCTTCCCGCGGGAAAACGTGTCTGACACATTCCCCGGTGGGATCGCGCCCCAGTGCGCCCACTGCGCCCGGTTTCCCTTCGAGGACAGGTATCCCTCGACGTCGAAGGGAAAGGGACGATGACGCGCCCCGGCGCGATCCTCCGCCCGAACCACCGAGAGGGCCGACATGACCCCTGTTGACCACTTCGCACTCCTGGCGTTGATCCCATTGGTCCTTATGCCTTCGGCCGCCTCGGCTTCCGTCCGCCAGCGCGGCAATGATGTCGTCGTCGCGGGAGACGCCTTCTCGCTCACCCTCAGCGGTACGAACGGCTCCATCTTCTCGCTGAGTCAGGCCGGCAAGCCGGGCTCCATCCTCGCGAGCGGCGACCAGGGCCTGTGGGAGGTGCGGTTCGAGGACGGGAGTGCGGTGAGGGGCGCCGACTTCGGCCCCAACTCGCCCGAGCGTCGCTTCACTTACGAGCTGGATGCGGGCGCGAACGCGGCGCGGTTGGCCTACCGCACCGGGGACCTCGAGGCGCTGGTGACGGTGACCGGTCGCCCCGATGGCGTCGACTTCACTGCAGCAGTTACACCCAAGGCGAAGACGGTGCTTGCCTTCGCGCTACCGGCGCGCCTGCGCTTCGACCCCGAGCAGCTCGACCGGTTCATCTGCCCGATGAACGGCAACATGTCGGTGGGCGCAGCCCTGAGGAGTGGCTTCTTCCGACTCCAGCCGCAGGATCATCCCACCGGTTGGCGCGCCGAGGTGGTTGGCCCCCAGGGGTACGTGGCGCTGTACGGCGCGCCCCTCGATCAGCGGGCGGATCAGGACCCGCCGACGGCGCTGACGGTCACGCCCGCGGGCCGGGACTGGTTCCCGACCGGCCTGGCGCAGCGCGTGGAGGGCGCCCAGGCGGTGGTGAACCGGCCCTCGACCCGCGCCCAGGTTGATCTGGTCCTCGCGGACTCCGCCAATGGCCCGTACTTCGCCGCCAGCGACCTCGGCGGGCAGGGGTCTCTGTGGCGGCTCGGGGGGGCCGTCGGTGAGAGCGAGAAGCAGCTCGCGGCGGACATGGTCGCGGCGGCCATGATTCGGCTCGCGGGCTCGCCGGCCGGCCGAACGAAGCTCGGCCTGGTTTCCCTGCCACGTGCGCTCTCCGGCGGCTGGGCAGCGGTCACCGTCCGCGAGTGGCGTGACCGGCTGCTGAACGCTGCCGCCTCGGCGAAGCTCGAGCTGGTCGAGCTGACCTCCGCCCGCAAGATGCTCGACGCCGCCCAGGCGAGCGACTTTCTCGTGATCTTGAACCCCTATGGCGAGCTGACCCCCATCCCCGACGACGGCGGGATGGACGCCACCGTCGCCGCGGTCGGCGCCTATGTGCGCGCAGGCGGCAACTGGTTCGAGGTGGGCGGCTACCCGTTCTTCTACGCGATGCGACCCACGCGCTATCTCAGTTACGGCGCCGCCTACCCGGACGCCTTCGCCGACTTCCTCCACCTGGACACCCAGGTGGGCTCGGCCTCGATCTACGGCGTCCAGCCCCAGAAGTACGCCCCTTGGGAGGGCGCGCAGAACCACGATGCCATCTTCGTGCCCGGCACCCTCGGCTGCGGCGGCGACGAGAAGGGCGGCTACTGCGACCGGTCGTTCGGGACCTACGTCAAGGCCGGGGAGACCTGGCGCTCGCCCCTGGTTCGCGTGACGGTGGGCCGATCGGCGCCGGAGGGCCTCGTCGCCTACTGCCAGGCGAACGAGATCAAGCGGCGCCTCGAGGACAAGATGCCCCCAGGGCTCCTGGCGAAGTTCAAGTCGTCCGTACTGGTCTACTACGGGGGCAACTGCCGCGACAAGATCGCCAATCTCGGCAGACTCCCGGTGCCCACGCAGGTGCACTTCGCCGATTACCTCCAGGCCGGCTTCGACAAGCAGTACCCCGATCATCTCCCGCCCAACCAGAGCTTCGGTACACCCGAGGAGTTCCGCGCGTTCTTCGACCGCTGCCACGAGCTTGGCCATCTTGTCATGCCCTACACGAACCCCACCTGGTGGTGCGATCACCCGAAGGGGCCGACCTTCGAGCGCGAGGGTGAGACGCCGCTGCTCAAGACCCTCGACGGCAAGCCCAGCTACGAGCGCTACGCCCAGAACGATGGCTGGACCGTCTGCCACTGGCACCCCGCGGTCCAGGCCGCGAACCGGAAGACCGTTCGCCAGTTCACCGACGAGTACCCGGTCGACATCCTCTTCCAGGACCAGTGCGGCGCGCGCGGCTGGCAGTATGACACAAACCCCGCCTCACCTACGCCCTGCGCCTACTCCGATGGGCTCATCTCGATGGTGGCCGAGGATTGCCTGACGAAGCCCCTCTCCACCGAGGCCGGCTGGGACCGGGTCGTCAACTACGAGTCCCAGCTCTGTGGCATGACCTGGCAGATCGTCCCGACCGAAGACAGCCCCTTCGGTCGCGGCCTGATGAAGTACGATTACCCTCCCGAGACGTGGGACGTCTACCCGCTCGCGCAGTACATCGCCCACGACAAGACCGCGATGCTCTACCATGATCTCGGGCAGTTCGTCACCAACCGCGAGGTGCTCGCCTGGACGTTGGGCCTCGGCTTCTCGATGAGCTACCGCGTCAGCGCGCCGGCGCTCGCGCAGGACTCGCCCCGCGAGTGGCTGCGGTGGCTGGACCGCCTGCAGAAGTCGGTGTGCGCGCGGTACATCGGCGAGCCGGTCGGCGCCTTCGAGCACGACCGCGGGCCGAAGCCGTCCCTCGAAGACGACGGGGTGATTCGCGCGACGTACGGGCCGGTGAAGCTCGTCGCGAACCTCGGCCCCACCGTCCGCACCGAGGCTGGCCGCGAACTCCCGGCCTTCGGCTTCCACGCCACCGCGCCGGGGATGACCGCCGCGAACATCAGGAAGATCGGTGGCACTGACTACGGCCGGGAGGGCGTCTCCTTCGTCACGGAGGGTGACGCCCGCGCTGCCGACGTCTGGGTCTACGCCCCGGCCGAGGCCGACGTGGCCGTGGGACTCCCCGGGGGTATTGCTGGCGAGGTGAAGGTCGCCTTCGACGGCCAACCTGCGGCGAAGATGCCGGTAAGGGAGGGGACGCTCGCCCTCCGCCTGCCCTCGCGGCCCGGCGTGGCGCGCGTCGAGCCTCCAGCGGAGCTGGCGGGCAAGGCGCCACGTGACTGGCCGGGGGCGAAGCCCGCCATCGGCGTCATCAACCTCGGCCCGGGCGTGGCAGCGACCTGGACCCGAATCACACCGGACGAGTGGGTGCGCGCATTCGAGCAATCCCGGCTGGCGACGGAGTTCGGCCTCCCAGTCCGGCGCGTCGCGACGGCCGAGGACCTGACGACCGCGCTGCAAGCCGGGCCGACCTCCTGGCTCGCCATCGTCAACCCCTACGGCGAGGGCTTCCTCGCGACCGGCCCTGGCAAGTGGCGCGAGATGCTCGACAACATCCACCACTATGTCAGCCACGGCGGCTCGTGGTGGGAGACGGCCGGGTACTCCTTCTACCTCAGCCTCTACCGCGACGCGCACGGCTGGCAGAGCGAGTCGACCGGCCCCAACGGCATGGGCTACCTGGGCCTCCCGGTCGGCGGCGGCGACGTGGACCAGGCGCCCGAGCCCCTGCGCGTCACACCCCAGGGCCGCGAGTGGTTGGGGGCGGAGCTTGCTGGCCGCGTCGAGAAAGCGATGAGCATCGCCAACCGCGGACTGCTCGAAGGAGCCGAGAACCCCGGCCACATCACGCTCGTTGCCGGCGAGCGCCAGGGCCTCATCGGTGGGTACGGGCTCGATGGCTGGGGCTACCTCTGGCGCATCGGCGGCTTCTGGCCGAACCCCGACGTGGTGTTGCCGGTCGCGGTCGCAGCGATGGCGTACGCCTACACCCATCTGCCCTTGCCCGCACCGGCCGGAGGAGTGCGCTACCTGTGGCACGCGAGGGTGGAGCACGGCTGAGGGCGATCGCCCGCCCACACCGGGAGGACCGTTCGGTGCGCCGGGACCTTCCGCTGCTGGTTGCGCCAGCAGTCATGACATGCCTCGCGAGCCTCGCCGCCCCCACGATGGGCGCCTCCTCCCTCGAGGTCAAGCCCACGGCGACAGGCCTCACCCTCCAGTCGCCGGGCGACCCCGCCCCCATCGTGCACGACCTCCGCTACGTCGCCAATGACGACGCGGGCCTGGCCTTCCAGACGAAGACCGCGAGCCTCGCACCGGACGGCACGGTCAGCTTCACTCTCGACGGCCCGGCAGCGCCGAACGCTGCCGTCGGCGCCAGAGTCACGCCCCTCGAGCATGGCGTGTCGCTCGACTGGGTCCTCCGCTACTCAGGCCCCAAGCGCTCCTGGAACCACTGGACGAGTGGGCTCTACCTGGACTTCGGACGCGAGGTCGCTGGCGTCCGGACCCAGCCGGTCATCAAGTGGGTGAAGTCCACGGGAGAGCATCCGTGGGAGGTCCCCGGCGATACTCCGTACGCCGATACGGAATGCCAGCTTCGGGAGGTGCTCTTCGGCGACACTGCGCTCGCCATGGTGTGCTCCTCCTACGACGCTGACTGGGTCTACGGCAACGACAGGGATCGAGCGCGCTTCGCCCGCTTCACCCCGCCCGCCGAGACCCCGGGGCAGGTCGAGATGAAGCTCGCCTTCCTCCTCGCTTCGTCCGCCGAGCTCGACCCCGCCTGCCTCGCCACCGAAGCTGCCGGCCGTCCCCTCGCCCTCTCGATGACCACCGACCGCCTTGGCAACCTGTTCGCTCCCGGTGAGACGGCGGCCTTGCGCTGCGCGGTCAGCAACGTCACCGGACAGTCGTGTCAGTGCGAGCTGGCCCTCGACGCCTACAGCTACGAAGGCGAGCGGCTGCTGTCCACTAGCAGGAAGCTCGAGCTTCCCGCGCGGGGCCGCGAAGCGTTCACGGAGGCCGTGAGCCCGAAGCAGCGCGGGGTCGTCTTCATCGCTGCCCGTTTGGCCTGGGACGAAGGGGAGACGATCCAGCGCATGACGTTAGGCTTCCTCCCCGAGCGGGCTGTCAGCGGTGCCCGACCCGACTCCGCGTTCGGCATGGCCGCCGTCATCGCGAGCCCCGACCGCTACCCCGACCAGCGAGACCTGGACACCGTCCTCGATCTCATGCAGCGCGTGGGCGTGCGGTGGATTCGCAGCGGCTGGTTCCCGCTGAAGTCGGAGGTCACCGACGCCGATGAGAAGGCCGTCCGGGGGAGGGTCGAGCTCCTGAAGGCCCACGGCATCCTGCCGCATGTCCAGCTTGGGGCCTCGCTGCCCAAGCCCGAGGAGCTCGCGGACTTCCGGCAGCGCCTCGCTGCCTCCATCGAGCGGTTCAAGTGGGTGACACCCTACGTCGAGGTGGCCAATGAGCTGAACCTTGGCGGCCTCAGCGGCGCCGACTACGTCAGCGGGATGCTTCGGCCCATCCACGAGGTCATGCGACAGGTCTTCCCCGAGGGGAAGGTGATGTCGATGGGGCTGGGTGGTGTGCACAAGGACTGGCTGGACAGCTTCGTGGCCGCGGGCGGGATGGAGCTGATCGACGTGCTCTCGGTCCACCCCGGCTGCCAACCGAGGGCGCCGGAGTTCTGGGAGGGTTGGCGTGGGTGGGTGTTCCGGTCGCAGATGCTTGACGCCGCGAAGGCGGCCCGCGAGCGCGGCGGCAAGGCCGTGTGGATCACCGAAGCCTATGCTCCCACTGCGCCCCAGCGCTCGTTCGTTGACCTCCGCACCTCGGCCGACTACCTCGTCCGCACCTACGTCTCCGCGGCGGCCCTCGGGGTCCAGGTCACCGAGTGGTACCAGTTCCAGGATGGCGTCTGGTACGCCCAGCGTCCCGACCCGAGCGACGTCGAGTTCAACTTCGGCGTCGTCTACACTGACCTCTCGCCCAAGCCCGCGTACCTCGCCTATGGCGCGATGACCGAGCAGCTCGAGGGCGCGACCTGCCAGGGCCGGCTCGACCTGGGCGCCGACGACCTCTACAGGGTCCGCTTCGTGCGCGACAGGCAGCCGGTCGATGTCCTCTGGAGCTACCGCGAGAAGCACGAGACCGACCTCCCCTGGTGGCCGCCCGAGAACTACCAGGACAAGACCCGCTATCCCGGCGAACCGTGGGTGGAGCGATGGAAGGCGCCGGTAACGGTGACCCTACCGGCGGGCGGCACGGTCACGGTGATCGACCTGATGGGCAATGCGCGGACCGCCCAGCCGCAGGCGGGGAAGGTAGAGCTTCGGCTGACCGGGTCGCCGGTCTACGTCCGCGGCCTGGGCGACATTCCTCGCTTGCCGCGGCTCTGGCCGGATGCGGAGTGACGCTGAGGCCCAATGCCGCCGGGTAGGCCGGTCGGTCCTCCGACCGGCGACGTACCGACGGCATCGCCGGTCGGAGGACCGACCGGCCTACCCGGCGAGATGGCACGGCACTGCTAAGCATCCTTGGGAGGCAGACATGACCGCCAGTGAGCGAACCCTCCTTCCCCTCGCCTTCACCCCTCTCCCGCTCGGCCGCGTCCGGCCCACCGGTTGGCTGCAGAACCAGCTCCGCATCCAGGCGAACGGCCTCACCGGTCACCTCGATGAGTTCTGGCCGGATGTCATGAACAGCGAGTGGATTGGTGGCGATGCCGAGGGGTGGGAGCGCGCCCCGTACTGGCTTGATGGCCTCGTGCCCCTTGCCTTCCTGCTCGACGACGAGCTTCTCAAGCACAAGGCCCGCCGTTGGATGGAGTACATCCTCACCCACCAGCACGAGGACGGCTGGGTCGGGCCTCTCTCCGGCGGCAAGGAGGGCGAGTTCCGCTACGAGCCCTACGACCCCTGGCCGGTCTACGTCGCGCTCAAGGCCATGCGGCAGTACGATGAGGCCACGGGCGACGCCCGGGTCATCCCGGCCATGCTCCGCTGCCTGAAGCGGCTACAGCAAGTGCTCGCGGAGAAGCCCCTCTCGAGCTGGGCGAGCTACCGCGCGGCCGACCTCATCATCACAATCCACTGGCTGTTCGACCAGACCGGCGAAGCGTGGCTCCTCGACCTCGCCGAGACGGCCCACCAGCAAGCGTACGATTGGCGGGCGCACTTCGAGGAGTTCAGGTACACCAAGAGGTCGACGGAGTGGACTCACGAGACGCACGTCGTCAATACCGCGATGGGCATCAAGGCCCCGGGCGTGTGGTATCGCCAGTCACATGATGAGGCCGACCGGCAGGCCGTCGAGCGGGCGATCTCTGTGCTCGACCGCTACCATGGCCAGGTCACGGGCATCTTCACCGGCGATGAGAACCTGGCTGGGCTCAACCCCTCCCAGGGCACGGAGCTATGCGCGGTTCTGGAGTATCTGTTCTCCCTCGAAGTGCTGGTGGCCGCGCTGGGCGAGCCGGCCCTGAGCGACCGACTGGAGCGCATCGCCTTCAACGCGCTGCCCGCCACCTTCAGCCCGGACATGTGGGCCCATCAGTACGACCAGCAGGCGAACCAGGTGATCTGCGCGGTCTCCGAGGATCGCATCTACACTACGAACGGTCCCGACGCTAGCATCTTCGGGCTGGCGCCGAACTTCGGCTGCTGCACGGCGAACATGCACCAGGGCTGGCCCAAGTTCGCCGCCCACCTGTGGATGGCCTCACCCGATGGGGGCCTCGCGGCCATGGCGTACGCGCCGTCAACGGTCGAGACGGAGATCGAGGGCGTGCCCCTGCGAGTCGAGCTTGAAACCGAGTACCCCTTCGACGACACCTTGCACTTCACCGTCACCGTCGACCGCCCGGTGACCTTCCCCCTCCACCTCCGCATTCCCGAATGGACCGACGGCGCGACGCTGCAGGTAGGAAGACGGGGACAGTCACCCATTTCGGAGAAGCCCGGCTCTCCGGGCTTCTCCGAAATGGGTGACTGTCCCCGCTTTCCGCCCGGCCGCTTCGTAGGTCTGCTGCGTACCTGGGAGGGCGAGACGGCCGCGACTCTCCGCCTCCCCATGCTACGCCGCTTCGAGCGCCGCTATCACGGGAGCGTCGCGATCCAACGGGGGCCGCTGGTGTATGCCCTCAGGATCGGTGAGGAATGGAAGCAGGTCGGGGGCGAGCTGCCGCACGCCGACTGGGAAGTCCACCCGACCACGCCCTGGAACTACGCGCTGCGGCTGAACCCGTCCCACCCGGAGCAGTCGATCCGGTTCGAGCGCTGCCCGTCCGGCGACCGGTGGTTCTCACCCGATGACGCGCCGATTCTGGCTTTCGCGAAGGGCCGTCGGGTGCGGGAGTGGACTATCGAGCACAATGCCGCCGGCCCGCTGCCCCAGAGCCCGGTCACCTCACGCGAGCCGCTCGAGGACCTCGTGCTCATCCCGTATGGCTGCACGAACCTGCGGGTGACGGAGTTCCCGATCCTGGCTGAGACCGACCGACCCGCGTAGGACTGCCCTTGCCGTGACCGGGTGGGCCGTCCGCTCCGCGTCCGGCCCGCGTCCTCGCGCTCTCACCCCTTCTTCCAGTCGAGCCATACAACATCGCCCGCATCATCGCCGTACTTCTGCTTCAGGGCATCCCTCCGCCCCTTGTCACGTACCAGCACCCAGTTCGGCCGGCCGCCATCGTCCTTCAGGTCCTGCCCGATGCTGTAGAGCAGGAAACTGTTTCCCTGGCGGCGGTAGACGAACGGCTTGCCGCTGAAGCGGTCCATGGGCACCGGCCAGTTGAGCTTTCGGAGCGCATCAACCCTGTCGGGGTAGCTGCCGTTCCGCTGCCGGTACACCTTCAGACCCAACACGATCTGCAGCAGGTCCCGGCGGGCCCCGGCCGTCTCGGCCTTGGTCTGCGCCCCGGACCACACGCCCATAGCGATGCTTGTCACGGCCCCCCACCACGGCGCACTGTCGAAGTCGGCCTGCAACTGCTTCGCGAGCGGCTGGGCCTCGCGCCACGGCTTGCCCCCGATCTCCTCCTGACGCTCAGTGAGCCGCAGGTAGAGAAGCTCGTCCTGGTAGAGCACCGGGCGGAGCAGCGGCCCGGCCGGCGTGCCGTAGAACCACATCAGGAACTCCCTGGACGAGAAGAGGGTCGCAGTGCACACCCCATAGAACCAGCCGGATGCGCGTGCGCTGCCGCTCTTTACCATCTCGAAGGTCTCCAGCCCGCAGACGCGCTCACCTTGCATCGCGCGCGCGAAGACCCGGCGGTGATCGACGCGGCCGAGCTCCTCTGCGAGCTGCCGGGCCTTGGCTTCCGGCAGCGGCCCGCGCGAGACCACATACCCAGCGGAACGCATCACCATCGCGTCCATGGCGACGCCGACGAGGAGCGGTATCAGGAGGGGAGCGTCACTGGCCCGCCGCGAAGCCACAAGCCCGATGCGCAGCCGGTCGAGCGCCTCGGCCTGGTTGCCCTGGAACGACGCCACGGCTGCCGCCGCATTCTCGAAGCGGGCCAGGGAGCGCATTTCTGGGTAGTGCGGGAAGGCGACCCCGACGACGCTCTGCCACTGGGTGTCGAAGCGACACTGGGGGCGCGCGGTGGCCTCGCGCATCAGCGCCAGGGCCTCGCGGTGCTGCTGAAGCCAGCGCGCCAGCTCGCCCATCTGGGCCGGGTTGTCCCAGTCGGCCTCGTCGTACCCGACCACGCGGTTCCCGCTGGACGCCGGCGGGCCGCCCGGCATGGCCGGCATCGACGCCCCTGACGGCTGCCCCTCGTGGGGCTTCTCGATCTCGGCTGCCTTCAGGTAGAGCGGGGCGGCGTTCTGGTCGTCCGGTACCGGCGGCGGACCCAGGTCCATTCCCTTCAGCGGCTTCCCGGCCGCCCTCAGCCGCTGCAGCTCCTGCTGCACCTGAGCCCCGTACCGGGCCGCCAGGATGCCGTCAACGGCGCCGAAGATGACCAGAAGCAGCACCACGGACCCACACCCGCACCCGCACGCCCGCTTCAGCCTCTGCCCGCACCCCGACGGTCGGGGCGATGGAGGGTATTCGTAGCTTGCTGGCTGTCCCGCACCTGACATGGCTCTCCCCTCCTCCTGCAGACTCCGCTCTTGGCGTGGTCTCCCCAGTGCCTCCGTCGCGTAGGCCGGTCGGTCTCCGACCGGCAAGGCCGCCAGGCCTTCGCGGCCCCTACTGTGCCATCACACTCCGCAACGACGCCGGCGGCAGCGTGACCTGCGCGCCGCCGACGCTCTTCGTCCGCTCCTCTGCGCCCGGGTTGAGCAGGATGACCTCGCCGCTGGGGAGCAGCGTCGCGTAGACGCCGTCCCAGTCGGTATCGACCTCGCGCGCGTTCCGCTTCGTCGGGTCGAGCGCCGACAGGTTGTAGACCACATCGCGCACCAGGTCACAGAACGTGCGGTTCGCCTGCTTGTCCTGGCCCGACCCGGCCCACACGATCACCCAACCCTTACCGCGCGGGACGGCCCAGGCCGCCGGCTCGTCGGCTGCGGTGGTCGCGAGGAGCCGCGCACGGTCCGCCAGCGGCCCCGCCCATCCGTCGGAGGTGCTCTGCAAGCCTGTTGCCACATGGCGGAGGAAGGGCTCATCGCGGACACGAAGCGCGGCGGGATCGCCAGCGTGGACGGCGCTCTGCGGGGTCAGACCCAGGAACTCGGTGCTGAGCGGCCACGCGCCCTCGACCGTCTGGATTGCCCCGGCGCCAAGCCGCACGATCACGCCGCCGCCCTCCACCCACTTCGCGAGGTGCTCCGTTGCCGCCGCCTCCACCGTGTCGCCCTCGATCCACACGAGCACCCGGTAGCCCTTGAGCGCGCCGTCGGCGATCAGCGGCTCGTCGATGGTGTCGTAGTCCATCACGTCCCGCAGCTCGGCCCCGACCGCGCTGAGGCGCGGCGGGTAAGCCTCGCCCGAGTGCAGCCGGTAATGCGTGGTGGGGAAGAGGAGCGCAGCATCGACGACCGGCTTCTCGCGCGTGAGGAAGGCGGCGTACTGACGGAAGGTGTCCGCGGCGCCGACGGGGTTTGAGCCCCAGTCCCAGAACCCCCAGCTCCCGCACGAGACCGATTCCATGAACCGGCTGACCTCGCCCTCGGGCGTGATGTTCCCGGGCGGCTCGGTCCAGAAGGGCACACTGTAGACCTTGCACGCGGTCGCGATCCGGCGGTTCATCGTGGCGTAGTTGCCGGCGAACGGCATGAAGCCCCCGTGCGTCGACCGGATGTCCACATTCCACTCTTTGGCGATCTTCGGCAGGGCCGTGTTGTCCTGCCCGTAGAAGAGCGTCTCCGCGCCTCCGCCGAGCGGCAGCACGAGCCGCGACTTCGGGAAGTGCTTGCGCGCGATGCGGCAGACCTCACCCGTGAACCGCGTCATGCTGTCGAAGTACCACTCGATGAAGTCCAGCCACTGCCGCCTGACCTGCGGCGTGGAGGTTACGTCCTGGGACGTCCCATAGGCCGCCGGCGGGTAGTCCACCGTCTCGAGGGCTGCGAACTCCGTTCCCCAGGCCGCGTTCAGCTTCTCAATGGCCGCGTACTTCTCGCGGGCGAAGCGCCGGAAGTCCTCGCGATCCGGCTCGGCCCCGCACCAGAAGTCCCCCAGCCCCGTGCCCTCGGGCCCGAAGCGCTCCTTCTCCCCGGGGTGGAAGCCCATGGGGAAGATCGCCTCCCCGAAGTCGCCGTGGATGCCGAGGTAGATGGCGGCGACCTTGTCGTCGCCGCTGCCATAGTGCTCCGCGAGCGCCGCGTAGCAGTGCTCGAACCAGAGCACGATGTCCGGGCTCCAGAGCGACATGCACGCGAGCTTCCGTCCTGAGCGCAAGCCCGCACACGGGACGAAGCGATCGCTCTTCCGGTACCACTCCGGCGGCCAGTGGTAGTGAGGGAAGTACTGCCACTTGAGGCCCGCTCTCCGACACGCCTCCAGCCCCGCATCCGCCTCGCGCCAGTCCCACGCGCCCGGCGAGGTCTCATTCACGGTGAGGTGGTCCGAGTCGGTCTGGGACAGGCTGAACCCGAGCGACTGCACCAGCCGATTCTGCACGTCGTTCATCACGCTCGTCCCCAGCATCATCGGCTCGCCGGGCTTGCCCGCGCGCTTCACCGGCGGCGGCGGCGGTGGCTTCGGGGCCAGCTTCGGCACATCCGCCGCCGTCACCAGCCCGCTCGGGAAGACATCCCGCGTGGTGACGAGAACCGCATCGAGGTAGAGGAGGTACGCCCGCTCCATGACCGGCCGCCGCTCGTCCACCCGGATGGTCAGCGTCGGCTCGCCGGCATCGAGCTGCACGGTCCCCAGCTCGAGCCAGCCCATCGCATTCGACACGCCATAGGCCCTCGGGAACTGAAGCAGCGTCTCGGTCGAGATGTGCCCCCACTCACCCTCATCGACCCGCCACCAGAAGGGGCTCGTCGTTCCCGGCAGCGACCCGCCCACCCACACGTGATAGGCTCCGGCCGCCTCCACGGTGAAGGGGAACTTGGCGTAGTATCCCTCTTGGGGCGGATCGGGGTCCTTCCACAGCCGCAGGATTGCGTCGCCGCTGACGAGGCCCTCGAAGGTCGCGGCCTCGTTGAAGGTGTGGTCCGGCGACGTCTCGGCCTCGATGAAAAGGTCATCGGCTGAGGCAACGGGGATGGCGAGAGCAAGGGGGAGCCAGAGCATGAGTGGGCACCTCATTCCCGAAGGATGACGCCTCTCGCATCCCCTTCCCGAGCGCGGTCCCCCCCTCCTCCGCCACGTAACCTCCGCCCGGTGCGGAACTGCCGGCAGTTCGGTCGAGTCGTGGGAGTGGACAGGCGCACGAGACCCCCCCGGCATGGGGGCCTGGCTGGTCTCCTCTCTCCGAGGTCACCACCCAGCGCAAGGGGAATGGTCCCCTCATGCTCGGCATGCCGCGCGGGACCGTCGCCCTCGTGCCGTATTCCGAGGACTGGCCTGGCCTCTTCCGGGAGGAGGCCGACCGGCTGCGAGAGGCCCTCGGCGAGGCCGCGCTGGCGATCGAGCATGTCGGCAGTACAGCCGTGCCGGGGATGTGGGCGAAGCCGATCATCGACATCGATGTCGCCGTGGCGGACCTCGACGACTGGGTGCGGCTCGTGCAGCCTCTGGCCGACATCGGCTACCAGTGTGTGCCCCATGTCCACGACGAGGCGCGGCGCTTCTTCGCCAAGGGGCCGGAGACCCTCCGGACGCACCACCTGCACCTCGTGGCGGTCGATGGGGATGAGTGGCACGGGCCGCTCCTCTTCCGTGACACCCTCCGCGCGCGCCCGGACATCGCGGCGCGCTACTCCCGCCTGAAGCAGGTGCTGGCCGACCGGTTCCCCACCGATCGCGCAAGCTACACCGTCTGCAAGGGGAGGTTCGTGCAGGCCGTGCTCCGGCGCGCCCGCGCCGACGCCCCTGAGCACAACGTACACCGATCACAAGGAGCTGAGCCATGAGACTCGGAGGACCCGTCTTTGCCGATTGCTCGACCCCCGAAGGCTGGATCGCGGGGCTGAAGAAGCACGGGTACACGGCGGCCTACTGCCCGGTGGAGAGGGACGCCTCGGATGAGGCCATCCAGGCCTACGCCAAGGCTGCCGAGGCCGCGGGCGTGGTGGTCGCCGAGGTGGGCGCCTGGAGCAACCCCATGAGCCCCCACCAGGACGAGCGCGACAAGGCCCTGGCCAACTGCCAGGGGCAGCTCGCGCTGGCCGAGAGGATCGGGGCGCGTTGCTGCGTGAACATCGCCGGTTCGCGCGGTGAGAACTGGGCCGGGCACCACCCACTCAACCTCACCGACGAGACGTTCGATCTCATCGTCAAGACCACGCAGGACATCATCGACTCGGTCAAGCCGGCCCGCACCTTCTACACCCTCGAGTGCATGCAGTGGATGTACCCCGACTCGGCCGACAGCTACGTCCGGCTCATCGAGGCCATCAACCGGGACCGGTTCGCCGTGCACCTCGACCCCACCAACCTCATCAACAGCGCGTGGCGCTTCTACCACACCGGGGATGTCATCCGCGAGTGCTGCGCGAAGCTCGGCCCGAAGGTCAGGAGCTGCCATGCGAAGGACGTCGCCCTCTCGCAGGATGCCATCATCCACCTGAGCGAGATCCGACCCGGCCTCGGCGGCCTGGACTACCGTACCTACCTCCAGGAGCTCGACAAGCTGGACCCCGACACGCCGCTCATGATCGAGCACCTGGCGACCGGAGAGGAGTACGCCCTGGCGGCGGAGCACATCCGCACGGTGGCGGCGGAGGCTGGGGTTATGATTCGCTAGGGGCTTCGGGGCCGCGCGCCCGGAATGTAGTGTGATAATGGAAACCCGGCCCGCGACAGCCCTGGACCCACGATCGGCACGACCGCACACGAGCCAAGTGGACTCTTGACCGGCGAGTATGGGCACTTTGGGGTAGACGATGCCGCGCGAGCCGGGGTGGCCAGTGCGCCAGGCGGGGACGCGTCTGGGCGGCCAACCTCGCGCAGGTGAGGGGGGATTCCGGTGGCGCAGGTGCCTGGGTCATGCCCGCGGTGCGGGAGTCATCTCGTGCCGACAGACCGCATCTGCATGTCATGCGGCTACGACGTGGGAGCCTACGTTGCGGGGGAGTACCGGCGGCGGGAGCACGAGCGTGCGGAGAGCCAGGCGCAGGTCGAGGACGAGTGGAAGCGGCACGCAGCCGAGGCGCCGGCAGTCGCCGCCGCAGCCCGCGCGCTGGCGGAGAAGGCGGAGCAACGGCGGGTCCCGTGGACCGTGCGCATCGCCTGCGCGCTCGGCCTGGCCCTGGGCCTGGTCTTCGCCCTGGGCGGGGCGGCACTCCTTACTCACCTGGGGCAGATGCTGGCGAAGGAGTCGGAGAGTCCCAACGAGTTCACGCTCTTGGCCTACATGTTCGCCGCTATCCCCGGGGCTTTCGCGCTGTGCCTCGGGGCCATGGGCACGCTCTTGCTGATGGCGACCTGCGGCCTCTTCTTCCGCATCGAGCTCGCGCGGCGAGCCCTGATGTGGCTGGCGGGGCTGAGCGCCTGCGCGGGGCTGCTGGTGTGCGAGCTCGCTTTCGTCCGTGTCCACCTCGCATCCTGGGACTCGGACTCGTCGTTCAAGACGCAGGCGCTCGTCTACGCCGTAGTGGCAGGGCTGGGCCTCCTCGCCTGTCTCGTCTGCTGTGGTTGCGCAGGCGCGCCGTCGGCCAAGGAGTACTGCCCCGCGCCGCGACCGACAGGCGCGCCCGGCACCCCATAGGCCCAGGGCGACCATGGTGCCCCTCGGTGCTATCCGAGGGGCACCATTCCCGGCGGGGCAGCCGCGCCAGCGTCACTTCGCGCGGTACACGCGGACGATGGTGGGCTCGGACTGCTCGCCGCCCTTCACCGCCCAGACGTAGATGTCGTAGTAGAGATCGGTCACCGGGCCCATTCGGGAGTTCGTTGGGATGGCGATGGTGAAGTCGAAGCTCCCATCGGCCCAGACGTTGTGGATGATGCCCGGGACGTGGGTCACCCCTTCGCCGGTGGCCTTCTTGTAGACGTAGGTCACGATCCGGATCGTGGCACCCGCGACGGACTGCCCCTTCACGTCGACGGCCGGCTGGACGATGTCGCCGGCCTTCGGCGCGGTCACCGTCGGCGAGGGCACGGCGCCGCCCGTGGTGTCCCTCGGAGGCATCCCCGCCCCGGCGCCGGTGGTGATCGCGACGGTGCGGGTGTCCGCTTGCCACTTCACCTCCGCGCCGGTGGCCTCGGCGACGAAGCGCAGCGGGACGAACGTCGTGCCCTCGATGATCTGCGGCGGCACGTCCAGGGCCACCGCCCGGCCGTTCACGTAGGCGGTCCTACTCCCGATGGTGAGCGTCACCGTGGTTGAGCCCTGGGTGGCCGTCACGGTGCGGGTCGGGGCGTTCCATGTCAGCTCGGCGCTCATGGCCTCGAAGATGTCGCGCATGCCGATGAGCACGCGGCCCTGCGACTCGACGGGTGGGGGGCTGGTCTTCAGAGCGGCGCCGTTGTAGACGACCGAGATCGCGGCGATCGCCGGGGAGTAGACGGCGCTGACCAACACCGCAGCGACAACAAGGAGCTGAAGAGTCCGGTTCATGGTCGATCTCCCTTCTCTGCTAAGCTCTACTTCGCGCCGGCAGGGGTGCTCCCCTGCCACTCCGTACAACACGCGCCTCCCACGCGGCACCTCCGCGCGCGGCCACCCTCACCCCCCATTGACGCTAACATAAGCCGTGAGGAGGGGCCGAATACGAGCCTGCTGCCGTTTGCAGGCGATGTATCCGGCCCGAATCCGCGGCCCACGTCCGCTAAGTTAGCGCGTATGCCCTCACCCCCCGTCCCCTCTCCGGTGAGAGAGAAGCGCCCGCAGGCGGGCCCGACCAGCGCACCTACCTTACGGAGCTGGCCTTAGCGCCACCCCGGACACTACGCCTTGGCTGCTGAGCGCATCCGCTCCGTCGCGGCGGAGGCGGGGGTGATCGTGAGGTGAGGGGACTCACAGGCTACTCCGCAGGTTGCCTTGACACTCGGCCTCGCCGTCGTATACTGCAGACACCGGGAACACGGTACCCACCCGGATGGAGGCTGATGATGACCTGGCAAGAGCGTATCGTCTTTGATCCTGCCGTGCTCGTCGGCAAGCCGGTTGTGCGAGGCACCCGTCTCGCGGTTGAGTTCATCATCGACCTGCTCGCCGAGGGGTGGACTGAGGAGGAGATGGTGGCCAGCTACCCTGGCTTGACGCGGGAAGACATCTTGGCCTGTCTGGCCTACGCGAGCGCGACCCTCCATTCCGAGACGGTGCACCCCGTACAGGTTGGACCATGAGGTTGCTGGCCAACGAGAACCTGCCCCAGGCAGCCGTCGAAGCTCTTCAGGAAGAGGGCCATGACGTCGTGTGGGTGCGGACCGACGCCCCTGGCTCAAGTGACGAAGCCATCCTGATGCGGGCGGTGCGGGAGCAGCGTCTGCTCGTGACCCTCGACAAGGACTTCGGGCAGCTGGCCTTCCGCAGCGGCCTGCCCGCCGCCTGTGGCGTCATCCTTCTCCGCATCCGGCCCTCATCGCCTACCCACATCGCGCGCGTCGTCGCTGCTGCCCTGCGAAGCCGCGACGACTGGCCGGGGCACTTCTCCGTCGACGACGAGCGCATACGCATGACCCCGATCCCCACGGAGCGATGCTGATTGCGGGAGCACGGGGACACCAGAGGACGCGAGGACGACGTACCCATCTCCCGGCCCCGGCCGCATCGGGTCTGGGGCATGGATATGGTGTCCCTGCATCCTGGTGGGCAGGCGTCGACAGGCCGAACACCACCTCCGCCCCCCTATGGCGCCGTGAACCCCTGCAGCGGGTGGCCCCAGAAGGCGTCAGTCTTCCACGCCTCCTTGCTCCAGGGCCGGTCCGCTGTGCCTAGCACCGTGACGGGGAGCGGCATCCGCGGGGTGCCGAGCGCCTGTTTCCACGCGCCGGTCTCGTCCACGATCTTGCCGTCCTGCCCCACAGTGAACTTGGCCGTCCGCACCACTTGGCCGTTCAGCACCAGCCGTATCTCGTACTCCCCCGGGTGCTTCGCGAGCAGGTACCGGCGCGGCTCGTCGACCTTGTCCGGCTCCTTCGCCATGCCCACCACACCGCAGAAGACGAAGTCAAGGCGGGTGTAGGTGCAGCGCTCCGTCCCATCGCTGCTGGGCAGCACCTCATAGCCGTCCGCTATCGGCTCGTGCATCTCGGGGAGAACGATCTCCTGGCCGTTGCGGTACAGATGGGCCTCCAGCTCCCTCAGGGCGTCGTCGTCCTGCGCGAACCAACAGCCGAAGTGCAGGTCGGACTCGTCCAGGACGTCCATCGTCGCGCCGACGGTCGCCGCCACATGCATGGTGGGGCAGTAGAGGTAGCCGAGGGGCAGTTTCCAGTCCTGCTCGGCGTAGTAGGTGAAGTCGTCCTTGAACTTAGGCAGGTCATTGCCGACGTGGAAGCGGTTGATCTTGGCCTCGCCCCGGAAGAGGATGGCGTCCTCCTGACCCGGGCGGGTGAAGCCGATTCCGAAGGAAAAGACACCGGTCTGGCTGATGGCGAAGGGCTCCATGCCGTCCAGCGACGTGCGGCACCGCAGCAGGTCGCCCGCGTTCAGGGCGGGCGTGGTGAACGCGCTGCGGACCCACCCCTTGCCGTCGGGCATGAACCAGCCGCAGAAGAGCTGGCAGCCGTCGGCGAGGGGGCCCGTGACCATGAAGTCGAGGCAGGGCGTCCACTTCCAGACGGACGCCTGGTCGCCGCCGGGCTGGTCGACCCACGACTGCCAGCGATTGGTCGTGATCTCGATCGTGGTCAAGTCGACCCAGGGCTGGCCCTGCGTGCCGCCGACCTCCGCGCGCGACGGAGGGCCCCAATCCCTGCGGATGGGAACGCCGGGTTGGAGGTCGGTGGGGTCGGTAACGTCAACGTCGGGGCCCTGCGCGCCGGCGACTCCCCCGCAGAGCGCAACACACAACACGCTGACCACGACGGCTGACAGCAAGACACGACAGGCCGTGCTCGTCATCACAGGCCTCCCAAGCTTGAGGGTGTGGGGCGTACTGCTCTGCCCAGAACGGGTCGAGCCGTGCTTCGCCTGTCGCTCTGTTCTGTCCTGCTGCGACCGAGCAATCGGGGGCACCATCCGCATCTCCCATGCGGACCGCAGTGCCGGGCGAAGAGGCCCGCGCGAGAACGGCAGTCCGCCCGTCTCGTCGGACCCCGCGAAGGCGCGGGGTGCTGGCTCAGCGAACCCCCCCCTCGTCTCCTGGTCCGCACCGCCGCATAGCGAGGTCCCCCCGATGGCCACTCGCCCGAACATCCTCCTGCTCTATACCGACCAGCAACGCTGCGACACCATTGCCGCTCTCGGGAACCCGTACATCCAGACGCCAACGCTGGACGGCCTGGTGCGCGAGGGGGTCAGCTTCACCAGCGCCTACTGCGCGTCGCCGGTGTGCATCGCCTCGCGCTGCAGCCTGCTGCTCGGGCAGTGGCCGCACCAGACCGGCTGCACCGCGAACACGCCCATGCCGCAGGACCGAACCTCCCTCATGGAGATGCTGCAGGGCGCGGGGTACCAGACCCATGGTGTCGGCAAGATGCACTTCTCGCCCGACAGCCGGAAGCTCTGGGGCTTCGACTCGCGCGACACCAGCGAAGAGGGCGGGATGCGCCAGGGCGATGACTTCTGCGACTTCCTCCGCGCGAACGGCTTCGGGCACCTGATGGACCCGAACGGCGTGCGGAGCGAGTGGTACTACATACCCCAGCCGTCCCAGCTTCCCGAGCGCCTCCACCATACGCGCTGGGTGGCCGACCGGTCGCTGGACTTCCTCCGCCGGCGCGATCGCAGCCGGCGGTTCTTCCTCTGGAGCAGCTTCATCAAGCCCCACCCGCCCTTCGAGTCGCCTGTGCCCTGGAACCGGCTCTGCAAGCCGATCGAGATGCCCTTCCCCTACCTGCCGCCCGACCACGAGGACCTCCTCACCTTCTGGAGCCATCTCCAGAACCGCTACAAGTACCGCGACCAGGGCTTCGACGGCAACCTGGTCAGGCTCACGAAGTGCGCCTACTACGCGGCCATCTCGCTCATCGACTACCACGCCGGCCGCCTTCTGCAGCAGCTCCGCGAGGAGGGCGTCCTCGACGACACGCTCGTCATCTTCACCTCGGATCACGGGGAGCTGCTGGGCGACTACGGGAGCTGGGGGAAGCGGTCGATGCTCGACGCCGCGGCGCGGGTGCCGCTGATCGTGCGATACCCGGAGCGCTTCGAGGCCGGCGCGCGGTGTGACGAGATCGCCAGCCACGTGGATGTGCTGCCGACCTGCCTCGCCGCCGCGGGCCTGAGAACGCCGGAGGACCGCGTGGGGTTCGACCTGGCGCGCCTCGCCCGCGGCGAGGCCGGACGCGCCGGCGTCATCAGCCAGTTCCAGGAGGAGGGCCTGGGGCTGTACGGATTCGTCGCGGCTGACTGCAAGTACGTCTACTCCGCCCCCGACAACCGCGAGTGGCTCTTCCGTCGCGCCGAGGGCCAGCCCGAATCCCGCAACCTTGCCGGCAACCCGGCCTACGAGCCGGTGCTCGCCGCGATGCGCGGGCGTCTGATCTCCTCGTTCCGCGCTGACGGCTACGGGAAGCCGCTCGAGGGCGAGGGCTGGAAGACGTTCCCCCGGCGGGAGGCGCCCTCGACGCCGGACGCCTGGCAGCTCTTCCAGGAGGGCGGGGACGTGGACCACCTCTTCCCACCCGGTTACGAGCCGCGCTGCAAGCCGACGGGTGGACCGCCCGTGAGGGGAATCTGAGGGTGGCCGGCGCGCCGCCCATCCCCAGGAGAACGAAGAGCCCACTCGCCGCCTCACCATCCGGTGAGCGCGAGTGGGCTCGTTCCTTCGGTACCGTCTCGTCGCCGGCGGCTGCTACACCATCGCCATCGGCACACTGCGAGGCCGGCCTGCGAATGCGACGCCGGAGGATGACATCACAGGACACCCGCGGCCTCATCACGTCCGCCACCGCCAGGAGCGGAGGTCGGAGGAGCAGGAGGCCGCGGCGCCAAGTTGAGGCCGAGGAGAACCAACCCTACGATCCGCCGACGCTGTACCAGCCGTTGGTGGGATCCAGCTCCCAGCGCCAGTCCCCCGCCGGCGCGGGGTTCACATCCGCCACCTGAGACCCCGGCACGGTCCTGCTCTTAACGTGGCCGTCCACGTACAGGCAGTTCGCCATGCCGTTGTGGATGTTAGCGACGCTCGGGTTGCAGGCGCGGCTGCCGCTGCCGTCGCCCCACGCCCACGCCGTGAAGTGGAGAATACTCCGGCGCCCGTCGAACATCCAGATCGTCGTGGCCGGTGTCTGGATGGCGGCGAGCCGCTTGCCGCCCAGGTCGGCGTAGCACTCCGCTATCGTCAGCCACATGTTGTACATGTAGCTGGCGTGCACGTAATTGGGGTCGGCGAACCCTAGCGGGTAACCGCAGGCGCAAGCGCCATTCGGCTCATTCGACGGACACTGCCATAGCTGCGCGTTCTTGATGTAGGGGTCGGCTCGGTGGATGTAGCTGGACCAAGACGGTGTCGGCCACAGGTAGGTCAGGGTCTCGTCGTAGTCCTGGACGTACATCAGCCACGCCAGTCCGATCTGCTTGAGGTTGGACTGGCAGGAGGCCTGGCGGGCCTTCTCACGGGCCCGGGCGAAGACGGGGAACAAGATGGCAGCGAGGATGGCGATGATGGCGATGACAACCAGCAGTTCGATCAAGGTAAAGCCGCGTCGGCTTCTCATGAGCTATCGCCTCCCCATGGCTTGACGACCTACCTGCAGGCAACGGCACACTATACCACCGTCTGCCCCGCACTTCAAGGCCTTTCGAGGCTCCAAAGCCCGGCGAGCTAGGGCAGTTCCCGCCCGGACGGCGACCCGCGCCGGCGGGCATCGGGCTGCGGCCAGACGGGCCCCCTACCCCAGACGTGGAACCGCCTGCGCCCCCAGAATGGTCCGTACCGAAGTCTCAGGCTGTCGCTGTCTCCGGTCGTTCCGTGCCCGCGGGTCTCCGGCCCCGCCCTGCCGTTACCGTCTCGCCGGGGGGAGCGGGTCGGGAGGCCCGCGGGCACGGAACGACCAGAGGCAGCGGTGAGGCCAGTAGGACGCCAGAGCCACGTTGGGCGCCCGCAGCCCTGAGACCTCGATACACGCGCAGAGGGGGCGAGGATTCGCCTCAGTCAGGGACGAAGCGTGCGCTGCACTCGCCCTCTGCGCGCCAGGGCCCGCGCACGTGGGGCGAGTCACACCACACCCGGATCAACGAGCTAGAGCCCGGGAGGCAGCGCTCAACCGGAGGCCTGGCCGTGAAAGTCGTCGCCGTTCGAGGACGGAGCAACTCAGGGAAGACCGAGACCATCGTGGCGCTGGTGCGGGAGCTGCGCCGCCGGGGGTACTCCGTGGTCGCGGCCAAGGACGTCCACCAGGAAGGCTTCTCGATCGACACTCCGGGCAAGGATAGCGCACGCCTGGCAGAGGCCGGCGGCGAGGCAGTGGTGATCCGGGCCGAGGCGGAGACCTCGTTCGTCTACCGTCGGCGGCTCGCGGCGGAGGAGATCGTTGCCTGCATTGCGGCCGACTTCCTGGTGCTGGAGGGTTTCCGGGACCTGCCCTGCGCCAACCTCGCCTGTGCGCGGGAACTCGTTGAGCTGAGACGGGAGATCAACGAGCAGACCATCGCCATCAGTGGCGTGGTTGCCTCGTCCCTCGGGACCTACGAGGGGGTGCCGGCCGTTTCGGCACTGACGGAGGCGGGGAGATTGGCGGATATGGTCGAGGCCGAAGCGACCGAGGTCGCCCCGCGGCACCCAGGCTAGCCGGGCCCGGGCGTGGGCGCCCGGTATCACGGGCTCTGGCTTCCCGCGCCGACTCCCTGGGGGTTCCACATCCCGTCCATCTTGTGCAGGAAGTCATCCCACGTCCCGGCCCTCGGTCCCCTGCCGCGCTCGTCCTGGACCGGAGGCAGGATCAGACTCTCGGGATGCTCGGGGTCGAAGACTCGCCGCACCACCAGCCAGTCGGCAGACGGTTTGACGTCGAAGTCGGACTCCGGGAACCCCTGGTTGATTCTCGTATCCTTCAAGGTGAGAGTTGCGAGCGGGGCGAGGTTCGCGCCGACGGCGACGGCCTGCACCGGGAGCAGCGTCCTCGTGTCCACGTAGAGCATCGTGTGGCCGGCCGGCCCGGCAGGCGTGCCGGCCGGGGCCGGCTCCTGGGCGGCCGGAACACGGATGGCGTAGCACCGGTGTCCCGTTACCGTCGCCTTCCCCACAACCCGCGTGCCCGGGTTCCTCACCGCGTCGTTCAGCCAGCGACCGGCCCGCCGACTCCGCAAGGCGTTCGCGACCGGACTCCCCTTCTCGAAGACAACCTCGACCGCCGCCTTCAGAGTCGGCATTGTGACCCACACCTTGTCGGCTCGCGCGATGATCTCGGTCCGCACGATCTGGTCGAGTTCCAGCCGGAACGCGTCGGGCACCTTGAAGCGGGCCTCGCCGCTGACCGTGAGGCTGAGCGACCCTTGGTTCACCTGAGCCTGGACGTGGGTCTGGAAATCCTTGACGTTGCGCCACACGCGGTCGCAGCGGAACAGGACGTACCGGGTGTGGATCTGGTCACCGTACAGGCGCCACACGACGGCCACGACGATGGCCAGGATCGCCAGGACAGCCAGAAGCCTGATCAGCCGTCGCATCTCGGCCCCTCAGCTACTGAGTCTCGCGTAAGTAGGGAAACCGGGACTGGACCAAGGCGCCATCGTTCAGGCGCCGCGTGGACTGTACCAGGTTTCCCTACCTACACGAGACTCTCAGTAGGACGGGGCACTGCCGTTCGTTCCCTACCAGCGTGCCCCGGCGACACGTTCTCGGGCTATCGGCCAGTGCCGGAGAGAGACTCCCAGAACTGCGGCGTGACCGAGGATATCGTCGGCTCAAGGCTGATGAGCCAACCCCTCCCTGGCACGCGTACGGTCTTCACGGCGAAATCGGTCTTCGTCTCGAGCCCACCTCCGGACTGCTGCACGACCAAGATGTGGACCGTGCCCTCATCCCCCACGGTCTCCTCGTTCCTGAGCATGGAGTCAGTGCCCATGGCCGCGGCCAGCTGCTGTAGCCAGACGTCACAGGAGGGGTTCCGGAGTGACTCGTCGGTGAGGTATCGCCTCATCCCCTGGAGGTTGCGGTGCCTCGCCTGGGTCATGACCTTCTGCACCATCCGGCTGGGCGTATCCTTGAGCCAGTTCCAGACGAGGTACCCAGCGACTGCCACCACAACCAGCAAGGCGACGATGATGAGGGCCCCGCACCCCTGCGTGCGGGGGAGTTTCGCCCGAAGCTCTGCTCGCATGACTTCCACCTGCCAGAGGGACTCGCCTCAGACCGGCAGACCAAGCGCGTGAGGCACACGGCACGGCACTACAATGTTGGCCAGAGGGCACGCGTTCTCCTGCATCGACGCCTGGAATCGGGCAACGGTTGCCCCCGACGCGGCCGCGCCGTCGGCCTGCTCAGCCGATGTGGCGACGTGCCGGCAACACCGATGGCAGCGGCGGAATCCCCGGCTGTGGGTCAGGGCCCCAGGCTCAGAACAGCCCGCGCACCTGGGGCCACCACCGGTCAATCAGGAACTGGAAGCGGCCGATGAGGAGCGAGATACGCGCCATGACCGTGTTGCCGAACCCGGCGCCAAAGGCGATCATGAGGAGCCACATGCCGATCCGCGAGACCACGCCCAGCGCGCCCTTGTGCTCGCGGGAGAAGTAGAAGTAGCCGAGCGTGCAGATGACACCGGCGACCAGGATCAGGCTGGAGAACCCCTGGAAGATCACTTGCACCGCGGTCGCGTGCGAACCTGGGCTTACCGGCACCAGGGGCTGGATGGTGCCGTGGGCCTGTACGAGGAAGATCTTGATCGCCGGCGGGATGCCTGCGCCGACGCCGTACCCCATCACGAAGCAGATCGGCCAGCGCGCCGCCCACCCGTGCTTCCGGCTGAACCGCAGGAACATCATCAGCCCCAGCGCGGTGGGGATCAGAACCAGGTAGTCCGGGTGGGTGAGCTTCAGCTCGGCCGGCCGGAAGAGCGGCTTGATGATGAGGTCCAGGGCAACCTCGTGGTAGGCAACCCCCACCGTGTAGCCCGCCGACACGCCGACGAACATGTGCTCGGCGAACTTGTAGACCGGGTTGTCCTTGTAGAGGAAGCTGTAGATGGCCAGCGTCACGAGGGCCGCGAGCCAGATGCCGAGCGCTTCAGTGGGAATGCCGAGGAGCGTTTCAGGCATGGTCGTCCGTTAGCCCCCGGTCCCGGGCGGGCGACGCTGCCGCCGGCGCGAGATGAAGTACACGATGTTCCCGAAGATGACCAGGGCGATGATGAGGAACTGGGAGATCGACTGCGCCACCATTCCCCGCATTCCCAAACCGGGGTGGTTGACCAGCTTCTCGTACTCCGCCGCCCCCTTCATCCCGTTCAGCAGGCCGATGAGCTGGTTCGTCTGCAGATAGGGGTAGTAGTCGGTCGCCATGACCGCGGTCACCCCGGTGGCCAAGGTCGCGTTGTACCGCTCGTGGGCCTGCGCAATCCAGGTCGTCGGGGTGTTGCTCGACGCCAGGTCGACGATCAGGCCGATGTCCTTGAACGTGCGCAGGCCCCGGGTGATCCGAAGCTCATCGTAGGGCCGACCGGCGAAGTCGGTTTGGAAGACCTTCCCGATATCCTCCCCCATCCCCAGGATCACCGCGGTGTATCCCGGCTGGTACCCGAGGTTGACGTAGTCGACGCCCGACTCCTTCCTCATCTCGCGGCCGACTCGGTTCAGGACGTCATCTCCGAGGACCGCACCCTGAATGTCCAGGGTCAGGCCCACGACCCGCAGACCCCGGCTCAGGCCGTGCCGGATCAGGGCGGCCGCCATCGGGTCCAGTTCGGGCATCGACGCCGGCCCGTAGTCGAACACGATCACCAGCACGGAGCCGGGCTTCAGTCCCTCGATGTAGTCGTAGACCGCTTTCGTCGGCGGCGTCTGGCCTGGGTCGAAGGTGATGCCCGTGATCAGGGGAATCGCGACCGCGAGCGCCATCAGCACGAAGATGATCCGCCTGTCGATCTGCAGCAGTCGCTCCAGCGTCATCGACCTGGCTCCATCCCTGCGCCGGCGCTACTCGCCGCCCAAGTGTGACCGCTCGATGCCTAACATGATCCGCAGCGACATGGCGACACTCCCCAAGGTGACGCCGAGCAGGATCGCCCGCTTGGCCGCGGTGGTCGGGTAGGCCATGATCCACTCGGCCACGTCCGGCGCCTTGGGGAAGATCATCTCCCCGAGCGGGACCCGCCCAAACATGACCACGATCGCTGCAGTCAACAACAGGGCAGCCTCGACCGTTCGAGCGCGGAAGGTCCGGTAAGCCGCCGACGCCACGAAGAAGGCCAGCAGCGAGAACATCGTGGCATCCAGCGGCGCGTACACGTTGTTGAACACCCAGTTGAAGCTCGTTCCCTGCCCGATACCCCACCCGATGCCCAGGACGGCCATGATCGCGAACGAGACCACGGCCACCAGGCTGAAACCCCAGTCACGGCTCCGCCGGGCGACCTTCCGCAGGTGGGTCTGCAGCAGGCTGTAGATGCCGAGGACCAGCCCCAGGCCGCCTACCACTCGCAGCCAGTCGCTGATCCGGGCCTGGATCTGCTCGCCCAGGTGGTGGGGGGTGAAGAAGATCGCGATCAGCACGGCGGCCGTGATGAACGTGATCGCCAGCGGTATGCGGACCTTCAACGCAATGACCTCTTGCGTGGGGCCAGGCCCCGTTGTCCAGCAGCCTCGGCTACCCCGCCGGGCTCAGGCAGTTGATCAGCCGCTCGATGACGCTCGCCGCGCCCTGCAGCCAGGACGGGCCGAACATGAACAGCGACACCGCCGTGGCGGCCACTGCTCCCACGCCCATGAGCGCCGCGACCAGGAGCTTGCCCAGGTCCTGCGCTTTGAGCTGTGCGAGCAGCATCGGCTCGCGTGAGAGGTAGGCGCTCGCCGCGTACAGCTCCTCTCCCATCAGACAGTAATCGCACGCGGTTACGAAGAACGGGATCTGAGTGTCGGCATCCGTGCCCGCGATCTGGATCGCCCCAGTGGCCGCCCCCGTCTCCGCCAGGATCAGCGCCTCGGCGAAGAAGTACCCCATGTACAGGTTCGCGGCCGGTCGCTCCCGGATCATGATCCCGTCGACCGCGGCCACGTAGGCGAACTGCCGGTCGGTTACGAAGAAGATGTCCTGCTCGCGATAGGCATCGGGCTTACCCGCATCCAGGTACGCCTCCCTGACGATCTCCCTCGCCGTCAGCATGACCAGTGGGTCAAACGAGGGCACCAGAAGCGGCGTCTCGTACTCCGCCGTCCGCCGCGCCACTCGGCCCAGGATGGTCATGGCCGTGATGGTCGAGATGTCGCCCAAGCCGCTCAAGCCCGCCACGTAGAGGATCGGCTTCCCCATCTCCGTGGCGCGACCGATGGCGTCGTCCAGGGCCTCGATCCCGGCGATGGGGCGAATGTAGATGTCCCTCCCCCGCCGCGCGTGAGAGATGTACCAGATCACGATCATCGCGTAGAGGAGGCATGCGAGGAGGACATTGGTGCGTTCCGAGGAGTACCACCGGGCTGGCATCCGGAGCAGGGCCGTGTACCGGGTGACGGTCGGCACGGTCATCGGCCCGAGGCGGAACCGCAACTCCCACCCGGCGATCGAGGGCTCCGACAACACCTCCCGGGCCCACACAGGCGGCCCTTTCGGGGCCCCCTCCCCCTCCGGCACCTTGGGCTCGGGCTCGCCCTGCATGTACCAGACGCGGTCCTTAGGGGCGTACAGCGCAGCCACCTTGAACCGATACTTGCGCCAGCTCCACAGACCGCTCACCGCCGCCGATACGGACTGCGGCTCCGCGCCCGGCGGCGCGGGCTCTGCCACCACGCGCTCGAGCAGCCCCACGTACGGTCCATCGTTCGCGGACTGGTAGATGCGGTACGCAACGAGGTCGAGGTCCCTGAAACGCGCGATCCGGGGAGCCTGCCAGCTGAGCAGTGCCTTGGCGCCTGTGTCGTCGTCCGGGTCGGGCACAACGACGACACCGGTAGGCGCTGTCCCCGCCTCAGCCAGGCCCTGTGCCCGGACCAGGACCGGGGACAGGAGCAACACGCCCACCAGTGCGGCGAGGGTGGAGAAGGCGGGGCCTGTCAGCCGGTTCGCGGCGCTCCTCAACGTTGTACCAGCTCCACGTTGGCTCGGGGCAGGGTCACACGCTCTCCGCCAGGCAGTTCCGCCACCAACACGCGCACGTGCGCCTCGGTCTCGATCTGCTGAAGCTCCTCGGGCAGCGCAACGACGGTCACGATCGCCCCGAAGTGCGGCTCGCGGATCACACGGACGGAACTGCCGGTTCGCAGGCCCTGTTCCGCCTCCGCCCCAGCCACTCCTTCACCCGCCGCGGGTCCCGGGGCCGGCACTACGACCTCCGGCCGGATGACGCCCGCGCGAATCTGCGTCGCCCCGTTGATCGAGGCGCGCTTCCCCTCGCGCTCCCGAAGCAGGCCGAAGGTGCGCTCGGCCATGGGCATCTCGCCGAAGCCCTCGGTCACGACCAGCGTCACGCCGATCTGCTCGTGCCCGGTGATGGCGACGCCGAGCGGGCTGCCGAGCACCGCGTCGACATCGCCCGCGTTGATCCCTCCGGCCACCAGCCCACGCGCCCCGACGTCTCGAGCACCGGTGACGGCCTCCGCCGTGATCAGCGAGCCCCCGACGACGATCCGGCCCGCGCACTCCGGCGTGATCCTGTCCGGCGTGAGCGGCTGGGACGGGTCGGTGGCCACCATCTTCAGCTCGCCGAACGCCTCCCCCCCGAGGCCGAAGATGCCCTGCACCAGCGCCCCCGCCGTCTCGACCACGCAGCCCTCGTTCCCCAGGATCTCCACCACCTTGCCGTCCACGTAGGCCGGAAGCTCGATCGGGATCGGCTTGCCGCGGAGAAGCACCTGGCCGGTCACGCTGCTGACCGTCTCGATGGTCCCGTCGATCGGGCACTCGCAGGTGCTGCGGAACAGGCCCAGGAAGCCCACCGACTCCGCCAGCACGTCGCCTTGGCGAACGGCGTCCCCTTCCTTGAACTTGACCTTGCCGGGAACCTCGCCCGGAGTGCAGCCGAGCTGGTTCGCCACGTTCACCGACATCACGTCGCCCGGCAGGGCCGCCGAGGCGACGATGTCCTCGGCCTTGACGTCCTGCCCCACGGTCACGTGGACCTCGCCCGCCAGGGGCAGGCGGCGCTCCTTCCGGAGCACCGTGTAGTCCGTGACGCGCAGGCCCGGGGTATACGCGTGTGTCTGTTTCTCTGAGTCGCCCATGGTTCGAATCGGCGCGTGGTTCTCCGCCCTATCCCTCCACTCCTTCTTCCACGGCTACGTCTGGGTGGACCGCGCTCCACGCAGGGGCCGTGGCACGCGATGCAGAAGAGGCCTATGTAGCCCTGCCGGACTGGGAGTGTGAGCCACTGTGACGACTCCTGAGATCGGTCTGGTCACCCTTGTCGTCGTTCTCGCCCTCACCGCCTCCGCGCAGGGCGAGTCGTCGCTGCCGGACCACCTGCAGCGCCACAAGCTGCCCGAGCCGGTGCTCAGGCCGACGCATCGCGCGGGCGACTTCGACAGCGACATGGTGGACTGCCCGCAGGTCTTGCGTTGGGGCGACCGCTGGTTGATGCAGTACACGGGCTTCGATGGCCAACGGTACCGGATCGGCGTGGCCGAGAGCAACGATCTCGTACACTGGGAGCGACGGGGGATGATCCTGGACGCCGGCGCCGAGGGGGAGTGGGACCACGGGTCCGCGGGAGGCGGGTGGCTGATCCGGAAGCACGGATGGTGGTATCTCTTCTACTGCGGCTTCCCCTTGCCCGGGTACGAGGTCGGCCCGGGGAGGACGGGACTCGCGCGCGGGAGGGACATCTGGCACCTGGAGAAGCTCCCCCAGGCGCCGGTGCTCGAGCCCTCGCCCGGCGATGAGTGGGACTCGGGCGGCATCTACAAGGCTGCTGTCTATGAGATCGAGGGCCGCTACTGGATGTTCTTCAATGCCAAGAACAAGGCAGGCGACTGGGTCGAGCAGACCGGCCTGGCGACCTCGACCAACCTCGTCCACTGGGAGAAGCACCAGGGCAACCCCATCCTCCGGGTCGGCCCGCCCGGGTCATGGGACAGCCGGTTTGCCTCCGACCCCGTCCTGACGCGCATTGGGGGCGTCTGGCACCTCTTCTACTACGGTTTCGACGGCCGTCAGGCGTGCGATGGGGTGGCGCTCAGCAACGGCGGCAGCCTCGTCGACTGGGCGAAGCTGCCGGCGAACCCGATCCTTCGGCCCGGGCCGCCGGGGTCATACGACTGCCTCCATGCGCACAAGCCGTTCGTCCTCGAGCATAGGGGCGTCTTCTACCACTTCTACTGCGCGGTGAGCGAGACGGAGCGGACGATCGCGCTGGCGACGTCCCGGCCGCTCCGCTAGCGCGTGCGCGAGTCGCTCCCTGGCCTGAGCCTGACCTGCGGGGCGTGGCTCTGCCCGCAACACGAGGACGAGCCGGACACGATCGAGACCGAGCTCGTCCGGCTGGAGTGAGTGGGGGATATCGCGCCAAGGTGTGCCTGAGAAAGCCCCGCCAGGACCGCGGGGCTGCTCTGCCTTCCGCAATCGACCCGGGGACCCGGCGAGATGTCCTCGGTCCGGTGCGAAGGGCAACCAGGGTGATACCGGTGCACGACCGGCCGATGGGGATGGCGAACCGTGGGTCGCCTGGTGAACCTGAACTCCCTCCCCCGCCTATGGCCGAGGCGCGGCCCCGCCCTGACTGGGCACGGGTTGCACTGCCGTGGAGCGCCGCTCTCACCGTCACCGGGGCTTGTGTCGCCGTGGGTCTCCTCTCCGTGCTCGTGCGCTCTCTGCAGGCCAGGATCGGGGGTGCGCCGGCGGGAGGAGTGGGATCCCTGGGGACGGTCGGCATCAGGAGTGCCTGGGCAGCTCTATACTGGGCTGTGGGGCTGGTCGCGGGCGACCGCGCACTTCCGCACTGGCCCCGGGCGGCTCGCTGGGCGTTGGGGCTCGGACTGGGCAGCCTGGTGCCCGACCCGGGTTTCGTCCTGCAGATGATCCAGCACCCCCTGCACCCTCCTCACCCGGCCGACATGACCACGCAGTTGCTCCCGTGGGTGCCCTTCGCAATCCTGTTTGGCTACTTCCTGGGACTTGCGGCGCGGCGGCCCGAGGGGGTTCTCTGGCGACTCCCCGTGGTCGGAGTCGCCATCCAAGCCGGCCCAATGCTCGTCTTACTGCTGATCGCGGCGGTCTTCGTCCCGTCCTCGCTGCCGACGGGCCGCGGGGCCGTGTTCACTCTGGTCTGGTGCCTCGCCGAGGGCGTTCTGCACGGCGGCCTCCTGGGCTTGGCGGTTGGAGAGCGTCTCCGTGCGGCGTGGCGGCGCGCCCTGTCCCTCGGGTGAGCCCGCGAGCCAGACGCTCCCCAAGGACTCCGCCTCCCTGGGCGGCACCTTCGATTGGCAGAGGATCGAGACCGAGGTGACTGTGCCGAACACCGCCGCCCGCGTGTCCTTCTTCCTCGGGCTGGTCGCCCAGAAGGGCACGATCTGGTATGACGACATCTCCCTCAAGGTGCGCTGATGACCATGCTCGCCAGGTCACCCTTCGTGCTCGCGCTGTGCTTCCTGGTTCGCGCAGTGGCAGTCGGTGACGAGGCCGCTCCCTCAGGCAACGTGTCCTACCAGGGCGGTGAGCGGACGTCCTACGCGCTCAACGACTACCAGCGGCTTGGGCAGACTCTCACCCTCGCCTCCCGGTTCAACATCCTCTGGATCACTGCGCCCAGTTGGAACGACAACGAGGGCGGGTTCACGCTCTCCCTCTATGACTCCCCTGCTCGCACCAAGCTCCTTGCCACCAAGCAGTTCGGCACCTTCGAGGACAACGCGACGCTCTACCTCTACACACCGACGCCCCTCGATCCCAGGACCTACTACTGGGAGATCGCCGAGCGGACCGGCCAGACCCGAGTGGGCTTGTATGCCTTCCGCAACAGCACGTACGAGGGCGGTTCGGCGTACTTCGACGGCAAGCCGGACGAAGCGGTCGACTTCGTCTCGGGCTGGCGCTACTCCCCCTGGGTCGGCTGTGGGCGACGGGTTCCGCTGACGGAACAGCGGCGCCGCCTTCCGCTGGCGCGCCGCGAGCTCCCCCAGTGGCTGTGGTTCCCCGATCCCGCAGTTCCGAGCGTCGGCACCCGCTACTTCCGCTTCACTTTCGAGCTACCTGACGCGCCGCGCGCCGCCGAGCTGCTCATCGCGGGGGATGACGGCTACCAGGCCTTCGTCAATGGGCAGCCGGTCGCGCAGGGAAGCTGGGACTGGCCCAAACGGGCGGATGTCATCAAGCTCCTGCGCCCGGGGAGGAACGTGCTGGCAGCGGCTGACACCAACTCCGGCGGCCCCGGCGGGCTGATCGCGCGCTTTGTGGTCACCACCGGCACCGGGCAGCAGCTTCGTCTCATCTCGCAGCCGACGGACAACTGGCGAGGCTGGGACCGGGACGAGCCGGGCTGGCAGAAGGTCGAGTTCGATGACTCCCAGTGGCGGCAGTGTGTGTCGGTGGGGGATGCGCTCTCCGATCCCTGGTTCCCCAACGGTGATGTGAAGGCGTTCTCCGAGGGCGTGTTCGATGCCCGGCACATCATCGACTCGCTTCGGCGCGAGCCACCCGCGCGCGCCGAGGTGCGCCCTGCTGGCGGAGCGCCGCGGCTATTCGTCAACGGCAAGCCCGTCTTCCCGCTCATCTTCGCCAGCACCGGGCTCACCGACTTCGCTCCCGACTTCGCCGCCATCGGCGTGCACGTCACCCAGCCCAGGTACAACCTCGCGACGGTCTGGATCGGTCCCGGCAAGTACGACTTCACCGCGTGGGACCTGCACCTGGCGCGCCTCCTCTACGGCGACCTGAAGGCGCAGTTCCTGATCCTCATCCACCTTGAGCCGCCGCTCTGGTGGAAGCAGGCGCACCCCGAGGAGCTGATCCGGTACGCGGACGGTACGGGGTACATCTCCGATGAGTTCGGAGGCACGATGCAAGCGTCGTTCGCCTCCGAGGTGTGGCGGCGGGAGACCACGGAAGCCCTGCGGGCAGCGCTGCGGCACTTCGAAGGTTCGCCCCTCCGTTCGCGCATCATCGGCTACCACGTGGCCAACGGCATCTACGGCGAGTGGCACTACTTCGGCTCGCGTTACCTCCCGGACGTGGGCCCGCGGATGACGGAACGCTTCCGGCAGTGGGCGAAGGACCACTACCGCACGGCGGATGACGTGCGGAAAGCGTGGGGCGACGAGACCGGCGGCTTCGACCAGATCGTGCCGCCGACGGCGGCGCAGCGGACGCGAATGGACTTCGGCCTGTTCCGCGATCCGGCCAGGAGCCGCTTCGTGCCCGACTACTACCAGTGCCTGCACGAGCTTTCGTCGGACACGCTGCTCCACTTCGCTCGGGTGGTGAAGGAGGAGACCGGGCGGCGGGTCATCTGCGGGGCGCTGTACTGCTACCTGCTCGAGAACCTGTGGATTCAGGAAGGCGGACACCTGGACCCCGGGCCGGTGCTCGACAGCCCCGACCTCGACTACCTCTCCTGCCCGTACTCCTACCAGGGACACGCCATCGATGGCGCCGGGAACGACCTCGGCAGCGCGCGGGGCGTTGGCGGTGACGCGGCCTACCGCGTGCTCGTCGCCTCCGCGAGGCTGCACGGGAAGCTCTACTTCGCCGAGATCGACACCGCCACGTGGCTTGAGTTCGACCCGTCGCTCACGCCCTATGGCGGCGAGGGCACCGAGACCGAGGCAGGAACGCTGCGCGCGCTCCGGCGCGATGTCGCGCAGATGATCGGCGAGGGCGTGGGCGCCTGGTTCCTCGAACTCGCCCCCGGCTGGTACGCTGACGAGAACATCATGGCTGACCTCGCCCGGCTCCGCGCCATCGGCGTGCGTTCAGTGGACCGTGACCTCTCCCCCATCGCCGAGGTAGCCGCCGTGTGCGATGCCCGGAGCTTCTTCTACAGCTCCCACTGGGAGGATGCCGAAGCCGGCGAGTACGACCTGTTCGACAGCTTCTTCCTCGACAGCCAGAACCGCGCGCTGCACCGCCTCAGCGCCCCGGTGGACTTCCTCTATGCGGACGACGTGGCCCGAGCCCCCGACCACAAGCTCACCGTGTTCCTGAACGCCTTCTACCTGACCGACGACCAGATTCCGGCCATCCGCCAGAAGGTGTGCCGCAACGGCAACACCGTGGTGTGGGTCTACGCCCCGGGGTTTGTGGGGCCGAGCGGACTGTCGGCCGAGCGGATGAGCAAGCTCATCGGGATCGACTTGAGGATGATGACCGAGCCGGGGCCGCTACTGGTGGAGGTCACCGACCCGAACCATGCCTTGACCAGAGGCGGGGAGGCGAGGTTCGGTGTGGGAACGGAGCACACGCCCCGGTTCGCGGTGATTGACCCGCAGGCCATTACTCTGGGCGTCTGGTCGGGCACTAACCAAACGGCCTTCGGCGTGAAGCACTTCCCCGACTGGACTTCCGTCTACGTCGGCACGGCGCCCATTCCCCCGGGCATCCTGCGGAACATCGCCAGGGCGGCGGGGGTACACCTCTACTCGAGCCGACCGGATGTCGTGTACGGCAACGCCTCCTACCTGGCGCTGGTTGCGAACGGCCCCGGCCAGCGGGTGGTCAGCCTGTCTCGGCCGATGAGGCGCTTGACCCTCGCACCGAGGCGGGGTATGGTGACGGACGAGGGCCAGTGCCGGCTCGACCTGGCGCACGGGGATGTGGTGATCTGGGAGTCGGCCTCGAGGAAGACGCGGCCGAAGTCATAGGAAGACATGCGACCATCTGGTACCCTTTCCCGGGGCGCGCAAGCGGCGAAGTTCACCTTCCGCACGCTCCGCTACCGCAACTACCGTCTCTTCTTCTTCGGTCAGGGCATCTCGCTCATCGGCACGTGGATGCAGATGATCGCGATGCAGTGGCTGGTCTATGACCTGACCCGATCCCCGAAGTTCCTGGGCTATGTCGGGTTCATGGGGCAGATCCCCACCTTCCTCCTGGGTGCCTTCCTCGGCGTGCTGGTTGACCGGTGGAACCGCCACCGGACGCTGATCGTGACCCAGAGCCTGGCGATGGCGCAGGCGTTCGTCCTCTCGGCCCTGGTCCTGACCCACACCATCGCGCCCTGGCACCTCCTGCTCCTTGCTCTCTACATGGGCTTCGTGAACGCGCTGGACATCCCGACGCGGCAGGCCTTCGTGGTCGAGATGGTCGAGAGCAAGAAGGACCTGGTCAACGCGATCGCGCTGAACTCGTCGATGTTCAACGGCGCGAGGTTGGTCGGGCCGTCCATCGCGGGGGTCCTGATCCCCATCGTCGGGGAGGGGATGTGCTTCCTCTTGAACGGCGTCAGCTACCTCGCGGTCATCGTGGCGCTGCTCGCGATGAGGGTCACCAGGAGGGTGGCCGCGGCGCCTGCCGCGGAGACCCCGCCGATGCCCCTGCCGCCGCTGACGCCTGCGCTGGCAGCCCCGCATCCGCTCATCACGATGCTGCACGAGCTGCGGGAGGGGTTCGCCTACGCCTACGGCTCCCGACCGATCAAGTACTCGTTGTTCCTGCTGGCCTTCCTGAGTCTGCTCGCGATGCCCTTCGGGGTGCTCATGCCGATGATCGTCCAGGAGGTGCTGCACGGAGGGCCCCAGGTGTTCGGGTTGCTGATGGCGGTGTCGGGTGTGGGAGCGGTCATCGGCGCGCTCTACCTGGCGGGTCGGCCGAGCGCGCTGGGGCTCGAACGCTGGATGGCCGCGGCCCCCGCCCTGTTCGGCGTCGCGCTGATGGCGTTCTCGCGGTCGGACGTCGTGGTGCTCTCGGCGCCGCTGATTCTGGTGGTCGGGTTCGGGACGATGGTCCAGATCGCCGCGACGAACACAGTGCTGCAGACGGTCGTGGAGGACGACAAGCGCGGGCGGGTGATGAGTCTCTACTCGGTCGTCTTCATGGGCACCGCGCCGTTCGGCAGCCTGCTGGCCGGCCTCCTGGCGAGCAAGGTCGGGGCGGCCGATACGTTGCTCATCAACGGGGCGTGCGCCCTGATCGCGTCGCTGCTATTCCTGACGCGCCTACCCGCCATGACCCGGTCCCTCCGGGCACACGCCGAACAGGCGGCCACAGCCGCTAAGGCCCTCAGCGAGGTGGCGGCGGAGTCGCGGCTGGCAGCGGGGGGAGACTGACGGAGGCGCCGCAGTTGGCCTCTCAGTACTCGTGGAGGAAGTCGTCGGTGCTGATGCCCACGCGACGAAGCTCGGCCTGAACGACACCGCGCTTTACCCTGGTGTGCCGGGGGATGACGATGCTCTGGTGGGTGCAGGGGTTGAGCAGAACGGTGTGACGGCCCCCTCGCGAGAGTCGCTGAACCCCAGGCGATGGAGTGCCCTGACCATCCGGCGACGGTCCAGCTCACTTGGCAGCAAGTGGCCAGCCCTTCTCCCGGTGCGTCGCCACCACGAGGCTGATGGCGTCCGCGATCATCTCCAAAGCCTCTTCAACGGTTTCCCCCTGGGAGGCGCACGTCGGCGGCGTCTCCGAGTAGGCAACGTACCCGCCAGCATCGAGATCCGGCTCCACCCGGACGCGGTATGATTCGCCGTCTACCTTGATTACCTTGTGCAGCACGTCCGCCACGGCCTCCAGCTTGCTCACATGGGCCCTCCCGCTCTGGCAGAACACCCGTCGTCGCGGCTATTCGCGATAGGGGCCACGATTCCTGCTGTGGGGGGAAGCGTTGGGGATGGTCGCCCGGATCAGGGGGCAGTTGTGCAGTAAATGGGGCCGGCTCTACTGTGAAGATTGCGCCCGGGAAACGCAACCCGCAGGAACCAGCCCCAAGGCCGCGTCACCTGCTGCACGGCTGTCTAGATAGACACGATTCCGGCTTCAGAGGTTCCCCTACCGGACTAGCCCAATCCGCCTTTCACTCCTGGCAACCCCGGCACCAGAAGGTAGACCGGTTGTGCTGGACTAGGCGCTCCACGGTCCCCCCACACCCTCGCCGGAGGCACCTCTCCCCCGCCCGACCGTACACCCGCAGCCTTTTTCGGTAGCCGCCCGGCGTGCCGACTGGGTCGCAGTAGCGCCCGTCGAGGAGCGTCGTGCCTCCCGCCGCAACCGCCGCCTGGAGGATGCGGCGGGTCTGCACCCGCAGCCGCCGCCGCTCGGCGGGCGAGAGCGTGTTGGCCGGCCGGTCGGGGGCGATCCGGGCTGCGTGCAGAATCTCGCTTGCGTAGATGTTCCCGATCCCCGCCATGACCGACTGGTCGAGCAGCACGCACTTGATGGGGGCTCGGCGGCCACTGAGGGATGCCCCGAGGTGCTCCGGCCCCTCGGGAGAGAGCGCATCGGGACCCATGCGGGCCAGCGTCGCGTTCCTCGCCACCTCCAAGGTCCCCAGCGCCCGGCAGTCCGCGTAGACCAGCAGGGACGAAAAGAGGGACGAAGCCTCTTTTCGTCCCTGAACGTGAAACACAACCCGCGTGTGTTCGGGCCGCTCATGGCCAACCGGCAGCAGGAGCTGCCCGGTCATCCGTAGGTGCACGAGCAGGCTCACGCCACCGCTGAGATCGATGATGAGGAGCTTCCCGTGCCGGCGGAACCCGACGAACTCCCGGCCACGCAACTGGTTCGCGAAACGCGCCACTGGGCCGACCACGACTGACGCGCGCAGCACCTTGACCGACGTGATCCGCGCACCGACTAGACACGCGGCCAGGCCGCGACGGATGGTCTCGACTTCGGGAAGCTCGGGCATGGGGTCTAGCGGGATGGGCCGCGCAGTCTCTGGATTCGGCGCCGAATCTTCTTCTCGACGTTCTCCGGCAGGCGCTTCACCGGCGGCCGCTCGACATCGGCCGCGGGCTCGTCTTCAGGCTCCGGCAGCGCCGCCACAGACATCGCGGCCGCCATCCGCCGCTCACGCTTCGCCGGATCGAGGGCCTTCGGCTCGTACGGCTCCTTCTGGAGCAGGTCGTGCAGGATGCAGAGGGCGGCCTCCTTGTCGGGAATCTTGCCGCGCGAGTCCATGTCGGAGCCCTGCTGGCCGAACGGCGGCAACGGAGACCCGACGCACGACGGACAGCCCTCCTCGCACTCGCACTCCTCGATGAGGTACAGCGCCGACTCGAGGACCTGCTCCACGAGCCCGTGGGCCTTCTGCGCGTAGCCGATCCCGCCTGGGTAGCGGTCGTAGATGAAGATCGCCGGCGTAGGGGTGTTGCTCGAGTTCACCGTCGCCCCCACGTCTGCCGGGTCGCACATCACCCAGAGCGGCAGCACGCCCAAGGCGGCGTTGGCGATGCCCAACAGGCCGTCCTCGGGGATGCGCCCGTACTGCCGCACTCGCTCCAGCACCTGCGCCGGCGGCACCACCCAGAGCGCGTCGGTGTTCAGCTCGTGCTCGGGTAGATCGACGCCGCCAAACCCGACGCTGTCGCGCGAGCCGAACTTGACCTTGCGGAACATGTAGACCCGGTCGGTGACGATGACCGGACCGAAGCAGGAGCGGCTCACCCGCCACGCGTTGTCGAGGTCGGCGCCCTCTACGCGGATATCCGTGCGGTCAATGGCCTGGGTGTAGTAGTCGAACTCGGCCTTCTTGACGTGTGCTACACGTTGGTTGGGCTCGATGCCCAGTGTCTCCACGAAGTAGGTCTCCCCTTGATGCATGTAGATGGCCTGGGGATGCAGTTGCAGGAACGCGCTGTACTCGTCGAGCTGCCCGATGACCCTCCACTTCTTCTCGTCTGGGTCGGTCTCGTCCTGGATGGCGTAGTTGTTCTGGTCGATCACCCGCAGGTTCACGTTCCGCGCCGGGTAGCTGTCGCCGCGCCAGTACCACCGCCCGTTCTGCCAGTAGACGAGGTTGCTCTCCTCGAGCAGCGGCATCAGAGCCGAGACATCCTCCCCGAAGTCCGCGGCCTCCTCCGCCCGCAGCGGCAGTTCCGCGCAGGCGCAGCGCAGATGGTCAGATAGGATGTAGGGGTTCGTGGGATCGATGACCGCCTGCTCGACCGTCTGGTCGAAGAAGTACTCCCGGTGCTGCATGAGGTACTGGTCGATGGGCGAGTTCTGCGCGATGAGGATCACCAGCGCTTCGTCGGAACCCCGTCCGGCGCGCCCCGCCTGCTGCCACGTGCTTGCGATCGTGCCCGGGTACCCGACGAGAATCGCGACATCCAGGCCACCGATGTCGATGCCCAGTTCGAGGGCGTTTGTAGTCGTAACGCCGAGTAGCTCTCCGGAGAACAGGGCTCGCTCGATCTCGCGCCGGTCTTCCGCGAGGTAGCCGCCCCGGTAGGCGCGGACTTTGTCCTTGAGGCGCGGGCTGTCCTTGACCAACTCGTCGTGCACGTACCGGTAGAGCACCTCCGCCGTCACCCGCGCCCGCACGAAGGTGATCGTCTGCACCCCGGACCGCACGAACTCTACCATCAGCCTCTGCGCCTCGGTGTTCGGGCTGCGCCGCTCCATCTTCCCCTCGTCGAGGAACGGGGGGTTCCAGAGCACGAACCGCTTCGGACCCCGTGGCGAGCCGTCCTGGTCGACCTTCGTGAACGGCTCGCCCACGATCCGCGCGGCGTGCTCGTCCGGGTTGTCGATGGTCGCCGAGGCGCAGACGAACTGCGGCTTCGCCTGGTAGTGCGCACAGATCCGCCGCAGGCGGCGCATGACGTTGCCGACATTGGAGCCGAAGATGCCGCGGTAGGAGTGCACCTCGTCTACCACCACGTACCGCAACTGCGCGAAGAAGTCCGACCAGCGCGAGTGGTTGGGCAGGATTCCCGAGTGCAGCATGTCGGGATTGGTCAGGATGACGTTGCCCTTGTCGCGCAGCGTCCGTCGCATCTCCTGCGGCGTGTCGCCGTCGTACGTGCCCGCTTCCAGCGGCAGCGACGGGTCGAGCTCCTTGAGCCTGACCAAGACGCGCAGTTGATCCTGCGCCAGCGCCTTGGTCGGGTAGAGGTAGAGCGCCTTCGCCCGGGGGTCGTTGAGCAGCGTCTCGATGACCGGCACGTTGTAGCACAGCGTCTTCCCGCTCGCTGTGCCGGTGACAACCACCACGTTCTCGCCGCGACGGATGGCCTCGATGGCCTCGGCCTGGTGAGTGTAGAACCGCTCGATGCCCTGTGGGCGAAGCACCGCCTCCAGCTTCGGCGGCGGCGGCTGCGTCAGGTCCTGATAGCGCGCCTCTCGCGCAGCCACCTCGTGGACGTGGACGATCTGCCCCCGGTACTCGCGGGAGTGGGTCAGCTCGCGCAGGAAGGCATCTACGTTCATGTGTGGGGTCTCGATGCCCGAGAGGGCACATGCATCTACATGGGAGCTCGACCGGCATTATAGCGGGAACGAGGGGCAACAGGCAATGGGCACGGTAGGTGCCGCTCAGCGCAGGGGAAGGAGCGAGGTGTGCGAGGGGAGGGCGGGAGGTAGGGGGCGCTGCCCGCGGCGAACCAGACGGCGACTGCTCCCCGTGGTCGGGTGCCGTGTTTCACGTGAAACACGCAGGAGGCCTACCCCTATGCTGCCAACCGAGCTGCCGGAACGGTACATGCCCGTCACAACCTTGGGCAACCCGGTCCAGGTCTACGTCCTGCCGACATGGAGGCTGGCGATCCGCGTTGTCTTCATCCTGGCCCTGCTGGGAGGCGGCTGCACCTTCCTCACTCTGCAGATCATGGGCAGCAAGGAGCTCCAGGGCACCGGCTGGTTCTTCGGCCCCGCCCTGGTCGTCGCAGCCCTTGCGGTCGGCTGGGGGACCCACAGACGGGTCCGCGCGTCGGCGATGGCCTACGAGAATGGGTTCGCCCACTCGGACGGCGGGGAGGTGCGCACCTATCGGTACGACGATATCGCCTCCTTCCGTGCCGACGTCACCGTGTACCGCAGCCACGGGATCCCCGTCTACACCAGCCACCAGTACCCCATCGAGATGAAGAGCGGTGACCGGGTCGTTCTGAAGGGCTACGTCTCCAACGTGGCCGACCTCGCCAAGCGCATCCGCGAGGCGATCTTCCCGCTGCTTCTCCCTCGCTACGTCGAGTCGTACAACCGAGGTGAGGTTCTCGAGTTCGGCCCGGTCCGAATCGGCAAGGAGCTGGGTGTTGAGGTGAAAGCGAAGCCCATCGCGTGGTCTGAGATCGAGAAGTTCGGCGTCGGGCAGGGGTACCTGAGCATCAACCGACGCGGCAAGGGCCTGTTCCGGTGGAGCAATGTGGCAGCCTCCTCCATCCCCAACCTCGACATCCTGATGGCGATCATCAACCAACTGCTGAGCCCGGTTGGGCCGCCAGGCCCCCAGTAGACCGCCGGCTGGAGACCCGTCATGCAGCCCCCGCAGATCCCCCCAGCGTTTGTGTCCGTCACCGACCTCGGCGCGCCAGTCGGGGTGTACGCTCCGTCGCCGGGGCGCGTGGCGCTGCGGGTGCTGATAGCGGTGGTCTGGCTGGGCGCAGCGATCGCGGGCATGATCTGGATGCGGGCGCACGGCCAGCTGAAACTCCCACAGTGGGCGTGGTGGGCATGGGTGGCCGCGGTGGCGGCCTGTGGGGCGTTGCTCGTGAGGGGGGCCTTCCGCAGCGGGAAGCGCGGTCTGGTCGTGTACGAGAGGGGCCTGGCCCATTCGCAGGACGGCAGCGTACGAGTGTGGCCGTGGGACCAGGTGGTGGCACTGAACCTGAAGCCGGTTGGGGAGGGCGCCGCATCCTACGAGGCCGTGATGGCGGATGGCACCAAGGTATCGCTGGCGGGCTTGCCCACGAGCCTGGTTGACGTCGTGCGCGAGAGGACGTTCCCGCTCCGCCACGAGCGCGCGTCTGAGCCGTTCCTCCGGGGGGAGACGGTCGCCTTCGGCGCCTTGTGCATTCAGCGGGATGCCGGCCTGGAATGCGAGGGCAAGACCTACCCCTGGCCGGACATCAGGGACATCAAGGTGACCGGGGATGTGCTTGCGGTGTCCACGAAGGACACGAGCTTCTTCCGCCTCGGCGGCCCTCAGGCGAGCGTGGGCCAGGTGCCCAACATCGACGTTCTCCAGGCGCTCTTCCAGCAAACGGGAGCCCGGGGCTGACCGCCTCGCTGCCGCTGCCATCAGCACCCCGCGGCCACACGTGGCACGTGAGGCGACTGTCACGGTCCTGCCGTGTCCTTGGGAGCGCCGGCTTCCAGCCGGCCTCGGGGACACGGCCGCAGCCGTGGACGGCTGCGCCACAACGGGATCACCACTTGCCACAGCAGCCGGCTGGAAGCCGGCGCTCCCAGGACACGGCACCACTTCTCCGAACCCCGACCATGGCAAGCGACACCCGACACGCCGCTACCTGTCCCCTGTCCGCTCGCCCCCGTCCCCTGCGGTCAGCAGTCCGAGCTGCCACGGGATCTCCCCGTACTTCCTCCCTGCCATGTCGGCCGATGACACGCCCTGGAAAAGGAACTGGAGGTGGGTCGGGTCCACCGTGAGGGTCTCGTCGTAGCCCCCGCGGAGCAGCTCCCCGTGGCTGATGTTGTCCGTCCAGCGGCCGGTCGGTTGCTCTGCGTTCTCGCGGCTCGCGAAGGGCTTCTCCCACGAGGGCGCCAATGCTCGCCATGCTCCATCCAGCCGGTCGGCGAGGTACGCCACGTAGTAGCGTCCGCCGCCGTGCTGGGCCTCGATCGCCGCGAGGTACTGGTTCGTTCTCAGGAGTCGGTAGATGTGCCCTGCTTCGAAGATGTCGGTCTCGAGGGCGAGTTGGCAGTCGCGGAAGCCCAGGGGGAAGTCGCTGATCGGCGTCCACATCCGCCACAGGTGCCCGTCGAGCGAGGTGAAGAAGAGGTAGGCCCTCGTGTCATCGCAGATGACCCAGAAGTCGATCCATTGGCTGACGCCGGGCGGGTCGCTGTCGGGGAAGAAGAGGGACGCGGGCGTCCAGGAGTCGGGGGCATCGAGGGTCTCGGTCGTGGAGAAGGCCGGTTGGAGCTTCAGGTTGCGTGCCGGCTCACCGACCTGGTAGACCAGGTACCACCTCCGCTGGGGGCGGAAGAAGAAGACCTGCGGCGCGCAGAAGAAGCCCTCCCGACAGGTGAGCACGGTTCGCTGCGCCGAGTCCATCTCGGACCAGTCGGCGAAGCTGACGTGCTCGATGCTGTGCGTGCGGGTCTGGCGGCGCACGGTGTAGAAGACGTGCCACCGGTCCCGGAAGCGCACGATGGTCGGGTCCTTCACGGAGTACTGCGGATCGTCCGTGCGACGGTCGCGCGAGAAGAGCGGCGCGGAGGCCGCCCAGGAGAAGGCGCCGGTGCGGAAGACTTCGGGCACCGGTGCCGGCTGCTGGGCGAGGCAACCCGAGACGCCCAGGCCAGATCCAAGACAGGTGAGCATGAGTCTCATGCGGCCCCCCTGGCGGACGAGCCGTCCGCGCTCCCGGCTACTCAATCGTGATCCGGCCGCCCTCAGGCTCCCTCACTGTCCCCATCGCCTCCAGGCCTTCGGTGACGATGTCCAGCATGGTAACGCCGAGCTTCCGCGGGTCGCAGCCCTGGGCGAAGGTCGTGTAGCCGTTCCCGCCGGTCAGCAGGAATTCCGAGACGGCGACCTTGTATGTCCGATCCGCCTGTAGAGGCTGGCCGGCTACCTGGACGCCGACCGCGTCTGTCCCACGGATGGTCAGCGAGAGGCCCGAAACCTGCAAGAAGCCACCATCCGGCCGAGGGAGAGAGGCGGCGCGACGGAGGACGTCCAAGAGCTGCGCGCCCGTCAGCTCGACGGTTGCGAGCTGGTTGCCGAACGGGTCCACCATCATGACATCCTCAATGGTGATCGGCCCGGCCTGGATGCCCGACCGGATCCCCCCACCGTTGACGAAAGCGACGTCGGCCTTGGCATAGGCGCGGATGAGGTCGGCGAGGAGATCGCCGAGGCTGGTCTCCTGGCTGCGAACGTGGTGCTCCTCACCGTCGAGGGGGATGGGGGTGCGGGCGATCACGCGCTTGATCGTGCGGCCCAGGCGTTCGGCATAGCCGTCGGCCAGCTTGGCGACCGCGGGATCGCCCGAGGTGGCGCCATCGACCTGCCGCAGGAACCCCCGGTAGCGCGCGATCTCCCCGTTCGCGAAGAAGGCGTCGACCTCCCCGAGGTACGCGCCTCGGCTGCCCGCCTGGCAGACGAGGGTGTTGCCGACTCGGATGGGCTCCGGCAGCGCGTCGTGGGTATGCGCGCCGATGATGATGTCGATGTCGGGCACCGCTTTGGCGAGCGCGATGTCGCCGGCGAGACCAATGTGCGTGACCGCAATGATGATGGGGTACTGCGCGCGGTGCTGTGCCACGATGGCCCGCGCCACGTCCACCGGGCTGAGGAACTGGAGGCCGACGACGTTCTTCGCGTCACTCTCGATCGCAGTGTCCGGAGAGGTCAGCCCGAAGATCAGTGCCGGCACACCGCCGATTGGGCAGGTCACGTACGGCTCGGCGAGCAGGTCGCCGTTGGCGCGGCGGACGTTCGCGCTGATGATGGGGAAGCGCGCCTGCTTCATCCGCGTGGCGAGGTTGTCCTGGCCGAAGTCGAACTCGTGGTTGCCAATGGTCATGACGTCGAGCCCGATCATGTTGAGGCACGTAAAGTCCGGCTCGCCATGGAAGACGGTCGAGAGCGGCGTGCCCTGCAGGACGTCGCCCGCCTCCAAGAGCAGCGTCGTGACCCCGCGCGGTCCATTCCAGCTGCGCGTCTCCCGCACCATCGTCGCAATCCGCGCCAGGCCGCCGATGCTCCCCCCCTTCACGTCGCGCGGGAGAAGCTGCCCGTGGAGGTCGTTCAAGTGGAGGATTGTGACGTACTGCGAGTGGGCCTGGACGCCGATCAGGGCGACCAGGGCGAGGACGAAGACAACGCGGCGCGTGCGCGACATGGGCAAGTGCTCCTCCAGGTGTTCCGGTGGCACCGGCGTTACTTCCGCTTCCCGGTCCACTCCTTCAGATCGATGCGCACGTAGGGCTGCGAGTAGGCCGGCTCCTTGACGGAGGCGTTCGCCACCCACATCACCCGGTCGGTCGCGTTGAACACGGCGCTGTGGAGGTTGCCGCCGCCGGCGAGCGGCGGCGTCTGCAGCATCGCCCGTGCGATCCGCTCGTCGATCCTCCCGTAGTAGTCGTGCGAAATCCACTGGCCAAGGCACGCGTACCTCTGCCACGTGTCCATTGTGGGCAGCGCGACGCGCGTCAGCGCGTAGTCCTTCATGCCGAACCGCGCCAGAGCCGCGCGCTGAACCTCACGGCTGACCGGGTGGTTCGTGCGGCGGAGGGCGTTCGGGATGGGCCACGAGACCGGCGGGTCGTTCTCCGTCGGGTCGTTCGGTCGGTACACCACGCGGCGCTTCGCGTCCACCTCGAAGGCCCGGGCGTCGTGAGCCTCACCGTCGGCGATCATGAAGTTCCAGCCCGTCGTGCCCGGGTAGGTCTTCACGAACTGCTCGACCTGGTTCAGGTCTCGACAGCTATCGAGGATGTGGCGGCAGACCAGGAAGAGCGGCAGGCCGTCGAGGGTCTCGTCGGCGGTGCTGGAGGTCATCTCGCCGAAGGTGATGCCCTCGGCATTCATGCCCGTGACCCCGCCGATGCCGGCGGCGTAGGTGAGGACCGCGAACGGCACGCCGCCCTTCGGCTCCGCGATGTAGAGCACCGCGTACTGCTGGACGCCGGTGCCGGTGCTCCAGTCGAGGTTGCGACCGTGGATCACTTTGCCGGCCGTCGTCGCCGGCCCGAAGGCGACGAAGTTCGAGCACATGGACTCGGTCTTGCGGTCCCGGCCGTTGGTGACCTTCCCCCACTCGTGCCCGAAGTGGACCATGTCTGCGTGCGTGTGGAGGAGCAGGACCTGTTCGCAGGGCACGCCCGCCCCCTCCGCCACCGCGCGCATCTCCTCGAGGTACTCCCTGGGGATGTGCTTGCTCATCGCCTCGGCGCATTGGCGCTGGTAGTCGAGGGAGTAGTGGCCGTCGGTCTCGATATGCTTGTGCATGTACAGCTCGTAGGCGGCCCTGAAGTCCGCCCCGATGGCCTTGCCGTACTGCAGGCCCATCTCGCGCGGCGTGCCCCAGACGTGCACGACCTTCAGCGGCCCGACGGTGTAGAGGTGGTCGCTGATCTTCCTGACCGGCGCCGGCGGATCGGGCGAGGCGACCAGCCCCAGGTAGAGCGGGGGCGGCTCGTAACCCGCCGCCGGCGCGGCCTGCAGGCTGGCGACGTAGGTGGCGCCCGTCGCGATGAGGGCCAGGAGGACGACGGTCAGAGCCGTGAGCGCGCGCTGCATGGTCGGGGCCGCCTGTGGGAGGCTGAGGCTACTGAGGCGAAGAGCATTATAGCCGCCGCCCACAACGGGCGTCAATCGCAACCGAGGGGGGGGTGCAGCCGCAGGTTGTGGGTAGCCTGCCCCGCGTGGGTCGGTCGCTCCGCGACCGACACCGCCGTTTGGCCTTGTCGGTCGCGGAGCGACCGACCTACGCGACCGAGTTCGCTCACCTACCCACAGGAAAAAGCTGCACCCTTTGCGGGTCGAGCGACCGCCAAGAGGGGTCGGCCGCGCCTGTTGGGAACAGACGCGCTGTGGGCAGCCCGTTGACCAGCGCAGATTCCGCTCTGAGCGAGGCCATTGCGCCCAGGCCGAGCCGAGTCGCCCCGCACGGCGTGACCGCGCGGGCGATCGTCCTTGCTCTCCTGCTGATCCCGCCCAACTGCTGGTTCAACCTGGAGGGGTACTTCTTCGGCCAGTCCCGGGCGGACACGGTTTCGCTGTTCT
>Ga0315289_10000576_pt1 | contig 56543 bp, 46 predicted proteins | sample YL17G11_40_MG_FD_203452 | JGI IMG/M metagenome (GOLD analysis project Ga0315289, IMG submission 203452) | Sediment microbial communities from Yellowstone Lake, YNP, Wyoming, USA - YL17G11_40 | ecosystem: Environmental > Aquatic > Freshwater > Lake > Sediment | place: USA: Wyoming | collected...
CCGAAAGGGTCAATCCGGCGGCTACCACCAGGCCGATGATCGTGATTGTCCGACGCGTCAGAGCTGGATTGGGTTGCATGGGTTTCGCTCCTCAGACTCAAGGTCTGACAGCCGAATCCTAGACCCGCGGTATGAACGCCAGCTAAGGGGCGTCTTAGGAGAGCGTCAGAAGGCACTGCGCTTGCCCGGCAAGACCGGAGAATCGAGCGGGCCGTCTCGGTGGACGGCCCGTTTGAAGCCTGCGATTGTGAAACCCCTTGTGCGGCGCGTCCCTCAGCTCCGGCGCCGGCCACCAAGCCCCACGACCATGAGGGCGAAGCGCAGCACATTCAGGATCGCCACCAGCAGCGCCGCCACGTAGGTGAAAGCGGCCGCATTCAGCATTGAGTTCACGCCGCGCCGCTCCTCTTCGCTGTACAGCAGCCCGGTATCGGTCAGCAGCTGGCGGGCTCGGGCGGAGGCGTTGAATTCGACGGGAAGCGTCGCCAACGCAAAGAGGGCGCCGACCGAGAAGACGATCAGGCCCAACAAGGCCAACTCGAAGACGCCCAGGATCAGCCCGATGATCAGCAGGATCCACCCCAGGTTCGAGCCGATGTTCGCCGCCGGGACGAGCGCCGAGCGGATCCGGAGCGGCGCAAAGCCGTCGCGGTCCTGCATCGCGTGCCCAATCTCGTGCGCCGTGATCGCCAGCGAGGCGACCGACGGAACGCCGGCGACCTCAGGGGAAAGATGAAGCCGGCGCGTGCGTGGGTCATAGTGGTCGCTCAGCCGCCCCTGCGTGCTTGCCACCTCAACGCCGGGCAGCCTGGCCTGGGCCAGCAGCCGCTGAGCGGCGTCCTGGCCGTTCATGCCCAGGCTGTTCTTCGTCTGCCCCCAGCGGCGGTAGGTCGAACTGACCCACCATTGCGCCAACATCGGCAGGAGAAAGGCCGGCAGCATGCAGAGGATATAGGTCGGATCATTGGTGTACATGACGTCGGCTCCCTACAAATCCAACTGGCCCAACAAGATCTCGATGGCCTTGTCAAGCTGCGGATCCCGCCCGGCCTTGACGTCCTCGTCGGTGATCGCGACCTGAACGTCAGGTGCCAGGCCCTGCTCGTTGATCTGGCGGTCTTTGGGAGTATACCAGCGCGCGATGGTGACCCGAACGGCGCCTTGATCGTCGTCCAGCGGGACCCAGTCCTGAACCGATCCCTTGCCGTAGGTGGTCTCACCGACCAGCTTGGCCCGGCCGTAATCCTGCAGCGCGCCGGCGACGATCTCCGACGCCGAGGCTGAGCCCCCGTCCACCAGAATGACAAGCGGGATCGTCGTTGCCCGCCCTCCCGCCCGGGCGCGGTACACCTCTTCGCGGCCATCTCCGAAGCGCTCGGTAAGGACCACGCCGTCGGCCAGGAACTCGGACGAGACGTCGACGGCGGTGGTCAGGTATCCGCCGCCGTTTCCCCGTAGATCGAGGATCAGCCCGCGTGCGTCCTGCCCGATCAGGTCCGCCACCCCTCGCTTCAGGTCACGCGTCGTGTCCTCCCCGAAAGTGTTGAGTTGAATGTAGCCCACGCCGCCGTCGAGCAGGCGGCTCTCGACGCTCGGGATGTTGATGCTGTCCCGGATGACGCTGACTTCCAGCAAATCGGTCTCACCCTCGCGGCGGAGAGTCAGCCGGACCGTGGTGCCCTTCGGCCCGAGGATGCGCTGGACCACCAGGCTTGGATCGATCCCGGTCACGTCGTCGCCATCCACAGCCACGACCACGTCGCCGGCCTTGACTCCCGCCTTCTCTGCCGGCGAACCCGGCATGGGCGAGACGATGGTCAGGAACTTGCCGTCCGTGTCGACGAACGCGCCGATGCCTTCGTACTCCCCGCTCAGTCCAATGTTCGCCTGCCGGTACTGGTCCGGGTCCATGTATGCCGTGTGCTCATCCCCGAGTGCGTCGAGCATGCCGCGGATGGCGCCACGCAGCAGGGCGACGTCGTCGACCGGCTGGTCGACAAACCGGGTGTGCGCGATGTCCCAGGCTTGCCACAACGGTGCGAAGAAGGTCTCCCGATCCGTGTCCCCGGCCACGATCGGAGTACTCGCCGTAGCCTCCGTGACCGGAGGCAGGAAGGGCCCAAGGAGTCTCGAAGCCGCTTGTTGGACGTGGGGGGAAAGCCCGCCGAAGGCCATCCCGCTCCCGAACAAGCCGATCGCCAACACCAGCCCAAGGAGGGCGCCCAACACCACCCTGCCTGCTTTGTTCATTCCATCACCTCAACGCTTGACCCAGAGAGCCTAGCACAACAACATAAGAACCGGATGAACAACACTTCGCGGCGGGATCGGTATCGATCGGGGACGGCTAGGAGAGGCCGTGATGCGCGGACCAGTCGGCAAGCAGGGCCGGGAACGCCTCGGTCCCGGCCGCTGCGACGTAGCGTAGGATCGCCTCGCCGTCGAACGGATAAAGCGGGTGACACGAAGTGGGCCAGGCGCCGCCCGGCATTTCGACTACGGCATGGACTGCCCGGCCCGGGATGTCTGCATGCTTCAGCCGGTCGACGACGCGCTCGGCGGTGACAATGACCGTGTCGGCCACCATGGCGACCTCGCGGTCGACGCCCCAGTGCCCGTTGAGCTGTGCGTTTCCCCTCCGGTCTGCTTCGAGCGCGTGCACGACCGCGATGTTGCAGCGGATGGCCGGGAAGGCCATCAGCTCCTCTCCAGAGTATGGATCGACCACCGTGCGCACATCCGGTCGGAGCGCTGGCAGATCGGTACCGATCCAGGCCGTGGATGGGAGGAAGCCGACGCCTGAGAGTGCGGCGCGGATCCCGCACGCCAGACTGGCCTCGGTCTCCTCGATGATGTCGAGGGTGCCCTGTCCTGCGGCCTGTGTGAAGTACGGAGCCAGGCCGAACGCCTCCAGGCCGACGTAGCAGGCCCGGATCTGGCGGACCATCCCGGCTGAGATCAGCAGGTCGGTTTCCAGACCGCCGGTGAAGGGCAGCAGCGTGAGGCTGCCGGGCGACGATTCAAGAGCAAAGCGATGGAGGAGCGCCAGCGTGAAGGCCATCGGCCGGCGGTACAGGGTGACGCCGCCCAGGGCTACCGACGCACCCGGCGGCACCAGTTGCGCCGCCTGTGCGAGGCTCACGCGTTTGTCAATGTCCATGGTCAGTCAGCCCGGGCAGCGCGCGGGTGAGGTCGCTGATGCGTTCGATGTGCAGGTCGGCCGCGCCGTTCGCCTGCGCCGGACCGACGAGTACGGTCGTCATCCCCATCGCCTTGGCCGGGGCGAGGTTTCGGGGAAGGTCGTCGGCGAGCACGCAGGCACGCGGGTCACCTTCTCCGATGAGCCCCAGCGCACGCTCATAGGCTTCGGGGGCCGGCTTGTTCGTCATGCCCAGGGCGAACAGGTCAATGACGGTGTCGACCTTGTCAGCTACCCCCAGGCAAGCCAGGACCCGGTCGGCGTGCTCCCGGTTGGCGTTGGTGAAGACGACGCGCTTCTGCGGCAGCTGCTCCAGCATGGCGCTCAGCGCCGGGTCGGGGCGGAGCAACTCTTCCAGAGGCACGGCATGCACATAGGCCAGGTAGTCCTGTGGATCGACGCCGTGGTTGAACCACAATCCATTGAGCGTGGTCCCGTACTGCTCGAAATAGCGGCGTCGGAGGCTGGTCGCTTCATCATACGTCAGCCCGAGGCGGTCCATCATGAAGACCTGGATCCGCTCACCGATGGCCTGCCACACTCCGCTCGAGGGCGGGTAGAGCGTGTCATCCAGATCCAGAAAGACCACTCGGTAGGTCATGTGAACGGGTCGTCCTTCGTCCACACGCGGATGGTGTCCTCCGGAGGCGGCAGGCGGTGCCCGATGGCAAGCCACCAGATCGCCAGGGCCCCAAGCGCCAGTCCGAACGCGACGCCGGTCTCAAGCCACGCCTTGCGGTACATCGCCCAGCGCACGATCAGATACGCCAGCGGGACCGGGACGAGCAGGACAATCCATCGGCGGCGGTGGCGCTCGCTGCGAAGCGTGACCAGGGCGAGCACGAAGAACAGCCCCGTGAGGACGAGGATCGTCGCGGTATCCACGTCGGCAGTATAGGCCACCCGTAAGGCAGGTGTCAACCCGTGCGGCGCGCGGCGCTATAATCCGCCTGCCTGGGAGCACTGCCGTGCCGATCCGCATCCTGTCCGAAGATGTCGCCTCCGCCATCGCCGCCGGTGAGGTGATTGAACGACCCGCGTCGATCGTCAAGGAGTTGATCGAGAACGCCCTCGATGCCGGGGCTCGCTCCATCGGCGTGCGCGTCGAGCGCGGTGGGCGCAGCCTGGTCGAGGTGTCCGACGACGGAGCGGGGATCCCGGCGGCCGAGGTGCCTCTGGCGCTCGAACGGCATGCCACCTCCAAGCTGCAGACCAGGGAGGACCTGTTTGCCATCCGGACCCTCGGTTTTCGCGGCGAGGCGCTGGCATCCATTGGCGCCGTAGCCCATCTCGAACTGGTCTCGCGCCCTCCCGACGCGGCGGGAGGGACACGCCTGCGGTCGGAGGGCGGGCACGTGGGCAAGCCCGAGCCCATTGGCGCGCCGCAGGGGACGGTTGTCCGTGTGCGCGACCTGTTCTTCAATGTGCCGGCGCGACAGAAGTTCCTTAAGGCCGAAGAGACCGAGCGCCGCAGGATCCTGTCGCTGGTCACGCGCTATGCGCTCGCCTATCCGCAGGTTCGCTTCAGCCTGGGGCAGGAGGGTCGTCCCGCCTTCGCCTCGTCCGGCAGCGGAGACCGGCGGGAGGTGTTGGCGGCGGTCTTCGGGTTGGAGGTCGCGCGGGAGATGGTTGGCCTGCCGCCGGCCGAAGTCCGCGGCATGCGCCTCGAAGGTTTCATCAGCCCGCCGGCCGTCCACCGCTCGAACCGGCGCGAGGTAACGCTGTTTGTCAACGGTCGTTGGATCCAGGATGCCGCCTTGACCGCCGCCGTCGTCCAGGCGTATCACGGGTTGCTGATGGTGGGCCGCTTTCCGATCGCAGCCGTGTTTCTGACATTGCCTCCCGAGGAGCTGGACGTCAACGTCCACCCGGCCAAGGCTGAAGTTCGTTTCCGCGAGGCCGAGGCGGTCTTCGCCATGGTGCAGCGCGCCGTACGGGCGACGCTGCTCGGCTTGGCACCGGCGCCCGAGGTGAGCCTGCCGGCGACGTGGAACGCGGGCTGGCAGGGACCGGGCGGGCCGCGCGCGGCGGACCCGGCGTGGGCGATCGCGCACGCAGAGTCTCCTCCGTCCGTTTCCCTGAGCCAGCCAGGACTCCCGGCGAGCGCGTTGCCCTTGCTGCGTAATATCGGGCAGGTGGGCGCCACCTACCTGGTGGCCGAAGGCCCAGACGGCCTGTACCTGATCGACCAACATGCGGCCCACGAACGCGTCTTGTTCGAGAAACTGCTGCAGCAGCAGGGGGCCGGCGCCGGGGCACAGGTCTTGCTCGAGCCGGTCTCTGTGGAACTGGCGCCGTCGGAGGCGCTCGTGCTCGAGGGTCAGCTCGACGTGCTTCGCCGGCTGGGGTTCGTCGTCGAGGAGTTCGGGTCGAACACCTTCCGCGTGCGCGCCGTCCCGCCCCTGCTGTCTCAGCTGCCTGCGGCGCAGGCGCTGCGGGCGGTGATTGAGGATTTCGAGGAGGACGAATCCCCTCTGGCCGATATCCTCGAAGCGCGTGTGGCAGCCCGGGTGTGCAAGCGTGCGGCGGTCAAGGCCGGCCAGGTCCTGTCGCTGGTTGAGCAGGAGCAGCTCCTGCGCGATCTCGAAGCGTGCGCCATGCCGCGAGCGTGCCCTCACGGACGGCCGACGATGATCCATCTATCGGTCGCTTCGCTGGAGCGGCAGTTCGGCCGGCGCGGCTAGACCACTGCCGAGTGACAGAATCGAACGGCGCGGCCTGGAGCCGCGCCGACTTGTTCCCGGGCTGACCTGGACCACTTATGGCGTGGCCGGCAGGCGGACGGTGAAGGTGCTGCCTTTCCCGATCTCGCTCACCACGTCGATCGTGCCGCGGTTGGTCTCCACGATGCGCTTGGCGATCGCCAGCCCGAGTCCGGTGCCGGGTGTGGCACCCTCCTGATCCGGTACGCGGTAGAAGTGCTCGAACACGTGCGGCAGGCTGTCGGCCGGGATGCCGCGACCCGTGTCGCTGACGGCCAGGACCGCCGTCGACCCCTCCCCGCTGACCACCACCCGCACAACTCCACCCTTCTGGTTGTACTTGATCGCATTCGTCAGCAGGTTCAGCACGACCTGCTTCAGTCGGTTGCGGTCTCCGTACACCGGGCCGGGGCTGTGCTCGAGATCTGCCTCCAGCCGGATCCGCTCTGCCTCGGTCTGCGGCCGGATAACCTCCAGACACTCGCGCACCAGGCCGGCCAGGTCGATCGGCTCGCGCGTGAAGCGGGCGCGACCGGACTCGAGGCGGGCCAGCTCGAGGAAATCGGTCGCCATCTCGTTCAGGCGCTTGACCTCGGTATAGATGGAGGTGCCCAGCTTCTGATTCTGATCCTGGGGCAAGTCAGGCCGTTGAAGCAGGTAGGCGGCTGCCATCAGCGCCGCCAGCGGCGTGCGCAGCTCGTGCACCATCTCCGAGACAATGTCGCTCTGCTGGAACAACCGGCTGTTCTCTATGGCAATCGCCGCCTGCGCCGCCAGCGCCTGGAGCAGACGCGCGTCCTGATCGTCGAAAGGGCCCTTGCGCTTGTTGACCGCTTCGATCACGCCCAGCGTCTTATTCTGCGTGAGCAGCGGCACGCCGAGCACCGACCGCGTGCGGAAGCGCGTCAGCACATCCATCTCTCGGAAGAAGCGCGGATCGGTGAGCGCGTCTTCGACCAACAGCGGCTCGGCGTGCGTGTAGACCCACCCGGCGATGCTGCTCTCGGCCGGTACCGTCTGGCGGCCGATCCCCTCCATCAGTTCGTTGGTCGCCGCCTCGAAGTACAGGTACTCCGACTGCGGATCGTAGAGTAGCAGCGAGGCGGCTTCGCAGTCCGTCAGCTCCTGCGCCGCCTCGACGATCCGCTGCAGCAGCCCCTCGAGATCGAGGCGCGACGCCAGGTCCGTCGTCACCTCGAGCAGGCGGGCGTAGCGCCGGACCAGGAGGGGGTAGTTACGAATGGCGGAGAGCTCGCGATCAGAGCGCTTGTCTGCTTCAGTCACCCAGCACCTCATCGGCCAGAGCGGGAAGGACCTCGATGACGTCCTGCCGGAAGACGACATCGGCGCGCACGTCGAGGTAGGTTGGCTCGCGGTTGACGATGATCAACCGCGCGCCGGCCTCCAGAGCGCGCTGCGGGAAGAGCGCCGCCGGAGTGACCTCGAGTGACGACCCGGCGATCAGCAGCAGGTCGCTGGATGCCAGCAGAGCTTGGGCAGCCTGCACCGTCTGCTGCGGGAGCTGCTCGCCAAACAGCACAACGTCGGGCTTGAGGATCCCGCCGCATGCCTCACAGCGGGGTAATGCCCCTGTCCGGGCGAACCGGGTAAGCAAGCCGTCCGTCGGGGTCCGGCGGTAGCAGGTCACGCATGTCGCCTCGCGCAGGTGCCCATGGATCTCGTGCACCGTACGCGAGCCCGCGCGGCCGTGCAGGCCGTCAATGTTCTGGGTGACCACGCCGACCAGCCGGCCGGCCGCCTCAAGGCGTGCAAGCGCCCTGTGGGCGGCGTTCGGTTCGGCCTGCAGGATGCGCTCAGCCAGAGGGCGGATCCAGGCGAAGAACGCCTCCGGATGGTAGCGGAAGGCGGTGAGGGAGGCGACCTCCATCGGGTCGACCTGCTCCCAGAGCCCTGAGCCGGGCGAACGGAAGTCGGGAATCCCCGAGGGAGTGGAGATACCGGCGCCCGTCAACGCGGTCGGACGGGAGGCGGCGCGAAGCAGGCTGGCCGCTTGCTGCAGGGGGGTTCCTGGAGTCTCGGCTCCCACGGTTTGGCGCCCGATCAGGCGAGCTGGAGTTCGGTGGCGATGTGCGCGGCGAGCTTGCGGATCTGATCACCCACCAGTGTGTCCGGGTGAAGGAGGACGAGTGGGGCGCCATTCTGGGCCGCCTGGTGGGCTTGCTCGGGCGCCGGCGAGACGAGCCCAGCGAGATCGACCCCCAGGTCGGCGGCCATCTGCTGCCACGGTATCTGGAGACTCGTGCGCTCGCGTGTCAGGAGCGCCAGGCTGATCCGATGCCGCCCCAGCCCGCTGGCGGACAGTTCGTCGATCAGGTTTCGGGCGATCGTGTTCGACGGGTACACCGGCTCGCTGACCAGGATCACCCGGTCGGCGATGTTGGCGAGCGGCATGACGTACGGGCGCAATCCGGAGCCGAGGTCGACCACGACGACCGTCGCCATCGTCGCCAGGTTCCTGACCACGGCCTCCATCTGTGGGACGGCCTGCTCGAGCTCGCTATCCTTGGGGCGGGAGGAGGCCAGCAGGAGCCGCACTCCGGTCCGGTGTGTGATCAGCTCGCCGTCGATCGAGCGCAAGTGGATGTCTTTGAGCGACCGGATCAGGAGGTTGCTCAGGCCTACCGGGTTCGGAAGGTTCAGGTCGAGGGCGATCGATCCGCGGCCGGGATTCATCTCGGCCAGGATCACGTCCTGGCCGCCTCCATGCAGGACCACGGCGGTATTGACCGCCAACGTGGACGTCCCGGACCCGCCGCGGGCGCCGAGGAATGCCACCACGCGGGCGCGGTCGCGTTCGCGTGGCTCGGGCACCGCCTTGCCCGTCGCCGTGCGCGAGAGCACGGCCTTCACGTGGGCGGTCAGTTCGGCCGGATGAGTGGGTTTGGTGAGGTAGTCGTCGACGCCGGCCTCGAAACCCGCCACTTTGTCGTCGACCATACTCTTGGCGGTGAACATGATGATCGGAATGTGGGCCAGCGCAGGGTCGGTGCGCAAGCGCCGGGTCACCTCGTAGCCGTCGAGGTCCGGCATCATCACATCCAGAAGGATCAGATCGGGCTTCTCAACCGAGGCGCGGGAGATGCCGAGCGTTCCGTTGCTGGCGACGGCGATGCGATAGCCTTGCCGCTCAAGCATCAGGCCGACAAGTTTGAGCGTGTCGATGTCGTCGTCGATGATCAGGATCTTCTCGGCCATTTGCGGGACGCCCACGTCGGTGGTTCTGAACGGCGCGGGCAGTCTAGCATAAAGGGAAGGGCCGGGCAAGCGGGGCGTGTTCCATCGACCACGCGATGCTATAATCCGCTACACCCGCGTGCTTCGACCAATATGCTCTTTGACCTGTGGGGCTTCGACGCAAGCCTATCGCTAGGACTTCCCGTCCGATCCTCGGGATACGTCCTGCTGGCCGTTGGGCTTGCCCTGACCTTGATCCTGGTCCTGCGCGATCTTGTCGGGCGAACCCGCCAGACGACGCCGAATGGCGGCCGTCCGCTCCTCTTCCTCGTCCTGCTCTTGGCGGCTCCCGTCGCCTCGCAAGCCCTCGTTGTCCGCCTGCCGGCCCTCAGCGGGCTCCCCATCCCCGGGCAGGCTCAGGAGGCCTACCCTGCGCTCTTCTCGGTCCTGGGTGCGCTGCCGTGGCTCCTGGCGGGCGGCGCCGCCGGGCTGACGGAAGCCGTTCTGGTTGGCCTCGTGGGCGGCTTCGCCCGCGCCGGCTGGGTCACGCACAGTTTGCTCACGCCGGTGCACACGGCGCTGACCGCGGCGCTCGTGGCAGGCCTTCTGCGCCAGAACTACCTCGAATGGACGGGCAAAGGCCTTCGAAGCCCGCTGCTCACCAGCCTCCTGGCCGGTGTGTTGCTGGCGTTCCAGGGGACCGCCGACCGTCTCGTCTACGCCGGCGGAAGTGGCTACGATGCACTCGAGTACGCACTCTCGTGGCTTGTGCCCTGTCTGCTGGCCGCGATGCTCGAGACCGGCGGCGCGGGTGTGGCCTGCGAGGCGCTGAGGACGGTCGCGCCGGGGGCATGGTTCCGCACGAAACGCCTGGTCCCAGCGCCCTACAACCGATCGCTCGCCGCCCGGCTGCTGACGGTTTTCGCCAGCGTGGGTCTGGTGGCAGGCGGAGTCCTGCTGCTCGGCAACTGGCTACTCGCACAAACCGCCGCACGCGAGCTGGTCGAAACCCAGATGGAGCAGACCGCTAGCGTGGTCGGCGGCGGAGTCCCATTCTTCATTCAGAGCGGCCGTTCGTTCGCACAGGAAGCGGCCCAGGCGCTTTCTGCGCAGCGCGCCGCGGGCACACCGGATGCCGAGGCCTTGAGTGCAGTGCTGCGTCAGGTGCCGTTCTTCGCTCGCCTCAGCGTTTTCGATGAGGCCGGCCGCCTCACCGCCACGACGACTGCCGATCCCTCCGAAGCGGCGGCCTTCCTAGAAATCGGACCTTCGCTCGCCCTCGCCCTGGAAGGTGTTCCGCAGGAGCATGTTGTGGCCCCGGCGCCTGGCAGCACCGGCGCGCGACTTGCCTTCATCGTCCCCCTGGCATCGAACGACGGCTCGCGCTCGAGCGGTGCGCTGGCTGGATGGACCGATCTGGCCACCAACCCGCTGTTCCTGCCGGTCGTCGACCGCCTGAAGGCGGTCGACGGTGGCGAGGCGTATATCACGGACGCCGCCGGCCGGATTCTTGTCCACCCCGATGCGACCCGCATTCTGCAGTCTCCGGCCCTGCCGCGAGATAGCGGGACGGCTTCTGCCGTGACCGCTCCGGATGGGACCCGGCAGTGGGTGCTGGTCCAGCCGGCGGAGGGCTATCCCTGGCAGGTTGTCATCAGCATCCCGCAGAGGACGGTCAACGCGCTGGCTGTTCAGCTGGCCACGCGCCTGATCGCCGTGCTCGGTGCCGTCGGGGCCGTGATGATGCTGGTCCTGTACGCCACCAGCCGGCGGCTGACGCGACCGCTGCGCGAGATGGCGATTGCCGCGGAGTCGATCGCACGGGGCAACCTTGCGTTGCCGGTGCGCGTGCGGAGTCAGGACGAGATCGGCCGCCTGGCGGCGTCGTTCGAGGGTATGCGGCGCAGCCTGCAGGCGCGCCTGAGCGAGATGGATCTCCTGCTGGCGTCCAGCCAGCGCCTGGCATCCAGCTTCGATCTGGGCGGCATCCTTCCGCCGATCCTGGAAGGTGCCGGCAGGCTGCTTCGCGCCGACCATGTTCGGGTGGTGTTGTTGGGCCCAGGCGCGGAGGCAGGCGGCCGGGTGGAGATCTACTGCGCCGGGAAAGATCGCGGAAACTGGTCGTCGCTGGACGGCCAGGTCGTGGAGCTGGCCCGCCAGCGCGGCAAGTTCTTGTTGGAGAACCCGGGTCGCGCCCGGGCGGTCCTCAACCTTTCGCAGGTGACAGAGCCCCTGCAGGGATTGGTGGCCGTGCCCCTGCGGGATGAGCAGGCGTTCATCGGCGTGATGTGGCTGGGATACCGACGGGCTCAAGCCCTCCCGCCGGATACCAGCAACCTGCTGACAATCTTGGCGGCGCAGATCGGTGTCTCGGTCAGCAACGCACGCCTGTTCCACCGCGCCGAGCAAGAGAGGCTGCGTCTGGGCGCCGTCCTGGAGGCGACGCCCGATGCGGTTCTGGCGACCGACCGTTGCGGCCGGATCACGCTGGCCAACCCTGCCGCCGAGTCTGTCCTGCGCGGGAACATCGACGACGTGCTGGGCAAGCCGGCCAGCGAATGGGTTACCGCACCGGAGGTGCTTGAGCTGCTGCAGTCCGGGTCCGAACGGCGCACGGCCGACGTGGCCATCGGGGGCGGTCGGGCCCTCTTCGCTACGGCCACCGACATCCGGCCGGGGGGCGAGGACCAGGGCGGCCGGGTGTGTGTGCTGTGGGACATCACGCACTTCAAGAAGGTGGACATGCTCAAGTCGGAGTTCGTGTCCACCGTCAGCCATGACCTGCGCGCCCCGCTGACCTTGATGCGCGGGTACGCTACGATGCTCTCCATGGTCGGCGCCATGAACGAGCAGCAGAAGGACTTCGTGCGCAAGATCCATGAGAGCATCGAGCAGATGACGCAACTGGTCGACAACCTGCTGGATCTGGGCCGCATCGAAGCCGGGGTCGGGCTGAACCTGGAGGCGGTCAACATCGAGAGTGTGATGCAGGACGTGTCCGGCGCGTACCAGGCGCAGGCCGCCAACAAACGCATCGCCCTGACCACCGATGTGCCGGGCGGCATGCGGCCGATCGAAGCGGACCTGACGCTGCTGCGCCAGGCCGTGGCCAACCTGGTCGACAACGCCATCAAGTACACCCAGGCAGGCGGGCGCGTGATGCTGCGCACCCGCCAGCACGATGGCCGCCAGGTGATCAGTGTGGAGGACACCGGCGTCGGCATCGCCCCGACCGACCAGGCGCGGTTGTTCGAGAAGTTCTACCGGGCGCGGCGCAGCGAGACGCTGCGCGAGAAGGGGTCCGGGCTGGGATTGGCGATTGTCAAGTCGGTCGCCGAGCAGCACGGGGGCCGGGTGACCGTGGAGAGCCGCCTGGGGGTGGGGAGCACCTTCACGCTGGAGCTGCCTGCCCGTCTGGCCGGCTAGCGATCCCACCTTGACAGATGGGAATACGGCCTTATAATTCTACCCACGTGAATCGCGAGAACTGAGCTGGTAGGGTAGCAGCGCTTGAGGACGAGCAGCCCTCAGGCGCTCGTTTCGCGTTGTCTGCCGGGTAGCACGTTTGTTCCAGTCTGGTCTGACCGTGGAGGAACCGGGTGGAATCCAAGTCGTTTCGTGCTCTGCGCATTAGTCTGGCATCGCCCGAGATCATCCTGAGCTGGTCGTATGGTGAGGTGCTGAAGCCGGAGACGATCAACTACCGCCGCCTGCGCCCGGAGAAGGACGGCCTGTTCTGCGAAGCGATCTTCGGCCCGACCAAAGACTGGCAGTGCTACTGCGGCAAGTACAAGAACATCCGCTTCAAGGGCATCACCTGCGAGAAATGCGGCGTCGAGGTGACGCGCTCGTCAGTGCGCCGGGAGCGCATGGGCCACATCACGCTGGCGGCACCCGTGGCGCATGTGTGGTACACCCGCCGCGTCCCGTCCTACCTTGGGCTGCTACTGGACATCTCGCGCCGCAACCTGGACCGCGTCCTATACTTCGCCCAGTACGTGGTCACGCACGTCGACGAGGAGGCGCGGCGCAAGGCGCTCAAACGCATCGAGGATGAGATCGCCCGGCTGGAGAAGGAACAGGCCGACGGCCTCAACCAGCAAATCGCGCAGATCAAGGCCAACCGCAAGAAGCGACTGGAAGACCTGGAGGAGCGGAAGCGCGCCGTGGAGGCGGGCTTCGCCGAAGATGTCGCCGCGCGCATTGACCCGATCATCCGCGAAGGCCAGTCGCTCGAGCGCTCCCTGACCGAGAAGCTCGACAAGACCATTCGGGCGTCGATCCACTTCCAGGAAACCGAGACGCTGATCGCCGACAAGGGCGAGACCATCACCTCCGACCACATCACCCGCGTCCAGGAGATCGTCAAGGCGCGGCTGGACGAGATCGAGGCCTCCGGCAAGGACAAACGCAACCGCGAGCTCGAGCGCCTCGGGATGCAGCTCGAGAAGGTCAAGGCCGAATCCGACCTGGCCATGGCCGAGCTGCGCGATGCCGTGGATGACGACGGTTCGACCGCGCGGGAACAGCTGGACGCCGATCGCGACGAGCTGCAGGGCATTCAGCCGATGATGTTCCTGGGCGAGACGCGCTATCGCGAGCTCAAGGCCAAGTGGGGGCAGGTCTTCCGCGCGGACATGGGTGCCGAGGCCTTCTACGAGATCCTGCAGCGCATGGACCTGGAGACGCTGGCCAAGGAGCTGTGGGAGGAATCCCGCATCACGCGTTCCAAGCAGCGCAAGAAGAAGGCCACCAAACGCCTTAAGGTCGTTGAGGCCTTCCGGCGCTCGGGCAACCGGCCGGAGTGGATGGTCATGACGGTCCTGCCGGTGATCCCTCCCGATCTGCGGCCGATGGTGCAGCTCGACGGTGGCCGGTTCGCCACGTCGGACCTGAACGACCTGTACCGCCGGGTGATTAACCGCAACAACCGCCTGAAGCGGCTGGTCGAGCTCGGCGCACCGGACGTCATCGTGCGCAACGAGAAGCGCATGCTGCAGGAAGCGGTCGACTCGCTGATCGACAATGCCCAGCGAGGCAAGGCCCTCTCCCGGCGCGGCCGCCGCGAGCTCAAGTCGCTGAGCGATATGCTCAAGGGCAAGAAGGGCCGCTTCCGACGGAACCTGCTGGGGAAGCGGGTCGACTACTCCGGTCGCTCGGTTATCGTCATCGGCCCGGACTTGAAACTGTTCCAGTGCGGCTTGCCGAAGACGATGGCGCTGGAGCTCTACCGCCCGTTCGTGATCTCGAAGCTCGTCTCGTACAACTACGCCGCCAACGTCAAGGGCGCCAAGCGCATTATCGAGCGCGAGCGGCCGGAAGTGTGGGAGGTCCTGGAAGAGGTGATCAAGGACCGCCCCGTGCTGCTCAACCGTGCCCCGACGCTGCACCGGCTTGGCATTCAGGCCTTCGAGCCGGTCCTGGTTGAGGGCAAGGCCATCCACCTCCACCCGCTGGTGTGCGCCGCCTTCAACGCCGACTTCGACGGCGACCAGATGTCGGTCCATGTGCCGCTCTCGGCCAAGGCGGTCGAGGAGGCGCGCGGACTCATGCTGTCGACGCGCAACCTGCTCAAGCCCGCTGACGGCGAGCCGGTGGTTGGCCCGTCGAAGGACATGGTCCTCGGCGTCTACTACCTGACGATGCAGGTCGAGAACAAGAAGCATCGCGGCGAGGGACGTGCCTTCGCGGATATGGACGAGGTCGAGCTGGCGTACGCTCTGGGGCAGGTGGAGGTCCACACGCCCATCCGACTCGTGACCGAGACCTGGTACGACGACAAGGGTCTGCGCCTGGCGGCGCCGGAAACGCGCCGGATCGAGACCACCGTCGGCCGCGTGCTGTTCAACCGCGTGATGCCACCCGAGCTTCGCTTCGTCAACCGCGTGCTCGACAAGGGATCGATGCAGAAGCTCGTCGGCGAGGTCTACCAGCTGCTGCGCGAGGAAGGCACGCCGGCTGTCGTCGACGCCATCAAGGACATCGGCTTCGAGTACGCCACGCGCTCCGGGACAACGATCGCCGTCTCGGACATCACCGTGCCGCCGGAGAAGAACGAGATCATCGCCAAGACGCTTCAGGAGGCGGAGGCCATCAGCCGCGACTTCCGCCGCGGCCTGCTGACCAACCAGGAGCAGAACGAGCGCATCATCGAGCTGTGGCAGGAGACGACCCTCAGGGTGGCGGCGGCAGTGAGGGGCGCCATGGACCCATCGGGCAACCTGAGCACGATGGCCATCTCCGGGGCCACCAAGGGTGGTTTCGGCCCAATCTCGCAGCTGGCCGGCATGCGGGGTCTGATGGCCGACCCGGCTGGGCGGATCATCCCGCTGCCCATCCGTTCCAACTTCCGCGATGGGCTGAACACACTCGAGTACTTCATTTCGACCCACGGCGCCCGCAAGGGCCTGACCGATACGGCCCTGCGCACGGCCGATGCCGGCTACCTGACCCGCCGGCTGGTGGACGTCGCCCAGGACATGGTCATCAATTCCGACGACTGCGGCACTGACAAGGGTATTGTGATCCGCCGGGTGGACGACGTCGCCGGACAGGATTACCCGTCGCGCGTGTTCGGCCGCATCGTGGCCGCCCGCGTGGCCGATCCGCAGACCGGCGAGATCCTGATCGAGCGCGGCGGGACGATCGACATGGAGACGGCCATGGCCATCGGCCGCTCCGGCGTCCAGGAAGTCAGCATCCGCTCGCCGCTCACCTGCGAATTATCCTTCGGAATGTGCGCCCAGTGCTATGGTCTGGACCTGGGCAGGGGAAAGATGGTCGAGATGGGCGCCGCGGTGGGCATCGTCGCCGCCCAGTCGATCGGCGAGCCGGGCACGCAGCTGACGCTGCGCACCTTCCACACCGGCGGCGTGGCGGCTGGCGGTGACATCACCACCGGCCTGCCGCGCGTTGAGGAGCTGTTTGAGGCGCGCAAGAAGCCCAAGGGCGAGGCGGTGACGGCGGAGATAGCCGGCACGCTGCACATCACGATGCCAGACTCGCCCGAAGGCCAGCGCCTGCTGCGCGTCGTCAACAGCCAGCTGATCCAGGACGAGTATCCGATCCCGGGCAACTGGTCGATCAAGGTGGAAGACGGCGTCCCGGTCGATGCCGGCGACGTGATCGCCACGCGCGGCGAGTCGCAGGTCATTGTCAGCCACGCCGGACGGCTGCGCCTGGAAGAGAAGAAGGCCGTCGTCGCCTACGACCAGGTGGACGAGTTCGAGGTCGAGATCCCGGCGAGCGCCCGCCTGCTGGTCAAGGATAGCGCCAAGGTCGTGGCCGGGGAGCAGCTCACCGAGGGCTCGCTGAACCCGCACCGCATCCTGCGCATCCTGGGCCGCGAGGCGTGCGAGCTCTACCTGCTCACCGAAGTCCAGAAGGTGTACCGGTCGCAGGGCCAGAACATCAACGACAAGCACTTCGAGGTGATCATCCGCAAGATGCTCTCGAAGGTGCAGATCGCCCAGCCGGGCGACAGCGACCTGCTGCCCGGAGACCTGATCGACCGGCTGTACCTGCAGGGCATGAACGAGAAGACCCTCGTCGAGGGCCAGCAGCCGGCGCGCGGCGCCCAGATCTTGCTCGGCGTGACCAAGGCGTCCCTCAACACCGAGTCGTTCCTCTCGGCCTCGTCCTTCCAGCACACGATCAAGGTGCTCGCCGGCGCGGCCATCGAAGGCAAGGTCGACTACCTGCGCGGCCTTAAGGAGAACGTGATCATCGGCAAGCTGATCCCGGCAGGGACCGGCTTCCCGGGCGAGGAAGCGGTTCTGCACGACGAGCGGCTCGAGCCGGCCGCCGCGCCGGCCGAGGAGCCGCAGCTCGAGCCAGCAGCGGAGTAGCCGGGCCCAGGCCGCCTCGCCCGCCGCTGATTGACAGTCGGGTGGGGGGCTGGTAGAATACTAGGACCTGCCCCAACCGGCGTGTTGGGGCGGGACTATGAATCCCCAACTTCCCCGCCGGCCGGCGCGAGGCGCAGGACCGGCGGCGAAGCGAAGCTGGAGACAGGACGATGGATTACGCGATTGTCGAATCGGGCGGCAAGCAGTACGTCGCCCGCGAGGGGCAGACCCTCGAAGTTGACCGGTTGCCGGTCGAGGTGGGGCAGCCGGTGACGTTCGAGCGGGTGCTGCTGGTCGTCGATGGCGGCCAGGCCCGCATCGGAACCCCGCTGGTCGAGGGAATCAAAGTGCATGCCACGGTCGCCGAGCACCCCAAGGGCGACAAGATCGTAGTGTTCCGCTATATCCCCAAGGAGCGCTACCGGCGCAAGTCGGGCCACCGCCAGCAGTACACGCGTGTGATCGTGGGCAGCATCGGCGAGCCAACCGGCCGTCCGGCCCCGGCGCCCGAGGCCAAGCCTTCCGCACCGGCCAGGAAGAAGGCCGCCGCGAAGCCGAAGCCCGCGCCGACTGCCAAGAAGGCGGAGGCGCCGAAGCCGAAGGCCAAGACGGCCTCCAAGAAGAACTAGCAGGTAGGAGTAGGAATATGGCACACAAGAAGGGTGGCGGCTCGAGCCGCAACGGCCGCGACAGCAATTCGCAGCGGCTGGGCGTCAAGAAGTATGAAGGCGAGTTCGTGCGCTCGGGCCACATCATTGTCCGCCAGCGGGGCACGCACATCCATCCCGGGCTGAACGTTGACCGAGGCGGCGACGATACGCTGTTCGCCATTGCCGACGGGCTGGTCAAGTTCGACTACGCCCGCGGCGGCCGCAAGCGCGTCAACGTCCTGCCGATCGAGACGGCCTAACCAACGGTTGCCGGACGCAGCGCGGGCTGACTCCCACCCCGGGGATCAGCACGCAGGCTGCCGGCGTCCTGACGTCGGGGAAAGGGAAGAGCATGAAGCAGGGTATTCACCCCAAGTACTTCCCGCAGGCCACGGTGGTGTGCGCCTGTGGCAACACCTGGCACACCGGATCCACCATGGAGTCCATCCACACCGACGTGTGCTCGAAGTGCCACCCGTTCTACACGGGTGAGCAGCGCATCGTCGACACCGAGGGCCAGGTGGACCGTTTCTACAAGAAGCTGCAGGCCCGGCAGGAGTACCTGACCGAGGTCGAGACGCGCGAATCGGCGCGCACCTCGCCGGATCTGACCATCGCCACGCTCGAGCTCGGGACCCGGGCCGAGACTGCGCTGGCCAAGGCCGGCATCGACAAGGTCGGGCAGGCGCTCGAGCGGCTGGAGCAGGGAGGAGACGAAGCCCTGCTGTCCGTCGAGGGCTTCGGCCGCAAGAGCCTGGCGGACTTGAAGCGCCGGCTGCGCGCCCGCGGCTTCAGCCTGCCGGAGACCGAGGCCGAGGCGGCGCCCACCGCCTGATCGGCTTGCCTGCTGGCCTGTGTGGTGTAGACTCTCGGCAGGCGCCTTGCGGCGCCTGCCCGCTTGCATCCCCTTCACGTGGAGCGGTGACCATGCTGCACGGCACAGGCGTGATCGAGGTCATCACCGGTTCGATGTTCAGCGGCAAGACCGATGAGCTGATCCGCCGCCTGCGGCGGGCGCGCATCGCCCGGCAGCACATCCAGGTCTTCAAGCCCAGCGTTGATGTGCGCTACGAGAAGGGCAAGGTCACCTCACACGCCGGAACGGAGTTTGAGGCGACACCGGTCGAATCGGCCGGCGAGATCCCGGCGCTGATCCAGAAGGGCACGACGGTCGTGGCTCTGGATGAGGCGCAGTTCTTCGACCCGGCGATTGTCGCCGTCGTCCAGCAGCTGGCCGACCGGGGTCTGCGCGTCATCGTTGCCGGGCTGGATATGGACTTCCGCGGGGAGCCTTTCGGCGCCATGCCGGCGCTGATGTCGCAGGCCGAGCAGGTCGACAAGCTGCATGCCATCTGCATGGTGTGCGGCGAAGCCGCCACGCGGACGCAGCGCCTGATCAACGGGCGGCCGGCCCACTACCATGATCCGGTCGTGGTGGTGGGTGCCAGCGAGATGTACGAAGCTCGCTGCCGCCATCACCACGACGTGCCGCGCGACTGAGCCATGCAGGACTACCGCGAATTCCTGCTCGAAGTGCTGATCCCGGAAGACCGCCTCCAGGAGCGGATCCGCGAGCTCGGAGCACAAATCAGCCGCGACTACGCCGGGCAGGACCTGATGCTGGTCTGCATTCTGCGCGGCGGGGTCATGTTCCTCACCGACCTCATGCGCTCGATCACGGTCCCGCACACGGTTGACTTCATGGCCATCTCCTCGTATGGCGCCGGGGTGCGGCAGACCACCGGACAAGTGCGGATCGGGCTGGACCTGGCGTCGTCGGTCGAGGGGCGCAACGTGCTGCTGGTCGAGGACATCATCGACAGCGGGCACACGATCGCGTCCATCCTCGAGCTGCTCAGCGCCCGCCGTCCAAGGAGCCTGAGGGTCTGCACGCTGTTGGACAAGGCCGAGCGACGCGAGGCTTCCGTGCCGATCGACTACTGCGGATTCGTCATCCCGAACAAGTTCGTCTTCGGCTACGGCCTGGACCTCGACGAGTACTACCGCAACCTGCCGTTCATCGGCGTCGTCCAGCCTGAGAAGTTGCTGCACGCCTCCTGAGATGCCCCCCATGCCCACGCGTCGCCTCCTCCCGGACCTCGTCGCGGAGCTGCGCACGCACCTGCCTGCCGCACCGCCCCTGTGGCTGGTCGGCGGCGCCGTGCGCGATGCGATCCTTGGCCATCCCGTTGTCGACCTGGATTTCGCTGTCGACGGGGCGGCCCGGCGGCTGGCGCGCGAGGCCGCCGGGTGGCTGGGCGGCGCCTACTACGAGCTGGATGCCGAGCGCGATACCGGCCGCGTCGTGCTGCCTGCCTCGCGCGGCGCGCAGACGCTCGACTTCGCCCGGCTGCGCGGGACGTCGATCGAGGAGGACCTGCGCGGCCGCGACTTCACCATCGATGCCATGGCCGTCGCGTTCGACGCGCCCGAGCGCGTGCTCGATCCCACGGGAGGTCTCCAGGACCTCCGAGATCGTATCTTGCGCACGGCCAGCCGGACGGCGATCGAGGATGACCCGCTGCGCGCCCTGCGCGCCGTCCGGCTGGCCGTCGACCTGGACCTGCGCATCGAGCCGCAGTCACTGGCTTGCGTGCGCGCCGCGGCCGGGCTGTTGACACAGGTGTCGGCCGAGCGTGTGCGCGACGAATGGCTGCGCATGCTGCAGGCTGACCGGCCGGCGCGCCCGATCCGTGTGCTCGATCACCTTGGCCTCCTATCAGCGGTCGTACCGGAGATCGAAGCGCTGCGCGGGATGGGGCAGCCGCCCCCGCACGCCTTCGACGCACTCAACCACACGCTGGCGGTCATCGATCGCCTCGGTGACCTGCTGTGGGCACTCGCGCCGGCGCCAACGGACGAGAAGGTGGCTGATCTGACGTTGGGGGAAGCGGCACTGCGCCTGGGCAGGTTCCGGGATGGCCTTAACGCGTACCTGCGCCAGGAACTGGCCTCGGGTCACAGTCGGCGGCAGCTCCTGTTCATGGCGGGGCTCCTGCACGACACCGGTAAGCCGGTGACCGGGCAGCAAGCGGAAGATGGCCGGCTGCGATTCCTTGGGCATGAGACCGAGGGTGCCCATCGCGCCGGTGACTGCGCCCGCCGGATGCGCTTGAGCAATGACGAAGCGGAGTTCCTGGAGGGGGTGGTCCAGAACCACATGCGCCCGGAGACGCTGCAGGCCGCCGCTGCGGTCACACCTCGCGCTGCATACCGCTTCTTCCGGGCCTGCGGCACGGCGGGGATCGGCGCCATCCTCCTTTCGCTGGCTGACCTGCTGGGGAAGTACGCGGCTCCGCCGCCTCAGACGGAGTGGGCGGGGCGCGTGGGCGTCTCTCGGAGCCTGCTCGAGGCCTTCTACGAGCAACACGCACTCATCGTCGAGCCGCCCCGCCTGCTGGGGGGCGAGGAGATCATGCACGAGCTCGATCTGGCCCCTGGACCGCAGATCGGCCGTCTGCTCGAATCGCTGCGCGAGGCGCAGGCAGCCGGGGGCGTCACAACGCGAGAAGAAGCGGTGGCCTTCCTGCGGGCGACACTCGCGGGAAACGGACCGGCCGACGAGGAACGCTGATCCCGGCGCAAGAGCCGGGCGCCTTGCGCGGCGGCAGGCCTCACCTGCCTGGTCCGCGGTAGCGTTTCGTCACGATCGTTGAGCGGCACTCTCGAGTGAGGGATTGGCCGCGCTACGGGTAGATCTCAGACAGCGCCGGCTCGTACCAGCAGCGGCAGCCGAGCGGAGAAGAACATCCCGGGACCGGGAGTTCGGGTGCCTCCTCGTTGACGTGATCCTGCTCTGCGCTGCGGCACGCGGGACAGGCATCCTGCGCCACGATCACCCGAATGCGCCGCACGCGAGGGTTGGCGCGCAGCTGCGCTAGCGCCACGGCTGTCTCGGAGTGGCGCGAGAGATCTGCGCCGCACTGCTGACAGGTATCGGTCGCGTCGGCGGATTGGGATTTGCACAGCGAACAGGTCCGCACAGGGTCGCTCCGGGGGCAACTCGCCCGATTGTACCGGCGATCCGTGGGCTGTCAACCGTGAGGGCTATGGCGCGGCGCATCCTGCACGTTGACCTTGACGCGTTCTTCTGCTCCGTCGAAGAGCTGAACGACCCGGCCCTCGCCGGGACCCCGTTTGTTGTTGCCGGGCGTGCGGAGGAGCGCGGCGTCGTCGCCTCAGCCTCCTATCCGGCGCGTGCCTTCGGCGTTCGATCGGCGATGCCCACCGCGCAAGCCCTGCACCTGTGTCCCACGCTCACGATCGTCTCCCCGCGCCACGGTGCGTACGGCGAGATGTCCGATCGGGTCATGGCGCTGCTGCGCGACGCCGCCCCCGTCGTCGAGCAGATCTCCATCGATGAGGCCTTCCTCAATGTGTCCGACGACCCTCGGCCGGCACAGGATGTTGCGGCGACGCTCCAGGCGGGGATCCGCAGGACTCTGCGCCTGCCGACCTCATGGGGCGTCGCCGGGAACCGGTTGGTCGCCAAGATCGCCACGGAAGTGGGGAAGCCCAACGGGTTGGTGGTCGTGCTGGCGGGGGAAGAATCTGCCTTCCTCGCGCCCCTTCCAGTCGGGATGCTGTGGGGCGTCGGCCCCAAGACCCGGCTCCGGCTCGAGCACCTGGGCGTGCGGACCATCGGTGAGCTGGCCGCCGTTCCTCCGGATCGGCTAGCCAACGCACTCGGTGAGCACGGCCTGGAACTTGCATCCAGGGCACGTGGCGAGGACTCCCAGCCGGTCCTCGATACCTACGAGCCAAAGTCGATGTCCGCTGAGACGACCTTTGCCCGTGATGTTCGGGACGAACGCCAGCTCCGTCGGACGCTTCTCGGCCTGACGGAAGAGGTTGGCCAGAGGCTGCGGCAGGCGGGTCTGGCCGGTTCGACCGTACGCCTCAAGCTGCGCTGGGCGGACTTCACAACCCTGACCCGCCAGGCAAAGACCCCACAGCCGACCGATCAGGACACTGAGATCTTCCGCACGGCGGAGACGCTGTTCGAAGCGAACTGGCCGAAGGGTCGGCCGGTGCGGTTGATTGGTGTGGGCGTAAGCTCGCTGGGCGCACCGGCACGGCAGTTGCATCTGTTCGACCGTGGCTGGGAAGAGGATGTTCGTCTGATGCAGGCGGTGGACACCATACGCGAGCGCTTCGGCCAGCATGCACTGCGGCGGGCGGCTCATCTCAAAGGACACGCGACACGCCGGTCTCACGGAGGCGGAGAGCGATGACGCTGCTTGGCAAGGGACATTACATGTGGCAGCTCCCGAATTGCGACGGGGGATCGCCGGCCGCCATCACCTCCCGCCTGGTGAAGGCGAACGTTTCGCACGTGCTGATCAAGATCGCCGACGGTTACGCCTGGCCGTACAACATCGATCGGAATACCAAGGTCGATTGGATCCCACCGGTCCTCGTGGCGCTCAAGCAGTCCGGCATTGCCGTCTGGGGCTGGCAATATGTGCGCGGGGACAATCCCGACGCCGAGGCCAGCCTGGCGGTGCAGCGCGCCCGCAGCCTGGGGATCGATGGGTTTGTAGTCGATGCCGAAATCGAGTACAAGAAACCAGGCAAGAAGTCCGCCGCGCGCCGCTACATGACCGCCCTGCGCGCCGGGCTGGGGGACATGCCGATTGCGCTCAGCACCTTCCGTTTCCCACGGACGCACCCGGACTTCCCATTCGGCGAGTTCCTGGCGCAGTGTGACCTCGCCATGCCCCAGGTGTACTTCGAGCAAGCGCACAATGTCGAAGAGCAGCTCGAGCGGTGCGTTCAGCAGTACCTGGCGCTGACGCCGGCGCGCCCGATTATCCCCACCGGCCCGACCTACTCCCACGGCGGTTGGCGTCCGACGGCATCGGAGGTCGAGCGATTCCTCGTCCGGGCCAAGGCGATGGGGCTGACGGCGGCCAACTTCTGGGCCTACGATTTCTCCACCCGCCTGTCATTCCTTGACCTGTGGGACACGATCGCCACGTTCGACTGGCCAGCCGGCCCGACGGTGGCCGACATGCCCGAGCGGCTGGTGGGCCGCATCAATGACAAGGATTCCGACCTGATCGTCGGGCTGTACCGCGACAATGCCGCGCACGTGACCGCCCAGCGCACGATCATCGGCCGGGAAGCCATCGCTGGATGGTATCGGACGCTCTTGAATGAGGCCATGCCCAACGCTGACTTCAAGGTCACCGGCAAGTCCGGCACCGGCCCCACCCGCCAGTTCACCTGGACGGCAACTTCGGACCGCGGCACGGTCGCCGACGGCAACGATACGCTCGGCCTGCTCGACGGTCGCATCCAGTATCACTACACGTACTTCAACCTCCGCTGACGGCGGTCTGCGCCGGATTCACTCTGCCTCGAGAACCTCGAACGACGACGTGATCGGCACCGCCGGGCGCAGCATGGCCTGCACCGGGCAGTACTTGGTTTCCGAGAGCTCGATAGCGCGTGCCACGGCGGTGGGATCGATCCGCTTCCCGGTCACCCGGTAGTGCAGGTGGACCCGGGTGAAGACCCGCGGGTGTTCGTCGGCGCGTTCGGCCTCGGCGCGCACTTCGAAGCCGCTCACCGCCTGCCTCTTCTTCTGCAGGATGGAGATCACGTCCATGGCCGCGCATCCGGCCAGCCCGACGAGGATCAGCTGGACCGGACGGAAGCCGTCGGAATCGCCGCCGACGGCCGAATCGGCACCCAGCGGAACCGAGAAGCCACTCTCCGCCGTACCGGCGAAGCTCATGCGTCCGGACCAACTCACCGTGGCGTTCATACTGCCTCCTAGGAGCCGAGCCAGGGTTGGATGGCCGCCTCGAGCTCGCGTTCGCACGTCGCCCCGAACCACCGAGCTCGCACGACGCCTTGCATGTCGATCAGAAACGAGGAAGGGAGGGAGACAGTGCCGAAGGCGCGCAGCGATGCCTCCTCGGGGTCGAGCCAGATGGGGAAGGTCACCCCGCTGCGGTCGATGAAGTGTTGGACGATCTGCGGGCTCTCGCCGATGTTCACACCGATGACGGCCAGCCCTCGTTCGGCGTGGCGCCGCGATACGGCCTCGAGCGCCGGCAGCTCGTCGCGGCATGGCGGGCACCAGGTCGCCCACGCGTTCAGGAGCACGGTGCGGCCGAGCAGCCCGTCGAGCGTGACAACCCCGCCGGCCAGCGCCTCGAGCTCCAGGTCGGGCGCCTCGACCTCCACGGCCTGCGCGGGTGCGCAGTCATCGGCCGGAGTGGGGGCCTTCGCTCCAGGGGAGGGCAGGGCGAACCACGCTGCGATGGCGAGGCCGATCAGCGCCAGGCCGGCAGCCGCCAACGCACCAGGAGACGGTTTCATTCGTCCACAGTCTCACCCAAACAGGCGCGAGCGGTACGCCACAAGGTCGTCCGATTGGCGGCTCCGCCGGTGATGCAGGGCAATCTGAGATCCAAGATGCCAGCCGCCAACTGGCGGCGCAGGACCTTATCAGGTCGGTACGCCGGACTCCCCGAACCCACAGGCCGGGCAGCGCAGGATCAGACAGCCGTCGTACTCCAACCGTCCCCGGTGGCAGCGCGGGCAGGTGCTCCCGGGCACCAATGGGGAGGTGCGTTGAGCGCGGCGGGAACCAGGGTGAGACAGCTGACGGTTGGATGAGCCTGGCCCTGCGCGTACGGCTCGTGATGGGCGCATGTCGCCGCCCAGTATAACTCGCCCACTGCGCGGATCATCGCAGCGCATTGCCAGGTGGCCCGCGCCGAGGTATCCTGCCCGTCGTCGCACGCCCGTCGGGCGCGGCGTGCGAGGGATGCACGACAACGCTGGATGGAGGCACGCGTGCAAGGTCTCAGCCTGGAGTCGCCATTCTTCACCTTCTTCCTCCGTCTGCCCGAAGGACGCTGGGATCTCTTCGCGCGCGATGCCGCTCGGATCGAGGAGGCGCGGCTCGGCGCGGGCGTGCGCGCCAAGGCCGGCGGCCTGCGCTGGGATGGACGAATGGAAGGCGCCGAGGTCGTGCACCACGGCCTCGAGCACGCCATTCATGGCCCGGTCCACTCGGCGCGGTTGCGGGTCCCCTCGGGCGGCATCACCTTCAGCGTCGAATTCGCCGCCTGTCTCGAGCGGCCGCTGTTCCTGTGGCGCGTTGGGCTAGAGAACGCAGCTGCCGAGACGCTCACGGTTGACACGATCGACTTGCTGCAGCTCGGCCCGGCCGCGCAGGGCGATGACCGTGCCCATCGGCGTGGTCAAGCCATTTCTACAGGCGCCGTGCGGCTTCACGCCGATCCGGGCGACCTGGCGTTCTTCACCAATGGATTCCAGTCCTGGTCCTACGCCGGCACACTGGGGCCCGGCGACCGCATGCCGCGCACCCGCCTGGGACCGATCCTGTGGCCTGAGAATCCCGACACGCCGGTCTCGCGGCGGCCAGGCGATTTCGTGGCGCACATGTTCGGCGTCCTCGTCGACCGGACGCACCGTTCGGGATTGCTCGCCGGATTCCTGTCCCAACGCCAGGCCTTCGGCACACTCCAGACCCGGCTTGCGCGCTACGCCCCCAGCCTGCACCTGTGGGCACATGGTGACCAGGTCGAGCTCCAATCGAGCCGCATGCTGCAGACGGATTGGGCGTGTCTGCAACCGGTGGCGATGGACTCTCTGGAGCCGCTGGCGCCGTACCTCGATGCGGTGGTGGTCGAGAACGGCGTGCAAGCCGATCGACCTGCGCCGGTAGGTTGGTGCTCCTGGTACAAGTACATGAAGGCGGTGTCGGAGCGCCAGATCGACTCCAACTTGTCTTGGGCGTCCGAGCACCAGGCCACGATCCCGCTCAGCGTGTTCCAGCTCGACGACGGCTACCAGGCGCCGGATGCCGAGTTCCTCGAGACGAACGAACGCTTCCCGGATGGTCTCGGTGTCCTCGCACGCCGGGTTTCCTCGCAAGGCTTCCTTCCCGGATTGTGGCTGGCGCCGTTCATCACGGCGCCGCGCTCGGCGTTTGCGCGCCGCCACCCGTCGTGGATCCTGCGCGGGCGGCGCGGGCTGCCGGCCAACGCCGGGTCAACATGGAACGTGCTGTCGCGCGGGCTGGACGTGACCCACCCGGAGGTCGTGGATTGGACCCAGCGGCTGATCCGCGCCGCCGTACACGAACACGGCTTCCGCTATCTCAAGCTCGACTTCCTCTACGCAGGCGTGCTCGAAGCCCGGCGGCACGATCCCACACGCACGCGTGCTCAGGCGCTGGATGCCATGCTGCGGCTGATCCGCCAAGAGGCTGGCCCGGACGTCACGCTGCTCGGCTGCGGGTGCCCAATGGGCTCCGGGCTCGGCGTCTTCGACGCCATGCGCATTGGCACAGATGTGGGGCCGTCCTGGCATCCAACCTACTTTGGGACGCAGTTCTTCTTTCGCCCCGAGCCGACATTCCCCGGTAGTGTGCGCAATGTCTTGCGCAACACCCTGGCCCGCATGCCGCTGCACCGACGCTGGTGGATCAACGACCCCGACTGCCTTCTCGTCCGGCAGGAGGACACGCGGCTGACCCCGGCCGAGGTGCAAACGCTGGCGACGGTATTGGCGTTGAGCGGCGGCTCCCTGATCGTCTCCGACGATCTGCCGGCGCTGGCGGAAGAGCGTGTCGAATGGTTGGCGCGCTTGCTGCCGCCTCTTCAAGGCCGGGCGCGCGTGCTCGACGCGCTCGATACCGATCGGCCGGCTGAAATCGTCCTCGAGCAGCAGGGCGCCGCCGGGCGCTGGTGGCTGTGCGCGGTCCTCAACTGGGACGAGGCGCCGCGGTCCATGCCGATCGACCTGCGCCGTTTCGGTTTGCCGGAGGCGGCCACCTACCTGTGGGCGGATTCCTGGCAGCAGCAAGCGGGCGTGTCGACGTCGTCGACCCTCCATCCCGGCCCGATCCCGGGCCACGGCATCGCGCTGCTGGCGGTCCGTCCCGGGCGCTGTGGCCCGGTCTGGCTGGGCGACACGCTGCACGTCTCGCAGGGACACACCGTGCGCCAGTGGGAGACCAACGGCAACCGGTTGCAGGCCTTGCTGGGCATGGGCCGGCCGAGGAGCGGGACAGCGTGGATCTGGCTGCCGGCCCAGCCACGTGCCGCTGAGCTCGATGGCGTTCCGCTCGGGTGGCAGCGGGCAGGCGAGGGGATCTTCACTTTCGACCTGCTCCTGGGGAGCACTTCCAGGCTGATGATCCGCTGGTGACGCCCGGCCAGGTGGTGTAACCCGATCCCCACATCCGGCACTGAGCCTGTCTGGAGGCGGCCGCCGACGAACGCGGGCGACGCCCCCGCGCCGCATGCTATACTGCGCCGCGGCTGACGCTCCGGCCATGGCATGACGATTGATTCCGCTCTTCAAAGCCTCGCCCTGGTCCTGGCGGCAGGCCTGGTCCTCATGGTGTGGACAGGCTGGCGGTTGGTGCGCGGGTCGGGCGGGCTGCGCTTCTACTCGCTGCGTCGTCAGCGCCAGGTGACGGGTTGGCGCCTGATCGCCGGCGGCCTGCTGGTCGGCGTAGCCGCCGCCGGCGTGCAGGTCTTCGGCCGGCGCGTGGCGTATACGATCCTCCCGCCGACGCCGTCGATCACACCGACGCCGACGACGACATTCACCCCGACCATCACGCTCACACCCACGATCACGTCAACCCCGGAGGCCACCGCCACGGCGACCGAGACGGGGACGCCGAGTATCCCCGAGGCGATGCTCGTGACGTTCCGTGAATCCGTCACGCCGGGGACTGCCGCGGCGATCAGCCCGATCGTCATTGCCTCTCGCCTGGACAATTACAACCGGCCGCTGGACAGCGCGACCACCTTCGCCAACCCCCCGATTCGCCTTCTCGGGGCCTTCACGTACGACGGGCTTCAGGATGGCGTTCGGTGGACGGCCCTGTGGTGGCGCGGCGCCGTGCTGGTCTGCCGAGAGAGCAAGCCCTGGGATGGGGGCACGGGCGGATACGGCTACACCGAGTGCGAGCCGGATGGCGGGTGGGTGCCAGGCGAGTACGAAGTGCAGATGTTCCTGGGCGAGGCCTGGTGGACGTCCACGCGATTCATGGTCGAAGGCGCCACGGCCACGCCGAACCCCTGAAGTGCCTCGCGGCTGCCCTCACATCTCGCCAGCGCAGACGAGATGGCTGGCTTCCCGCACGGTCTCCAGCAGAGCGGCATATCCCTGAGCGATCGGCGCGATTTCAATTGACTCATCCTGCGTGTGCGCCATGCTCCCCCGCGTCACGCCGACGCACACCGCCGGAAGGCCAAGGCTAAGCGGCGCGCTGGCGTCGGTCGAGCCTGCTCCAAGGTGCACGTCCTGCACGCCCTGGGCGCGCAGGCATCCCACGGCGGCAGCGACGAGCGGGTGGTCGGCCGGGATCCCGCCCCCCGGGCGGCTTCCGATTGACTCGCTCTCGACCCGCACGTCGGAGGATGACTGCGCGCTGGCCTGCAGCCTGACCGCCGCCTCGAGCCCGGCGACGACGTTCTCGTCCTCCGAACGCAGATCGACCTCCAGCGACGCCTGCGCCGCGATGGCGTTGATTGCCGTGCCGCCCTCCAGCAGCCCCAGGTTGAGCGAGGTGCGCGGCTTGGAGGGCAGGGGGATCAGGAGCAGCCGCTGCGCCAGACGGATGATCTCGTGAACCGCCGACGGGCGGCCGGCATGCGTCCACGAGTGACCGCCACGCGTACGCACGCGAATGCGCAGGCGCCGCGCCGGCAGCCCGCGATGGTAGACATTGCCCAGCGACATCCCTTCGATGACCAGGTAGGCGCGTGCGAGCGCGCCCAAGCCCTCCATGAGAGCGTGCATCCCGCGCAGGTTGCCCAGGCCTTCTTCGCCGACAGTACCCACGAGCCAGACACACCCACCGATGGGCTGATCGCTCAGGTCGTGCGCCAGTTCGAGGAGCGCCGCCAAACCCAGCGCGTTGTCGCCGATCCCCGGCCCGGTGAGACGGTCGCCGCTGCGCCGAGCCGGGATGACATCCGTCCGGCGGAACACGCTGTCGAGATGGGCGCAGGCTACCAGTGCCGGTGTATCGCCCGGCCCGAGCCTGCCTAGGACGTTCCCGACAGCATCCAGGTGCACCTGCTGCAGTCCTAGGCGGACGAACTGGCCGTGTAGGTAGGCGGCCCGCTCTCCCTCCTCGAAGGTCGGGGAAGGTATGGCCTGGAATGTCAAAGCCTGGGCCACGATCCGTTCGAGGTCCATCCTTCAAGCCCGCCCGAGGTTCTGCCGCAAGGAGTGCAGGCGCGCCTCGGGCAGCCCGGGAAGTGCGTCGAGGGCATACAGGGCCCCGGTCCCTTCAATGACAAGCGAGGCGGACACGCATCCCATCAGCGCAGCCTCCACGGGATCCCCGCTCCGCTCGAGCCCCACCATGAACCCACCGCAGTAGGCGTCTCCGGCGCCGGTGACATCATTGACCTGCGCCGGATAAGCCGATACGTTCCAGCGCTGGCCCGATTGCCCATCCAGTACCGCCTGCCCGCGCGCTCCGCACTTGATCACCACCACCGGACAACCCATTCCGGCAAAGGCTTCCGCCATCTCCCATACGGACAGCCGGTTGGGCCGGAAGAACGCTTGCGCCTCCATCTCACTGGGCAGAAAGGCGTCCAGGCCCTTGACGATCGAGGGCAGATCCCGGCGGAAGGCCGGATCCATGTACATCAACGATGGATCGAGGCTCAGCTTCGGCACGCCCTGCTCGCGCAGGTGGGTTGGCAGTAGGATGTGCGTCAGGTAGTCGCCCGGCGAGAGATGGACGCCGCGACAGCTGGCGATCCACCCTGGGAGATCCTTGATGCGGACGGCCAGCGGTCCCGGGGCGGAACGGCTGTCCTGCTGGAGGGTCGAGTGCTGGTAGCCGACGAGCTCCTTCGGCATCGGCTGCCCGATGCGCAGGAAGTGCGCCGCGGGGCGCGTGTCGACCCGCTCCTCCGGCGACACGTACGCATAGAAGGTACGCGTGTCCTGCGCATCGGTCAGCCGGTGTACGCCGTCGAGGTTGAAGCCCCGTTCGCGCAGTTGAGCGAGCCAGTCCGCCGGGTAGTCGCTGCCGACGCGGCTGATCAGCCCGACCGAGTCGGACCACACGCGTGCGCCCACGGCGGCATATACGGCGTTGCCGCCCAGCATGCCGGCGAAGACGCGGCCATCGTGGGTGATACAATAATCCTGTCGCAGACCACCCACAAAGGCGTAGTCGACCATCCGGGCCATGCGTCGCATTATAGCGACCCAGGTGTGGAGGGCAATTGCGTGACTCACTTCCCCGCCAGGTAAGCCTGGCGCCCTCATTCCTGGCCCAGGCCTGGCCCGGGCTCCTCGGCCAAGCCACCCGGGCTCTAGGAGACCGACGGCACTCGGTCAGCAGCCTGTTGGTCTGCGGGTGCGGCGATTCGCACTGTGCCGCGCTGGGGGCGGAATTCGGCCTGCGCCTGTGGACCGGCCTGCCGGTGCGGGCGGCCGACTCGATGAACGCCAGCCGCTATGGGATGGACGATGTCGGTCCCGGCACGCTCGTCCTCGGTATCTCGTCATCGGGCGAAGTCGCCCGGACGGTCGAGGCGCTGGAGCGTTCCCGGCAGGCCGGCGCGCACACGCTCGCCCTCACTTGCACCGCCGGAGGCACGTTGGCCGCGACGGCCGATGCGGTCATCACTCCTGAGCTGCCGGTGTTTCCCATCGGGCCAGGCCTGATCAGCTACCTGGCGGCGCTGCTTGGAACGCTGGCCGTCGCCGCAGCGCTCGGTCGTGACGACGGCGCCGCAAGGCTGACGGAAAGGGTGGCCGAACTGCCCGCGCTCGTCGAGCAGGCGATCCCTGGTCAGTCGGAGCAAGGTGAAGCGTTCGCAGACTCGGTCGCCAAGGCGGCCGGCGGCATCTTCCTTGGCAGCGGTCCGTGCCGCGGAGCCGCGGAGTATGCTGCCGCCAAGGTCATAGAGACAGCCGGCATTCCCTACCGTGCCCAAGATGTCGAAGAGTGGGCGCACCTCGAGTACTTTGTCGAGCCGGCGGACATGCCGACCTGGCTGCTGACGGCGGGTGGGCGCGCGTCGACACGCGAGGCGGAGATCGAAGTGGCGGCGCTGGCCGTCGGCCGCCGACTCCAGGTGACGCGCTGGCAAGGGGGCAAAGGCTGGTCGGCGGCCGAACGCGAGGTGCTGGCGCCCTTCGGGTTGTGGCCGGCGCCGGTCGCGTTCGCACAGCGCTTGATGGTGCTGCTGGGGGAGGAGCCGTTCCGTGGATTCGGCGGCGGCCGGAGCCTGGCCGAGGGGGGCGGTGCCAGCCGCATTCGCAGCAGCGCGCGCACGCGCACGGAGGGCAAAGCGTGACGGAACCCCATGACCGGGCAGAACCGGAATCCCATTGGCAGGCCGCCGGAACGCGGCTATAATGCTTCAAGGTAGGCGGCAGCCGGGGAACCTCAGGCTGCGCGTTCATTCGCAAAGGTCCTGATGGCGGCCAATCGCATCCTGCTGATCGAAAGCGAGCGCGCCAACGCGCCGTCCTTCGCTTCGGCTCTCGAAAAGAAGGGCTATTCCGTCACCACCCACCACCAGGTGGATGCTGCCCTGTCGCGGATGGCGGACTCGCCGCCGGACCTGCTGATCCTCGACGCCGCCTCGATGAAGACCAGCGGCACGCGTATGAGCCGTGCGGCACGCGGCGCCCTCAACGGCGTCCCGATCGTCCTGGTGGCTCCCCCGAACTCACGCGCGGACGCCGGCAGCGGTGCCACGGTCACCCTCGTCCAACCCCTTACGCCGCGCAAGTTGCTCAACCGCGTCGCCCGCCTTCTCCCCGGCGACGAGAGTTTCAACTTCGAGCTCGGCCCAATCAAACTCAATCTGGCGCAGCGGAAGGTTCGCTGCCGAGGCAAGGACGCACGTTTGACGCCCAAGCAGGCCCGGTTACTTGAGGTGTTCATGCACAACCCCGGCAAGTTGCTCACCCGGGCCACGTTGATCCGCCAGGTATGGCACACCGACTACACGGGCGATACACGCACGCTCGATGTTCACATGAGCTGGCTCCGCCGCTCGATCGAAGACGACCCGCGTCGGCCAGGATTGATCAAGACGATCCGGGGCATGGGCTACCGGCTGGATCTCCCGGCGGAGGCCGCAGGTCGCGAAGGTCGTTAGGCGCCTCGAGAACCGCGTTGTATGGCTAGGGCCCCCTGCGGGGCCCTGTTTCTTCATGGGTGGGTGGCGATTCCGTCTACTCTGAAGCTGGGGGATCCAGGAAGGCCAGGGCGGTCCGCCCGTCCCGGGCCACGACCCGGACGCCCATGCGTCCCAGACGGCCCAGCGGACGTGCGTAGGACAGCCGGACGGGGATATCCGGATCGCGCCACGGGCGAGCAGCCTGTGAGCGGCTGCGGAAGACACGCCCGTCGAAGTCCCAGTCAACCTCCCACAGCTCGACCTCGTCGAGGGAGGGCTTCTTCGAAGCTGCCCCTTGCAGGCCTTCCAGGCGCACAGCCAACTCCGATCCATTTCGCTCGATCGAAGTGCGCACACTCAGCCCACTGGCGAGCGAGGCTGGCGCGGTGGCCTCCAGCCTGAAGGGCCGGCAGCCGTTCTCCAGCAGGAGCCGCCGGTAGACGATGTGAAGCGCCAGCGGGTGGGCATCACACCCGATCCACTCCCGCCCCATGCGCTCGGCGCAGGCCAGCGTGGTTCCCGAGCCACAGAAGAAATCCCCCACCAGTCCTCCGGGCGGCGACGAGGCGGCGATCACGCGCTCGAGCAGCGCCTCTGGTTTCTGGGTCGGGTAGCCGGTCCGCTCGAGGTGCAGCCGCGCGACGACCGGGAAGTACCACCAGTCTTCCGGAACCTTGCCGCGATCCAGGTCAGGTTGCTTGCCAAACCCGGCCTTGGAGGAGGATCGGAACGTCCGAACGGTGGCCGGGTCGTACGGGACGCGCACCGCCTGGCTGTTGAAGGTGTAATCTGCCGTCTTGGTGTAGACCAGCAGCGTATCGTGCTTGCGCTTGAACGCGCGCTGGATGGGTGATGGCCCATGGTAGAGCCACACGATCTCGTTGAGCAGCCGATCGGGGCCAAAGATCTCGTCCAGCAACAGCCGTGCATACGCCGAAGCGTGCCAGTCCAGGTGCAGGTAGAGCGTGCCGGAGGGGGAGAGCAGCCGGTGCATCAAGCGCAGCCGTGGGGCCAGCATCGCCAGGTAGGCAGACGGTGAGTCCCACGCATCGGCGTAACCTTCAGCTGTCTGCCAGCTGGTGGGGGCACGCGAGTCCTCCGCGCGCCCGACGCGCGTGCGATAGGCCTTTCCGGTCAGGAACGGTGGGTCGGCATAGATCAGGTCAAAGCGGTTCTCGAACTCGGGGAGCAGCCCGGCCATCACGCCCAGGTTGTCCCCCAGGATCAGCCGGCGCCTGGGGGGCCCTTTGACGCCTCCGGGGAAGACCTCAACCACCGGATGCACGACGGCCGCGGCGACCTCCGATGGGTCGTCGCGGCCGTCCCAGGTCAGGCGTGGCTGGGAAGTTGATCCCCGACGCCGTGGCATCAGGCTGTCCTACTTGCCCGGGAAGCGCTTGGCGAGCACCTCGTCCAATGTCGGCTGGCCGATCTCCTGAAGCTCATAGCGGATGCGCTGGCTCGGCTTGTTGAACTTCAGCAGTCGGCCCAGGTCGATCGGGGTGCCGATGAGCACCAGGTCTGCGTCGGAGCGGTTGATCGTCCGCTCGAGTTCGCGCATCTGCTTGTCGCCGTAGCCCATCGCCGGCAGGACGTTGCCGGTCGTCGGATACTTGGCGTAGGTCTGGGCAATCGTCCCGGAGGCGAACGGCCGCGGGTCGATGACCTCGGCGGCACCATAGCGGTGGGCCGCCACCCAGCCGGCGCCGAAGGCCATCTCGCCGTGCGTCAGCGTGGGCCCGTCCTCGACCACCAGGACGCGCTTGCCGCGGATCGCCGCCGCGTCATCCGCGAAGATCGGCGAGGCGGCCTCGATCAGGACGGCTCCCGGGTTGCGGGAGCGAATGTTCTCTCGAACCGCCATCACAGACTCCCGGCTGGCGGTATCGACCTTGTTGATGACTACCACGTCGGCCATCAGCAGGTTGGTCTCGCCCGGGTGATAGGTCAGCTCGTGCCCCGGCCGGTGCGGATCGACGACGACGATGTGCAGGTCGCTCTGGTAAAACGAGAGGTCGTTGTTGCCGCCGTCCCACAGGATGACGTCGACCTCGGCTTCGGCCTGGCGCAGGATTCGCTCGTAGTCGACGCCGGCGTAGACCACGATCCCCCGGGCGATGTGTGGTTCGTACTCCTCCCGCTCTTCGATGGTGCAGTTCTGCGCCGCCAGATCCTTGTAGTTGGCAAAGCGCTGAACGGCCTGCTTGACCAGGTCGCCGTACGGCATCGGGTGGCGGATGGCGGCCACCTTGTAGCCGCGCGCCTTCAGCAGCTCGGCGACCCGCCGGGTGGTCTGGCTCTTGCCGCTGCCGGTCCGGGCGGCGCACACCGACACCACCGGCTTGTTCGACTTGATCTGCGTTGTCCGGGCGCCCATCAGACGGAAGTCCGCCCCGGCCGCGAGAACCTGTGACGCCTTGTGCATCACGGTCTCATGCGAGACGTCGCTGTAGGCGAAGATGACCTGGTCGGGCTTCAGCTCTCGGATGAGCTTGACCAGGTCACTCTCGGGATGGATGGGGATGCCCTTCGGGTACTGGGCACCGGCCAGCTTCGCCGGGTAGGTCCGCCCGGCGATGTTCGGAATCTGGGTGGCGGTGAACGCGACGACGTCGTAGGCCGGGTTGTCGCGGAAGTAGACGTTGAAGTTGTGGAAGTCGCGCCCGGCGGCGCCCATGATGATTACGCGCTGGCGGCTCATGCTGGTTTCTCATCTCCGTTGGAGGGGCATCGCAGGGCCCAGGATCGGTCGGATGGCACGGACTACATCACTTCCGGCGCGGCAATGTCGAGCAGACGGAGGGCATTGGCCAGGGTTTGGCGAGCGGCCGCTACCAGCCGCAGGCGGACCGCGCGCATCGGTTCCGCGGCCTGCAGCACGGGCACGGCGTGGTAGAACCCATGGAAGGCGCGCGCCAGCTCGTAGGCGTACGAGGCCATGTGCAGCGGCTTGTACTCAAGCGCCGCCTGCTGCACCGCCGTCGGGAAGCGGGAGATCCAGTCGATCAGCTCGATCTCGAGGCGCTCCAGCGGGTAGCCGATCTCGCTTGCCGGGGGCAGGCGGACCCCTTTGCGCAGGATGCTGTTGGCGCGCACGTGCGCATTCTGTATGTACGGTGCCGTTTGCCCGTCGAAGCTCAGCGCGCTGTCCAGGTCGAAGACGATGTCCTTGGTGTTGTCGACCGACAACAGCGCGTACGTCAGCGCCCCGAGGCCGACCTGGCGAGCGACCATCGCCCGCTGGCTGGCGGGGAGGTCGGGGTTCTTCTCGGCGATCACCTCAAGCACCCGGCGCTCGGCTTCCTGGACGACATCCATGAACAGGACGACGTTCCCCTTGCGGGCCGACATCGCCCCTTCGGGCAGCGACACGAATCCGTAGGCGAGGTGGTAGCACTTGGACGCCTGTGGAAAGCCCATCAACTCCAGGATCTTGAACGCCTGCTGGAAGTGCAGGCTCTGGCGCACGTCGACGACGTAGATCGAACGATCGACGTGGAACTGCTCGAACTTCTGCTTGGCCAGCGCCAGATCCTTGGTCAGGTAGAGCGTCGTGCCGTCGCTGCGCAGGACGACGGCCGTGCGGTACTTCTCCTTCTGGATGCCGAGCTTGTCGTCAATGCGGACGATCACCGGGCCCGCCGGCCGCTCGTCCTCGGCCAGCCCGCGGTCGATCAACTCCTGGACCATGGCTTTGGCCGGCTCGTCGGCTTCGCTCTCGTAGAAGAAGACATCGATCGGGATCGACAGCAGCGCCAGGATGTCGACCAGCTCGTCCAGGCTCCACTGCCGGGTGCGCCGCCAGAGCTCGCGCACCTCTGGGTCGCCCGCATCCCAGCGCCTGTACATCTCACGCCGCTCGGCGTCATAGGCCTCGCGCCGCGCCGTCTCCTCCGGAGTCTCGCCTTCGCGAGGAGTCAGCAGAGCTGTGGCTTCGGCGTAGATCCTGAGCATCCACTGCCCGCGGGCGTGCACGCCCTCAGGCTCTTCCCCGGCGTGGAATCGCTGGTAAGCCCACATGCACGTGATCACGCCCAGGCCGATGTCGCCCGGGTACGAAGCGCGGATGGTGGGGAAGCCGGCATACTCGACCAGGCGGGCGAGCGACTCGCCCAGCAGGGCATTGCGGGCATGGCCGATGTGGAAGGAGTGGTGCGTGTTCGGCTGAGCGTACTCGACCATGACGCGTTCGTCCTTGGACGCGCCGCGACCGAAGTCCGGACCCTGGTCGAGTGCAGCCTCAACGACCACCCGGGCAAACACACCCGGGTCGATCAGTGCGTTCAGGTAAGCCTTGTCGGCCTGGACGGCCGTGAAGCCATCGGGGGCCTGGAGCTGCGCGGCCACTTCGGCGGCGAGCAAGGCGGCGCGCTCGGGAACGCGCACGGCCTTGCCGGCGCGCGCCTCGGCCGCCGCGGCCTGAAAACACACCGCCGTTCCGAAGCCCCAGGTGCCGCTGAACGGGACCGGCGCCCACTCAATTCGCTCCGGCGGAAGCGCCCCCAGCGCCGTTAGCCGCGCGCGTATTAACTCCGAGAGACTTGCCAGCTCCGAATCGAACACGACAGGGACCTCGATGGCCGGGGGATTATAGCACCCGGTAGAAAACCCACGACGCACCGGTGAGTGCGTCGTGCCAGGGACAACCAGGGGATGGGTACTGGCTACGAGGGCTTCTGGGACTTGGCCAGCCGCTTCATCAGGCGGCTCTTGCGGCGGGCGGCGTTCTTCTTGTGGAGCACGCCCTTGGTCGCTGCCCGGTCGAGCTCGCGGGTGGCCTTGTGGACGATAGGAGCCGCTGTCTTGGCGTCGGTCTCGATCGCTTGGCGCGCGTTCTTGACCTGCGTGCGGGCTCGCGAGCGGACGTCGCGATTGCGGACCTGGCGCTTGGCGTTCTGCCGGTTCCTCTTCTTGGCGGACTGAATATTGGCCAACCTGACCTCCGACATATCCTGATGCAACCTTGTTATTCTACCCAACCGATCCCCACTTGTCTAGGGCAACGGCCCGGCTGAGCCTCCGCCCGCGCCCTCGGCCAAGCCTCGGCCGCTGGCTGCGGCGAATGTCCCCTCGGCCATGCGCGCTCCCGCCCCGAGTGGGCCACCCCCCCCCAATCGTGCCACCCGCCCGGGTTGTCCCCGACCGGGCCGCCCGTCCCGCGGTCCATTGTGTTCCCGGACCCGGCGTGGCGCCCAGGCTGCGCATAGGCAACCAGGAGCCCACCCGTACGCAAATGTTCTCCCGGTGACGGTTCGGGTTACCGCTGATTGCGCGTTTGCATGATCGCATCCCCGAGCAGTCCCGGGGCGGCCAAGGGCGTGCCTGGAAACAGCGCACCACGCGTTTGGAGGCCAGGCACAATCCGTTGGTGGGGCGCAAGCCCGGGAGCTTCGAGCCATGCCGCGAGCGTGCTCAGGGCATTGGCAGCGTCCCGTGGTCCGGGGCGCAGACGATGTCGTAGTATTCCAGCTCGGTGGCTTTGTTGGCTTCGGCATGGGCGGCGGCTTCCTTGCCCATGAGGCGGATGTTATCCAGTTCGCCGCTTACCTGGCTGGGCCAGTAGCGCGGCAGGGTCAGCAGGGGGTCACCAGCCGGGCCTTCGGGGAGATAGACAGGGCGCATGTGGTCGCTTGCCTGGGCCTGGGGAATCCAGTTAAACATGAGCGGCCCGCGCGGATTGATGGTGAATCCTACCCGGTAGCCGGCCGCGCGGGCAAATTCCACCGGGCGTTTGGCAAATCCACCCCCCGGCCAGATGATGGCGACCGGGCGGCGGCCAAAGTGGGCTTCCAACTCGGCCATCGATTGCTCCAGTTCCTGGCGCAGGTAGTCGTCGGTCGAGTCGTTGCTCATGGGGATGTTGTGATAATAACCGTGCGACTCGACTTCAAAATAGCCGCTTTCGTAATAATGCTCAGTCTGTGCCCACAGGTTGGGGTAGGTGCCGGCTAACGGGTCGCTATCCACATAGGTGGCGGGCTTCTTATCGGTGGTATCGTCACCGTAGCCGATGGGCCAGGCCAGGCTCATGCGCCAGTTGTTGGCTTCCAGCACGGGCAGGAAGGTGGCAAAGGCCGTGCCTGGGCGGCGGTCATCCAGAATCATGACGAAGGAGCGCGGCGGGATTATGGCGTTGGTTTCGAGGAAGTCGGCCAGTTGGCTGATGGTGATGGCCTCGAAGCCCTGTTCTTTCAGGTCGGCAATCAGTTTCTCAAATTGGAGCTTGTTGATTTCGTTCGGGTCGTTGGTTTCAATACCGGGAATGGCGTGGAACATGATGGGGATGACGATGGTGCCGGGGGCAGCGTTGTCGGGGTCCCATTTCATTCGCAGGTACTGGCACGAATCTTCAATGTAGCTGACCGGCTGGTCGATCGGGTTGAGCCGGGTGGTTTGGTAGGGGCCGGGCAGCGCGGGCGGCGTGCGGATCGGCGTCGGGCTCGGGATGGGTGTGGCCGAAGGGAGCGGCGTGGGGACTGCCGTCGGTTGCGGAGTGGAGGTTGGCGTGGGGGTCAGCTGTGCTTCCTGGGTGAAGGAGCAGCCGGTCAGGAAGACGACACACGAAAAGACGATGCCGACGAACTGCTTGGATCGGTCGAGTCGATGGGAAAAGGGTGATTGGAGACGCATCCGGCAATGATACCGCAATCGTCCGAGTGTCCGGCTCGTTGGGCCAGGCCCCGAAGAAGAAGCGATGTCCTACTTCGGGCGCGACGCGGGTCGGTACGCGCGGCCGATGGCGACCTGCGGTTGGACAGGTCAGTCGGGGGAGAACTCCTCGGTGACCGTAGGGGTGGGGGATGGGCCGGGTGTCGGCGAAGGCCCGGGCGTGACGGTGCGTGTCGGCGTGACCGTGCGCGTGGGAGTGGCTGTCGCCGTGGCCACACCGAAGATCGTCGGCGAGGCAGTCCAGGTCGCGGCGCGCGTCGGCACCTTGCCCGTCAGCACCTGCAGGTGCTGTTCCGCCTGTGCCCGCGCTTCGGCGGAGGCGCCGCCCATACCGAGGATGTAGTTCCACTGGACGATCGCATCGTTGAGCAAGGGCGGATTCGTGGCTTCGTATACCAACCCCAGGTAGACGTACACGTCCCCCTTGCGCCGCTCGCGGTTGGCTAGCCGCTTCTCCCCATTCGCCACCTTGATCGCCTCGTTGAGCTGGAGCATGGCTTCGCGGTTCCTGCCGAGCGCGTAGTAGGCCCTGCCGAAACCGAGGTAGAGCTCATAGTTCTCGGATCCGTATTTGCGGGCCTGATTGAACTGCTCGAGCGCCGCCTCGCTGTCATTCTGCTGGAGGTAGTAGTAGCCCCGGCCAAGGTAGGCCGGCGCATGCCGATCGTTGAGGGTCAGTGCCCGATCCACGGCCGATAGAGCTCCTTCGGTATCCCCGGTGAGGAGCAGGGCGCGGCCCAGATAGCTCCAGCCCAGCGGATCTTGTGACGCATACAGTGTATAGGTCTTCAGGGGCCACACAGCGTCGTTGTACAGGCCAAGTTCGTAGTAGCCGGAGCCGATCGCCATATACCCATCGACGATCGTCGGGTCGTCGGCGCTGCCTTCGATCGCGTTCTTGACTGCATCTTCGTAGTTGGTGCGGCCGTACTGGGCCTGGCTGAGCCGGATCAGCACCAGCGGAGTCCCGACGCCGCGATCCACAGCGCGCTGGAGGATCTCCTCGGCTTTGTCGTAAAGCCGCTTGTTGTTGAAGTACTGCGCCAGTTCGAGATAGGCCTGCTCGAGCAGCGGATCGAGGATGTACGCATCCTCGAGGTCCTTCAGGCCGCGGGTATCGTTGATCGCCAGGAAAGCCCGCCCTCGCCCCAGATACGCAGGTGCATAGTCCTTGTTCAGCGACATGGCGGCGTCGTAGGCTGCAAAGGACTGGCGCGGTTGACCCATCAGGCGCAGCGCCTCGCCGCGGAAGTACTGGACGTCGGGCAGCCTGGGCGAGAGCTTGGCGACCTGGTCGAAGTAGCCCAGCGCCTCCTCATACCGGCCGGCATTGAGCGACTCCAGGCCGGATCCGTAGGCTTCGTACTCGTTGTGCGGCGTCGCGCCGACGATGGGCGTGGGAGTCATCGTATACGGGACCAGCTGCGACAACGGGGTGCCGGCGAGCTCAGCGGGTACCGGGGTCCGCAGGACCCGGGTCGAAGCCGGCAGGGGGGTTTCTGTGGGGGTCGAGATCAGGGCAGTAGCGGTGGGCGTCGCGCTGAGCGGGGCAAGCGCCGGGGGTGGTGCAAGGATCCGGCGGCCGAAGATACCCAGCGCCGAGAAGACCGGACCCCCGAAGGTGAACAAGATGGCGACGGAAACAATGGTGAGCACGCTCAGGGCCAGGAAGCCCCAGTTGAGGCGGGGTGCACGGCGAATGGCGGTGTTGGTTGAGATGGCCGCCACCTGGCGCCGGGGGATGCGGAGCGCGGCGGCCAGTTCGGCATCGGCCGGCTTGCGGGCGCCGAGGACAACAAGCCCGCGCATCGCGGCGCGGTGGGTGGGATCCAGCTTGAGCGCCGATTCGAGGCAGTAGATGCGCTCGCGCTCGGTATCCACAACCGCGCTCATCCACACCCAGTATTCGGCGTTGGCCGAGTCGGTCCGCAGGAGGCGCGAGAACAGGTCGCGCGCTCGCGCCCGGTCGCCGGCGCGGGCGGCGGCGATGGCCTCGGTGATTATCGACTGCGCGGGTGTGACCATGTCGACCTAGTGTCGGAGTCTAGCATAGCCGCTCCGCCGGAACAACACCACCCCCACTTTGGTATAATCCCGCCGCCATGGACGGCTGGGTTCGCCTCCTGCTGGCCACCGCGATGGCGGCATCGCTGGCCGGTTGCAAGGCCGGCCCGGCAGCGCCGTCAGGCCTGTCCACCGTCACGTTCTTTCCCCTTCACACCGCCGCGGCCACTACACGGACGGGAACCGCCACCTCGACCATCCAGCCCTTGGCCACGGTGGCACCCTCGCCCACACCCCGCGTGTATGTCGTCCGCGCCAACGACACGTTTCTGGCGATCGCCCTCGCCTTTGGCCTGAGCCGCGAGGAACTGCTAGCGGCCAACCCGGACCTCAACCCGGACCTGCTCAGCATTGGGCAGCAACTGCTCATACCGGCCCCGGGAGGCGAGGCCACGGCCACACCGATCGCGACTCCCACGCCCCTCCCCTTGCAGGTCGCCGAGCCGCTGTGCTTCCCGAGTACGTCGGACGGGTTGTGGTGCCTGTTGACGGTCACCAACACGACGGGCGAGGCTGTCGAAGGACTGAGCGGATGGGTGACGCTGGTCGATGCGGGCGGTTCGGCGCTGGTGACAGCACCGGTCTACCCGCCGCTGAACATGCTCTCGGCCGAGCAGGTGATGGTCCTGGCGGCGTTCCTGTCGCCTCCGGCTCCCGGCTATTCGCGTGCCGCCGGCGCGCTGACGATGGCGGTGCCCGTACAGGATGCCGAGAGGCGCTATCCGCCTTTCGATTGGTCTGCGACGCGCAGCCAGCCTGCAGCGGACCGAAGGAGTTGGGAGGTCGATGTCCGGGTTGGCATACCGGCTTCGGCGAGCGGCTCGCCACGCGTGGCCGTCGCGGTGCTGGCATTCGATGCACGGGGTCAGGGGATCGGGTTCGCCAAGTGGGAGCCGGACGCGGCGCTGCGTCCTGGGGAGGGGACCGAGGCTCATCTCGTGGTCTACAGCCTGGGGCCGGAGATCGAGCGCGTCGACGTGCTGGCCGAGGCGCTGGCTGTGCCGTAGCCGGGCCTACAAGCCGGCGGCGAATTGGCCGATGGCGTAACCCGTGCACTGCTCTGCCGCCACCACCACCTCGTAGTTGACGATCTCACCTGGGCGAAGACCTTCCACCGCAAAGGCCGTTGCCGTCCGGCCGTCGCTGTCTGCTGGCGGGACCGCAGGATACAGGTCGCCGGACGGCGTGTGGACGACGACCATCGGCGTCACCCCGGACCACGGCTGACCGTCCGGCCGCAGCACCAGGACCTGGACGCGCTGAATCCCGGCGGAGGGCAGGATTGCCTGTTCCGGCTGGGTGGTGACACTCGCGACGCCGCTGCACAACTGGATCACCGGGCTGGGGGCGGCAGGCGTTCCCGACGCATCGGCCCCAGGCTGCCCCGAGGCCGAAGCGTAGCCGATCCCCAAAGGCGAGAGCTGCACCGCCAGGTGCGGCGGCAGCTCGGGCCTGTATTCCAGGATGATGTTCTCGAAGCGCTGGCGTAGCACGCCCTCGACGGTCTTGCCCTCCTCCAGCGGCAAGCCGAGGACCGCTTCGCCCCCATGCGCCCTGTAGAAGGTGGCAAAGGCCCACAAGACGTAGTGGCCCGAGTCCGGAATATAGAGCCCGACGGTGTCGCTCGGACCGGTGACGGGTGGGTCGGGCGGTCCCAGCGCCGAGCCAAGAGCTCTGAGCCGAACGGAACCCGGGGCCTCGGCCGGCGCGTACAGCACGGCGTTGGAAAAGACCTGTTCGAGGGCGCCGTCCGGAGCGGCGTACGGTTCGCTGAACGCTCGGCCGAAGACCGCCTCGCCTCCATACGGATCGAGGAAGAGGGCGAAGGGCCGGGTGCGCGCATCCGGTGGCAGTACAACACCGGCCGGAGGCCGGATCTCGGCGTGCGCGGCGTGGCCGTAGGCGAGGAACTCGAAGTCGTCTGAAGATCCCTCCAACGGCAAACGCAGCCCGAGGTTCTCGAAGTACTGGACAAGGTGCGCGCCGCGCGCGACGGCCTCTGCGATCGGCGCGCCGGCAACCGCGGATCCACCAGCCGAGTCGAAGCCGGCCTGGAGGCGCGGATCGAGGGTGTGGCCGGTCGACTCGAAGTAGCTCGCACCGGGCAGCGGCGGGACGGCGGGGGTAGCCAATCCCAGGGAGTAGCCAAGCGGCGTCAGCGTCACCTGGATCCCGGCCGGGAGCGCCGGATCAAACACCAACTCGGCGTTGGCGAATGCCTGGTGCACGCGTCCACCATCCTCCTTCCGTGGCTCGATCGCCGGGCCGAAGGTGCGCGTGCCGCCGTGCGCGGCGACGAAGGCCTCAAACTCGGTGGCCGCGGGAATGGAGGATCCGGCATTCGACGGGGACGATGCGCACGCCGCCAGAAGGGAAGCCGTGGTTGCGATCAGGAGTCCGAAGCGTAGCGGACGCGACACGCCGGCTACTATAGTCACAATTGGAGACCCGGGCAAGGTCGATCCCCTCCCAACCCTCCCCCGGGAAGGGGGAGGGGAGGGAGGGGGTCCGTCTGGTCATCGATCGCGCGGGCCGCACGCCGGCGTGACGACCTGACAGGTGGCAAGGCCACTTGTCAGGTCGTGGGTTGCCGCGTTCCGCGGACGGGATACAATCGGCCCGGTATGGCTGATGTGCTGCGCATCCCACCCACCGAACGCTACCGGCTGGCGCCGCTGCTCGATCCGCGCCTGCCGCGCGATGCCATGGTCGCCTACTATGGTCTACAGCATCCCGCGGATCGCGTCGTCGTGTACGGCTACTACCAGGTGCCGCACGCCCCCAGCGGTTTCCTGGCGCTGGCGCAAACGGGCTACGACCTGTTCCGACCGATTGCCGTTCCGTTCGTCGGGAGCGCGGCGGCCCTCAAAGCGCTGCTCAGCGTCTCGCTGCAGCGCGGCCGGCCTGTGATGCTGCATCTCCCGGCCGACCAGCGTGCCTGGGCGGAGGACATGGTCGACCTGAGCGAGACGCGCACCGTGGAGCTCTACCGTCTCGACACCAAGGCCTTCCGCCCTGAGATCAACGTTCTCGTCGTCCCGGTGCCGTCTCCGACCGGGCTCCCGCGGTTCGAAGTGCGCTCCGGCGAAGTTGTGCGTGCCAGCGCCGGCGTGAACTGGAAGGGCGACTTGTTCGCCGAGGTGTACGTTGAGTCGCAGCCCGAGGCTGCCAGCCAGGGTCATCGGCGCTCGGCGCTGGCGGCCATCGCCGGACAGCTGCTCTCCGAAGGACGACTGCCTCTCCAGCAGGTGGGCGAGGCCGACGTCGCCGCACAGGCCGAAGCCCACTGGGTGGGTTTCCGCCGCACTGGAGAACGCAGCCTTGTGGCCCAAGCGCTGTTGCGCCCGGCGGCCAGCGCGCCGCCCGAGTCGAGGTGATCATGATCCGTGCAACGCTTTCGTTTCCGCGCGGCTTCCTGTGGGGCACAGCCACCGCCGCCCATCAGGTGGAGGGCGACAACGCCAACAACGATTGGTGGGAATGGGAGCAGCAGCCGGGACGGATCCGCAATGGTCACCGATCGGGCAAGGCATGCGACTGGTGGGGAGGACGCTGGGCCGAGGACCTCGACCGGGCGGCCGGGACCGGGCAGAACACGCACCGCTTGTCGGTTGAATGGTCCCGCATCGAGCCCTCGCCGGCCACGTGGGATGATGCGGCGCTCGATGCTTACCGCCAGATCCTGCGCGGCGCGCTCGAACGCGGGTTGATGCCGATGGTCACGCTGCACCACTTCACCAACCCGCTGTGGCTGGCCTCGATGGGTGGCTGGCTGGCGGACGACATCGTGACGCGCTTCGAGCGCTATGCGAGGAAGGTCGTAGGCGCGCTGCAGGATCTTGTTGGGCTGTGGGTGACGATCAACGAGCCGAACACGCTGGCTTACTCGGGGTATGCCGGGCCAGAATTCTCGCCCGGAGCGCGCAGCATGCCCAAGTTCGTGCAGGCCCTGCGCAACATGGCGCTGGCGCACGCCGCCGCCTACCGAGCTATCCACGAGCTGCAGCCCGGCGCACTGGTTGGCATTGCCCACCACGTGCGCGGCTTCGCCCCGGCGCGCCCGGGAAACCTGCTGGACGAGCAGGTCGCCCGGCTGCGCGGCCGGGTGTTCAATGAGACTCTCCCCCGCGTGCTGGCCGACGGGCGCTTCTCGGTCCTGGGGCGCGCCGAGCGGTTGACCGGCGTGGCCGGGACACAGGACTTCTTCGGGCTGAACTACTACACCGTCGAGCGCTGCGCCTTCGACCTGCGTCGGCCAGGGCAGCTCTTCACCCGGAGCTTCTTCCCGCAAGGCGCCGACCTCAGTCCGACCGGATTCATCGCCAACGAGCCCGACGGGATGGCCCGTGCGCTGGCGTGGGTTCGGCGCTATGGCCTTCCAATCTACATCACGGAGAACGGCGTCGAGGACGCCGAAGACCGCCTGCGCCCGCGCTACCTGGCCGCGCACTTGCGCCAGGTGTGGAAGGCGGTCAACATCGGCACGCCGGTCCGGGGCTACTACTACTGGTCGCTGGTCGACAATTTCGAATGGGAGCGGGGTTGGACGCAGCGCTTCGGGCTGTGGGGGCTCGACATCGAGACTCAGGCGCGCCTGCGCCGGCCGAGCGTTGACTTCTATGCCGAGGTGTGCAAGGCGAACGCGCTTTCGTCCGAGATGGTCGCGCGCTATGCGCCCGAAGCGGTGGAGGCCTTGTTCCCGTCGCATGGTCCAGACGGGTTGGACGTTCAGCGTGGCTGATCGCGCCGCCCGTTGCGCCGGAGTCCCAACGGCTATTCGCCGGCTTGGCCGCGCGCTCGCGCTGGCGTTCCTGGCTCTCATCCTGCCATTGCCGGCGGCACCACAGGCCGAGCCTGCGCCGTTCCGTTTGCCCTTCACCGATCCGCCTGGTCCGGATACCTGGCTGCTGGCGCAGCCCTACGGCAACACGGTCTTCGCGTATCGCGCCCGGGCATCGACCTACTGGGCCGGGCAAGGGATTCATTTCGGCGTGGACTTCGATGCCCCGTGCGGCACCCCGGTCGTGGCCATCGGTGACGGCGTCGTTGTGACCGTCGACAGTCCGTATCACGGCGCCGGCCCGCACAACTTGATCATCGACCACCCGAACGGCTACGGATCGCTGTACGGCCACCTGCGCCAGCGATCGACCCTGCACATCGGCGACCGGGTGCGCGTCGGCGATGTCGTCGGCCTTACGGGCGATCCCGACCTGACGTGTGCCTCGCGTCCCCACTTGCACCTCGAGATCCGCAGCGCGCCGCGCCACGACCATGCCTACAATCCGATCCCGCTCATCCAGGCGGACTGGGAGCGAATCGCCCTCGCCGGCGGAGTGCCGCAGGCCTTTCAGATCGACGCTTGGAATCTGGTGCAATGGACCGAGATGGGCGACCAGCCGTCGATCAAATTCGGCGAGACACTGTTGAACAACTATGCGCAGACCTGGCCGCCTGACTGGTAGCCTCGCTTCGCGCCGGACGGCTGCGGCGATCGGCGTCGTTGCCGCGCTGATCCTCGCTCCCTTTGCCGGCGATCGGCTGAGATCGGCAGCCCTGGGCATACTTCCACCGGTCGAAGCCGCGCCTCCTGCGGTTGTGCTGCGATCCACCGAGGTCGGAGCCGAGGGCCCGACGCCCACACCCATCGGACTGCAAGGGCTGCAGCGGGCGACCGAGCCGGGTTGCTGTGTCCTCACCGGGTGGTTAGCGGATTCGTCGTCGATCCTGGTATTGGCGGAGCCGAAACCGGACACCGCCGCAGCGCTGATGGCGGTGGCTCTCGCTGGAGGCCCACGGACGGTTGTTTGGGAGAGGCCGGGGTCCCTCTCGCCCGATGGCGCGCTTGCTCTTGAGCGGGCGGGCGACCGCGTCCGGTTGACACGCCGCTCGGACGGGAGGTCCTGGACGATTGCCAATGCCGGACGCGAGCCGCGTGTTTCGCCGAGCGGGACGCTCGTGGCGTGGGACTCGGTCTCCAAGGGCATACCGCACCCGGATGTGCGAGAGCACGCCCTGTGGGTGGCGGAGATCACGGGCACGAAAGCACGCAAGTTGGCGACGGTCATCGGTGGCGGCCTCGTAGGCTGGGCCGAGGGGGAGGCGGCCGTGATCGTCACCGGACGCATCAGCGCCACAGGACAGGAAGGGATCTGGGCCATTGCCCTGGATGGCTCAGCCCCGCGACTGCTCCACCAGGTCCACCGGCCCCGTGATCCCGTCGTCTCGCCCAGCGGAGGGTGGCTGGCGTTCTATGCCGCGTTCACCGGCGACATCGGACAGAACGGTCTCTGGGTGCTGCGCACGGATGGGACGTCGCTCTCCAAGGTCACGCCCTTCGGTGCCTACCGCTGGCGCGCTGAGGGGCGGCTGCTCCTGATCCCGATGACCGAAGCGCTGTCGCCGACCTTGTTTGAGGTCGATCCCGCCGCCGGACGGGCCGTGCAGCTGACCGATCCGCAACGAACGTCGCTTCCGATCTCCAACAGCGATTGGCTGGTCTCACCCGATGGAAAGCGTGTGGCCTTCACATCCTGGGTTGACCGCGCCATATGGGTGCTTACGCTGCCGACGCCTTAGCCCGATCCAGCTTGGTGGTCCGTGATCCCTTCGCTGCCCTGCTGGCTATTAGGCCAGCGCTCGCCACGTGCTTCCCCCGCAACGTCTTGCCCGTGTCGACCAGCTTGCCGCCTCCGTCAGCGCCCACGCGTCCGCCTGAGATTGACCCATCCGCAGGCTGGATCGAAGAGGGCCTGGATCGGCAGCGTGGTACTCTGCCGGTGCACTTGGGAGAAGACACGACCTGACACGTGGCGACGCCACGTGTCAATTCAAGCGGCGCGACCTCCGGGCGAGGGGGGAGGGGGGCGCATGCTATAATGCCGGTGCCGCCAGCAGGAAGGGCAGGCACAATTCGGAGAGGTTGCGTAGTCTGGTCTAACGCGCGCGCTTGGAGAGCGCGTGAGCCGAAAGGCTCCGTGGGTTCGAATCCCACCCTCTCCGCCAACAGACACCGCGAGAGCGGTGTCGGTCTTCTTGGGGACCGCAACGAGGTGACACGTGGCGTCGCCACGTGTCACCTCGTGGGTTGACAGCCTCCAGCCGGGGGCGTTATGCTGGCCCCGAGCGCTCGGACAGGTCCGGCGCGGCGGAGCCCTTCGAATCCCGTCAGGTCCGAGAGGAAGCAGCGGTAAGGGGGTGTCTCCGGGTGCCGCCGGGAAGCCGGTTCGAGCGCTCACTTCTCGTCTCAACAGGCTGCGCGGAGCGCCTTCTCCATGCGCAAGTTCGCTTGCTGCGGGTAGCCATCGGGCCAGCGCTCCGGATGCGAGGCAGGCGTCAATCCAGCTCTGCCGTGTCGGCCCGGGTGGCTGGATGCAATCGGGTTCAAGTGCGTGGGAATGCCGGCTGACGGCCGGCCAGTGGGAGATGCCTCAGGTACTGGTGGTGCATGCGGACGACGGTGTGCCGTCCGCACGGCTCCCACCGGATGCGGTTGAGATCAGGGACGGCCGCTTGCTCACGTCCTCACTGTGGCACTCTGGGCAATGAACAAGTTGCTGGCGGGCGGGGCTCAACGCCAGTTTGTCGAAGCGCGCACCACACATTTCGCAATCACACCTATAGACCGGCATTGCATGGTTCCGCCGACGACTCGTGTTCCTCCCACTTGGGGCGACACTGGCGCACAAAGGGTACATGCCGCGCCTGTCTCGAGAAGGTCGGCGAGGACCTGTCTGGTATACTCGCCCGGAGGCATGAACGCGCTGGCCTGGGTTCGCCAACGTTCGCTGGGTCAGGTGATCGCCGGCGCGGTCGTCCTGGCCGCGCTGGGTGGGGTGCTCGCCTGGCTGGGAACCGCCCGCCAGGTAACGCTGGTTGTGGATGGGCATGCCAGGCCGTCGTTCACGCATGCCGCCAGCGTCGGCGGCGCCCTGCGCGCCGCCGGGTTCGAGCCCGACCCCGAGGACTACCTGCAGCCTGCTGCTGAGACGCCCTTACGGCAGGTCGACCGGATCGTCTACCGCCAGGCGGCTCTCGTCTTCCTCGATACTCCTGATGGATCTCAGATGCTGACCACCGCCGCCACGACGCCGGTGGATATCCTGGCCGCCGCCGGGTTGTTCAGCTACCCGGCGGATCGCCTGTGGGCCGACGGCCTGCCTGTAACCGATCCGATGCTTCCGCTCGGAAGTGTCCCATCCCGCATTCGGTTGGAACGCGGGCACACGCTGACGCTGACACTCCCGACGCAGACCGTCGTGCTCCAATCCTCCGCCGCCACGCTGGGCGAGGCCATGATCGAAGCAGGCTACGCGCTTCGCCAGGGCGATGCTTTCGCCCCAAAGCCCCAGGCGCTGCTGGACACGCTCAGGTCGGCTGCCTACCACCCGGCTCGGCCGGTCCAGATCACTGCGGACGGGACGACGCTGGATGCGATGGTTGCCGGACCGACGGTGGGGGAGGCTCTCACGCAAGCCGGCCTCGCCCTGGTCGGCCTTGATCGTGCCGAGCCGGTGGCGGCGGAACCGCTTCCCGCCGTGGGGGTTGTGCATGTCACCCGCGTGCGCGAGGAGGTGCTCCTCGAGCAAGTGCCGGTGCCATCGCCAATCCAGCAGGAGTTCTCGGCCGATCATGAGCTTGACACGCAGACGCTTGTCGACCCGGGTGCTTACGGCATGCAGGCGAAGCGCGTGCGGGTGCGCTACGAGGACGGTATCGAGGTCAGCCGAACGGCCGAGGGCGAGTGGCTGGCGGTCAAGCCCAAGCCGCGTGTCGTTGCCTACGGCACGAAGATCGTGCTCAAGACTGTCGACACCGAGTACGGTCCACTCCAGTACTACCGTGCGGTTCCGGTGTACGCCACGTCGTATTCGCCTTGTCGCTCGGGGATGAGCAATTGCCTGTACTACACCTCTAGCCGTAAGCCCGTCGAACGCGGCGTGATCGCCGTTCGCTACGCCTGGTACCTGGCGCTCGGCTTCGGTATCCCGGTCTACATACCCGGCTACGGCGTGGCGACGGTGGAGGACATCGGCGGTGGGATCCCCGGACGCAACTGGGTCGACCTTGGCTTCTCGGACGACGACTGGGAGCAGTGGGGGTCCTACACGACGCTCTACTTCATCGCCCCCATCCCGCCTGACGTGCCGGTCATCTTCCCGTGAGCGCTGGGGAGCCAGCCTCCGGATCTATCAGCGCGCCGTTTCTCGACGCCCGCGCCGTCCTGCGTCGGCACAACCTGCGCCCCGACTCGCGCCTGGGCCAAAACTTCCTGACCGACCCGGAGGCTCTCGAGCGCGTCGTCCACGCGGCCGAGCTTGAACCTGCAGACTGCGTGCTCGAGATCGGCGCCGGTGTTGGAACGCTGACCGTTCGGCTGGCGCGCGATGTCCGTCGCGTCGTGGCGGTCGAACTTGATCGGCGGCTCATCGAGCCGCTGTGTGAGGCGGTGCGCGATCGGCTGCACGTCGAGGTGATCTACGCGGATGTGCTGCAGCTTGATCTGGGGGCGGTGATGCGCGGCGAGCCGTTCCGCGTGGTGGCCAACATCCCCTACCAGATCACATCGCACCTGATCCGCCGGCTGATGGAGATGCCACACGGACCGGATCGGGTCGTACTGACCCTGCAAGCCGAGGTGGTCGACCGCGTCGTGGCCGAAGCGGGCGAGATGAGCCTGCTGGCCCTGAGCGTCCAGGTCTACGGCCGGGCACAGCGCATGGCGCGTATCCCGGCCGGCGCGTTCTTCCCTTCACCGCAGGTGGACTCGGCCGTCCTGCGCATCGATCGCCACCCCTGGCCGGCGATCGCGCCGGAGCTGCTACCGGCGCTCTTTCGAGCTGCCCGTGCCGGCTTCCAACAGCGACGCAAGCAGCTGCGCAACGCGCTGGCTGGTGGGCTTGGCCTTCCGACGGCTGAAACGGGCGCGATCCTTGAGCGCGCCGGCATTCCACCGGAGCGGCGAGCGCAAGAGCTCACGCTGGAAGACTGGGAACGCCTGGCGCGCCAGTTGGCTTGAGGCTGGGGAGGAACGGATCGCCAGGCTTGGGAAGCCACCGGGTGATGGTTCAGCCGCCGGGAAGCCGCTGGGTGGGCGTCAGCGCGTGGTGCGTGAACAGCACTTGCCAGACGCGGAGCGCCGCCTCGAGCTGGATCTGCAGCGACATCTTCGATCGCCCGATGCGACGGTCCTCGAAGTAGATTGGCGCCTCGGCCAGCTCATACCCCAGGCGCTGCGCCACGTAGGCCATCTCCACCTGGAAGACGTATCCGTTGGACCGAATGCGCTCAAGCGGCATGCCGAGCAGTGTCTCGCGACGCCAAATGCGGAACCCGCCGGTTGCGTCGTGCGCCTTCAACCCAAGGATAACCCGGGCGTAGACGTTGCCAAATGAGGAGAGCAACTTGCGCCTGATGCCCCAGCGCCGGTCGACGCTGCCTCCCGGGACGTAGCGCGAACCCAGGACAACGTCGGCGAGCTCCAGCATGTCGAGGAAACCCGGCAGGTAGTGCGGAGCATGCGAGAAGTCGGCGTCCATTTGGCCAATGACCTGCGCTCCGCTCTCCAGCGCCGCCCGGAAGCCCGTGATATACGCGGATCCGAGACCCAGTTTGCCCGGGCGATGGATCACACTCAGCCGGGCAGGATGCTCCCGGGCAAGATCCTCGGCCAGGTCGCCAGTGCCGTCGGGCGAAGCGTCGTCGACAATCAGCAGGCGCGCCTCGGGAAGCGGCAGCTCCCAGATCGCGCGCGCCAAGCCGGTGAGGTTCTCAGCCTCGTTGAATGTAGGTATGACGATGGTCAGATGGCGCATGCAGGTCTAGGCGGCGGGCCTGGGGAGGCGGAAAGTGCAGGCCGACCCGCCATGGGCGATGCACTCGGTTTCCTCAATGCGCGTGGGCTCCCCGCCGAACAGCCAGTGTACGCATTCCTCGAGTAGCCCGGCAACCGCCGCACACGCCGGGCCGTCGTCGGCCTGTCGGCCCCAGCAAGCCGGGCAGCGCTGGATGCTGAAGACGAGAGCGTCGGCCTCGGCCGTGACCGTGGACTGTTGGTCGGAGGCATGCGCGAACGCGTCGGCCAGTGCCCGGAGTACCAGTTCCAGCTTGTCCGCAGACGGCAAGGGTCGTGTCGGAAGGTCCGCCAGGGCCTGGAGCGCCGGGAGGCGCGTCAGGAGCTGTGGGAACGCCGCCCAGCCGGCGCGGCGTGCCAGCCCGCGACCACCGCGCGGCCCGTACAGGTCATCCAGCGCCGCGAGCAAGGCGGAGAACTCGGCGAAGTCCACGCCGCGTTCGGCGTCATCGGCAGGCAGGGCGGCGATCCAGGCTTCGAGGCCGGAGCGGTTGAGCATGGCGCTCACGCCGTTCTTGCCCATCAGGTTCTCGAGCTCGAGCAGGAACACGCGGGCGACGTGGTTGGGGTAGCCGTAGCCGCTCTTGGGAATGGACGCCACAGGATTGACCCTCGCCCCCGGCTATAACAGCGCGGCCAGGTCTTCGGCCGTGCGGCGCATGTCGAGGAACAACAGCCCCAGCTTGGTTTCTGGACGGGCCAGAACAGTAAGCACCGCCTCGTTGCCTACCGCCATCAGGAGGACAAACCCACCCTGACCCCGGATGTACACCTCATCGAGCTTGCCTCGTCCCAGCTCCGAAGAGATCCGCTCGCCAAGCGAGAGCATAGCGGCCGACATCGCCGCCACGCGGTCCTCCTCCACCGACGCCGGAAGGGCGGAGGCCATCGTCAGGCCGTCGACGCTGACGACGGCCGAGGCTTCCACGTCCGGTGTGGATGCCTGCAGGTCACGCAGGCGGTCGACCATCTGATCGGTGCGGGTCTTGGGCAACGTAGGATCCAGTGGCCAGGTGGCCGGAAATCTAGCACAGGCGACTCAGTGAGTCAAGAAAAGCCTGGCCTGGACGGCTGGGTGGAGCACCACCTAGGGGGGGCGCCGTCCGTCGCCCACGGGCCGCTCGGGATAGCCTCGCGCGCTGCTGAAGAACTCAGCCCTCTCCAGCGGCACGACGGACTGGCTGACCGAGCCCGACGACCAACGACGGGTGTGTGACGAAAGATTCGGATCCGTGACCGCGGGAGGAATCGGCGCCGTCGCGGGTCAAGGCGCCGGATGATCCTCGCCCGGGTTCTCGGAGGGCGCGCGGCCCAGGCGCCGCTGCACGAAAGCCCACGCCTCGTGGCGGTACTCGCGCCACACGTGGATCATACTGGGCAGCGCCGACACGAAGATGACGACGGCAATGATCACCAGGAAGTAGTGGTCGATGCCCGGGATGGTCTCACCCAGGAAGTAGCCGACGAGTGTCAGCCCCGTCGCCCACAGCACGCCGCCGGCGATGTTCCAGGTCACGAAGCGGACGTATTTCATCTCGACCGCCCCGGCGACGATCGGAGCGAAGGTCCGGATGAAGGGCATGAAGCGCGCCAGGACGATCGTCTTGCCGCCATGCCTGTCGTAGAAGGCTTTGGCGGCCAGCAGGTTCTTGCGGCGGAACAAGAGCGAGTTCTCGCGGCTGAAGATGGGCGGGCCGACCTTCTTGCCGAACCAGTAGCCGACGTTGTCGCCCAGGATGGCGGCCGGCGCCAGCGTCACGAGCAGGATCCAGAGCTTCAGATCGCCGTGAGAGGCGAGCAGCCCGGCCGTCAGCAGCAGACTGTCGCCGGGGAGGAAGAACCCGAAGAACAGCCCGGACTCGGCGAAGATGATGGCGAGGAGACCGATGTACCCGACGGTCTCGATCAGTTGGACGAGGTCAAACCCCATGCATCACACTCGGCGCGAAGAAGATGGGTAGCGAGCAACCGGGTCATTCTACCCCAGGCTGGCGGCGGAGGAGGCTTCGGCCCGCTGCAGGCGCGCGGCTCCGAGCGGCAGACCGACCAGCGCCACCACGCTGAGCGCGGAGAGCAGGATCGGGCCGGCCTGCTGGACGATGGTGGAGAACGCAGCCGGCAGAGTGAATGCCCCGACCTCGGCATTGACCTGCACCAGCCCGACGCCAATGGCCGTGGCGTTCCATACAGCATGCATGCTGACGGCCGTGAGATAGGCTAGCGCCAGCCGCCACCACCGCCGCTTGCCGGAGGCGACCTGGCTGATGCCCCAGCACGTCAACGCTGCCGTGAAGGCGTGCATCAGGGTTGCCCCGCCGCGACCGACCATCGTCGTCAACCAGGAGGGATCAGGCTGGGTGAGGAACAACGCCTCGAACAGCGCGTAGCCCGCTCCGCCCACTGCACCGCCGGCGAACGCCGCCGCCGGAGACAGGCGCCTGGCCAACGGGACGACCGAGAGACTCTTGATGGCCTCCTCGATCAGCGGGACGAGCCCCGAGACAAACCCGAGGATCCCCGTCAGCACCCAGGGATGGAGCAGAAGGCGGATGGCGTTGTCCTCAACCGGCGCCACGGAGGCCGCCGACCGGCGCAGGAGTGGCTCGAGCAGCCCAAGCGCCTCCGGCGAAGTGGATAGCCCGGCGACCGTGACGGCGAGCACCGGGATCAAGGCCACGACCTCGAAGACCATGGCCAGAGGGGGCATCGCCCACAGCCCGGCAAGAAACTGCCCCCACGACCGGCGCGACGAAAACAAGGGTCCCGGAACACGGACCAGGAGCATGGCAAACCCCACTGGCAGGACGGCGGTGGCGATGTGGACCGGAATGGCGAGCAGCGTCAAGTTCGGGCGCGCCAGGACCCAGGTGCCGGCGAGCAGCGCCACCGGAAACAGAAGGGTGATGGCAAACCAGGCGGACGCCGGTCGGCTTGCCGGGGGTGGGGTGCGGCCAAGAAGCCCGCGCAGGCCCAGGACGATGGCGGGGATGCCGCACGCAGCCATGGCCAGCATCGCGCCTGAGGCCCACGCGCTGACCGTGGCGGCCTCCGCGTCGCCCTCGAGCAGCGACAGGAGGGTGATCGCCAGCGTCCCCACGCCGCCGGAAAGGCTGAGGGCCGAGCCGGCCAGGCCAATGACGAACAGCGCCAGGTCGACCCGGCGGGAAGCGGTCGCCGCGTCGGTCACTGGACCTCGATGATCACGTCGAGGATGACCGCCTCGGGATCAAGCAGGAGATCGGTGAGGGGCTCACGGGCTGCCAGCGCGTCGAGACGGTCGAGCCCGGAGGTTACCTGGCCAAGGACGGTGCGCGCCGGATCGAATAGCGGCAGCGCCGCGAGGCTGATGAAGAATCGGCTGCCAAAGGCCGAGGGATCATCGCTGGCGACCCCGACAACCCCAGGGCGATCGAAGGTGCGCGCCGGTGTCGTTTCCAGCGCGTAGGCATACCCGGGTGTTCCAAATCCGGTGCCACTCGGATCACCGGCCTCGACGTACTGCCCGCGCACCACGCGGTAAAACGGCGCGCCGTCGAACCAGCCGTTCTCGGCCAGGAAGACGAAGCTGTTGACCGCCTGCGGCGCCGTATCCTCGTACAGGTCGAGGGTCACCTCGCCGATATTCATCCGCAGGCGCGCCGCATAGTCGACTCCCGGCTTGAGCGTCATGGGCGGGTAGGCGGCGAACTGTTTCTCGGCGAGGAGCGTCAGGCGGACGTTGGCTTCGAGATTCTCGAGCGTGGGGGGCAGCCGCAGCAGGTCGCGATTGAAGAACAGGAACGGAGCTCCGGGGATGCCTTCGGCAACGGAGCGGTTGTAGGCCTCGGCGACATACGGCTCATAGCGTCGTGTCTGCAAGTCATCGGCCAACCGCACGGCGTCGAGTCCGGCGGCTCGGGCCGCCGTGGGCAGCCAGGCGGTGAACTCATCAGGCGTCAGGCCGACCCACTCGGCGCGACGAGTATAGAGCAGGTCGTGCATGGTCCAGTAGTCGCCCTGCGCATCTGCGGAGGCGGCGGCCTGCGTCGCCAGTGAGGTCTTGTCGTACAGCGTGAGCAACGGGAAGGGGCGGAACACCATGCGGATGGCATTCGGGTGCAGCGCGAGAAGGCGCGAGAGAACATCGGCCAATTCGGCGCAAGTGGCGCACTGGTAATCTGAGTACACCAACAGCGTGATCGGCGCCTCTGCCGGC
>Ga0315289_10000577_pt1 | contig 56491 bp, 44 predicted proteins | sample YL17G11_40_MG_FD_203452 | JGI IMG/M metagenome (GOLD analysis project Ga0315289, IMG submission 203452) | Sediment microbial communities from Yellowstone Lake, YNP, Wyoming, USA - YL17G11_40 | ecosystem: Environmental > Aquatic > Freshwater > Lake > Sediment | place: USA: Wyoming | collected...
CCGATCGTCTGCACGGGGGGAGACGTGCTGGCTGAGCGGGTAGGGAGCGATCCTCTGGGCATCGTTGTTCCTCCGGGAGACGATGAGGCATTTGCGGCTGCCATCGTGCGGCTAGTGGAGGACCGTGAGTTCTATGAGCGCTGCCGGGGCAACATGCCAGCGATCAAGGAGGAGCTGAGCTGGGAGCGGGTTCTGGCGCCGCTGGTGGAGTTCTGCCGCAACGGCCGCAGCATCGCCGTCCCTAAGGGTCGGCGGCTGCTCCCACTCCTCAGGCGGTCTGTGGCTTACCTCGTCGAGAGAACGCTGGCGCGGTAGACGCGACAGACACCCACACCTGCCCGCTGCCACCATCGCGAGCGGGCATCCTCTTCATGGCCCACCAGCCCCACCCAGCCGGGCCTCGCGCGTCCTCCGCATGGCGGGGGCGCGGTCGCCTCGAGAGTAACGCCTCGCAGGGCGGCTGCGCGGGGTGCCCGCATTCCCCTGAACACTGGCCGTGCTTCCGCACCTCACGCTGGAGAGTAGGGACAAGCCTGCCGATCATACCAGGGAGTCCTCCGAATGCGAGCGTCCCTGTCTCTGTGGGGGTATAGGTGAAGGAAGAGCTCGACGCACTCGACCGATTTGCTCGGCTGGCGCTCACAGGGCCGGCGGGCGAGGAAGGCCTCCGAGAGGCAGCCAGCATTCTCCGGCGGGCCACCGGCGCAACCGGGGCCGCCATCGTGTACGTGGTGGAACAGGAGTTCCTCATTTGCGGCGATGGCGGAGAAGGCCCCGATCTGGAGTTCTCGCAGATGGGCCTCTGGCTCCTCCAGCGCCAGATCGTCCAGATCGACGGCCCGGTCGGCTTCAATCTGCACGGGCACCGTCTCGAGGAGTTCGCGCCGGCGGAGAGCGGGAAGCGTGACTTCCTAGCCTTCGCCATCCCTTTCAGTGGCACCGCCGCCGAGATGTGCATCCTGCGGGGACCCCGGAATGAGAGGGCCTGGGCGGCTGCGCTTGGCTTCGTGGGAAGAACGCTTCCCAGCCTGGCTGTGCTGGCCGGACGCGTGCTGGACGCGGAAGGGGCGCAGCGCCAGAGGAACCAGCTTGCCGCCCTGGCCAATGCGGGACAGGTTCTCATTCGATCGCACGATGCGGTGCGTGCCCTGACCGACATGGCCACGGCCCTAGCCACCTCGACGGGCTACACCTTCGTCGGCATCGACGTGTATGATGCCAGCGCCGACCGTTTCCTTTTCCGTGTCATTAATGAGGACCGCATGTCCAAGGGCCCCTTAGCCCAGTTCTGGCGGGACGCCCTCAACCCTGACCGACCGGACCCCCTCTATGTGCAGGTCGTGAAGACGCGGCAGCCGGCTCTCCTGCCGGACCTCCAGAACGACGGGCGCGTGCCGGAACCGATCCGCCAGTTCTTCCAGCGGTCCCTGCTGCGGTCGGCCGCCATGTTCCCCATGCTCTTCCAGGACGAGGTGCTGGGGGTGCTGGGGGTGGTGTCGTATCGGCCGCTCAGCTTCTTGGCCGAGGAGGTCCGGTTTCTCGAGAGTCTGGCCGCCGAGGTGGCCACCGCCCTGGGGGCCATGCGAACCCACCGCGAACTCGTCGAATCGCGGCAGCGATTGGAGCGCTACACCCGGCGCATCGAGCGCCAGCGGGCGCAACTCGCCAGATCGCGGGCGGAGTTAGAGAAGAAGTCGGCACTGCTCGAGCGCGCGCTCGAGACTGAGCGCGAGCACGCCCGACGGGATCCGCTGACGGGCGTGCTCAACCACGCAGCCATCGTGGAGGAACTGCGCAGCCATCTCTCCGACGGCAACAGCGGTGCTCCCTGTGCCGTCGCGATGATTGATGTTGACGACCTCAAGGCCACAAACGACACCTTCGGTCACCAGGTTGGAGACGCCGTCCTAGTAGCGGTTGCCCGCGCCATCTTCCGGGACGGCGTCCTGGTGGGACGATACGGCGGGGATGAGTTCGTGGCGGTACTGCCGGGTGCTGACCGGCAGGCGGCCGAGCGCTATCGTGAGGAGGTACTGGGCGCCCTGACGGGCTTCGCAATGCGCGATCCGCAAAGTGGCGCGAAGGTCCCGGCTCTTGTAAGCATAGGCGTCTCAACCTACCCTACCGAGGCTGCAAGGATCGAGGAACTGATCGCCGTGGCTGACAGCGGCATGTACTCCGCAAAACGACAGCGGCCCGTGAGGCCGGCCAGCGTGACCGCGTCGCAGCCTCTGGGAGACGAGCGAGCCGCGAAGATGGTGGGGGAGATCGTGCCTCTCCTGACGTCCCCGGGTGACCTGGATGACAAGCTGCGGGTCGTAGCTCAGCGGCTGTCGGTCGCCGCCGGGTACGACGCGGTCAACTTCGGCCTCTGGGAGCCCGGGTCCGAGGCCCCGCCGACGATCATCACGTTTGCCCAGCTACCCCAGGAGCTGCTTGAGGGATGGAAGCTCCAACAAGCAAACGAGGGGCAGCAGCGGCACCCTATGCGCCTGCTGGCCGAACATGGGCGCCCAATCATCCTGGACGACCCGCAGAACGACCCCCGGCTTACCGATATCGAACGTCAAATGATGAGTGCCGGCGGCATCCGGTCGGCTCTGGTCGCACCTATGCTCTGGCAGAACGAGCTGATCGGCATGCTGACGGTCGCCAGCGAGCGGGAAGCGGCCTTCGGGCCCCGTGACGCCCAGTTTCTGACCGCCGTCGCTTCTCAGGTGACGGCAATCGTCTGTATGGCGGCTCTGGTTGAGGAGCTTCGCCTGACCTCGGGCCACCTCGCGGAGGCCCAGGCGGAAACGGTGATGCTGCTCGCCGCCGCCGCCGAGGCCCACGACCGCACCACCGGCCAGCACCTCCAGAACGTCCGAGCGATCACCCAAGCCCTGGCAAGGGAGCTCGGCCGCAGTGAAGAGGACGCGAGGGAGCTAGGCCTGGCGGCCGTGCTCCACGACATCGGCAAGATCCGCGTGCCCGACTCCCTACTAGCCAACGTGGGCCGACTGACCGATGACGAATGGGATCTGATGAAACGCCATACGGCCTGGGGCGAGGAGTTCCTGAAGGGCAGGCCCGGCTTCGAGTTGGCAGCGACCATCGCGCGCTCGCATCACGAGCACTGGGACGGGAGCGGCTATCCTAACGGCTTGGCAGGCCAAGCCATCCCCGAAGGCGCCACCGTCGTCTCTGTCGCCGACGCCTTCGATGCCATGACAAATGACCGGCCCTACAGGGCGGCCCGGTCCGTCGCCGCGGCGGTGCGGGAGATCCTGGCCTGTTCTGGCAAGCAGTTCAATCCCAAAGCCGCGAAAGCGCTGCTGCGACTCCACAAGCGCGGCGAGCTGCCTCCTACGCTCGATGAGGCGCAGGATGAGAAAGCCGCCGCCTAGACCATCCAGCCAGCAGGTCGTTATCAAACGGCGGTAGGCGTTGTTCGTCGTCTCCCTCCTCAAGGGCCTCCAGGCGGGCGGCAATGGCGGCGATCCTGGCCGGATAGTGGTGCCCCGCGGGTGGCTCTCGCTGAGGCCTCGATCTGGAGAATCAGGCTGTCACCCGCGTCCAGCGTGACCGGGGACCCCAGCTCAACCGTGAGCGCCTCGCCCTCATCGACCAATCGCCCCTCCAGCTCCCTTGCGCCCACTGCCAGGTGATGGATCCGTGGGACCGCTCCCTCCGTCAGGCGCGGAAGGCCCAGTTGCGCGAGGGTCAGGCCGCCCCGGCGGAGGTCGAGCACATGGGTCTGCCTGGAGCCGTCGTAGCGTTGGGCGTAGCTGCCCCAGGCCTCGCCCGTCGTGAAGAAGCAGCGGAAGTCTTCGGGCCAGAGACGGGGAGCAAAGCGCAGTGACCGCTTCGGCGCGCTGTATTGATAGCCGCTCAGCGCCAGCAGAAGCGACCATGACGACATGGCTCGCGCATAGTGGTGCCCGCATTCCATCTCATCCCAGGGGTTGCGACGTTCGCCGTCGTAGCGCTCCCGGGCCGACCTCACCAGCGTCAGGCCCTCGGCGAGGAGCCCCTCCCAGATGAGGTGCGCGGCCACCTGGTATTCGATGCCTGTCCACACCTCGTGCGCGTAGGGAAAGGGATAGCGTGGCCGGCCGCCGTGCGGCCAGGAGCAGAGAATCAGCCCCCCTTCGTCGTTGAGCGCGTACACTCGCTGCGGATTGGCGTGGTCGGACAGGTCGGCGCGGTAGTTGTACCGGTAGATGGACGCCAGCGTCTGCCGGACGCGCTCCTGAGGCAACAGGTGGCCCAGGCCAACCATCGAGGTGAGCCACTGGCCGAGAAGCTGGTCTGACAGGCAGCCCGTGCCGAACTGATAGCGGTGCTCGTCAGCGTCGCCAAGGCGCTGGACGTAGTACTCGCCGTTCCAGAGCAGTTCATCCATGCCTCGACGGCCGTGCTCGTACACCCGGCGGTACTTCTTCGCCGCCTGCTCCTCGCCGAGGGCGCGGGCCATCTCCTCCCCCGCACACAGAGCGCCGAGGTAGAGGACGCTGGTCAAAGGGTTGGGGCCGTAGAACTCGATGTCGTAGGTGTTGTGCTGCTCGCCCTCCATCAGGCCGTCGCGATCGCGGTCCCAGGACTGCCAGGCGAACTCCAGGGCACGTCTGGTGTGGGGCCAGAGCTCCCGAAGGAAAGACTCGTCGCCGCTGATCTGCCACTCCCGGTACAGCCTGAGGACGGTGCCCATCTGGCCGTCGGCGGCGGGGGAGTGCTCCCACAGCTCGGCCCCCAGGGGGACGAGCGATCGGAAGGCCATGTCGCCGTCGGGGCGCGTGTTCGACGCGAAGTCGGTGCGGCGGGCGGTTCGTTCGAGCTGCGGGAAGAGGAAGGCCACGGACTGAGCGTAGTTCCAGACGTGTGTGCAGTCCAGGGGGCAGCAGCCAGCGCCATCGGCGCAGCCCTCGAAGGCGTGGAAGCGTCCGTCCTCAGTTCGGAGACAGGTCGCCGTTCGGATGGTCGACATCTGGCTGGAGACCGCGTCCAGGACATAGTCGGGCAGCGTGCTCTGGAAGAGGGTATCGTGGAAGAGGCGGGTCTGCGACTCCAGCCGCTCCATGTTCTCGGAGGTGTAGCGGGCGGCGTCCCAGGCGTCTGCGAAGCGCGCAGCGTACTCGTTGCCCAGGCGCTTCCCTCTCACCGCCTCTTCGAGGTTCCAGTAGTTCTCCAGGTTTGGGAAGTGCCAGGCCAGGATGAACGGCAGCCGCACCGTCTCACCGGGGGCGAGCGAGGCCATCAGGCCGAGGGTGCCCATGTCGGTCTCGTTGTCGGGTGTGGGGCTCTCGTCAGACGGGGCCAGACGCCCGTCGTCCGAGAAGTCGTCCCAGAAGCGCTGGACGGCGTCGAACCAGCCGGCGCGCTCCCAGTGGGCGCAGGCGGTGGTTTCGGGCCAGGGGCTCGCGACGGCCATAGTGCCGAAGCGCGCGTCGTCAGGGTCGTACCTGGCGCTGGACATGCGCAGCCCTCGCAGCGGGCCCTCTCCCACGATCTGGTTCAAGTTCTGGCCGTACAGGTGACTGCGACGGGTATGGAGGGGCGCCACGCCATCGTAGCCCACGGCGTTCATCAGGCTGAAGGCGACTGTCACCTGCACGGCGTGCGGCTGGGCATTCGTCAGTGTCCAGAGGAAGATCGCGACCGGAATGCCAGAGTCCTCGGGGTTGCCGGGGATGAACGGATTGAAGGCCTCCAGGCTGACCCGCACTGGGAGCGCTCCGTCCTCGAACTCGATGTGGGCGAGGGGATAGCTGCCGGTGAACCGGGCAGACGCCAGCCGGGGCAGGCCTGCCGCCAGGTAGGCCGGCACCCCGAAGGCGCCGCTGTAGGGCGGCTGGAAACTTGCCTCCAGCACGCGGGCTATGGACGCGCCGCCCTCGGGCCGGGCCCACAGGCTGAAGAAGGTATAGGGCAGGTACTTGCCTTTCCCGGGGCGGTTGAAGATCTCCCAGTCGCGTAGCTGGCCGCGCCCGCCGAGCGATACCGTGCCGGTGCCGATCCCCCCGATGGGAAACGCGATCTCTTGGAGGGCGGCGCCCTGGAACGTACGCTGCGGGCCCCTTGTGAGAAGCGGGTCCAGCGACTGTGATGTATCCGTCGAGACTCCCATGCCTGTCCTCCCGTCACGCGTTCATGGCCGCATCATAGCTCAATGGCTAGCAAGACGCCTGCGTCCGGACAGGAGGGCTCGCGGGCTTCGGGAGGGGGCCGGTCGCTCAGCCAGGTGGGGCCTGATGACATCCGCCCACACCTCCCGCGTTTGAGCACTGGAAGGGAGACTAGCCATGAGGACTCCGCGGCTTCCCGGCGCTTGCCACGGCTGTGCTGCTCCAGCATAATGCTTGCGCGCCGGTCGTACGAAGGCCACGCTCCGCACCAAGGTGGGAGAAACACAGTGATTGCTGGAAGGACCCGTCGGCACTGCCTGTCTCTCGTCGCAGCTCTCAGCATCACCATGGTGTTCCTGGCTTCCGGCTGCCTGTGGGGCGTGGTCCGAGACGCCGACACGACCACGCCTGTACGGGGTGTGACCGTGAGGTACACCGATGCGGAGGGGCGCACGAACTGGACCAGGACCGACGCGAACGGCATCTACACCTTCGACCAGGCGTCGGGGCCGGTGCCGGCGGCTGGGCCGGCCAGCTTTCAGGTGAGTGCGCCGGGATACGAGCCGCTCACGACGACACGGCCCATCGCTTACGACGACGGCCCCAACGCGAGTCTGGACGACGCTTCCACCTTCTGGGAGGTCCAGCATTTCAAACTGGAGCCGCAGCGGATCCAGGTGATTGAGGTGGAACTCCTGACAGTGGACGTGAACAAGGCCCTGTTGGCACCACCCACTGCCGGTGGGACGGTCTACCTCGCCGGGTTCCGTCTGTACGATCGCATGGACCTCACCTCGCCGGTGTGCGAGGAGGATTTCGGCTGGTTCCCCATCTCATCAACGGACCCGGCCCCGCAGAGCCTGGACTTCGACTGCGAATTTGCGGGCGATGGCTTCAGGGCGGAGGTGACTGTGACCGTGCGACGTCCCCGCGAGGTGGTCGCTACTCCTGAACCGCGATTGACAGTTGCCGACACATCAGCAGCGGCCTTCTCCTGGGTGGCGCCCAGCCCCGAGACCGCCTGGCACAGCGAGACGCTGGGCAGCACCGACACAGCTGGGCCGGACGACCCAGACCTGGAGTTCAAGGCGCAGATAAGGTTCAGATCGGTCCTGGAGCGCGTGGTCCCCCCGTAGGGCTCAGCGCAGGCCACAGAGGGCCTCGACCTGACGGAGGCGGCGCCGAACCTAGAACGTGGCCTGGAGTGCCGGCGCCGGCCTTCACCGGCCGTCACTCATAGAAGCGGGGTGCGCGTTTCTCGATGAAGGCCCGCGCCGCCTCAGCGTGGGCGGGGAGCCGGCGCACCTCCCTTAGGGCGTGCCCCTCCTGGACCAGAACGCGGCGCAGGTCCGGCTCGACGGCGTTGTCGTGGAGCAGGCGCTTGGCGGCCCAGACCGCCTCCATCGGGTTGGCGGCGATCTCCTCCGCCAGCGAGAGCGCCTCCTCCATCAGCCGCTCGTGGGGGACAACGCGGTCCACCAGGCCGCGTTCCTTCGCCTCGGCAGCGTCGATGATGCGGCCGGTGAGGGCGAGGTAGAGGGCGTTGCCCAGGCCCGCGACGAGAGGCAGGTAGCGGCTGCTCCCGCACTCAGGCGTTAGCCCCACCCTGACGAAGCGTGCTGAGAAGGTGGCGCGCTCGGAGGCGATCCGGATGTCGCAGGCCAGGGGCATCGTGAGGCCGATGCCGATGGCTGGGCCGTTGATGGCGGCGATGACAGGCTTGCTTCGGCTCAGCGCCATGGCCACGTCAGGGCTGCCGTCCCGAGCGATCAGGAACGGTTGCGGCGCCGTCGTCTCACCGCGAGCCGCCCGATCGCCGGCCCAGCCGGTGATGTCAGCACCGGCGCAGAACCCCCGTCCCGCGCCAGTCACCAGCAGGGCCCCCACCTGGGGGTCGGATGCTGCACGGTCCAGGATGTCGACCAGCGTGGCCTCCATGGTGGGTGTCCAGGCATTGAGCTTCTGCGGGCGGTTCAGAGTAATGAGGCCAACGCGGCCACGGCGTTCGTAGAGTACCTGCTCGTTTGCGGGCGTATCCTGCGACATCAGTCCCTCCCAAAGACGGGATCTTGCCAGCCCCTGGGGGCGAGCCCCAGCAATGTAGCACAAGGGCCAGCGCATTGTCGTCCCGTTCTTCCACTACTGGGCTCGCCTCCTCTCCGCCGCCGCCGGCGGACCTGCTCCCTTCGGGGCTGGGTGCGCACTGTGGTGGGCTGAGCCGACCGGCGCCTCGGAAGGGCTGACACACCCGGCGTGCCGGGGTACACTTCTTGGAGCCGCTGGCGGTTGCTTCAGAGGGCCACCGGTCGGCGCACGGGGTGACGCTCGAGAGGCAGAACCCAGGCTAGCAGTTCAAGGCGTGAGGTGATCAAGATGCGGATTGGGCTCTACGCTTGCGGGCCAGGCATGGGGTTGGATGCCCCGCTCGACGAGATGCTGGGGCGGTTCGTGAAGGCGGAGGCGGATGGTTTCGCTTCTGCCTGGGCGGGGAATATCTTCAACTACGATGCGCTCATGCTCGTCGCGTTGGCGGGCCGCATAACGAAGACGCTGGAACTGGGCACCGCCGTGGTGCCGACGTACCCGCGTCACCCCGCGGCGCTCGCTCAGCAGGCTCTCACCGCGCAGGCTGCGGCCGGCAACCGGCTGACCGTGGGGATCGGTCTGAGCCACAAGATCGTCATCGAGACGCTCTTCGGCCTGGACTACTCGACGCCGATCCGGCACATGCGGGAGTACCTATCTGTGCTCAACGGACTGCTCACCGGACAGCCGACGGTGCACCAGGGTGAGGAGTACCGCGTCGGAGCGCAGATCACCGTGCCCAACGCCGAGCGGCCGCCGGTGCTTGTCGCCGCCCTGGGTCCTCTGATGCTAAAGCTCGCCGGTACGATGGCAGATGGCACCATCACCTGGATGGGCGGGCCGAAGTACCTGGAGCAGACGGCCGTCCCGCTGATCACGAAGGCCGCGGCCGAGGCGGGCCGCCCGGCGCCGCGGATTGTCGCCGGCTTCCCCGTCGCTCTGACCGACAAGCCCGAGTCGGCGCGCGCGGCCGCTGCCATGACCTTTGCGATGTACGCTTCGCTACCGGCGTACCGGGCGATCCTCGATATCGAAGGGGCGCCCGACGCCACGGGCGCCTCCATCATCGGCGACGAGGCCGAGGTCAGGCGACAGCTCAAGCACCTGGTCGATGCGGGCGTGACCGATGTCAACGCCGCGCCGTTCCCCATGGCCGACGACCCGGGGGCGCTACAGCGGACGTATGACCTCCTCGCCGACCTCGCCAGGACGGGGGTGTAGGGCCAGCGGGTTCCAGTCTTGCCCGTGCTGCGATGAAGCCGGCCTGCCGAGCGTTAGGCCACGATTGGGCATGTCCGGGCGCGCCCTGGTGGCGGACCGCCAGGGCGCGCAGGCCGTTCGTGCCCGTCGTCGAAGGGCCCTAGGCTCTCTCGGCCTGTGCTGGCGACGGGATGAGGTCTGCGGAGTCCTTCATGAAGCGCAGTTGTATCAGCATCTCGGCGATGCGCTTCCCGTCGGCGTCCTCCAGGTAGCTCTCATACCAGATGTACTCGGTCTTGGGGCTCTGACCGCGGGCGACGACCTCGCCGCTCGTCGTGTAGGGCTGGTCGACGAACACAGGTCCGTTGACGTTCCTGATCTCGATAGCCCCCCAAAGCCCGACGCCCATGCCCTGGCTCCCCTGCAGGAAACGCGTCTGAGCCGTTGTCAGGGCGGATACCATGACGGTGGGGGTCACGATCGGGCCACCCCAAGGCGAGTCGCCGACGTACCAGGGAAGCGGCTCGGTGATCACCTTCATCCGATCCTCCAGCACCTGCCTGGTGATGGTTGCCTGTACGATGGGGAACTTGTCACCGGGGTGCACGTCTTTCAGTATCTTGTACTCGCCGGAGTCGTACTTGCTCAGGTCCTTGGTCGCCAGGCACGTCTGCTCCGTTGGGCTTCCCACCGACGCCGTGCCGACCCCAACCACCTCGCCGGTCGGACGGTCTATCAGGACCGCGACCTGGGCGTCCGTAGCCCCTTCGGGCGGCATGTCGACGATGCCCCGTACTTCCTCGTAGTCGAGAGTGGCGTACTTGAAATCGATGGACAGGGTTCCCCGGTCAAACCAGCGCGGCCCAAAGGCCTTCAACAGAAGGGGCACCAGCATCTCGAAGTGGATGCTGCCCGCGACGGTGCCGCCTCGGAAGCCGAGTTTCTCTGCCGTCCTGTCATCATGGATGGAGCCGGGTCTCTCGTTGAAGAGATTCCGCGGCTGGCGCCAGGGCCCATAGAGGCGACCGTCCTTCAGAACGATCTCGTCACCCATCTCGAGCACCCCCTTTGGCTTGGCCGAGCTGGACGCTCGGCTTCAGGACAACCGGGCAAGGCCCGGCTAGGCGACCGCGCCGGGGATGAACTCCGGAGGCCGCACGACCTTCATCTTCAGGGCTCCGGGCTCGCAGCCCACCACGCAGGAGCCGCAGCCGAAGCAGCTGTCCTCGATGATGGAGGCCTTCATTTTCCTGCTGCCCTCCACCTTGGCCATGGTCACCGCGTCGAACGGGCAGCGATCAACGCAGTCCTGGCAGCCATCACAGGCGCCGAGGTCGGCCATGTAGGCCTGGTAGCGGCTCTTCTCCCAGACCGTGCCGACGGGCAGGCGCGCCTGGTCTATCGGCACATAGATCATGCAGCAGTCGCGACAGCACTGGCAGCTCGTGTTGACGCCGGTCATGATGGCGCGGTTCGGCCACTGGTGGACCAGCCCGTCCTCCTCGATCTTGTCGCAGAGCTCCAGGGCCTCCTCGATGCTCAGTTGCCGGCCCGACTCGCGCTTGATGACGTACTCGGCTCCCCGACCGAACTGGAGGCAGTTCCAGCGCTCCTCCTCGCTGGTGCGCTCGCAGTGCTCGTCGACGGCGGTGGTGCAGTAGCGGCAGGAGCAGGGCACAATGGCGATGAGCTCCTGGGCCCTCAGCATCTCCGGGAAGTTCTCGCTTGGAAGGAGGTCCGGCAGGTCTTTGATGGCCTTGTAGGCGGGCACGACGCGTGTGAGAGGGGTCTTCACCTGCCGGAAGGCGTCGGCGGTCTGCGGGTACATCTCGTTCACGATGAAGTCGTACCACAGCTCATAATACGGCCGGTCCTTCACCACGTCGCGGGCCTCGGTGGCCATGCTGGCGTCGTGAAGCTGGGCGATGCTGCGGGCGAACCGGTAGTAGTCACGGGTGACGAAGTCGCCGCGGGGGAAAGCCACGCCCTTGTAGAAGAGGTCGTCCAGGGCGGCGCGCACCTCATCCTCCGGGAATCCCGTCTTCTCTGCGACCTCGGCGACTGTGCCCGGCAGGGCCGCCGCCATCTGCGCCTGCCGTGGCGTCATCAGGTCCTCAAGCACACGGCGCAGGCGGGCTGAGTTGGGGAAACCCAAACCCGCACCGAGGCTTTCGAAAGCATCCTGGGCATTCATCGCGTTGACCTCCCCTTTGTCCCGGACTCTCTATCTCAGACTTGCCTGAACCCTGCACCGGGCGGATCGCTGGCGGTTGAACCCTAACGGACACAAGCTCCCGCGTCAAGAGGCACACGGGCAGCCCTCGGCGGTGCCGTCTAGCTATTGCCATCAACCTCCCCGCAACCTTGCGGCAAGTCCTGTACTAACGTTAAGCTCTGGCCGGGACTTACGGCATGGATCAAGGCAACGAACGCGCCCCGTACCACGACCCCCGTCTGCCCATCGAGGAGAGGGTCCGTGATCTCCTCGGCCGCATGACGGTAGAGGAGAAGGTCGCGCAGCTCGGAGGCGTCTGGTCAACGGCGCTGCTTGAAGGCGAGCGCTTCTCCGAGACGAAGGCCGAGGAAGCGATTCCCCACGGCATCGGGCACGTGACCCGAATCGGCGGCGCCCTGCTTGGGCCGCGGGAGAGCGCCCTGCTCGCAAACGCGATCCAGAGATTCGTGCTTGAGAACACGCGACTCGGCGTCCCCGCGATTGTGCACGAGGAGAGCTGCGCCGGCTATATGGCCCGCAATGCCACCTGTTTCCCCCAGGCGATCGGCCTCGCCAGCACCTGGGAGCCAGAGCTGATCGAGGCGATGACCGACGTGATCCGGACCCAGATGCGGGCAGTAGGCGCCCATCAAGCGCTGGCGCCGGTCCTCGACGTGGCCCGCGACCCGCGCTGGGGCCGCACCGAGGAGACCTTCGGCGAGGACCCCTACCTCATCTCCCGGATCGGCGTCGCCTACGTGAGGGGCCTCCAGGGAGAGGACCGGCGGCGCGGCATCGTCGCCACAGGGAAGCACTTCGTAGGCTACGGCGCCTCAGAGGGGGGCCTCAACTGGGCGCCGGCCCACATCCCAAGGCGCGAGCTGCTCGAGGTCTTCGTGACCCCCTTCGAGGCCGCCATCCGCGAGGCGAAGCTCGGCTCTATCATGAACGCCTACCACGAGCTCGACGGCGTCCCGTGCGGGGCCTCGCAGGAGCTGTTTGAAGGGCTCCTGCGGCGGGAGCTCGGCTTCGACGGCGTCGTGGTCTCCGACTACTACACCATTCCCACGCTCATGACCTACCACCAGGTGGCCGCAAGCGAGGCGGAGGCGGCGCGGCTGGCCCTCGAGGCCGGGCTTGACGTTGAGCTTCCGTCGCTCAGCTACTATGGGCAGCCGCTTCGAGAGGCGCTTGCGGACGGCCGCGTTGAGATGGCGTGGGTAGACCGGGCCGTGGCACGCGTGCTCCGCATGAAGTTCGAGCTGGGGCTCTTCGAGAATCCGTATGTGGACGCAGAGGCGGCACCGGCGGTCTTCGACATGCCGGAGCAGCGCGACCTGGCGAGGTGCATCGCCCAGAAGTCGATTGTGCTCCTCAAGAACGAGGGAGACCTGCTGCCCCTCCCCCGCTCCCTGCGCAGGCTGGCCGTGATCGGCCCCAGCGCCGACAGCATCCGGCTGCTTCAGGGGGACTACCACTACCCATCCCACCTCGAGATGAGGTTCGGTCCGGTCGCCGAGGGAGGCCTGGCGCCGCCTTCGAAGGCAGGCGCCGTCGACCTGGCACAGCATTTCGTCCCAATGGTGACCGTGCTCGAGGGGATCCGCAGCATCGTTGCGCCAGAGACCGAGATCATGACCGCTCTGGGATGCGATATTGTCGGCGATTCGACCGAGGGATTCGGGGAGGCGGTAGAGGCGGCGCGCCGGGCCGATGTGGCCGTGGTGGTGGTCGGCGGGAAGTCTGGGCTGGCCGAGGGCTGCACCAGTGGCGAGTTCAACGACCGCGCCGACCTCGGGCTCCCCGGCGTCCAGCAGGCCCTGGTCGAGGCGGTCGTCGGCACCGGCACGCCCACCGTCGTCGTCCTCATCAACGGCCGTCCCCTCGCCCTCCCCTGGATCGCCGAGCACGTGCCGGCTGTCTTGGAGGCGTGGCTCCCCGGAGAGGAGGGAGGAAACGCCGTCGCGGAGGTGCTATTCGGCGACGTGGCGCCCGGTGGGAAGCTCCCGATCTCGCTCCCGCGCTCAGTCGGCCAGGTGCCGGTCTACTACGGCCACAAGCCGTCCGGCGGGCGCAGCCAGGTCAGAGGCGACTACGGCGACCTTCCAGCCAGCCCCCTTTTCCCGTTTGGGCACGGGCTCAGCTACACGCGCTTCGAGTACGTCAAGGTCGAGCTGAGCGCAGCGCAGGTCCCTCCGACCGGGACGATCGACGTGCGCGTGGAAGTGAAGAACGTCGGCCCCCGCCCCGGCGAGGAGGTCGTGCAGCTCTACGTGCACGACGTCGTCGCAAGCGTGACGCGACCTGTGAAGCAGTTGAAGGGCTTCCAGCGCCTGGCCCTCGCGCCCGGCGAGACGCGCCGCGTGACGTTTCACCTCGACGTTGGCCAGATGGCCTTCTACGACCGGGACATGGAGTTCGTGGTGGAGCCGGGGCGTGTCGAGGTCCTGGTCGGAAGCTCCTCGGAGGACATCCGCCTCACGGGGAGCTTCGAGATCAGCGGTGAGAGGCGCCTGCTCCCCCGGTCTGAGGTAGTCCCTACGAGGGTGGACGTGAGCTAGGTCGGCCGGGCTGCCGTGGGGCATGTCGTCACCGGTTCGTGTTTGGTGGGTCGTAGCTACCCTAGATTCCGACACTACCCCAGCCTGATGGTCTTCAAGTATTTGGATTCACCCCTGAGGGTTGAAACCCTCAGCTTCGAGGAAGCTGCGGATTTCTGTCCGCAGGACTAAACTATTTCGTTTAACGCCATAAGGCTGAGGCATAGGAGGGGGAATCTATGCCCCTGCGTTCACGCGGGGGTCGAGAGTACTCCGCCAATTATGGGCCAACCACGGCATGTCAGGCGGTCGCAGCAGGGGCACGGGGCTCTCAGTCGGCCGCGGCCTCTTCCCGGAGCCGGCGCTCCTCCTCGCAGGCGAGCGGCTCCCCCCGCAGGCCGACAGCGAGACACTTGGCGCAGCTAATGCACTTCGCGGGTGCCGTGTCGCCGCGCTTCCAGCGCGCAATGAGGTCGGGTTCGCGTATGAAGGGCCTGGCCATCGAAATCATGTCGGCGTCGCCGCTGCCGAGGATGTCCTCGGCCATCGACAGGCTTCGAATGCCGCCGACGAGCATGATCGGGATGTCGACCGCGCGCTTGGCCTTAGCGCTCTCCTCGCGGAAGTAGGCGCGCTCCTCATCTCCCGGCTTGTCCACCTGCGCGGCCCTGGTGCCAGCCCCGGCGCTGATCTCGGCCGCCGAAAGGCCTTCCGCAGCCAGCGCTTTCAAGGCCTCCAGTCCCTCATTGAGCTGCAGTCCGTCCTCCGCATGGTCCTGAAGGCCCAGCTTGATCCATACGGGGTAGTCCGGGCCGACCGCCCGGCGAACCGAGCGCACCACCTCGATGTGAAAGCGGCGGCGGCGCTCAGGCGAGCCGCCCCACTCGTCGCTCCTTAGGTTGGTCCGCGGCGAGAGGAACTGGCTCATGAGATAGCCGTGCGCGCCGTGCAGTTGAACGGCATCGAATCCGGCCTCTTTCGCCCGCGCCGCAGCGGCGCCGAAGTCCCGCACGATCTCGTCGATCTCCGCGGAGGTCATCTCCCGGTGCGCCAGTGGGTACCCGTCGATCTTCGAAGGCGCCAGGGCAACGCGGTCCGTGCGGCCAAGGAGCCCCAGACTGATCCCTCCGTGCGCGATCTGGGCCGCAATCCTGGCGCCCTGGTCGTGGGCGGCCTTCACCAGACGTCGCAGTCCCTTGATGTGGCGGTCATCGGAGATGCCAAACTGGCCGACGGCGGCCTTCCCGTGTTCCGAAACGTAGGCGTATCCGGTGACGATGAGGCCCACGCCGCCACGCGCCAGGCCGTCGATGATCTCCACCGAGGTGTCCGTGACCTCTCCGTCGTCCGTCGCGGTCCTGTCCCACGTGGCGGAGCGCATGAAGCGATTGCGGATCTCGATTCCGGCAATCGTGATGGGCTCGAAAAGGCGGCTCATGTGGCACCTTCTTTGACGCTTGTGAATTGCGGGCCGGTCACGGGGACGCTTGCCCTCGGCTTCTACCGTCCCTTCCACTCTGGCTCTCGTTTTTCGGCAAAGGCGAGCGGCCCCTCCCTGCTGTCCTCCGTCGTCCGGATGATGCGAGCGATCATCAACTCCTCGCGCAACCCCTCCTCCAGGGGCAGGTTCCGCCCCCGGTAGGCCAGCTCCTTCACGGCCCGCACGGACAGCGGTGCGTTCTGGCATATGCGGCGGGCCAGCGTCTCGACTGTCGGCATCAGCTCAGGTGCCGGTACCACCCGGTTGACCAGTCCGATGCGCCAGGCCTCTCGGGCATCGATCCGGTCGCCGGTGAAGAGCATTTCCAGGGCGATGCCGAGGGGGACGGTCCTGGGCAATCGCTGCGTGCCGCCGCCGCCCGGGATGATGCCTCGTCCTACCTCTGTCAGCGCGAATGTCGCGTGCTCCGCGGCGATGCGGATGTCGCAGGCAAGGGCCAGCTCCAGGCCGCCCGCCAGGCAGTAGCCATTGACGGCGGCGATGATTGGCTTCCAGACCTCCATCCCGCGCACAAGCGCGAGAGGGCTCGGCGCCCAGAAGTCCTCGCCTCCGCCCGCCGATTGGAAGCGCTGGCTCATCTCCTTCAGATCGGCCCCTGCCGAGAACGCCCGCTCGCCGGCGCCGGTCACGATGGCCACCCAAGTCTCAGGGTCGCGGCGGAAGTCGTCGAAGGCCTCGGCCAGGCCCCGCCGGACCTCGTCGTTGATGGCGTTCATGGCTTCGGGCCGGTTGATGGTGACGTAAGCGATTCGGCCGCGCTTGTCGTAGAGTACCGCGCTCATCTGCTGACCCCTTCGTGGTGAACTGCACGCGCCGGCGGACGCTCTGGGCTGGGGTGGCGGCGACAACGCGGGCCTCGAAGACCGCATGGTGTCGCCGGGCTGGCCGGGCCGCTTAGGCCCAGGCTGCTGCCCGGCGCGGATCCTGAAATGGCCCCCGCACGAGTAGGGTACACGGTATCTACCTTCCGAGCGAGGAGTACAGCGGGGCGAGCAGGCGAGAGTTGATCGTCGCGGATGACCGGGCCAGGGCAGGCAGGTAACCTTCGCCGGCTAGGCCCGCCAGGATCCGGGCTGGGCCGAGGCTTTGCGTGGTAGGGGTTCCTGCGGCGGGTCAGGGCATGTAGTATCCGATGGGGCGGATGGGTCGCATCGTGCAGCCGTCCGCTGGTGTTGCGCTACGCCCATCGTGCTGGGCCCAGACCGCTGACACGCTGCAGGCCGGCGGCAGTCAGCCGGCGGGCCGCGCTGCTTGACAGTTGAGGAGTGCCGTAGTAGATACTCTGGCCCAGGGCGGGCGGCCGTCTTCGTGATCTGAATGCCGAGCAAGCTCCTCCACAAGATCAGCCCCAACTTCGCGCTCTACGATGTGCGGGAGTTCTTTCGCCTTCCTCCGTACCCGGGAACGACCGTTACCCCGAAGCGGCTGCTCAATCTCTATCTAGTCCGGTATCAGCGCATGCGGGCACACACCAAGCTACGCGGTCATCCCATCATCCTCACCATAGAGCCGGCGAATGTCTGCAACCTGCGTTGCCCGTACTGCTTCACCGGCGCGGGAGAGGATAGCCGCCCGCGGACGATGTTCCCGCTCCCCCTCTACCAGAGACTCATCGATGAACTCGGGGACTATCTCTTCCAGGTCGAGCTCCACAACTGGGGCGAACCGCTCCTAAACAAGAACCTCCCAGAACTGATCCGCATCGCGAGCAGCCGGGGGATCAGCACCACGGTAAGCACAAACTTCAGCTTCCCCTTCGACGCCTCGCGCGCGGAAGCGCTGGTCTCCGCCGGGCTCTCTCAGCTTGGGGTATCGATCGACGGTGCGCGGCAGGAGACCTACGAGCAGTATCGCGTCAGGGGGAACCTGGAGACGGTCCTGAGCAACATCAGGCTGGTCAACCAGGCGAAGCAGGCGCTCGGCTCGCAGAGGCCAAGGCTTATCTGGGAGTATCACGTGTTCGAGCACAACATGGACGATATTGAACGGGCGAAAGCGATGGCCCGAGAGCTCGGCATGGACATCGACATCACCAAGGGCTGGGTGGCAGGCGCAGAATGGGACCCGGATGGCCCATTCAAGTTCTTCAAGGCCCCCTCCGGAGACGGCTGCCAGTTCCTGTGGCAGTGGGCGGTCATCAACGTCGATGGTGGGGTCGCGCCGTGCTGCGGGACGTTCTACAAGGAAGACGACTTCGGCTCGGTGAGCGAGATGAGCTTCAAGGAGGTCTGGAACAACGAGAACCTTCAGGCGGCACGAGGGCTCTTCAGATCACGAGACAGCACTGAGAGAGGCAAGACCCTCGTCTGCTACGACTGCCCCGAGACCCTCACTCACGAGGACTACCTGAGACACCTCGCCCAGGGTCGCGATAGATTCTCGTTCAGGGGTCGCTTCACCGCCAACGACGGGTTCGCCCATTTCTTCAACCGAAGGCCGGCCAAGCCTCACGTTCCCGACGCGGCGGACGCTATGGATCTCAAGCCTGCCGATGCCAGGGCGGCCGGGCGCCATGGTCAACCCCGGTAGCGTCGGCTGGATGCTGGCATCCCCCGTCGCTGGTTCGCGCCGGCGAGGGATCGGCAGGAGAGCGCAGGCTCATTTGCCTACCAGGGGCGGCGAACACGGTGTCTCGCTGCGATCCGTGATCGAGCGCGTTGGGTAAGAGACTAGGGGACGTTCGGACGTGGCCATGGCGGAACGCCCGCCAGTAGGGCTCAGCACCTACGGCGGGCTATTCTTCACCACGCTCAGCACGCTGATGTACGAGGTCCTGTTGACTCGGATCTTCAGCGTGACCATGTGGTACCACTTCGCCTTCGTCGCCGTCTCCGTCGCCCTCTTCGGAATGACGGTCGGAGCCCTGATGGTCTACCTATCGCCAGGGCGCTTTCCGGTCGAGCTGACGAAGGAGCGGCTCTCCCAGGCGTCCCTTCTCTTCAGCGGCTCCATCGTCCTTAGCTTCATGACGCAGCTTGCGATCCCCTTTGACGCGCAGTGGTCTCTGATGGGGGTCTACTCGGTCGCCCTCACCTACCTCGTGATCTCCGTGCCCTTCATGTTCAGCGGCATCGTCGTCAGCCTGGCGTTAACCAGGTTCCCGCACCAGGTCAGCAGGCTCTACGCCGTCGATCTGGTGGGGGCGGCCCTCGGGACAGTCACGTTGATCTGGCTTCTGGACCAGCTTGAGGACGCGCCGTCGGCCGTGTTGGGCATGGCGGCCCTTTCGGCGGCGGGCGCCGTCTTCTTTGCCCACGGAGCGGGGCGCTCGCGCGGCATCGTGCTCGCCGCCGCCAGCGGGCTACTCCTGACCGGGATGGCCGCCGGTAACGCCGTCCTGGCGCAGCATGACCATCCGGTCCTACGCGTGCGTTGGGTGAAGGGCCACGTGGAGGAGAGCGCACTCTATGAGAAATGGAATGCTTTCTCCCGGATAAGGATCGAGGGGAATCCCTCAGAGGCCAGCAAACCTTTCGGCTGGGGGCTCAGTCCCAACTACTCCGGCGGTGTGAAAGTGCGGCAGCTTCTCCTCAGCATCGACGCCTCGTCGGGGACCGTCGTCACGGGGTACGACGGGACTCACGAGAGCATCGAACATCTGCGGCATGACGTGACCAATCTGGCGCACTACATCCGGCCCGATGCCCGGGTGTTCGTCATCGGCAGCGGCGGGGGCAGAGACGTCCTTGCTGCTCTGGCCTTCAACCAGCGGTCCGTGACGGCGGTCGAGCTCAACGGGGATATCCTGGCGGCGGTCAATGGCGAGTTCGGTGATTTCACGGGCCATTTGGATCGGCAAAGGGGGGTGAGATTCGTCAACGACGAGGCCCGCAGCTATCTCGCCCGCTCGGACGAGAGCTTCGACATCATTCAGCTTTCGCTAATCGATACGTGGGCGGCGACCGCCGCCGGCGCCTTCGCCCTTGCGGAGAACTCCGTCTATACCGTCGAGGCTTGGGAGGTCTTCCTCGGGCACCTGACCGATCGGGGAGTGTTCACCGTCTCTCGCTGGTATGCCGGGCCTCGGCCAATGGAGGCGTACCGACTCACCGCGCTTGCCGCCCGGGCGCTCCGGAGCGTTGGCATCTCGCGGCCCGGGGATCACCTCATCTTGGTCAGGAGCCCCGAGAACGACCTCGGGTATGGTGTGGGCACCCTGCTCGCCAGCCGCGAGCCCTTCTCGGCCTCGGACGTCTCCAAGATAGGGCAAGTCGCCGACGACATGGGGTTCGAGGTCGTGCTGGCGCCGGGCCGGGTGGGGAGCGACCCCCTGTTCGCCAAGATCGCCGAAACCGAAGACCCCGGGTCGCTGCCTCTCGGCTTCCACATGGATATCTCGCCGCCGACCGACGACCGGCCGTTCTTCTTCCAGATGATCCGCTTCCAGGACGTGTTTGACACCTCACTCTACGGGCAGCCGGGCACTCGATTCGTGACCAGACCGGTGCTGGTGCTTTTCAGCCTGGCCGTGGCGGTGCTGGGGCTCACGGCCCTCTGCATCCTTCTCCCGCTGCTGCTGACGACCACCCGGAAGGCGCTCAAAGGCATGCTCCTGCTGCTCGTGTTCTTCCCTGGCATTGGGCTCGGCTTCATGCTGCTGGAGATCTCGCAGATGCAGCGGCTCACCATCTTCTTGGGGCACCCCACCTATGCCCTGTCCGTAGTCTTGTTCTCCCTCCTGCTAGCCAGCGGCCTCGGAAGCCTATCCACGGAGCGGCTGGTCAATCCAGGGCTGCGACTCTCGCTCCTCTGGCCGTTCGTCCTCCTTCTGGTCGTGCTGGTAGCTACTGGGTTCCTGACGCCACAGGCCATTGACCGGTTCGAGGACGCGACGACCCCGGTTCGGATCCTGGCTGCCGCCGTCATTCTGGCTCCCATGGGCCTAGTGATGGGCATGCCGTTCCCTATTGGCATGAAGGTGGCGTCGCTGAAGCCGAACGCGCCTACAGTTTTCCTCTGGGGTGTCAACGGCGCCACGTCCGTCTGCGCTTCGGTGTTGGCGGTGGCCATCGCCCTAGGCTGGGGCATCTCCACCGCGTTCTGGGTGGGCTGTGTCAGCTATGCGATGGCGTCAGCGGCGCTGGGCCTGATGGCCATCCGCCGGCAGGCCTGAAGACGTGGCTTTCTTCCTCTGGAATGCAGTTCTCTTGAGCGCCGAGCGAGGCTGGCGACGCGCGCTACGTGACTGGCTCATGATTGGTGGGGTACTCTCCACCCCCGCGTGAACGCGGGGGCATAGATTGGCCTTCCCATGCCCCAGCCTTATGGTTCTCAAGTATTTAGATTCACCTCTGAGGGTTGAAACCCTCAGCTTCGAGGAAGCTGCGGATTTCAATCCGCAGGATTAACTTATTTCGTTTAACGCCTTCAGGCTGGGGTGCTGTCAGCCTGGAGGTCTATGCTGTCCGCTGCTTGGGAAGTGGCGCGCTTGGCCAGCCTCCGACTGAAGAAGTAGTTGAACCAGTCGTTCGTCGTGTAGACAGGGTCGAATGAGGACTTGGGGAGACCCTGGGCGAGATGGCGCTGGTAGTTCTCCCAGATGATCGTGTATGGGCAGTCGTGGCAGACCAGGCCCCTGCCGTGTCCGGAGGCATTCCTCGCGCGGTACAGCCGTCTTGCCTCTTGGAAGTTCCTGTTGTTCCAGACGTTCTTGAAGTTCACGTGCTCCATGGAGCCGAAATCGTCCTCCCGGTAGAAGGAGTTAGCGCAGGGAGAGACGAGCCCATCGTTGTTGATCACTGCCTGGGTCCAGAGGTATCTGCACCGCTCCCGCGGGGGGTCGATGGGGAACGCGATCTCGTTCCCGCTGTCCCAGTCCGGTCCCTCGACCCACCCCTTGGTGGCCGAGAACTCGACACCCATCTCCCTGGCCATGGCTCTCGCCTGGTCCAGCTCGTGTCTGTTGTGCTCGAAGACGTGGAATGACCAGCAGAGCATTGGAGTGTCGGAGCCGAGCTTCCGCTTGGCCTCGGTCAGCAGCCGCATGTTGTGCAGAACCCTCTCAAGGTTCCCCCCTGCGCGGTACTTCTCATAGCTTTCCTGGCTCGCCCCATCGATGCCGGCGCCGAGAATCGCCAGCCCCGAGGAGACCAACGCCTCGGCGCGAGCCTGGTCCAGCGGGATGCTGAGATTGGAGCTGACCATGGTCGAACAGCCCCTACCGCTCGCTATCCGGATCATCTCCTCGATCTTCTTGTTGAGAAGAGGTTCACCCCAGTTGTAGTACTCTACGAGCAGGGCGTAGTCTCCGAGCTCATGGATGATCTTCCGGTACAGCGGCATGGGCATCATCGAGCGCTCCCGTGTCACCTCGCCCACACCCGTGAAGCAATACGGACATCTCAGGTTGCAGACGTTTGTAGCCTCCAGCGTCAGCACGAGGGGACGCGCGAGGAGCCTAGTGTGGCCTCGGGCGCGCTGATATCGGGCAAGGTAGAGGTTCAGGAGTCTCTTCGCCGTGAGGCGCATACCTGGCCAGGCGGGAGGGTGGAGAAACTGATACAATTCGCGCACCGTCCCACTGGCGGCGATCTTGTGGCGAACCCTGGCGGCCCGCCGGGCCACACGCCGTACCAACATCATGGCTCGCTTGCGCTAAGGAGCGCACCAGCCAGCACGTCCCGCTCACCGGGAGCCGGGATGGACCTGGAGGGACTGTTGACAAACCCTCCTGTTCTGTCACCCTGAGCGAAGCGAAGGGTCCGGCCAAACCGGATTCTTCGTCCGCCCGTGGCGGACTCAGAATCGTCCATGCCGGTTGCCTCCGGTACCACAATGGCTGAAAATGCGGGGCACCCTTCGACAGGCTCAGGGTGCTGAATGGGCTGCGGGTGCGAAGGGCAAGGCATATGGCATCCTGAGCTTGTCGAAGGACCGGAGGCCAAGGACAGTCGCATTTTCGAAGCAATGACAGGGCCCGCCGAAGAGTGTTTTTCAACACACCCTGGAGGGTCTGCCTCGGCGGCAAGCACGCCGCCGTTGATGAAGACTATGCAAGAATGCCCCTGGCTCGTCAAGATCGTGGTCTCCCCAGAGCACCGGGTGTGTCCGGCGCGGCGTGGTTGTCGCTGCCCGCCGGAGCCCTGTGCGAGGCTGGTTGGCTCAAGTCCGGTGGACCGAGGCTGCGGCAGCTTGGGGACATGGTCTGCGGGTTGATGGGGTCAAAGCACTCATGTTCACACCCTCCTGGGCGGCGCTTCGTAGCTGCAGGGCTTCAGCCCTGCCAGGACACCGGTTCCAAGGGCAGACCTGAAGGTCTGAAGCTACGGTCGTGCAGCATACAGTTACTCTGTTGAACACCATCAATCCGCAGGAGCGGTCGATGAGGCCCACGGCATTCATCCCGCAATCATGAGCCACTCGTGTGGCGGGCAGTTTCTTGACACGAGCCGTATCATGCAGGCAGGCGATTGCGGCTCAGGCTTTGGCCAAGCGAGTCAGAATCGACGAGATGGTTTCTCCTTGGAGCTGCGGTCTGGAGGTTGTCGATGCGCGTCAGGGCGAGACTGGGTAGACTGCGCGGAGCCGTTCGACGGGTGGCGGGAGCGATCCGCCGAGTGGGTCAGCGTGAGGATCTGCGCGGCGAGCTTGAGCGGTTTGGGACCTGGACGTACCCGTTCCGGCTAGCAGAAGACCTTGTGACACCGCTGCACGCACCGTGGCTGGCAGAATCCCACGAGACGAGGACGAGGATGGTCTTCCCGAGGCTAGACGAGATCTACGAAGGCCGCTGGCCAGAAGTGACATGCCTAGACATCGCCTGCAACGAGGGCTTCTTCGCTCTCGAGATCGGCCGCCGTGGCGCCAAGGGAGTTGTCGGGTTCGATGCCCGACCTGGCAACATCGAGAAAGCTGACTTCGTCAGGCGACACTACGGGTGCGGCAACGTCAGGTTCCACGTGGAGGATGTCTCCAAGCTGACTCCTGGGCGCTTCGGCACGTTCGACATCACGTTGTGCCTTGGCCTCCTGTACCATCTCGAAAACCCGATGGACGCCCTGCGGCGGATCCGGGCCGTCACACGGGAGCTCTGTGTCATAGACACGCAGGTCTTGCGCGAGAGTTCCCCGGCCACGACCGCCTGGATAACCGAGGACAACCTGATCGAGACAGAGGACGTCATCGGCATCATCGAAGAGAGGGATGCCATCTGGAATCCAGTGGCCTCCATTACCGGCATGAGCCTGGTGGTCAATCGCTCGGCGCTCCTCACCATGCTACGCCATGCCGGCTTCCGAGAGGTGGAGCAAGTGGCTCCCTATCCGGGCTGTTTCCAGCCGTACGCTACCGAAGACCGCGTCATCCTCTTCGCGCGAGTGTAGCGTTCGTCGGCCCACCCATCTGTTCCGGGCCGGCCGCCTTCATGGCGTTGAGCAAAACAGGGACTTCGTCCATCCGTCCTTGCGCTCCGCGGACGATAGGCGAGGGGTCAGCGTGGCGTGGAAGGGCAGAGGGTCGGCCTGCCCGCCCCTGGTGGGCGGCTCGCGGTACTGCGGGATGACGATCATCAACAAGAGAACCTGGCATTGCACCCGTAGGGGCGCAGCGTGCTGCGCCCCTACCGCCCCGCCCAGGGCGGACGCGACGTCGGCCCCTGCGAGGTTTGCGTAGAAGGCTCCAGTGTATAATAACCCCAGCAGCAGGGGGTCAAGAAAGCATGAGCACGGGCGTCTCCGGCGGTTCCGCTCCCGCGGCCCTCTGGTCGCCGTCCCCTTCCCTCTCTCCCCGCGTGCGGCGCCTGCGCGAGGAGTACTTCTCCTTCGCCAGCCGTGACTACTTCCGCAACGAGGTCCGTCCCTACGGCTCCGGCACCCCCTGGGACGAGGTCTGGTCACCGCACAACTGGGGCGTCGTGCCGGAGATGTACGTCTTCTTCGATAGCTTCCGGGACAGCCTGCTGGCCGCCGCCGAGACCGTTCCTGTCCCTGCCGGCTTCTGGGACGAGCCCCTGGTCGTGCGACGCGCCCTCTTCTTCTCCGAGGTTCTCCGAGACCACCTGCCGGTGAAGATCCTGGACGGCGAACTCATCGTCGGGTCCTACTTCAACACTGCCCTCTCCAAGACCCACACTCGCGCCGAGGCCGGGAAGTGGCGACGCGAGGTTCGGCGCTGGCGGCAGAAGGCGGAGATGCTGAACAGGCTCGGCGTCGGCAACTGCGGCGCCGTGCCCGGCCACCTCATACCCAACTACCGGAAGGTGCTCCGTCTGGGGTTCCGGGGCATCGCCGCCGAGCTGGAGGAGATGCAGCGGGCGGAGAAGGACCGCCGCAAGCGGGACTTCCTCCGCGCCCTTCTCATCTGCTGCGAGGCGGCGCGGGACCTCGCCAGCCGGTACGCCGACGAGGCAGCGCGTCTGGCGGAACCTGAGCCCGACCCCCAGCGTCAGGCAGAGCTCCGAGAGATCGCCCGCATCTGCCGCAAAGTGCCCTGGCAGCCCGCCGAGACCTTCCACGAGGCGCTCCAGGCCCTCTGGTTCGCCCACATGCTGGTCATGGTCGCCGAGTCGTATCCGGGGCCGGGGCTCTCGCCGGGGCGCATCGACCAGTACCTCTACCCCTACTATCAGGCCGACCTGGCGGTGGGCCGGCTCGACCGCGAGCAGGCCCGCGAGCTGCTCCAGTGCTGCTGGATCAAGCATAACTACTCGTACGACTACCAGGGCCGCGTCGGGCCGAACCAGGGCATCAACTCCGGCTTCGGCCAGCTCATCACCCTCGGTGGCATCGGGCCCGACGGCGAGGACGCCAGCAACGACCTCACCCACCTGATGCTGGACGTCATCGAGGACATGAACCTGCTGGAGCCCAAGCCCAACGTCCGCCTCCACCAGAAGACGCCGGAGGAGCTCCTCCAGCGCGTGGCCGGGCTCATCGCCCGCGCCCAGGGCTCCCCCTTCCTCCTCAACTTCGACGAGGCGGCCATGCGTGGCCTCGAGTGGCAGGGGCTCCCCGCCGACCAGCTCTGGGACTACGCCCCGGTGGGCTGCCTGGAGAACACCCTCCAGGGCTGCGACCGCTCTGGCACCGTCGATGTCAACCTAAACATCGCCAAGGCCGGCGAGCTGGCCCTCAACGACGGACGGGACATGCTCACCAACGGGCGCCTGGGGCCCCGCACCGGCGACCCGCGCTCCTTCGCCGGCTTCCCCGCTTTCCTCGACACCTTCAAGAGGCACCTCAAGGCACTGCTGGAGCGCATGATCGACTGCAACAACGATGCCGACGCCGCCCGCGCCCGCTTCGAGCCGACGCCCTACCTGAGCGTGCTGGTGGATGGCTGCGCCGAGAGCGGCCGCGACGTGACGGCCGGCGGCGCCCGCCACAGCTACATCACCGTCGAGGGCATAGCCCTGGCCACGGCGGTGGACTCCCTGGCCGCCGTCAAGCGGCTGGTCTATGACGACCGGCGGGTGAGTATGGACGGGCTGCTGGCCGCCCTCCGCGCCAACTTCGAGGGGTACGAGGAGCTGCGGCAGACCCTCGTCAACAGGGCCCCCAAGTTCGGCAACGACGACCCGGGGGTGGACGACCTGGCGCGGGAGGTGTCCCGCGTCTGGACGGAAGAGGCCTTCCGGCGCCGCTCGCCGGCCACGGGGCGTCGCTACCGGGGCGGCTACCTGTCCTGGAACTACTGGGTGGCCTACGCGCCCTCCACCGCCGCCACGCCCGACGGCCGCCGGCGGGGCACGTTCCTCTCCAACGGCGTCTGCCCCGTCAACGGCTGCGACCGCGAGGGCCCTACCGCCGTCATCAAGTCGGTGGGGCGGCTGGGGCTGGAGACGGCGCCCAACGGCGCCTCTCACACCCTCAGCCTGAGCCCGTCGCTGCTGCGGGACGAGGAGCACGTGGCGAAGCTGGCGGCCCTCCTGCGGGCCTACGGGCGCGTGGGGGGCACCGCCCTCCAGGTCAACGTCGTGGACGCCGACACCCTGCGGGCGGCCCAGGCCGACCCGGAGAGCTATCGCAACTTGCTGGTGCGGGTGACGGGCTACAACGCCTACTTCGTGGGGCTGGGCCGCGAGGTGCAGGACGAGCTCATCGCCCGCCACGCGCATCAGGCGTGAGGGGCGTATTCCTCGTAGGTCGGGGTCTTCAGACCCCGACGGAGGCGCGTAGGTATGATGGTGATTGACAGACTACATCGCCTCTCACGGCAGGCGGGGGGTGCGCTTATCATCGGGCCCGTTCGTAGAGGAGGGCTTTAGCCCTCCACGAAGGCTGTGGAAGGCTGAAGCCTTCCGCTACACACCACTGGGCCGGGAGGTCCAGGACGAGCTCATCAGCCGCCACGCGCACGAGGCGTGAGGGATTTAGAAAGAGGTGAATCCATGTACAACATCCTACTAACCGAAGACCAGCAGAAGCTCCGCGATGAGGTGGCGGCCTTCGTCCGCGACGACGTGCCCCGCCAGCTCATCCTGGACATGGACGCCGAGAAGGTGTACTACCCCCGCGAGTTCCTGGAGGCCGCCGCCAAGCGCCGACTGCTCGGCCTGCGCTTCCCCGAGGAGTACGGCGGCCGCGGCCTCTCCTGGGCCGACGAGGTGGTCGCCCTGGAGGAGGTGGGCTTCCTTGGCGGCTCCCTGCCCTGCCTCTACTCCCTGGTCAGCATCGTCGGCGAGGCGCTGAACCTCTTCGGCACGCCGGAGCAGAAGGAGCGCTGGCTGCGCCCGGCCCTGGAGGCGAAGATGACGGTGGCCGAGGCCCTCACCGAGCCCCGCGGCGGCTCCGACTTCTTCGGCGCCACGACGACCGCCCGCCGCGACGGCGACTCCTACGTCCTCAACGGCCAGAAGCGCTTCATCGTCGGCGCCGAGGGGGCGGACTTCTTCTTCGTCTACGCCAAGAGCAACCCTGACGCCCCATCCCGCGAGTCGCTCAGCGCCTTCATCGTCGAGCGCGGCCCCGGCGTCGAGGTGCAGCACGTCTATGGGCTCTTGGGCACCCGCGGCGGCGGCACCGGCCGCGTCTACTTCAAGGACGTGCGCGTGCCGAAGGAGAACCTCATCGGCCGGGAGCACGGCGCCGCCGAGATCTTCTATCAGATGATGATCCCGGAGCGCATGACCAGCGGCGCCGGCTCCTTGGGAGGGGCGCGGGCCGCCCTGGAGATCGCCGCCCGCTACAGCGACCGGCGCAAGGCCTTCGGCAAGAAGATCCGCGCCTTCGAGGGGGTCAGCTTCCGGGTGGCGGAGAGCATCACGCTGCTGGACGCCGCCCGCGCCCTGGTCCACACCACCGCCCACGCCATCGACGCCGGCGATGAGGCGGGGCGGGTGCGACGCCTGGTCTCCGAGTGCAAGAAGTTCTGCACTGAGTCGGCCTGGGAGATCATCAACCACGCCATGCAGGTCATGGGGGGCATCGGCTACACCCGTGTCTATCCCATCGAGAGGATGCTGCGCGACGCGCGGCTCAGCCTCATCTGGACGGGCACCAGCGAGATCATGAACCTGATCATCCAGCACGAGTACTACCAGGAGCTGGCCGCCTGCCGCTACGGCCGCGACGTGGAGGCCGACGCCCAGCACGCCGAGGAGCCGGGCGAGAAGGTGTACGAGTAGGAGGCGTGCGCCTCCTTGGTGGGTGAGAGAACGGGGCGACCCCGCCGGTTGAAACCGGCGGCTTCGGGGATGGGCGGCGGAAGCCGCGGGATTATGGTCTTCAAGTATTTAGATTCATGTCTGAGGGTTGAAACCCTCAGCTTCGTGGAAGCTGCGGATTTCAATCCGCAGGACTAGTTTATTTCGTTTAACGCCATCATCCCGCGGGCCTGGACTGGCATTGCGGTTGGTTACCCGCCAGCCGCATGAGCAGGACATGACTTCAGTAGACGCAGCTACCGAACTGGGACCTTCTGCGAAGCGCATCGCCGGCGTCACCTTCAACGTGCAGCGCTTCAGCACCGAGGACGGCCCCGGCATCCGCACCACCGTCTTCATGAAGGGCTGCCCGCTGCGCTGCCGCTGGTGCCACAACCCGGAGGGCCTTTCTCCCCGCCCGGAGCTGGTCTGGTACGACGTGCGCTGCATCGGTGCGCGCCGCTGCCTGGAGGCGTGCCCGGCCGGCGCCCTGGAGCTAACACCGGAGGGCATGCGCATAGACCGCGGGCGCTGCCTGCCCTGTGACCTCTGCGCCGAGGCCTGTCCCTCGGGCGCTCTCGAGGTCATCGGACGGCGCTGGACGCCGGAGGAGCTGTTGTCCTACGTGGGGAAGGACGCCGCCTTCTACGAGACCTCGGGCGGCGGCGTGACGGTCTCCGGCGGCGAGCCGACGATGCAGCCCGACTTCGTCGAGGCGTTCCTGCGCCTATGCCGTGAGGCCGGTATCGCCACCGCCCTCGACACCTGCGGCCACGCCGACTGGAGCGTGTACGAGCGCCTCCTGCCCCACCTGGACATGGTCCTCTACGACCTGAAGATCGCGGACCCCGAGCGCCACCGCCAGGCCACGGGCGTCGGGCCAGACCGCATCCTCGTCAACGCCGCCGCCATCGCCGAGCGCGGCATGCCCATGTGGATCCGCACCCCCATCATTCCCGGCTACACCGATGACGAGGAGAACATCGGGGCGCTGGCCGCCTTCATCCGCGACCGGCTGCCGACGGTGCAGCGCTGGGACCTCCTGGCCTACACGAACCTGGGCCTCTCCAAGTACCGGCGCCTGGGCCTACCATACCCACTGGAGGACACCGACCTACCGGCCCGCCACCACATGGAGCGCCTTGCTGCCGTCGCTGCGGACGGCGGAGGCCCGGCCGTCGTCTGGTCGGGCGCCGTGCGCGAGTGAGAATCATCCATGCCGGTCCCCACCAGCACTACAAAGGATGAGAACACGGGGCGCCCCTCGACCCGCCTACCGGACGGGCAGGCAGGCTCGGGGTGCCGAACGCGCTGCCGGTGGGAAGGGCAGACCATAATGCATCCTGAGCCTGTCGAAGGACCTGAGCTTGTCGAAGGACCTGCGGTCAAGGACAGTCGCGTTCTCGAAGCAAGATGACAGCCATTGACGTGACGGAGGGCAGGCTCAGCCCCGGGGCCGTGAGGGCGCTGGCCGGGGCGCGCACCCCCAAGTTCCTGGCCACACGCGACACCGGCGGCGTCCCCAACGTGGTCCCCGTGCTCTCTCTGGAGGCCGCCGACGAGCAGACCATCATCTTCGGGGAGATGATGATCTGGAAGACGCGCCGCAACCTGGAGGCCGACCCCCGCCTCGCCATTATGGTGCTGGCCCCTGACCTGCGCGGATGGACCATCAGAGGCCGCTTCGTGGAGTTCCAGCGCACCGGCCCCCACTTCGACCACATCATGGCCAGCGAGAACGTCCGCTACAATGCCTACGGCGGCATCCGCAGCGCGGGAGTCATCCGGGTCGAGGAGGTGACGCGGGCCTTCAAGCTCTCGCAGACCGGCGTGCTCCTGGACGCGGCGCGCAGCCGCTGGCTGGCCCGCCGCCTATCGCGAGACGGCGCTGTCCCTGCGACCATGCCTGTCCAAGTCGTCGAGAAGTTCGGCCGGCTGCGGGCGGCGAAGGCGCTCGCCTTCCTGGACGGCAGCGGCCACCCCGATTGCCTGCCCGCCCTTTCGCTGGCGCCGGCGGGCCCGGCAAGGCTCGTCTTCGGCGGCGCCGCCGCCGAAGGGCTGGCCGCGCTGGCGGCGGGGTCGTCCGTAGCCGCCGCTGTGCTGACGATGGAGCCGGTGGCCTACCAGGTGAAGGGTATGTTCGCCGGTTTGCGCCCCAGCCTGGGACGGCGGCTGGGCGTCATCGACGTGCGGGAGGCCTACAGCGCCTGCCCTCCCCTGCCGGGCGAGCGCCTGCCGGCAGGGAGGCATCTCCCACCTAACCCGCCATAGTCGATGGGCAATAGGGCTACGGTGCGCCGGAGGCCGCCGCTTCGGCGGGGTAGAGGAGCAGCTTGCTCCCGTACGAGGGGTCTGGGCCTACTTCGGCCATGACCTGCGCGACTGCTTCCCGTATCGCCACGTGGTCAACCAGCAGAAGACTGAGCAGGCGCTCCGTGGCGGCGTCTGTGTGGTCCGCCGACACGCCCCCGCTCCAGCCGATGACCGCCTTCGCGCCCTTCTGAACGAAGGCAGCGGCCACCTCCTCGCCGGTGAGCCCGTCGCAGCCCATGACGACGACGGTGGCGCCATCGAAGTCGCCCTTCATGCTGTCTCGGATGAACTCCGGCCCTATCCCGAAATAGTACTTCGGGTCATCTGGAGAATGGTGAGTGCCGGCCAGGTACTTCGCCCTTTGTTCGTCGAGATACTTCGTCCGGCTGTACGGCTCGCCCGTGAAGAGGAACGCTTTGCCGGTGGCCGTGGCTTGGCCGCCCTCTCGGACTGTGGCCGTGGAGTGAAGCCTTAGTAGGACGTACTGATAGTGCTGCTTGGGCAGATAGCGGAAGAAGTCCACCGTCACCTCTTCGCCGGGGAAGTAGTCCACTTCGTACCCGGCCTGCTCCAGCAGCGCCGTAGCCTCTTGCCTGAAGGCCGGGTTGGGGAACGTCAGGCTCAACTGGTCGACGATGACCGCCCTGGGGGGCCCGGACGGCTCACCGGACTGGGAGACGAAGAGGAGAAGAGAGGCGGCAGCCGCCGATACAGCCAGCGCGAGGAGGACGGCGAGCGCCATCCTCCCGCGCAGGCCGCGTCTGAGGCCCGCGAAGCGGGGGCGAGGCGCCGCCTTGGGTGAGCGGCGCCTCCTTCCCCTCTCTCTGCTCATGAAGCGTACCGGCCGGGGCTGGCGGGGCCTCCGCCTTCCCCGGAAGGGGCGGATCAGCTACGGCTGAAGCGCCTCCTAGCGTACCAGCCACCACCTGCGATGGCAACGGCGGCCGCAGCCAGACCGCCCGCGAGAGCGGCGTAGCCACCTGCGGACCAGCCGGAGCCACCAGCCGGCGCAGCAGTTTCCACCGCCGAGCTGTCCGACAGCGGCGCCAGTTCGGCTATGCCGCCGACACCACCCACAATCCGCAAAGTTGCAGCCGGGGATGTGCTGGGGGTGGGGGTGGGGGTGCCAGGGAGCGTGCAGTCCAGGGCATATGCGACGCCCGGTAGAGCATCAGGAGCCGGAACTGTAAGGGTCTTCTCAGCAGATGTCTTGGGGCACTTGTACTTGAACGTGAGGTCGTTCCAGTCCGCAGTCGCGGTGGCAATGACCTCAGCTGACTGTCCGGGCTCGCACGCCAGATTGGGGCTGGGCGTGGGGGTAGGGGTGGGGGGTTGCGACCACTGTCCCACGGGGGTCCCATCGTGCGTGAAAGTGTATGAGAGGCCGCTGGCGCTGGAGGTGTTACAGGTTAGCCTTAGCGTGTATGGGCCGGCTTGGATAGCCTCCGCTCTGGCCCCCGGAAGGAGCGCCGCGACGCCCGATGCCATGGCCAGCAACACCATAAGGCTCACGACCCGTGACCATCTGCTGTGCATGCTTGTACTCCTTTCTCATCAAACAGACGGCCGGCCCCGCGTCCAAGCGGAGCCGCGCCGTCACTGCCTATCGCGGCAGCGAGGGGCCTTCAGCGGGCCCAGGGCAAACGCGCATGACCGACCCCCCGGCCTCGGCCATGACGCCCTTGCCCGCTGGAAACCGCCTGTGGCAGCCCCGCCTCTGCCGTCGCGCCATCCCTGACTCTACACACACGGGCACGTCGAAGTCGTGCCCGGCTCTTCCGTACCCATATCGAGGAAGCATCCCTGTTCCCCAGGGCTATTCGTGCTCGGCGCGGTCTACGCTGAATGAAAAATGTCGGCCACCAGCGTGGCCTATATACACCGCCTCGTGCCGCTTGTCAAGCCTTTTCAGGGCAAAATTTCTCGACAAAGCCGTAGGCGGCTCCGGCCTCCCCCATGTGGCGATGGTCAGTGCGGGGACACACCGCCAGGATTATGTCGTCTAGGCTGGCCGCTACTCTCGAATCAAGCGAAGGAGGGGGAACAAGCAACAGGGAACAAGCAACAAGGCTCCACCCGGGGGGCCGGAGCACTGCTCCCAGTTCGCCAGTTCGGAGGTCTCATTTCCAGGCAGGAGATTCTTCGCTGACGCTCAGAATCGTCCGTGCCGGTTCGCAACGGCACCGCAACGTATGAGAATGCGGGCCGCGCCCTTCGACAGGCTCAGGGTGCGGTAGGAGACCGCCGGTGGCAAGGGCAATGCATAGTGGCATGCTGAGCTTGTCGAAGCACCTAGGGTGAGGGACGACCGCATTTTCGAAGCAATGACAATTCGCTGCGGGTTTCTGATTCACCACACTAGGGGCCGCCGGCCCCTCGCCGCTCTCCGGCGGGCGCCGGCTCGGAGCCGATGGCCCGGTAGCCCGGATAGAGCAAGGCCACGCCGGCGATGAAGGCGGTTACGACGAGGCCAGCGGCCGCGACGGTGGTAGGGGCACCGACGGCGTCGGCCAGAGCTGTCATGGGCAGCGTCGTCAGAGGCATCAGCGACCAGCTCAGCATGTAGACGCTCATGACCCGCCCGTAGAAGCCGGGCTCCACCAGGGTGAAGATGAGGGAGTTGTTGAGGGTCATGTAGCTGTTGAACGTCAAGCCGATGATGGAGAGCGCGGCCAGCGCCACGCCGTAGCTCGGCGCCTCGGCGAAGATGAAGAGGCCAAGCCCGAAGGCGATCCCCAGCACCAGTTGCAGCGTCGCTTGATGGGGATAGTCGCTGAAGTAGGCGATGACGAGCGACCCCACGATGGCCCCGATGCCGACGAAGGCGCCCATGACCCCGAACCCCAGGGACCCTACCTCGTAGACGTCCTTGGCGAAGACGGGCAGGAGAGCAGCGTAGGACATGCCCAGCAGGATGGGGACGAACCCCATCAGTATCAGGACGACCAGGTTGCGGCGGCCCGCGACGTAGCGCAGGCCGGCGCCCATCTCCTCCCACAGAGGGGCCTCCTGCCGGGCCGGGGTTCCGGTGCGGGGAAGCGGCAGAAGGGTCAGGCCCACCACCACGTAGAGCAGCACCATCGCGTAGAAGACGCCGGACATGCCTATGAAGGGCACCGCTATGAAGCCTCCCGCGAGCGCCGGCCCTACGATCCGGGTGCTGTTCATGGCAGCGTTGTTGAGGGCCAGGGCGTTCGTTAGCTCCTCCTCCCCGACCAGCTCCGGCAGCAGGGCCATGCGCGTCGGGACGGCGAAGGCGAAGACCACCCCCTGTCCCGCGCCCAACAGGACGAGCTGCCAGATATCGATGACCCCGGTGTGGACGAGGACGGCGGTGAGGAGAGAAACGACACCCATGCCCCCCTGCACGACCAGCAGCAGGCTTCGCTTCTCCACCCGGTCGGCCACCACGCCCGCCACCAGGGAGAGGAGGAGCATGGGCACGCCCCAGGCCACCCAAACGAGCCCCAGCGCCGTGGCGGCGCCGGTCAGGTCATAGGCCAGGTAACCGCGGGCGTAGGTGTCCATCTGCATGGCCAGGAAATAGGCCAGCATCCCGGACCAGAGCCAGCGATAGGGGACGATGCGCAGAGAAGAGAATGTCCGGTGCCAGCCGCTCAGCGGCGCCCCGGCGGCCCGGGTGGCCGGCTCGATGGGAGAGTTCGCGACGCAGGCGCCATTGCCCTGGCTGCCCTGGAGCCCTTCGCCGAATCCGGTAGACTCCCTCCCCTTCACGAGATAAGACCTGCCTTGCCTGGGGACCTGCGTAGTGGGGGTAGATGAAGCTCGCCGCGACTAGGTCACTACGCCCTCGCGAGCCAGCTTCTCGATCTCCTCGTCCGCCATGCCCAGGAGCTCACCCAGGACGTAGCTGTTGTGCTCTCCCAGGCAGGGCGAGGGCCGGCGGATAGCGGCGGGCGTATCGGAGAGGCGCCAGGGAGGGCCCAGCGCGAGCCGGGACCCGATGATCGGGTGGTCCACCGTCTCCAGGACACCCCGCTCGCGCAGGTGCGCGTCCTGGGCCAGGCCGGCGCCGTCCAGCACCGGCATGGCGGCGACCCCCGCCCTCTGGAGGGCCTCGGCCGCTTCCTGCGCGGTGTGCTCGCGGGTCCATTCCGAGATGATGTGGTCAAGCTCTTCCCGGTGCCGCCAGCGACTCACGACGTCGGCGAAGCGAGGGTCGTGCTCCAACCCAGCCTTGCCCAGCACACCGCACAGGGCGCCCCACTCCTCGTCGGAGCCGACGGCGATGCTCACGGAACGCCGCCCGTCCTCACCCCAGAGGGGGCCACCCTCCTCGGGCCAGCGGGCCTGCCTTCCGGACAGACAGGGGTAGCAGTTGTGCGGCGCCATGGTGGGGTGGCGGTTGCCGTCGCCGGTGGGCACGCGTCCGTTCACGGCGTACTCCATGAAGGCGCCGCCAATGAGGGCGCTCACAGCCTCCGTCGAGGAGATGTCGACCCACTGCCCCTCGCCGGTGCGGCGGTGATGGTAGACGGCAGCCAGGACGGCCAGGGCGCAGGTTGTTCCTACGCGCAGGTCCACCGCCCCGCTCAGGGGGCTGGGAGGGCCATCCGGGAAGCCGGTGATCGAGGAGAGGCCCCCTAGAGCGGCAAAGGTAGGAGCGTACCCGACGTAGGTGCGCTCGGGGCCGGTGCCGCCGACGGCTGACGAGGACACCATGACAATGTCGGGCTTCACGGCCCGCATGGCCTCATAGCCCAGGCCCAGCCTGTCCAGGGTGCCCGGCCGCATGTTCTCGGTCACAACGTCACAGACGCCGGCCAGCCGGCGGGCGATCTCCACCGCGCGGGGCTGCTTCAGGTCCAGGGTAACGCTGAGCTTGCCGACATTGAGTTCGCTGAAGATGACGGAGTGGTCCGGGCTGACGAGAACCGGGCCGGCCATGAGGGAACGCACACGCGTGTGGTCGAGGCGCCGGCGGCTCTCGACCTTGATGACCTCCGCCCCCAGGAGAGCCAGCAGAAGGGTCCCTTGTGGACCCGCCCAGGCCCAGGTGAAGTCAAGGACGCGAATCCCCGCCAGGGGACCTTCCTTCATGCTCTCTCCCCTAGATCACGCCCGCAGCGGAGAGCCGGGCCAAGTCGCGCCGCGAGTGCCCGAGCCACCCACAGTAGACCTCGTCATTGTGCTGACCAAGGAGGGGCGCCGCCCGCTCCGCCCGCCAGGGCGTCTTCGAGAACCGGTAGGCGGCGGTGGGATACTCCAGGCGGCCAGCCTCCGGGTGCTCGATCTCGGCGAAGAAACCGCGCTGGCGGGCCTGCTCCCAGGCCGTCACCTCGGCGACGGTGCGCACCGGCCCCACGGGGACACTCCCCTCCTGGGCGCAGCGGTAGATCTCGTCGCTGGCATAGCGGGCCACCCACTCCTCTATGTAGGGCTGGATCTCGTCCCTGTGCTGGGCGCGACTGATCTCGTCGCGGCACATCTCTTCCTGTGACCAGGGCGGGTTGCCCATCACCTGCACCAGGCCCTTCCACTGCTGGTCCTGCGCCGCCGTGATGACGACGTAGCCGTCGCGGGAACGCACCAGGCCGCCCACCATGCCTGGAAACCTGACCGGCGTGGGGTCGTTGGCGAAGCGGTTGACCTCCACCCTCTCTAGCGCCACCAGGGCCTCCAGCTTGGAGACCTCAACCTGCTGGCCGCGGCCCGTCCTCAAGCGGCCCAGCACTGCCCCCAGCGTAGCCAGGGCAGCCGCCAGGCCGGCATCGTACTCGCCGATGTAGCCGCCGCCCACAAGAGGGCCTCCCACCACCTCCCTCGGGTCTTGGTAGATGAACGAGGAGTGGCCGCTGCCGTGGTACAGATTAAGATGATAGGTTCGCCAGTCGCGGTAAGGGCCTGACACCCCAAAGGGTGTTATGGAGGTGACTATGAGTTCCGGGTGCGCCTCCCTCAGCGCCTCGGGCCCCAAGCCAAGGGCCTCGCTGCGGCCCGGCGGCAGGTCCTCGACTAGGACGTCGGCTTCCCGCAGCAGCTCACGCAGGAGGCGCCGGCCGCTAGACGTGGCCACGTCCAGCGTGACCCCCAGCTTGTTGGTGTTCAGGTAGAGGAAGAGGCCGCTCCGCTCCCGGTGAGGGATGTCCTCAGGGAAGGGCCCCGTCCCCCGGGCGGGGTCGCCGCGGCCGGGCTCCTCGACCTTGACCACCTCCGCCCCGAGGTCGGCCAGGACCTTGCCGCAGTAGGGGCCGGCGATCATCTCGCACAGCTCGATGACCCGCAGGCCTGCCAGCGCCGTCTTAGTCACAGCGACATGTCTTCGATGCGAAGCCCTCTCTTCGCGGTGTCCGCCAACATTGCGGCCCATGCTAGGGCCAGCCCGGCGGACAGAGCAAGGGCCTTCCGTCCCTAGATATTACCCCGTAGGGCGCAGGCCACAAGGCCCCCGAAGCTGACCGGGGGATCCTGGGACCGCGCTCCATGGCCGCAGAGCGCGAGGTTTGCCCGCTGCTGGGGGGGAAGACGGGGGAGCGGCATCGGCCACCCGGTGGCGATAGGCCGCCTACTCCGGGGTTCCCACACTTGACGGAGTTCCCTGATCGTCCGAAGATGCTTCCCAAAGGGGAAAGGGCCTGCCGTCCGCCGCCGCAGAGGCGTCCCTGGAAGGAGATAATGGTGCGCGGGACCCTTTTTCTCTCCCTGGCAGTCCTCATCGCCGCGTTTCGCCTCTCTCCTGCTGCCGATGTCGCGGCCGAACCGCATCCCGTCTCCCCGATCACGGTCTTGGCCCAAGAGTGCGATGCGTCGTCGGCCAGCAACGTCAAAGCCACCATCGCCTGGGTCCCCTCGGGTCGCGGCGAGCAGTGGCTAGACCTCAGCCTCTACAATAACGGGTTCGCCCCCGGCACCTTCGCAGGCGTTGGCCCCTTGGCGCCAGACACCGGCACCGTCGTCTGGAGCGGCCTGCGGCCGGGTTTCACGCACTTCCTGCGGGTCAACACCCACAGTCCCTCCGGCTGGGAGCCCAGCCAGACGATTGCCTTCGCCACCCAAGCCTGCGGTGGCGACCCGGCGCTGCCCCAGCCCAACGGCGAGCTTGTAGCCCTGCGCGAGCGTCTGCGGGCCGAGGTCGCGGCCTCCGGCCTCAACGCGGCCGTGGCGGTCACGGATCTCCAGACCGGCGAGTCGATCGACGTCAACGGCGACCAGCCGCGGCTGCCGGGTTGCACCATCAATTTCTTCGTGCTCCTGTCCGTGGTCATGGACCTACAGGATGGGCGCTATCACCAGGCCGAGGTGGACGACCTCATCGCCCGCACGGTGTGGAGCAGCAATCCCGTCACTGCCCGCGAGCTGCTGCTCAAGACGGGGATGGGCGACCTGGGAGCTGGCCTGGTGAAGGTGAACCAGCTACTAGACCTGCTGGTCTTGCCTGTCTCCCTCTATGACCATCCGCCCGCCTACCCAGACGAGTCGCTGCACGGAAGCGGCAACGTGCTGACTGCGAACGAGATGAACCGCGCCCTCACCGCCCTCTACCAGGCGAGGATCGTGAGCCCGGCATGGCGCGACTACCTGCTGGGCAAGTTGGTGGGCGTCAAGCCGGGGCTCCAGTACCTCCTCCCGGCCGGGGTAGCTGACGGCGTCGTGTCCCACAAGAACGGCTTCCTTGCCCACAGCTCGGGCTGGGTCGACAATGACGCTGGCATCGTCATCTTTGACCGCAGCGGGAAGCGCTACGCCTACGCCCTCTCCTTTTTCACCGAGGAAGTGCCCTACAAGTACGCCGACATACCTCTGGGCCAGACAGTCTCCGGGCTGGTCTGGCAGTACTTCAGCAGCCGGTACTACTAGAGGCGCCATGAGCGAAAAAGCCTGGCGTCAATCCGATGGTTCAGGGTTTGGCAGGGCGGAGATATGGTCCTGCGGGTTGATGGTCATTGAGATAATAGACCGACACATCGAGGGGGTTAATCTCCGAAGGCCAGGCTTGAGCCTGGCTGCCATGCCAGCCTGAAGGCTGGCCTTCGGGAACCTTGAGGGCGGCGTTCCTTGTGTCGAGTTATTCTTTTGATGGCCATAAACCCGCAGCTTCGGAGATTCCACGTCATAACCTGCGGGATTCATCCCGCAGGCTCAAACAAGAGCCCCACCAATGAGGAACCAGTTGCTCAGCCAAGCGACACTCGGGAGGGCGGTCGGGCTTCCCCTGGCCGTTCTCCTGGCTGTGGGCATCGTCGCCGCCGCCGGCCGCGAGGTCTCAGCCCAGACCCAGCCGCGCCTTGACCGCCTCGGCATCGCTCTCTGGCCGGAGTTCGACCGCGCCCAGGCTCTGGTGATCATCCAGGGCGAGCTGGCCCCTGCGACTGCCCTTCCGGCGCGCCTGAGCCTCCACATCCCGGCCGCCGCTGGGGAACCCAACGCCGTAGCCTCCAGCGCCAGCCCCGGCGGCAGGCTGGTCGACCGGCAGTACGAGACGTCCACCGATGGCGACTCGCTCCTGGTTACCCTGGAGACCCCGCATCCCATCCTCCACCTGGAGTTCTACCTCCCCCTGGTCAGGGACGGCATCCAGCGAGAGTTTGCCTACGTCTGGCCCGGCGACCTGGCCGCAGAGGAGGTGACGCTCCAGGCCCAGATACCCGTGGGGGCCGAGGATTTCTACACAGAGCCGGAGCTGGGGCCGGCGGCAGTGGGCGAGTACGGGCTCCTCTACCGACATGTCACCCTGGAGGGCCTGGAGGCTGGGCAGACGCTGCGCTTCCGAATCCAGTACAGCAAGGAGGACCCACGTCTCAGCTTCGAAGCCCTGGCCGCGGGCCAGCCTGCCGACGACGGCGGGGGAGTCCCCCTGGGGTGGCCCGCGCTGGCCGCCATGGCTGCCGTGGTGCTGGTGGGCATCGCAGCCCTGGCCTGGTATCGTTACTCCCAGAGGCAGCCGGCCCCGGCCCCTCTGCCCGGGCAGGGCCCCCCGAGCGGCCGGGCGGCAGGCGGCGCCGCCTACTGTACCCAGTGCGGCCACAGGCTGGCCCTGGAGGACCGCTTCTGCCCGCAGTGCGGCACCCCCACCCGGAGGGGATGACCTGCGTTGGCAGGAGGGAGGAGTGACGACATGTCCCGTGCGGAGAAACTGGTCGAGGAGACACGTCGGGACCTCTGGGAGGTGGAGGCCCTCATCGCCCGGCACCCCTACCTGGAGGCGCTGGGACGGGGACGCATCGCCCGGGAGAAGCTGCGCCGCGTCGCTGGCGGCCAGTATTGCATCTGGCACACCATGCTTGCCGCCTCGGAGCAGTAGGACGTGGACGAGAGCTTCTCGCGGCGATCGCGGCGGGGAGCCGGCACGGTCTGGGAGGCCCAGCACCGGCGCCCCTTTGTGCGGGCCATGTTCCCCCGCATCGCTCGTCGCTACGACCTCATGAATACCCTCATGACTGGCGGCCGTCACCACGCCTGGCGCCGCCTCGCCGTGCAGCAAGGGCAGCCGGCTGGCGGGAAGGCTCTGGACGTCTGCTGCGGCACGGGCGATTTCGCCCTGGAGCTGGCGCGCCAGGGCGCCACCGCTGTGGTGGGGGTTGACTTCGGCCGCGAGATGCTGGCGCTGGCGGCCGGCAAGGCACAGGCGGCTGGGCTAAGCGGCCGCATTCAGTGGCAACTGGCCGATGCCCTTGAGCTGCCGTTCCGGGACGGCGCCTTCCTCTGCGTCACCTCCGGCTTCTCTCTCCGTAACGTGGACGACGTGAGCCGGGCCCTGCGTGAGATGGCACGCGTCGTGGCGGCGGGGGGACGCGTCGCCGTGCTGGAGCTCACGCCGGTGCGCTCACGGCTCTTTGGCCCGGTGTTCAGGGCCTACTTCCGCGGCCTGGTGCCCCTGGTGGGCTCTGTCGTGGCCGGCGACCGCGCAGCCTACACCTACCTTCCTGATTCCGTGCACGCCTTCCCCGCTGCCGACAAGCTGGCCGGCATGATGCGCCAGGCCGGCCTGGTCGAGGTGCGATACCGCCTGCTGGCCCTGGGCGCCGTCGCCCTGCACCTGGGGGTGAAGCCATGACCAATCTTGCCGAGCCTGTCCGCCCGACCCTGCGCATCGGCCACAGCCCAGACGCCGACGACGCCTTCATGTTTTGGGCCATGGCCACCGGACGGGTGGCCGTGCAGGGCTACCGGGTGGAGCACGTGATGGAAGATATCGAGTCGCTGAACCGCCGCGCCCAGCAAGGCGAGCTGGAGGTGACGGCCATCTCGGCGGCGGCCTACCCCCTGCTGGCCGGCACCTATCGAATCCTGGGGGTGGGCTCTTCGATCGGGCGGGCCTACGGGCCCATGGTGGTGGCCCGCAAGGCCATCGACCCGGGTCTGGCGGGCCGGCGGGTGGCTGTACCCGGCGAGTACACCACCGCCTACCTGCTCCTGCGCCTCTTCGCCGCCGCCTTCGAGCCCGTCTTCACGCCCTTCGACCGTATCCTCGGCGCCGTGGCGGCGGGCGAGGTGGACGCCGGGCTCATCATCCACGAGGGACAGGTTACGTATGAGCGGGAGGGCTTTCTGAAGGTGCTGGACCTGGGGGAGGCCTGGGACCGGGCTACTGGCCTGCCCATACCCCTGGGCCTGAACGCCGTCCGTCGCGACCTGGGGCTCGAGGTGGCCGAGCGGGTGCGCGATGCCCTCCTGGCCAGCATCCGCGAGGCCCAGGCCCACGAGGACGAGGCCCTGGACTACGCGCTCCACTTCGGCCGAGGCGTAGAGCGGGAGGAGGGCCGCCGCTTCGTGCGCATGTACGTGAACGAGGACACGCTGGACATGGGACACGAGGGGCGCGCCGCCCTGGAGTCGCTCTACGCGAGGGCGGTCGAACGGGGCATCTTCAAGGGCGTCCCGCCGCTGGACATTGTGTAGCCCTCAGAGGGGTGTGCTGGACAACGCGCCTGCGCCGCGACTGTCATTCTGAGCGCAGCGAAGAATCTGGGTGATCGGTCAACGGATGGAAGAGCGGATTAACGGATGGGCCTATTCGTTGATCCGTCTTCGTATCCGTTGACAGACCCGCAGAGACCCTTCGTTCTGCTCAGGGTGATAGAGCAAGGGGCCCGGCAACAGGCCCTCAGAACCGCTGGATGACCTCGTACAGCGTGGTGCGCTGGGCGGGCTGGAAGCCGGCCTCGCGGATGAGGGCAATCACCTCTTCCACGGTCGTGCGGTTGTAGAAGCCGGCGGCCAGCATCACGCTCTCCTCGAAGAGCGTGCCGCCGAAGTCGTCCGCGCCGAAGTGGAGGGCTACCTGCCCTGTCTTCTTCCCCTCCGAGAACCAGGACGCCTGAATGTGGGCCACGTTGTCCAGGTAGAGCCGCGAGAGGGCGATGATGCGCAGGTAGCGGTTGGGGCCCGCCTCCTCTTTTGCCTTTTTGGCCAGGGCGGTGTTCTCCCGCTTGTAGCCCCACGGGATGAAGGCGGTGAAGCCCCCGGTCTCGTCCTGGAGGGCGCGCACCACCTCCAGATGCTCGACGATGTCCTCGTCATTCTCCAGGTGGCCGTACATCATCGTGGCGGTGGTGCGGTAGCCGAGGCGGTGGGCCTCGCGGTGCACGCCAAGCCAGTCCTCGCTGCGGTTCTTGGGGTGGCGACGGCTGACCCTGCGCTTCACGCGGTCGGAGAGGACCTCCGAGCCGCCGCCGGGGAGGGTGCGCTGACCGGCGGCCTTGAGACGGGCCAGCACCTCCCGCACGCTGAGGCCGGAGACCTTGCTCATCTTCAGGACCTCGGGCGCGGAGAAGAAGTGAGGCGTCACCTGCGGGTGGCGCTGGCAGGTGAGGCGAACCAGCTCCTCGTAGTACTCCAGGGGCAGCTCCGGGTGGAGGCCCCCTTGAAGAAGAACGGTGGTCACCCCCGCCGCCGCGGCGCGGCCGATCTTCTCCACCATCTGCTCCGGCGTGTGGGTGTAGGCCTCGGCGTGGCCAAGGGTGCGATAGAAGGCGCAGAACGCGCAGTGGGCGTCGCAGACGTTGCTGTAGTTGAGGTTGGTATCGACGGCGAAGGTGACGACCCGCTCCGGGTTGTGGCGGAAGCGCGCCTCCTGGGCGAGGGCGCCCATCTCCAGCAGGTCGGCCCGCTGTAGCAGGTCAAGGCCCTGCTCCCGGGTCAGCCGCCAGCCCGATCGGACCTTGGACCGGATGTCGTCCGGGGTGCTAGCCGCTGGCACGGCGCGGCTCCTCCTCCAAGGTGAGGGCGCGCCACAGCTCGAGGAAGGTCTTCATGCCCCGGCGCTCCCTTTCGCCCAGCTCAAAGGTGAATCCTTGCAGGTAGGTCCTGATCTCGGCAACGGTCATCCCCAGGTCCCGCCGCACGCGGCCAATGGCGTCGAGGCAGGCAACGTTGGCCCGCAGCCTCTCGGACAGCGCCTCCCGCAGCGACGCCTTCTCCTCTGGGCCGGCCGTCGCCCGAACCATCCAGCGGGCGAAGACGAAGGGCAGGCCCTGCCAGGCCGCCCATTCTTCCGCCAGGTCATACCGGTGCGGCAGGCCCTCGATGCCGTGGCGGCGCCGCAGGGCCTCGTCGCCTATCAGGAGGCAGCCGTCAGCGGCCTCCACGCCACCCAGGTCAACATACCTGACATCCTTAAGGCCGTAGCGAAGGGCCAGCAAGACCTTCAGAAGCACCACCGAGGTGCTCGTCTCGCCGGTGACGGCCACCGTGGCGCCCGCCAGCTCCTCGATGGGCCAGCGGGCGAAGAAAAGGACGCTGCGTACCTCGCCGCCGCAGGCGAGGCAGAAGTCGCCCAGGGGCTCGAAGCGGTCCTTCAGCCGGACAGAGTCCATCAGCGAGAAGGCTCCGGCGTCCAGGCCGCCCTCGGCGGCCAGAAGGCCCATGGCCCGCGGCGGCAGCGGGTGCAACTCCACCCCCGGCAGGCGCAGGCCGAAGTGGAAGGGCTCCAGGTTCAGGTAGGGTATCTGACCGACCCTAAGCATCGCACACGCGCACCACGCCATACATGGCGTCCCGCTCCACGGGAGTCTTGCCGGCGTCCCGGATGAGGCGGATGATCCGCTCCCGGGCTAGGCCGGCCGGGCTCTGGGCGCGCGCTGCGTGGGCGACGCGCTCCTCGCCGATCGTGCCGTCCAGGTCGCTTGCCCCGAAGTGGAGGGCCATGGAGGCTGTCTCCTCGCCGATCATCACCCAGTAGGCCTTGATGTGGGGGATGTTGTCCAGCAGCAGGCGCGAAACGGCGACCGTCTTCAAGTCGTCGAGCGCGGAGGCCTGGCGGGGCACCAGGTTGGTATTCCCAGGCTGGTACGCAAGGGGGATGAAGGCGAGGAAGCCGCCCGTCTCGTCCTGGAGCTCCCGCAGGAGCAGCAGGTGGCGCACCCGCTCCTCGTAGCTCTCGATGTGGCCGTAGAGCAGGGAGCAGTTGGACTTGATGCCCATCTGGTGGGCCAGGCGGTGTATCTCCAGCCAGCGGCGGGCCCCCGCCTTGCCCGGGAAGAGGAACTTGCGCACGCGGTCGGAGAAGACCTCGGCGCCGCCGCCGGGCATCGACTGCAGGCCGGCGGCCTTGAGGCGGGCCAGGACGGTCTCCACGGGCAGCTTGAAGCGCTTGCTGAAGTAGTCCATTTCAGCGGCGGTGAAAGCCTTGAGCTGCACTTTGGGGAAGCGGTCGCGGATGGCCCGCAGCATCTCCTCGTAGTACTCGAAAGGCCAGTCCGGGTGGTGGCCGCCGACGATGTGCACCTCGCGCACCTCATCGTCGATGAGCCCGAGGACCTGCTCCAGGGACAGCTCGTAGGCGCCCTCCTCGCCCAGCTTGCGGGCGAAGTCGCAGAAGCTACAGGAGAGGACGCAGACGTTGGAGGGATTGACCTGCCGGTTGACGACGAAGTAGACCCAGTCGCCGCAGCGCCGGCGCTTCACGAAGCCGGCCATGCGCCCCAGGCCGAGGAGGTCGTCGGTCTCGAAGAGGCGCAGGCCGTCCTCGGCGTCCAGGCGCTGGTCGGCGCGGACCTTCTCCCATATGGGCGCCAGCGCCAGGTCGGAGAAGTCGATCTTAGGGGCGTCGGCTACCGCCAGTACTCCTCCCATCGCTGGTCTACCTTCCTCCGTATCTCGTCGGTCATGGTCAGGGGCTCCGGGTAGCCTTCCTTGAGGGTGGAGTCGATGCCTATGCGGCCCCGATACACAGGCCAGGCGCCCCGCAGCTCCACCTCCTGGAAGAGCACGTCGCGGGCGGGGTCGAAGCGGGTGAAGATGCCCCAGATGAGCTCCGTGTTGCGCTCCAGGCGCACGTCCGGGCTGACGGCGGCCACCATGCGCACGCCGCCCAGGCCATCAAGGCCGAGAAGCTCCCTGAGCGCCGACTGGCCATCACCCTCCACCTGGACGGCGAGGAGCGTATCGGCCAGGAGACGCCAGGAGCGCACTTGCCGGCAGGCAGCCGAGGGGTCGATGGTCATGGGCGCTGCACCGCCTCCGCCAAAGGCGGACCCGCCTTCGGCGGAGGCGGGCGACTGGTACGTCTTGGGGGTCGCATCCAGTATCATCTTGCTCCCGTAGTGCATGCTGACGCCGGTGAAGTCCAGGGTGTCGACGGGCGCCCGCGGGATGAGAGCGAAGTCCTCGCCAGGGTTGAAATGCTGCTGGACGGCCCGCAGCACGGCCTCGAAGTCGCGCACGTTCACGTCCGGCCCAACTAGGATGACCACTTTGGTTAGGGCGAGCTGGCCCTGACCAAGCAGGCCCAGGGCCGTCTTCATGGCCTCCTTGGCGAAGCGCACCTCTACGGAGGCCACCAGCAGGTTGTGGAAGCCGGCCTCGTAGTAGGCCCAGAGGTCGCGCAGCTCGGGGTGGACGACTTTGATGAGTGGGCCCAGCATCTCCTGGGCGGCGTCGCCCAGGTAGCGGTCCTCCTGGGGCGGCTTGCCAACCACCGCCGCCGGGTAGATAGGGTTACGCCTGCGCGTCACCCGCCGCACGTGGAAGACCGGGAAGGGCGCCGCCCCGGAGTAGTGGCCGAAGTGGTCGCCGAAGGGCCCCTCCATCGCCCGTTCGCCGGGGGGCACGGCCCCCTCGAGGATGAACTCGGCGCTGGCGGGCACCCGCAGCGAGAGGGTGCGGGCGGGCACCATGCCCGTGGGCTGCCCCCTCAGGAAGCCGCTGAAGGCCACCTCGTCCAGGTCCTCCGGCAGGGGGAGGACGGCGCTCAACATGAGGGCCGGGTCGCCTCCCAGGACCACCGCCACCTCCAGCGGCCGACCCCGCTGCTCGGCTCGGTAGTAGTGGAAGCCGCCGCCCTTCTGGACCTGCCAGTGCATACCCGTCCGGTCCCCGGCGAAGACGTGCATGCGATAGATGCCCAGGTTGCGCCTGTGCGTCTGCGGGTCCTGCGTCAACACCAGCGGGAAGGTGATGAAGCGCCCGCCATCGCCGGGCCAGCAGGTGAGCGCCGGCAGCGTCTCCAGGTCCGGCGCCTCATCGACTTCCTGGCAGAGGGCCCGGCGGCTCCTCACCGTCCGCATGGACAGCATCCGGCGCAGGGTCGCTCGCGTCGACCACACTGCGGGCAGTGTTGGCGGGTTCAGGCGCTCCACCAGCCCTGCCAGTTCCTCGCCGATGGCGGCCGGCTCGCGGCCCAGTGCCATCCGGATGCGGCGGCGGCTGCCGAAGATGTTGATGGCCAGCGGGTAGGGCGAGCCCTGCACCCGCTCGAAAAGGAGGGCCGGGCCCTCCTCGCGCACCACCCGGGTGGCGATCTCCGTGATCTCCAGCGCCGGGTCCACCTCGACGCGCACCCGGAGTAGCTCGCCGTGTCGCTCCAGGTGCTCCAAGAAGGTCTGGAGATCCGGCCACTTCGCCAACTACTGCTCCTCGACCATCTCTGGCACCTCTCCCGACCAGCGCCGGAAGAGGCGGTGCTCGATCCGCAAGAGGTCCAGGACCCGCCCCACGACGAAGTCCAGGAGGTCGTCGATCGTCCGCGGCTGGTGGTAGAAGCCGGGCGCAGCGGGCAGGATGTCGACTCCGGCGCGGCGGAGGCGGAGCATGTTCTCCAGGTGGATCTCGTTCAGCGGCGTCTCCCGGGGCACCAGCACCAGCAGCCGCCGCTCCTTCATGGTCACGTCCGCCGCTCGCTCTACCAGGGTGCTGGATACGCCGGCGGCGATGCGGGCCAGGGTTCCCATGCTGCACGGTATGACCACCATCCCCGCAGTGGGGAAGGACCCGCTCGCTATGGAGGCGGCCATGTCGCGGGGGTGGAAGAGCTCCAGGGCCGGGTCCCCGACCGGTCGCCCCAGGAAAGAGCGCCACTGCTCGGCGCGGTCGCCCAGGGGCCCCTCTAGCCGCAGGCCCAGCTCGATGGCCAGGACGCGCTCACCGGACTCCGTGACCACCAGCTTCACCTGGTGGCCGGACTCCAGCAGCACCTGGAGCAGGCGGCGGGCATAGGGCGCCCCGCTGGCCCCGCTGATGCCCACTATGTATGCAGCCATGCCAGGCCTCCTCTAGGTGATCGTGTCCGCCATCGCCGCCCCCAGGAGGAGGAGGCTGATGACGCCGTTGGTGGTAAAGAAGGCGGCGTTCACCCGCGACAGGTCACGGGGGGACACCAGCCGGTGCTCGTAGGCGAGGAGAAGGCCGGTGACGGCGATCCCCATATAGTACCAGACCCCCCGCTCCAGCGACCAGCCAGCCACTGCCAGGGCCGCCAGCATGACGGCGTGCAGGGCGCGGGCCGCCAGCAGGGCCGGCGCCACTCCAACGTCCGCCGGCAGCGAGTGCAGGCCGTCGCGCCGGTCCACCTCCACGTCCTGGCAGGCGTAGATGATGTCGAAGCCGGCCACCCAGCAGCCGGCGGCCAGGCCCAGGGCCAGGGAGGCGCCGGAGAGCTCGTTGTGGAGGGCGACCCAGACGCCCGTAGGCACGATGACATAGACCAGCCCCAGCGCCAGGTGGCTGGCCCAGGTGAAGCGCTTGACATAGGGGTAGGCGGCCATGACCACCAGCACCACCGGCCAGAGCCAGCGCGCCAGGGAGCCGAACTGGAAGGCCGCGACGACGAATACCAGGGCCGAAACCGCCGCATAGAGGCCGACCTCAGCGTAGGAGACCCTCCCCGTCGGCAGGGGCCGCGAGGCCGTCCGGGGGTTGCGGGCGTCGATCTCAGCATCGATGAGGCGGTTGGCGGCCATGCCGAAGGTGCGCGCCGAGACCATGGCCACTGTGATCCAGGCGAAGTCGGCCGCCGACGGGAAGCCATCGGCGGCCAGGAAGATGGCGACATAGGCGAAGGGGAGAGCAAAGACCGTGTGCTCGAACTTGACGGTCTCCAGGAACAGGGCCAGGCGGGCCCAGACCGAGGGACGCGCGGGGATGCTGCGGGGGTCGCTGGTGGAGCCTTTGGTCATCAGGGGAAGTTCTCGCCCGGCCTTCCGGGGGCCCGAGTAGCATGCTCTTCTCGGTGGGACGTTCTCACTCTAGGGCGGCTACCGGCGCCGGTCAAGGGTGCCCTTCACGGTGCCCGCCACGGTGCCCGCCACGGCGCTTGGCCTACTCCTCCTTGCCCCGCCAGGCGGCAGCCTCGGCCGCCTGCTTCAGGTTCGATAGTCCCTCGGCCAGTGCCACCTCGTACCCAATGTCGTAGCGGCCGAAGGTAATGGCCCGCAAGAGGGCGTAGCGAAGACCCTGGGGCTCCATTCGGGCCACCACCTCTACGTGGTCCTCACGCGGGATGAGCTGGTAGGTGATGAGCGCCTCGATGCCACTCTGTAGCTCCACGCGCACCGCCAGCTCCTGCTCCTCCAGCGACCGTTCAATGGTGTGGCTGCCCGGCGGGGCCTGCGCCAGCTCCCGGGTCAGCTCGCGCCAGATGACGGCCGGCTCGGCGTGAATAGCGAAGGCCTTCTCCAGCGCCACCAACCTCTCCTTGGAGCGAGGAGCCCCCTTCCAGTGCCCCTCCGGCCTGTCAGCAGCGAGATTCTTCGCTGCGCTCGGAATGACAATGGTCTGTCACCCTGAGCCTGCCTGCTGGCAGGCAACCCGAAGGGTCTCCCTACAACCGACCAGAGGCCGACGCAACTCCATGATGGCGCCTGCTAGGAGCCCTGGAACCGCGCCGGGCTGAATGGAGACAGCCCCTCGACCTCCCTGCCGTCGAGGAGGGAGCGGGCCATGAGCTGGCCCGTCACCGGCGCCAGGAGGATGCCGTTCCGGAAGTGGCCAGAGGCCACCCAGAGGCCCTCCCATCCCGGCACGGCGCCCAGGATGGGGAGGTTGTCGGCGGAGCCGGGGCGGAAGGCAGCCCAGGCGTCGACGTGGGCAGCGTACCTAAGAGCGGGCACGAGGGCGTTGGCCATCCTCCGCAGGAAAGCCAGCCCCCGCGCCGTGGTGCGCTTTCGATACCCCACTTCCTCCACGGTGGCCCCCACGAAGACGAAACCGTTCGGTTTGGGGACCACATAGCCCTTGGGCCCCCAGATGATGTGGCGCACGGGCGGCGGGCCACCGCCCAGGGCCAGCATCTGCCCTCGCACCGGCTTCACAGGTAGCCGCGCGCCCAGAGCCGCCCCAAGGCGCTTTGTCCAGGGCCCCGCCGCCAGGACGACGGCGTCTGCCGACAGCCTCTCGCTGGCCAGACGGACGCCGGTGACCCGATGGCCGCGGCGCAGGAGACCAACGGCAGCCGTCTCCTGGCGGATCACGGCCCCCCGGGCCTCGGCGGCGCGCGCCAGGCCCTGCACCAACCGGCCCGGGTTCACCTGATGCTCCAGGGGCGAGTAGATGGCGCCCCGCACGCGGGGGCTCAGCAGCGGCTCCAGGCCGCGGGCCGCTGCGCTGTCGATCCAGCGGACGCCCATACCCAGAGTCCCTTGCCACCCGATCTGGGAACTCAGCTCCGCCTCGTCGGCCTCCGAGAGGGCAACGCGCAACAGGCCCGAAGGCACATACTCCACGTCGACGCCGACCTCGGCGCGAAGCGTGTCAGTCAGCTCCGGGTAGAGGCGGTGGCTGGCCAGGCAGAGGTCCAGGAACGGGCTGGGGCCGTGGGCCTCAGCGAGAGGCGCGAGCATGCCGGCCGCCGAGCCCGAGGCCTCGTTGCCGATGAGCCCCCGCTCGAGGACGACGACGCGGCCTCGCTCCCTGGACAAGTAGTAGGCGATGGCGCAGCCGATGACGCCACCGCCAATGATGACCACGTCCGGGTTAGAAGACACTCAGCCTCCCCCTACCACGCGCACGATCTCCAGCGTGTCGCCCTCGCGCAGTCGCACAGAGGCGTAGTCCTTCCTGGGGATCACGTCGCCGTTGTGGGCCACGGCCACCAGCCGTACGTCCACGTCGAACTCCTTGAGGAACCTAACCAGGTCCGTTTCGGTGGGCAACTCTCGCTTTTCGCCGTTCACGGTGAGGGTGATCATGGCCTACGACCCGGCCGCCTCGGTCGCTTCCGGCTCCAAGGGGAGAGCGCGCCTCTTCCACGCCTCGCTCATAGCCTCAACGAGTTCGCGGGTCACCGCCTCCGGGTCGGCGGCGCCGACGATGGCGGAGATGACGGAGGCGCCGGAGGCACCAGCCTCGATGACCTCGCCTGCGTTCTCGGCCCCGATGCCGCCCACGGCCAGCACGGGGATGGAGAGAGCGCTCGACACCTTTCGCACCAGGTCGGGACCGGCCGGCTCGGCGTCGGGCTTGGACTCGGTGGCGTAGATGGTGCCCAACTGGACATAGTCCGCACCGCCGCGCTCGGCCTCGATGGCTGCCTCCTCGCTGTGGACGGAGCGGCCGATGATGGCGTGCTGGCCCAGGAGCCAGCGGGCGATCGACACCGGCAGACCGTTCTCCGGCAGGTGGACGCCATCGGCGCCGACGGCCAGCGCCACATCCAGCCGGTCGTTGATGACGAGGAGGGCGCGGTTTCGCGTCACGTCACGCAGACGGGTGGCCAGGGCGAAAAGCTCGCCAGCCGGCAGGTCCTTCTCCCGAAGCTGGATGAGGTTGACGCCGCCCTTGATGGCCTTTTCCACAAGGGCCTCCAGGGACGCGTCGCCGCAGCGCTGGCGGTCAGTGATGAGACAGAGAGTAGGGAGACGCAGCCTCCCGACGCGTGTGACGGCTGCCCTACCGATCAACGCACCACCCCCTCGATAGGGCTGCTGGCCGAGGCGTAGGCCTTCTTGGCAATGCGACCGGCCAGGTAGGCCTTGCGTCCCCCCTCGACCCCCAGTCGCATGGCCTCGGCCATGAGGGCGGGGTCCTTCGCCTCGGCGATGGCGGTGTTGACGAGGACGGCGTCGGCGCCCACCTCCATGGCCAGGGAGGCGTCTGAGGGGGCGCCGAGGCCGGCGTCCACGACAACCGGCACGTTCGCGTTCTCCACGATGATCTGCACCTCTTCCAGGGTGAAGATGCCGCGCCCGGAGCCGATGGGTGAGCCGAGCGGCATGACGGTGGCACAGCCTACCGCTTCCAGTTGTCGGGCCAGGATGGGGTCGGCGTGGATGTAGGGGAGGACGGTGAAGCCCTCCTTGATGAGGACCTTTGCCGCCTCCAGGGTGCCGATGGGGTCGGGCAGCAGGTACTTGGGGTCGGGCACCACCTCCAGCTTCACCAGGTCGGAGCCGGTGACCTCGCGGCCCAGGCGGGCCGTCATGAGGGCCTCATCGACGGTGCGACAGCCGGCGGTGTTAGGCAGGATGGTGTAGCGGCTCCAGTCCACGTCATCGAGCAGCGTCTTCTGGCCGGGCTTGCCCAGGTCGAGGCGCCGGATGGCCACTGTGACCATCTCGGTGCCCGAGGCCTCCAGGGCGGCCAGCATCTCCTCCACGCTGCGGTACTTGCCGCTGCCCAGGAAGAGCCGGGAGCGGAAGCGCCGGCCGGCGATGATCAGTTCATCAGTCTCCATGCTGTGTCTCCGTTCCATATCACCAATCGGGGGTAAGACGACTCCTGCGGATTGAAATCCGCAGCTTCCGAGAAGCTGAGGGTTTCAACCCTCAGAGGTGAATGTGATTACTCGATCACTATCAGCTCGGCCCAGGACAGAGCTGAAGCTCTGTCTCTACGGGCGGTCATTCGGCCTGTTTCATCAATGGCCATTGGCCCCTACGTCTTCTTCGGCGCCTGCTCGATGAAGCTGAGGTCGCCCAGGTCCTGCATCATCTTCATGGGGCAGAACTTGGGGCCGCACATTGAACAGAACTCGGCCTGCTTGAAGTAGTCGTCGGCCAGGGTTTCGTCGTGCATGGCCCGCGCCGTCTCCGGATCGAGGGACAGCGCGAACTGGCGCTCCCAGTCGAAACCGAAGCGGGCGCGGGAGAGCTCGTCGTCGCGCTCTCGCGCACGCGCGTGTCCGCGGGCCACGTCGGCGGCGTGGGCGGCGATCTTGTAGGCGATGACCCCCTGCTTCACGTCCTCCAGGTTGGGCAGGCCCAGGTGCTCCTTGGGCGTCACGTAGCACAGGAAGCTGGCCCCGGCGTACCCAGCCACCGTGGCGCCGATGGCGGAAGTGATGTGGTCGTAGCCGGGCGCGATGTCCGTCACCAGGGGCCCCAGCACGTAGAAGGGCGCCTCGTGACAGAGCTCCTGCTCCTTGCGCACGTTCATCTCGATCTGGTCAAGGGGGATGTGGCCCGGCCCTTCGATCATCACCTGGACATCCTTGTCCCAGGCACGGAGGGTGAGCTCGCCGAGGGTTTCGAGCTCGGCGAACTGGGCCTCGTCCGAGGCATCGGCCAGGCAGCCGGGACGCAGCCCGTCGCCCAGGCTGAGGGTGACGTCGTAGCGACGGGCGATGTCACAGATGTCGTCGAAGCGCTCGAAGAAAGGGTTCTGACGCCGGTTGTGCACCATCCACTGCGCCATGAGGCCGCCCCCGCGACTGACGATGCCGGTGATGCGGCGCTGCGCCAGGGGCAGGTGCTCCATGAGGAGGCCGCAGTGGACGGTCATGAAGTCCACCCCGGCGCGGGCATGGTGCTCGATCATCTCCAGCAGGTCCTCGGCCGTCATGTCCTCCACGCCCTTCCGCTCGCAGACGGCCTGGTAGACGGGGACGGTGCCAACGGGGACAGGGCTGGCGCCGATGATGGCCTCGCGTATGGCGTCGATGTCGCCGCCGGTGCTGAGGTCCATGACGGTGTCGGCGCCGAAGTGAATCGACAGGTGCAGCTTCCGGAGCTCTCCCTCGACGTCCGATGTGACGGCCGAGTTGCCGATGTTGGCGTTGATCTTGATCGAGGCCGCCTTGCCGATGCCGATGGGCTCCAGCCGGCCGTGGTTCATATTGGCCGGGATGACCATGCGGCCAGCCGCTACCTCCTGCCGGACGGCCTCCGGGTCGAGGGCCTCGCGCTCGGCGACGGAGCGCATCGCCGGGGTGACTGTCCCCCGCCGGGCGTGGTGCATCTGGGTGTTCACGTCACCGCTAGCGACGGTTCTGTTCGCCATCTCTGTCTCCCTTCCCGCGCCTCATCGCCCGAGCCCGTCTGTGGTACCGGGCAGGGCGCTTCGTTTCAGGCACGCTCGGTCCTTTTCACAGGCCCTGCCAGAAGCGGAAGAAGTGGTGCACGGGGCCGTGGCCGTGCCCCACCGGGTAGGCGCTCTGGAGGGCCTTGGTGACGTATGCCTTTGCCATCGCCACCGCGTCGCGGACGCCCAAGCCCTTGGCCAGGCCGGCGGCAATGGCGGAGGCGAAGGTGCAACCGGTGCCGTGGGTGCTGGTCGTATGCACACGCGGGGTGCCGAACTCATGAAAGGAGCGGCCGTCGTAGTAGAGGTCCACGGCCGGCCCGTCGCGGTGGCCGCCCTTGATGACGACGTGGCGGGCGCCCAGGGCACCAATCTCCTCGGCGGCTTGACGCAGGTCGTCGGGGCCTTCGAGCTTGTGGCCCGCCAGCACTTCGGCCTCCGGGATGTTGGGCGTGATGACCAGGGCCAGCGGTAGGAGCAGGTCCCGCATGGCAGCGACGGCCTGCTCCTGGAGGAGGGCATCGCCGCTCTTGGCGACCATCACCGGGTCCACCACCAGGTTGTCGAGGCCGTGCTCCCGCACCTTGGCCGCTACCACCTCGATGATGGCGGAGCTGGCCAGCATGCCTGTCTTCACGGCATCGGCCCCGATGTCGCTGACGATGGCGTCGATCTGGGCCGCCACCAGGTCGGCGGGCAGCTCCAGCACCTGAGTGACGCGCTGGGTGTTCTGGGCGGTGATAGCGGTGATGGCAGACGTGCCGTACACGCCGAGAGCAGAGAAGGTCTTGAGGTCGGCCTGAATGCCGGCGCCTCCCCCCGAGTCGGAGCCAGCGATGGTCATGGCCGTCTTCACTAAGACCTCCTCAACAAAGAACGCCGCCGGGCCGCCGGCGGCGCTACGGGTTGAGCACATCCCTCCGCTGGCATTACCCAGGTCAGGTTCCGCGGTCGGCGGCGGTCTGGCCGCCCTCTCAGCCGGGCTCCCCCAGCTCCCGCTGTCCTTATGAGCTGCGTCCAAATCGTATTGTACGATGGCCGGCGGGGCCCGTCAACGATTCGCCCGCCCCCCAACCCTTGGCCGCTTGACGAACGGGAGGGGTCGTCCCTACAATGCGGTGCCTCGATGCTGCGGACACCGTCCGGGACATCTGTAAGGAAGCGCGCCCATGGCTGTCGATAGGGAACGTCTCAAGGAACACGCCGTCGCCGAGGTCGAAGCCCACCGGAAGGAGCTCATCGACCTCAGCCTCCGCATCCACGACAATCCGGAGACGGGCCTCCAGGAAGAGAAGGCAAGTACCTGGCTCTGCGAATACCTGGAGGAACATGGATTCCAGGTCGAGAGGGGCATCTGTGGCCTGCCGACGGCCTTCCGGGCGACGGCCGGCCACGGCGAGCCCCGCGTCGCCTTCCTGGCCGAGTACGACGCCCTGCCTGACATCGGCCATGCCTGCGGCCACAACATCATCGCCACTTCCGCCGTCGCCGCCGGCCTGGGAGCGAGGGCCATCCTCGATTCGACAGGGGGCAGCGTGGTCGTTATAGGCACCCCAGCGGAGGAGACCCTGGGAGGCAAGATCCTCATGGCCCGCCAGGGCGCCTTCGCCGATCTGGATGCTGCCATGCTTACCCATCCCGGCTCCCGTGACACCGTCTACTCACAGGCGCTGGCCGGCGTTTCCCTACAGGTGGAGTACTTCGGAAAGGCGTCCCACGCCGCCGCTCGGCCCGAAGCCGGCATCAACGCCCTCGATGCTCTTGTTCTGGCCTACCAGGCCATCAATACCCTTCGCCAGCACGTCCGCCATACTGCCCGCGTCAACGGCATCATTACTGACGGCGGTCGGGCAGCCAACGTGGTGCCCGACCACTCGGCGGCGGAGTTCATCGCTCGAGCCGAGGATGACGCCTACCTGGAGGAGCTGAAGTCGAAGGTCGTTGCCTGCCTGGAGGCCGGCGCCGGGGCCAGCGGCGCCCGCCTGGAGTACCGGTGGTCGGAGAGCCAGTACTCCGCCATGAGAACGAACGGGGCCCTGGCGGGAGCTCACAGAGCGAACCTAGCAACCCTTGGCCGAGAGACGCCCGAGCGGGCGGGCCGCGCCTTCGGCAGCACTGACATGGGTAACGTTAGTGCCGTGGTGCCCGCCATTCACCCTACCGTCGCCGTGGCGCCGCGAGAGGTGAGCGTCCACACTCGTGAGTTCGCCGCCTGCGCGGCCTCTGAGGAGGGGCACCGGGGCCTGCTGGATGCCGCCAAGGCCATGGCCATGACCGCGATCGATGTCCTCACCGACCCAGACCTGCGCCAGCGCATGCAGGAGGAGTTCCTGGCCTCCCCATGAACGGCTCGACCATTTGGTTCGCCTGAGGGTTGAAACGGTAACAATATACGTGACTCAGCGACCTTATGGGTGCATGATCCCTTCAGTCTGGTCAGCTTGAGGGAGATCATCATGCCTGATGCCGAGAATGAGTTTCACGTCGGCCCGTTCGGCAACGTCTTCTACGCCTTGGGCAGGTTGGAGCCTGAGAGGGGCATTAGCGAAGTAGACCGGATTCAGGTCTCGGTGATGCTTGAGGAATGCGCCAAGGAAATGAAACGCCTCGGCCTTCGTGTATCAGCCAGCAACACTGAGAACATAGTTCAGATACTGGAAGGGAAATATCCGGGCGGCGGGTACAACAAGCTGCATGACTTCATCACGATTCTGCGCAACTCCCTCCACATCGAACTCGACTCAACGGTCTTTGTACATGTTGGATACAGCCAGGCGGCATATTACCGTGATTCGCTCGAAGGCGTGAGCGATGATGTGCAAGACAACTTCACTTCTGCGCTTGAGGACTTCCGCGAGGCGGCGCGCTGCTATGCCCTGGGCCGACATAATGCGAGCGTCTTCCATTCCATGCGGGTGCTAGAGATCGGGTTAATTGCTCTGGGCACCAATCTCAATGTGCCAGCAGCGGCAACCAAGAATTGGCAGAACCTACTCAACGAGATTGAGAAGGCGATCAGGGGCATTGATTCCTCGTTCGGTCAGAATTGGCGCGCAGACCGCCAGTGGTACTCCGATGCCGCCGCTCAGTTCCGCTACGTCAAAGATGCGTGGCGCAATGCCATCATGCACGTACACCAGTCCTACGGACAGCAGCGGGCGCGGGAAGTCCTGATGGCCACACGCGCTTTCATGTGTCAGATTGCGACGCGCTTACGGGAGTCACCCTGATGGCCACCGCCCCTTCCTGGTCTATTCTTGAACCTTTGCCCTTGGCACGCGGACGAGCTTCCGCACGAGGTCCTCGGACTTCTGGAACGGCCTCTGAGTCTGCGCGCTCGAATTCGGGGAGTCTTTCGCCATGCTTCAACCTTCGTGCCTCACGCTGGCGTCGTGGTGGCTCCGATCAACTGCCCATAGGTAAGGCGCTTGCCGACGATAGAAGCTGTGAGGCGCTGGAAGCGTCCGCCGTCAACGTCCGCTCGGTTGTTGTACCGGAAGACTTGCTCATCGACGTAGCGGATCAATTGGAGAGGCT
>Ga0315289_10000578_pt1 | contig 56458 bp, 37 predicted proteins | sample YL17G11_40_MG_FD_203452 | JGI IMG/M metagenome (GOLD analysis project Ga0315289, IMG submission 203452) | Sediment microbial communities from Yellowstone Lake, YNP, Wyoming, USA - YL17G11_40 | ecosystem: Environmental > Aquatic > Freshwater > Lake > Sediment | place: USA: Wyoming | collected...
TTTCGCCTTCGGGCTCATCGATCGTGTAATCTTTCTCTTCCGTCTCCGCGTCGAGAATCTTCTCGCCCGGGATTTCTTCTTCGACGTTTTCGTCCCCGGAGAACAAGAGCTGGGTGCCGCAGTTGTTACAGTACTTGACGTTTTCATCGATAATGGCGTGGCAATAGGGACAGCGGGTGATGGCCATTACCCTTATTATTATGGGGAAAAGGGCCCGATGTCAATTGAAATGCGGTGCCGTTTCCTATAGACTATCGGCTTGAGGAAGCCCATGTCCCAGACGATTTTTCGGACCGCGTTGATCACCGGCGCCTCAGCCGGCCTGGGGGCGGAATACGCCCGCCAACTGGCCGCGGCGGGAACGAACCTCGTCCTCGTCGCCCGGCGCCTGGACCGGCTCGACGACCTCGCTCGAGAGCTCCGGGAAAAGCATGTTGTGACCGTCGAAGGCCTCCAAGCCGACCTCGCAACCCCCGAAGGTATCGAGCGCGTCGAGCGCCGTATCGCCGAAACAGCGACCCTCGACCTCCTCATCAACAATGCCGGGTTCGGCGGCGGGCCGGGCTCATTCGCCGAACGGGAGGCCGGCCACCACTTGGGGATGGTCCAGGTCCATGTCGCGACCACCGTCCGGCTCTGCCGGGCCGCCCTGCCGGGGATGATCGCCCGCGGCCGCGGCGGCGTCATCAACATCGCCTCGATCGCCGCGTTCTCCTCCTTTTCCGGGCCGATGTACAGCGGCACCAAGGCCTTCCTGGTGATGTTCTCGGAGAACCTCCAGTCCGAGCTCCGGGGATCGGGCGTCAGCGTCCAGGCGCTCTGCCCGGGCATGACCCATACGGAGTTCCATGAAGTCGCGCGTATTGACAAGGCCCTTGTCCCCAAGGCCCTCTGGATGACGGCCGAAGAGGTCGTCCGCATCTCCCTGCGCCGGCTCGGGCGCGGCGCCGTCTGCGTCCCCGGCTGGAAGAACAAGACGATCGCCTTCCTGATGCGCTGTCCGCTCACCGCGGCCGGGATCCGCGCCTTCAGCCGCCTCCCCGCCGTCCGCAAGCGTTCCAACCGCTGAGGGGCAGCGCCGGCACTTCCGAGTGACACCGGAGATCGACATCCACGGCGATTTCCTCTGGATTATCGAACGGACGGAGGACGACACACGCACAAAAAAATACAGGGTTATGATCTAGCGGATAGGATATTCGCCAGTTAGCCTGGGCTATTCACGAGTCGAGGCGGCTGCAGATGCGAGGCGCGGAGGGTGAAGCTGTACTCCCGGTACTGCGAACCCTTCGCAACAAAGCAGATGCGGCCGGATCGGCTCGCCCAGAGGGTAAAAATGCCGGTTCTTTTGAGACGAAGCTTGGGAAACCTAATAGGAAATAGGTTTATCACAGATATAGCAGATATCGCTTGAGTTAAACAACACATCGGCATTTTTATGAATAAGTCAGGTTAGCTGAGTCCCTTGAGATCCTCCAAGGACAAGCCCGCCCTTTTCAGGATACCGTGGAGGGTCCCTTTCTTAAGCTCCTTGTGGAGGGGTATCACCAGCGAAATGTTCTTTTCTAAGTTGTGCAAGAAAATATGGCTCCCGCGCTGGTGATCGACGACGTAGCCGGTCCGGCGAAGGGCCTTGACGACCGCCTTCCCGGAAAAGGTCCGACTCAAACGTGAACCTCGATTTCCCTGATGACCGCTTTGGGTTTAGATTTGATCTGATTGATCTTTTCCAGGCCTTCCAGATAGCAAATGATGGCTTCCTTGGCGTTCTTAAGGGCTTGCTTCTCCGTTTCGCCTTGAGTAAAACAGCCGTCCAGGGCAGGAACCGTCACAATAAATCCGCCCTCTTCTGCGGGTGTTAAAACGATATTGAACTTCATGTTCCTTCCCTCCGATGGGTCATTATAGCACCATGCAGTCTATTTGCGGAAAAATTGACAACCCCGCCGATTCGGATAAAATGAGGGGGCGTGGGCGATTAACTCAGCGGTAGAGTGCTACCTTCACACGGTAGAAGTCAGAGGTTCAAGTCCTCTATCGCCCACCATTCCTTTATCCGAAATCCCTCCGAGCGTCGCTCCCTTGATTGCTCAAGGGGGCGGGGGGATTAATAGATACAAGCAAAGTCTTGAGAGGCGTTTCGGTTCGACGCGGTCCTTATAGGTCCCCCTTAATGGCGTAAGGGGGATTAGGAAATCAAAACAAAGTCTTGGAACGCGTCCTTGTAAGCTTGGAAACGCCGTCCTTTTAATGGGCGTCGCGCCCCAAATCGAGGTTTTTTCGCCGAGCAGAGGCCCCGCCGGTATCGGGGCCGGCGGCTCTTACGCCGCCAGATCCTTGGCGACCGATTCGACCTCCTCGATGGTCAGGGGTTTCTTCTTGCCCAGGATGCGGTAGCCGTCCGCGGTGATGACGGCGTCCTCCTCGTTCCGGATGCCGCCGAATCCCTTGTAGGCCTCGATGCGGTCGTAGTCGAGGAATTCCGGGAACTTCTTCTCGGTCCGCCACTGGTCGATCAAATGGGGGTTGAAATAAATGCCCGGCTCGATCGTGACCACGAAGCCGGGTTGAAGAGGGCGCGCCAGACGGAGCGACTTCAAACCGAACTGCGTGCTCTTGGGCTGTCCCTCGTAGCCCACGTAGACCTCGCCAAGATCCTCCATATCGTGGACGTCGAGGCCCATCATGTGGCCTTCCCCGCAGGGGAAGAAGAGGGCATGGGCGCCGCGCCGCACGGCTTCCTCGGTCTCCCCTTTCATCAAGCCGAGGTCCTTGAGCCCCTCGGCGATCTTCCGGCAGGCCGCGAGGTGGGATTCCAGATGCTTCACGCCGGGCTTGAGGCTTCTTTTCGCGGCCTCATGAGCGGCCAGGGTGATCCGATAGATCTCTTTTTGCCGTTCCGCGAACTTCGGATCGACGGGCACGGTGGAAGAGAGGTCCGCCGCATAATGCCGGGCCGTCTCCGCGCCGGCGTCGAGAAGGAACATGCCGCCGCTCCTCAGGACGCCCGTATGGGCATGCTGGTGCAGGACCTCGCCGTGGACCGTGGCGATGATGGGGAACGCGAGGTTTCCGCCTGAGGCCAGTGCGACCCGATGGACAGCCGCGGCGATCTCGGCCTCGGTAACGCCCGGCCGGGCCATGCGCATGCCCGTGAGATGCATGTTGACCGTGACGTCCACGGCTTTCTCGATCTCGGCGATCTCCTCGAGGGACTTGACGGACCGCTGGGCCACGACGGCCTTGATGAGCTCGACGGAGGCTTCGGAACCCGCCCTATCCGGCCGCACCCCAAGTCCCTCCTGAAGCTTCAGCTTGTTCTCCGGGCGATACGGCGGAAGGAAGTGGATCCCCCGGCCTTGCGCCCGAGCCCGGGCCAGGACCTCGGCAAGCCGGGACAAGGTCTCCGTGCGCTCCACGCCGACCTTCGCGGCCATCTCCCGGAGGGACGGCTGAGGCCCTGTCCAGACGAAATCCTCGACGGTCAGATCGTTGCCGTAGATCGTGTCCGTGCTCTCATCGAGATCCACGACGGCCGCGAGGCCGGCCGCGTCGAGGCCGAAAAAATAAAGGAACGTGCTGTCCTGGCGGAAACGGTAGGTGTTGTCCGTGTAGTTCATTGGACTCTCCTCGTTCCCCAGGAAGAGGACGAGTCCGGATCCGACCTGCGTCCTCAGCCGGTTCCTTCTCGTCACGTAAATACTCTGATCGAACATGTTGTCTCCTTTCCGAGCGGAGGGTTATGGTAACACGATTCCCGCGGAAATTCACCGGGCCCTTCTGTGCGTCCTATTTTTCGGGATCTTCTAGAGCCTTGGGTAAGCTTAGGCAAAACTGAAAACCCGAAAGTGGATTCATCCGCGCCCAGGCCTTGAAGACGGAATCGGATTTCTTTAAGATGGGGACGCTCCGTATCTCATAAAGGGAGGAAAGCGATGCATCAGAGCCGTCGCCCGGCGCTCTTAGGCTTTACGGTCTTGCTTTCTTTTGCCGTTTCCGTCGCAGGCCAAACGCCGGAGGTATTAAAGGACCGCAGGCTAAGGGTCTGGGAACAGATGAAGCCCGGCAGCGTCATGATCCTGCGAAGCCTGGGCACTTTCGGCACGTTTCACACCGAGGCCCAGGATGGAAATTTCTTTTATCTGACAGGGATCGATGAGCCGAAGGCCTTTCTGGTGCTGAAGAAGATGCCAAGCCAGGGTGTTATCCCGCCTCCGGCAAAGAGCGCGGATCCGGAGAACGGGAAGACCGTTTTGTTCATCTCCCCCCGGGAGGAAAACCGGGCCGATTGGGATGCGCTTCCCCTGGGGCTCGAAGGAGCAAAGGGACGGAGCTTCCCGGATGTGCGCCCGTCGTCCGAATTCGAAGATTATTTCGATGGGTTGATGCTGAGCGATATCAAGATCCTGTATATGGATATCGGGCGTTCCCGGAAAGTTTCGGAACCTTTCACCGCCGATGAGCAGATCCTGCGCCGGGCCCGGGAGAAGGGGGCTAATTTCGACCTGGTTTCCCCCGGAGAGATCTTGACGTCCATGGGAAGAAGGCGTGATGCCTCCGAGATCGGATCTTTGAGGAAGGCGATCGACATCACCGCGGAGGCCCAGGTCGCCGCCATGCAGGCCCTCCGGCCCGGTCTGTTCGAATACCAGCTCCAGGCCGTGGTCGAGTACGTCTTTGCCCTGAACGGGTCCCCGCGGGTGGCCTTCCCCTGCATCATCGGCTCAGGAAAGAATTCCTGCATCTTGCACTGGATGCTGAACTCCAAGTCGATGAATGCGGGAGAGGTGGTGGTGGTGGATATCGGGGCTCAAGTCGATTACTATTCTGCGGACATCACTCGAACTCTTCCGGTAAGCGGGAAATTCACCACTCGCCAGAGGAAGGTTTACGAGATCGTCCTGGCCGCCAATCAAGCGGCGATCTCCATGGTCGCTCCTGGAATCGACTTCGCTGAGATCAGCAAAAAGGCGGCGGAGGTGATCGGCGAGGGGCTGGTCGGGTTGGGGCTGATAAAGGACAAGAGCGAATTCAGCAAATATTACTTCCACGGCTTGGGGCACACGATCGGCTTGCGGGTGGGCGCGGCCGGCGCATTAGGCGTACTTGAGCCGGGTATGGTTTTGACCATCGAGCCGGGGATTTACGTTCGAGAGGAAGGACTGGGCGTGCGCATCGAAGATGACGTCCTGGTCACGGCTACCGGGAATGAAGTCCTCAGCCGGCGCGCCCCGAAGACCATCGACGAAATCGAAAGGCTCATGGGGGAGAAGGGGCTGGATACCGCCGCTCATGTCCTGAAGTGATGCCCTGACAGAACGGGGGGGCCCGCTGTGCCCAAATTGTGCCCAAAATTTGCCAGGAATATCAAAATGAATCTAACAATATCGAAATCCATCGAAATCCTGGAGCCCCGAAAAACAGACCTATTGATCTAGAATTCACTTATTATCTCCACTTTAGCTTTCCCCACCGCTTCCTACACACGGCAGAAGTCAGAGGTTCAAGTCCTCTATCGCCCACTCTCTTCCCCGAAACGCCTATTTCTTTTGCCTCCCCCCTTGATTGCTCAAGGGGGATAACTAAGAAAATCGCATGTTGAGGAAGATCTGTTTTGCACTCACTGTCAACCGAAGCCATTCAAGCCACGATTTTATGAAATGGTTATGACAACACTTCCTGTCTTTTGCCCTGTTTCGACATACTTGGTGGCCTCGACAATCTGTTCCAGGGGGTAATGTCTATCGATAACGGCCTTATACTTTCCGGCCTCGATAATTTCTTTGAAAAATACGATATCTTTTTTACTGTCTTTGGGGATCGGAAACTTTGCTTTTTTACTGCAGAAAATCGGTGTCCATTGATCAGGATATTTTTTGATTTCTGAAAATTGATCTTCCTGATGTATGTCATGGCCAGCATGAGTCCGTCACAGACGGCGGCCGCCTCTTCGTAGGACATGGGGGTTGGCTTAATGGTGATCGAGCCTTTTTCGGGGATACAAACGTATTCCGCATGAGTTCCAAAATGGCCTGTGCTTAATCCAAAAACCGGATCGCCCCGTTGAAATGTCTTGACGTCCTTGCCGATGGCTTCGATCTCCCCGGCAAACTCACTGCCCAATATGTTTTTTTTGGGTCTCAAAAGCCCACTGAACAAGCGAACAATAAAACCATATTCCGGTTTTCGAAATCCGCAGTCCGTTCGATTGACAGTTGTCGCATGTATTTTTATGAGAACTTCGTTGTCTTTGGGAGCTGGCTTTTCTACGTCTTTGAGTTGAAGGACTTCTGGCGGGCCATATTTTGTATAGATACTGGCTTTCATAAGAATCCTCCATGAACGCTTTGGCAACCCCTATGCCGTTCATCCACACCACTCGCTATCGGCTAATATGGATACGAGCGCTAATATCTGTTAAATCACCAACACCTTGATATCAGGGTAGCCCATCAGCTTGAGAATAAAATAGTTGACGGCCGCTTCGCCGGGATCATCGGAGAAGCAAACGAGCTCCGCATATCTCGGGACCCCGGCCTTGGCCAGGATGTTCCAGATATCTTTCGCGGCTTTGGGCGTGCCGTCGGCATTCAGGAGATCGGTGTACGGGACATGAACAACTTCGCCGTCCTGAACTTTCGCGGGCACATTCTTGCCCGAAGCGATAAAGACCTTGGGGTATACGCCTCGCGTGCTCTTCGGGTCCGTAATGATCACGTCCTTGCGGGCATTCCCGGGATAGGTCGTGCGGGGTATGGATAGGTCTTGGGGGCCCTGCTTGGGCCCCACAACGGTGGCCTCCTTTTTCAAGAGGAAACCGAGTTGTACCCATTGATCCATAGAATCCATGAAGACGGAAACTCTTTCCTGTCCCAGTTTCTCCAGCATGACGAACGCCAGGGCCGCGTCCTTGGTCAATCCCGCGCCCGAAACGACAACCGCCTCGTGGGACGCATGGACGCCGGCCGGACCCAGAATTTCCGCCAGCTTGCCGGGATCGGCGATATGGCTTTTGAACACATCCGCGGGGATGTTGAGCGCGAAAGGCACATGCCCCTGATCGAACGCGCTTGAAGGCCGCACATCAACGATGCTGACTCGTGCGCCCCCGAACATCCTTAGCATCTGGCCGCCCCAAAACTGCAGCCAATTCGTTCCCTTCATGAGGAACGGGACGTCATAGGTCCAGTAAGGGAGTTCTCTTTCATCGGACATCCATCCCATCTCGGACTCGACATAAAGCTCGACCTTGGGGTAATTCGCCAGGAACTTAAGGGCGAAAAACGGCACGCTGGCGGCCACTCCGCCCCCGCAATAGGTGTAGATCCGCTGTTCAGGCCTGATGCCCAAATAGGTCAGCATTCCCCTTATGTCCTCAGCTGATTTGAAGGTCTTATCGGGATTGAAAAAGTCGGCGCTGGGCAGCAGGATGCCGTGAGGGATATGGCCGGCCCTGGTAAAGGGATGGACTTGCCCAAAATGCCAGTCGGCCCCGAGCGCGTCCAGCAAAACATAGCTCGACGGGTCCCCGGATGCGGTCAGGACCTCCGGCAGCTTGACTCTCGCGTCTTCATTGAGCTTAGCTATCTTAAAAGAGCCTTTTCTCGGGACGGGCATAATGTCCTTCGTTACAGGCAATCCCGCCTCCTGCCATTTGAAAAGCCCTCCGTCCAGAATGGCCAGGTTCTTTATGGGGAAGCCGTAATAATAGAGGGAATAAAAGATCCTGGTGGCCAGCATTGAGCCGCCCGGATCGTACATGACGATCTTTTTCCCCGGACTGATCCCCCAGGACTGGAAGAGCTTTTCCATATCAGCGACAGGCATCTCCTGGAGACCGTACCAGGCGTAGATGTCGACGCTGACCGCGCCGGGAATGTGTTTCGCCGCGTAAGCCGGAGCGGCTGACGCGTCGAGTATCAGGACATCGGCGTTTTTAAGGTTATTCTCGAGCCACTTGACACTGACGAGGCCGCCTTCGATCCCGTCCGCCGCCGTCAAGGGCCGCGCCAGGAGCAGGGCGCCTGCAACGGCGAAAAGGAAGCCATACCTCAAAACCTTCGACATGTTGTTCTCCTGTCGCTTCATTGTTTCTTGTTTTGACTAATCCTATCATTCTTCTAGGAGAGCGTCAAGGAACGGACCTGCCGTGGCCAGGACAGACGTTCCATGAATCTTGACAGAATCTTGACAACTTCTTTCTCGGGATAACCTATCATGAGCAAGAGAACGGATGGAGGAGGCTCTGATGAAATATTCTGCGAAGCAGGTCCTGAAAGCGGCCGTATCTTCGATGATCATCGTCGGGTCAGCCGTTCAAGTCTTTGCGGAAGAACGACCCACCGTCCCTCCAGGCGTTAATCTTCAGCAAGGCGAACAAGACCGGAATCAGCCCTCCGTGGCCGAACAGTACTTATTCCGGCTGGCCAAGAAATCAAAGGGCCGGAGAATGGTCCGCGGCGGCGTCTACGCCGTCGCAGGAGCTGCGCTTCTTGCTAACGCGATTTCGATGTTGGGCCAGGAAGATGACTGGATTATACAGTACGGTGGTTTTCTTGCGGTCGTGACAAGCGGCATCCCCCTGGCGGGAAGCTTGTTCTCATTTGGATTTCAAGGCCGGGCCGAGCGGACATGCAAGCAAATCCAGGCTATCGCCGATCGCACTCAAAGAGAAAGGGCCTGCGAGGACGCCCTCTCCAGATTAGCCAAGAAGGGGCGAAAGGGAAGGATGGTCTGGGGCGGTCTCCTCACCTTCCTGACCGCTTCTATGACCGCATCATTCCAAGGGGGCCCGCCAATCGATTTCATCTTACCGGCCTCGCTCGGAGCCGGTGCCCTTTATCTCTTTCTGGTCAAGAGCCCTGCGGAAAGAACCAATCGAGCTTACCTCGAAAAGAGGGCCCTCAAGCCGAGCCCGACCCTGGTTTTCGGTCTCGCGCCCCACGGCGGCTTTCGACTCGGCCTTTCGATGCAATATTGAGAAATGCGCCGCCGGAGGAGGTCTAACGCCGGCTCGGGGGGGAATGGCATTCGCTGTCACTGCACCCGTTTAGGCACCTTCAGGCTTCCCTCAACAGCCACCGCAGGGCGTTCTTCTGGAGCTTCACGTACTCTGGGTTCCAGAAGCTGGGAATAGTATGCCCCGGGGCCATGAAGCAAACGCGTCCCCGGCCGTATTCGTAGGCCCAGCCGGCCTCACAGCTGGCCCCTTGGTTCCCGTACTTGGCCGTCGAGTACTCCAGCCCCTCCTCGTTGACGCTCCGGACCAGGACATCCTTGGGGTCCTTGTCATAGAGCACATAGTGTTGTTCCTCGGTCACCACGAAATCATTCACCCCCCGCGTGATGGGGTGGTCGCGGTTCACGATCTTCATCTTGTACGGGCGGAACGGCGTATGGCCGGTGAACAGCGCCCCTTCCACGTGACGGAAATCCTTGTTCGCTCCGGAGATGTAGCTCGCGTTGTGAAAAAACCAGGCCGAGCCTCCCCGATCCACGAATCCGCGGATGGCCTTTCCCTGCTCCGGGGTGATCCACATCACGGGCTGCTCGTCGAGCTTGGGGAGCGGCGGGTCGCTCACGAACTTCAACTTCTCCGGGTCCATGAAAGGATACGGCGAGGTGTATCCTCCGGGAAACGTCATGCCGTCGCAGAGCATGACCAGCAGGCGATGAGCCCCGAGGGTTTCTGCCGTGAGCAGGCCGGGGTCCGGCGTGAAGGTGACGGTGACGCCCGATTCCTTGACCAAGGTCCTGGTCAAGGCCGTCCGGATGTAATCGAAGCTGTGCCAGCGGTCGCCGACCAGGGCGAAGACGTCGGCTTTGCGGGCGCCGGCCTTGCGAACCCCGCCCCGGGCGCCAAACGGGAAGAGCGTCGTTCCAAACGTGGATGCCGCGCCGACGATCCCCAGCCTGCCGATGGCCGAGCGCCGCGATAAGAGCTTGGCATTCTTCATGGTGCACTCTCCGGTCAAAGAGATTTCTTCAGCCGGACCGGGCGCCGCCGCCACCAGCCGGCGAGGAGCGACCCCGAGACGTTCATCCACGGCCCGAAGATGGCCGGGGCGAGCGCCGCGCTGGTGCTCTTGAGGACGTCGATCGCGATTCCCGAGGCCATGCCCCCGTTCTGCATCCCGACCTCCATGGCCACGGCGCGGCAGGCGCTCTCGTCGAGCCGTGCCAGGCGCGCCCCCGCATAGCCCAGGCCGTAGCCTGTCCCGTTGTGAACGATCGCCGCCAGGATCAAGAGCGGGCCCACGGAGAGAAGCTGGTCCCGGGATTGGGCGGTGATGATGGCGATGATGAGACATATTCCGGCCATGGACACGACGGGCAGGGTCTTGTCCATCCAATTCGCCGGGCCCTTGAGCATGATGGCGATAACGAGCTTGGCCAGCGCCGTGAGGCCCAGGAGAAGGAAGCCCAGGAGGACGCCGTGCTTGAGGACCGCCAGCCCTCCCCACCAGCGGGTGGGCGTCGCCGCGGCGGCGGCGGCCAGGGCGAGGAACACGGGCGCGGAAATCGCGAGCATGACCGCCGGGCTCGTCCGTTTGTTCGTCCCGTACAGAAGGCGGTTGGCGGCGAGCCCGGCGACGATGGGGATGATGATCATGTTGAAGATGGACAGCATCATGGCCACGAAGTCCACGGGAACGAGCCTGCCGGCCAGGGTCTTCATCCAGAACGGCGTCAGGAGCGGCGAGAGGAGGGTCGTCGAGGCCGTGATCGTCACCGAGAGGGGCACGTTGCCGCCGGCGAGATAGGTCATGACGTTCGAGGCGACGCCGCTCGAGACCGAGCCGATGAGGATGACGCCGGCGGCGACCTCGGGCGGAAAGCCGAACGTCATGGCGATCGTGAAGCCGACGAGCGGCATGATCACGAACTGAAGGGCGATGCCGATGAAGACGGGCCAGGGCATCGTCAGGACGTTCCGGAAATCCTTGGCGCTCAGGGTCGTGCCCATGCCGAAGGTGATGACCTGGATGAGCGGGACGATCAGGACCTTCAGGTCCATTCCGAACCAAGAGCGGAAGGCCGCCGGAGCGCTCATCGAGGAGGCGACGGCGACGATGACCCAGAGGGTGAAGGCGTACTTCTGATAAAAGCGCCGGAAACCGTGACCCCGCGACTCGTCGGTATTCAAAGCTTATAAAGCTCCGCCATTCTCTCGTTGGGTTTGTATTTCATGATGCATTGTTCGAGCGGCGTTCCCAAAAGCTCGATCTTATCGATTTCGCCCTGGCCCAGCCCGGCCGCGGCCATGGCGTTGAGATAGTTGATCTGCCGCGGGTCGAAGCCCATGACCCGCGTCCCCGTTATGTCGGCGGCCACGGCGTCCAGGCTGGCCAAGGCCACCTTCGAGCCGATGGGCACGCCCCAGGCCGGCCCGTTGCCCTCGATCCCCACGAATCCGTCGATGACAGCCAGGTCGGGGAAGATCTCCTGGGCGATGTGGAGCATGTTGTAATGGAGGAGGTCGTTCTTGGCCGCAGGCGCCTGGTGCATCAGGCCCTTGTCGTTGCCCTTGGCATCGTTGATCGGCGAGGCCATGATCACGTTCTTGATGGACAGGGTGACGAAAACGTAGTTGTGCGTCTTCATCCGGGCGACGGAGATGACGTAGAGGTTCGGGTCGAAAAAGGTGTTGATGATCCGGATCGGCGTCGGCCGGTTGCCCAGGCCGAGGACGTAGCGGGTTTGATAGGTGTCGTGGTTGAGGTCCACGAGTTTGACGTTGTAGTCCTTTTCGAGACCGCCGTAGCCGTTGTAGAGGAATCCCTCCATCGTGTCTTGGACACCCGACTCAGCAATGAGGATCTGGTCTTTGACGTGGGGCGCGAGAAAATCCAGGACGGCCCGGACGGCGTCGACGTTTGTGACGCAGGCGGCGCAATTGGACAGGACGATGTTCGGCTTGATCAGGATCCGTTTCTGCCCGATCGAGTTCAGGACGTCGTCCTCGATGAGCTTTAGCGACTGGAAAACGATGTCGTAGCGCTTCTTCCCTTTGACCAGGGAGACTCGGGCGGAACCGGCCGCTTTCGGACCCAGAAAGGAGAGCCGCCCGGCCGCGGGCCGCGCCGCCGGGGAGGCGAACAGGATCTTCCCTGCGCCCAGGAACCCGCCCAGGGTCGCGCCTCCCATCGCTCCGGCGCCGAACTTCAGGAAATCGCGCCTGGCGAGCGCTCGTCGGTTCATGACCGGCCTCCTTGCCCGGACGTCCGGAGCATTCTCATCATCATCGCGGAGGATATTTGAATCCGGTGACGTTCGTCCGGATCCTGTAGATCTTGCTGTAAGCCGCGAGAAAGAGCGTCTTCATGTCGTCGCCGCCGAAGCAGCAGCTGACCGGAAAAACGGGGGAATTCAGGACGCCGACGAATTCGCCGCGGGCGTTGAAGATCTGAAGCCCGAGGTACGTGGCCACGTAGAGATTTCCCTGCGTATCGATGGTCATGCCGTCGGCGCTGGTCGTCCGCCCGCGGCGGTCGAGGACCTCCGGCGTGAGCAGGAGCTCGCAGAATTTACGCGGCCCTGCCGGCGTCCCGTCGGGATTCACGTCATACGCCCAGACGAAATTGTCCTTGTCCGTGTCAACGTTCCAGAACGTCTCGCTGTCGTAGGTATTGTTGACAAGCAGAACTTTGCCATCTGGGGTGAGGACCAGGCCGTTGGGCATGGCGAAGACGTTGGGTTCGATGACGCGCTTGAGCTCGCCCCCCGGAGGCAGGTAAAAAACGCTCCGCCCCGGCTGGGATTTCTCGGGCTCGGGCGTGAATTGCGGGTCGGTGAAATAGAGCCCGCCGCGCGCGTCGACGACGACGTCGTTGGGCCCGTCGAGGGGCCGGCCCCCGTACCGGTCGGCCAGGGTGCGCACGACCCGGCCCGAGGTCGTCATCTCGATGAGGCGATGTCCGAACATGTCGCAGACGGCCAGGTTACCGTTCGCGAGAGGCATCAGTCCATTGGTCAGCATGCCCTGCTGGATATAGCGGTAGCTCCCGTCGGGGTCCATGGCGACGGTCGTGCTCTTCTTCGGATCGCCGTTCCAGGCCTGGTCGAAGCCCATGCTCGAGAAATAGAGCTTCCCGTCGAGCCACTTCGGCCCTTCGGTGAAGATGAGCCCCGGCCCCTGTTTGGAGCCGTCCACGAGGAGCTCGAGATGGGCGTCGGCGGGGATGATGGCCCGGAAGGCGGCCTCGCGAGCCGCCCTCTTGGCTTCGTAATCCGGCCGGGGCGGGAAGAAGACGTCGAGGACGTCGCAGCCAAGGTCGCCGACCGTCCCTCCGTGGACCATCGTCCCGGGAAGGTAGAGGAGGTCGCCCTTGGTCATCGCTACGGTGTTGTCGAGGATGAGCTCGTCGATCGAGCCGCGAAGCACGATCATGAGCTGTTCCTCGGGATGGAGGTGGGCAGCGAAGTTCATGCCCGGGCTCATCTGGAGAAAGCTCAGCTGGGCGCCATGTCCGCCGATCAGACGGGAATTCGCTCCGGGCTGGAGCTCGGTGAACTGGACGTCATGAAGGTCGCCGACCTCCCCCGGCCGGACGGTCGACGCGATCGGGAAAGCGGGGGCGGGGAATACCGCTGGGACATTCCTCGCGCCGGCCTTCGCCAGATAGTCCTGCCGTTGCGGCCAATAGACCTCGACGATCTCCGCCCCGGCCAGCCCGGCAATGACGCCGTTCGGCGAGCCTATCTCGAGAAAGAGGTACTCGTTCTTGGGGGTCCCGCCATTGGTGCCGTCAGGGGGCTCGCGGGGGACGGCCCTCATCGTGACGAAGCCATCGCCGATGAGCTGACCGATCTCCCCTTTCGTGACGACCATGATGCGCTCGGCCGGAAGAGTCTCATTAGGGATCGTCGCGTTGGGCTCGAACGTCAGCCAAGCGACGAGGTTGCCCTTCCCCCAGTAGAGGCGCGCCTTGACGCCCGGGGCGAGGACGATTTCCGGGAGCGACGCGATAGGCGTCACGACACCGTCCGCGAGGCTCGGCTTCAGCCGGACGACGGGGATATCGCCGCGGGCGCGGACGGTCAAATTTTGGGCAGCGATGAGCTTCTCGTTCTTCGCCGCCCAGTCCGGCTTCTTGGCGCAGGCAGCGGATAATAAGAGAATTCCGGCGGCGAAAAGCACTAGGATCGAGCGGGCAGCGACACGTTGATTCCGGGATGTCATGACTCCCTCCTTCTGTGCGATGGCCCTCGGGTTATCGGACCTGGTCGTGGCGGTTCCCCATATAAAGCCAGAGCATGGGCCCGTCGCTGGGATTGATCGAGCTGTGCGGGACTTTCCTGTTCGGCGGAACGAGGAATGCCTCCCCCGGCTCCTGCCTCAGCAGACGGTTGCCGAATAAAAGCAGGCTCGTCCCCTGCAGCTGGCACCAGATCTCCTCGCAACCCGGACCGTGAACATGGGGCTGGGCGATATCGAACTTGTCGATCGAGACGGCGGCGAAGCCCATGGGGTTGGCGAACTTGGGCGGCGTGTCCCACGCGAATCCTCGGCCGATATGGGCCCAATGCATCCCGACGCCGGGGAGCGTCCCGCGGTAATCCCCGACGGACATCCGCTCGTTCGGCACGAAGCCGGCGGGGATCTCTTCGACGACCATGATCAGCTCCAGATCATCATCGCCTGGATTGAAGAACCGATAGGCGAGTCCGGCCGGAAGGACCACGGCCATCCCGCGCTCGATTTCGGCCGCCTGTCCTCCCGCCTCGACGCGCCCTGTGCCGCTGAAAACGCATAGGAACACCTGCTCCTTGTCGCTCTTGAAGGACTGCGTGGTGCACCGGGGTTCCAGCGCGGCCCGTTTATAGGCCTTGATATATTTCAGGACGGCCCCTTTTTTCGGCGGCCGCAGCGGGTCGCCGGACGTCAGGATATCCCGTTCGATGAAGCCGCCGTGGCCCTCGACGGGCAGGGAATTCCGCCAATGGTTGATGTAGAGGCCGACATCGGTATCGACGTCCGGATGCCGGCGGTTGGAGACGGCGTCCTCGGCGAAGGAGGGATCGGGCTCCGTCGTGAGCTTCGCCGGGACCTGCCCGAGGGCGAGCACGAGGGCCGCCATGGCCAGCCCGCTGACGACAAGAACGGTCTTCTTCATGGTCTCTCCTCCGGACCGCGGTATGCCGCGGTCCCCTAGCTCAGCTGATAGATCTCGGCCATTTTCTTGTGGACTTTGAATTTGAAGCGGCACTCGGCGAGCGGGGCGCCGATGACGCGGATCTTCCCCAGGTCGCCCTGCCCCATCCCGGCTTCGGCCATCGCCTTGAGGTAAAGGATACGGCCGGGATCGAACCCCATGATCGTCGTACCGACGACGTCGGCCGCCAGCGGGTCGCGGCTGGCCAGGGCCAGGCGCGTCGCCAGGGGCGTCCCCCGGGCCGGGCCATCCCCCTCCATCGACTCGACGCCGTCAATGACGGCCAGGTCGGGCCAGACGCCCCGCTCGGCCAGGTGGAACAGGTTGTAATGCATGATGTCGTCGACCGACTTGGCCGCCCCGTGAAGGATCCCCTTGTCGCTTTTCAGGTAGTCGTTGACCGGAGCGGCCATGAGGACGTTCTTGAGCGCCAGGGTCACGAGCACGGTGTCGTGCGTTTTCATCCGTGCGAGCGAGATGACGCAGACGTCGGGGTCGACGAAGACGGAGTAGACCCTGATGGCCCTCGGGATATGGTCCGTATCGACGACATACCCGGGAACGAAGTCGGGGTCCGCGTTGAGGTCGATGACCTTGATCTTGTATTCCTTCTCCAGGGCGAGATAGCCGTTGTTGCGGAAACCGTCGGCGGTGTTCAGGACCCCCGACTCGGCCACGACGATGGGCTTGCGGCAGCGGGGCCGAAGGAAATCCAGGACGGCGCGCGTCGCGTCGACATGGGTGACGGCCAGGGGGTTCTTGTCGACTGCCATGTTCGGCTTGATAAGGACGCGTTTCTTGCGGTCGACGGCGGCCCAGACGTCGTCCTCGATGAGCTTCAGCGCCTGATGGACGATCTCGCGCCGGTCCTTCCCTCTGACGAGGCTGAGGCGCGGAGCCGTTTCGAGCGGCGCTCTTGCCGGAGCCGCGGGCGGCCGTCCGCCCGTGGGCGGATACGGATCCGGACCACCCGTAGCGGCCCGCCGTCCCCATACGGGTGACCCGAGGAGGCCGACGCCAAGGATCCCCCGACCCGCCGTCCGGAGAAATTCCCGCCGGCGATAGGGGAGTTCAGGTTTCTTCATGGCCCACTCCTCACTTGCGGCAGCCGAAGAACAGCCACAGCTGGCGTTCTCCGTCAGGGTTCATCGAGCTGTGCGGGACGGTGTTCGTCGGCGGGACCAGGAAGGCCTCGCCCGCTTCTTGGCGCAGGAGCCGGTTGCCGAAAAAAAGCAGGCTCGTGCCCTTGATCTGCAGCCAGATCTCCTCCGCGGCCGCCGGATGCGTATGCGGCTGGGCGATGTCGAAGGCGTCCATGGACACGACGACAAAGCCCATTGGGTTGACGAATTTCGGCTCATGATCGTAGGTGAACGGCCGGGCGATATGGGCCCAATGAGCACCGACGGCAGGCAGGGAATCCCCGTACCGACCGACCGAGAGCTCCCGCTCCGGGATGAAATCGTCGGGGGTCTCTTCCGCGGCCAGGAAGAGCTCCAGCGATCGGCCGGAGGGATTGAACAGCCGGGTGGAAAGCCCGGCGGGAATGACGACGGCCATTCCCTCCTCGAGGTCGACCGTGCGGCCGTCCGCCTCGATCCGTCCCTCGCCGCTCAGAACGAAAAGAAAGACCTGTTCGCGGGCGTCTGCGAAGCTGCGCGTGCCGGCGTGAGGAGGGAGCTCGGCCCGGCGATAAGCCGTGAGAAAACGTAGGACGGCGCCCTTTTTCCGGGGATGAAAGGGATCGCCCCGGGTCAAGATATCGCGCTCGATGAGCCCGCCGTGCCCTTCCCGAGGCGGCGAGCTCCGCCAGTGGTTGATATAGAAGGTAACATCCGCATCCACGCCCGGCCGGCGGCGGTTGGAAGGGGCGTCTTCCCGGTAAGAGGGGCCCGCTTCAGCGGCGGCCTTTTGCTGGCCGCGCGCAGAGACGAAGAGAACGACCGCAATCGCCGCGAGGGCGAGCGGTAGAGCCTTCTTCTCGTCCAAGATGGAATTGATAGCTGCCTTTTAGCACAGGGGCGAAAAAGAATCAAATGACCCTGGATCCCCGCGGCCGACCGCCTAACGCCGCGGGTCAATACTCACTTTCGTCGTGGCATCCGGCATACGCACGAGCGGCCCGGGTTTGCGGACCGCGCCCGCGGCCTGACCGGCGAGGTCCTTTTCAAAGTGCTTCCCGGTCGCGGCCTGCGGGACCGCGCCCTCGACCGACCAGGTCATGGTCAGGGTGTCGAGGTCGACGTCAATCGTCATGTCGGCGTAGGCGCCGTTTTTGTCAAAGCCGAAGAACTTCCTCCACGCCTCAAGATCGAGCCGCAGGGTCGCGCCCGCGTCCGGAATCCAATTCAGACCACGGCCCACCGACTGGGTCTCGTCGCGCGTTCCTCCCCAATCTTTCGTATAAAGATTGCCGTCCGCCGTGTTGTCGGCATTGGACAAATCTATGGCCTTGCCGCAACGGAAGAAGATGTTGTTCAGGACCTCGTTCCGCCGTGTGGTGCCGCCCCGCCCGGTCACGATCCGGCCCTCGATCGTCCGGAACTTGATGGCCGCATCCTGCGTGTAGCCGATCAGGTTGTGAGCGATGACGGTCTCGTCGCTCCCATCGACGGTGATGCCCCAGCCGCCGTGGCCCGGCATGTTGTAGGAGCCGCCCCCGGCCCCTTCGGTCGCCTTCCAAATGAGGTTGTTATCGATCATGTTGGCGTCGTGCGAGGCTTCGAGATAGATGCCGCCCCGCAGCGTTTCTAACGTGTCGCCCAGCACGTTCCCGGTGACGCGCGTGTTCGTGTTCTCGTAGTCGAGCCAAATGGCCTCGGCGTGGATCGTATGGCGGATGACGTTATGGATGAGCAGGCAGTTCTTGGTCAGATGCAGCTTGATCCCGCCAGTTTCCCAGGCGAGTTCCACGTCCTGGTAACCCACGTGCTCGATCAAGTTGGAATCGATGAGTGTACTCTGCACGCCAACCCCGGCGATCCCGCAGACGCCCGCCTCGTCGATATGATTGCGGCGCACGATGGCGTGCCCGATGAAGGCCGGCGGCTCCATGTCCCAGTCTTGTGCACCGATGTCGAGAGCGACGCCGTTGGCGTGCCGCAGGACGCAATCCTCGAAGATCCAATGATGGCCTCGGCTCAGGGAAACCAGTCCGCGCTGCGGAGGGGGGAAAGCGTTGGCCGCGTGCTCGAAGGATATGCCCTTGACGCGGATGTAGCCGAGACCGAGTGCCCGGGGCGCAAACACCTGCTCTTGCGTCGCGAGCTCCACTTCATGTTGAGCGGGATCCGCGTCGTCGGGAAGGCGGACGTGGATTGTGAGCCCGTCGTGTTCGCACCAGAAGGCGCCGCCCTCCGTGCCGAGATGCTGGTAGAGTTCGACTTGCTCGAGGCGCCGCCCGTCCACGAAGACCATCCCGCGCCGCTTGAGATGCCGCCACAGCTCTTCCGGCTTGGGCATCAGATAGACCCGGTTGTGCATGATACTGGCCATGCCGAAGGGGTTGTAGCCCTGGAAATCGAGGTCGTCCAGGCGCCGTTCGTAGATCTTCACCTTGGCCCGCTCGCCCGCAGGCAGGGCCAGCTTGTAGCTTGTGGACGGCCGCCATCCTGTCTTGACCAGCCGCGAACCCTTGACGATAACGTTCGCGCCCGGCGCCGCTTCATAACCGATCATCTTGTCGGGAGCCGTGCCGCCGCGCGCCGGATCGACGCGCTCGCGATAGACGCCCGTCGAGATGACCACGCATTCGCCCGGCTGTAGAACCCGTGCCGCCTTGTTGATGGTCAGGAAGGGCAGCTCCCGCGTGCCGGGGTTCGAATCCGCGGCACGTGGATTCCCGTTGTCCACGTAATATGTTCTGGTGAACTGGAGTGGCCGCTCCCAGGAGACAAACTCGCGCCCATCCGGAAGGAGCACACCGGCACCGCTTTTTTGGCCGGATGGGAAACCGCCCGCAAGGCCGGCCAGGCCCAAGGTCGCGATGAGAATAATCCGCAGGAAAAGGACGCTTGTCCCGCGGGACCGGGGTTTGAATTCTGAAGCCATTCATGTCCCTCCCTTTCCTCGATGGATGATAAAATTCGCACGGTCAGCGGATAATGTTTTGCCTAAGTTTTCCCGATACGCTTCCGTGAGGAAGCATAAATCTGGGTACAGGCCATGTCAAGGCCGGTCGAGGCCGTGAGAGAATAGGACACCGTTTGCCGCCGGCGCCGCCCGGGAGGAGATCAGGAAGAGGGACACGGCCGAGGAACTAGGGGACAGGGTTTTGTAGCCGCGTAACTTCGGAGTTGTGCCCAAAATATGTCAGAACTATCAAAACGTATCTAATAATATCGAAATCTATCGAAATCCGGGAGCTTATAAAGACATCCCTATCGAAGAGGTTCAAGTCCTCTATCGCCCACCAATTTCTCCCCTTTTCCTCATTTGCATTTCACTCCAGGATCTTGAAATACTTGTATATGGGGTAGACCACGCTCCGCTTTTCGACGCCGAGCGACTTGAAGGTGGCGTCGAAAACCCCCCAACCGACGAAGCCGTCCGCGGCCTGAGGCTCGAGGCAATAAAAGGCCAGGTTGGCCATGGGCTGGGCCATGTCCACGCGGAACGTGCCGGCCGGAAATTCCCGGACCGGTGACGCAGCGAAACCGCCGTCGAGCTTGATCATGTTGTAGCCGCCGCTCCTCCCCTGCCCGACCTTGTCGATCACGAACTCCTCGCCGGAGACCTTGACCGGCTTGGCCAGGACCTCGACCTTGACGTTTTGGGCGCGGAGCTTCTCGGCGATGAAGTCCAGCTCGGCCGGGATGAGATAGCCGCGGGGGACCCGCGCCTCGGCCGTCCCCACGGGTTTGCACAGGAACTCGACGCCGCGGACGAGCTCGGGGGCCCGGAGCATGTGCGGCGCGATCTTGGCCCGGACGCTCGTGCCGGGGATGAGCGTGGAGACGTTCCGCTCCTTGTACACGAGGATGTCGACCTTGCCGTAGGACTCGTATTTCCCGGCGACGAAGTTGCGGAGCTCGCCCGTTTCAGCCTTGGCCTTGACGGCTTCGACGACGTCCCGGTCGGCGGCCCGGCAGACCTCCTGCATCTCCTTGCCATGGACGTTGGCGTATTCGAGGACCCCGATGATGAGGGAGTAATGGGCGTAGATGCGGCGTTCGAACGATTCGTGCCCCGGCGTCTCGGCCAGGATCGTCATGCGGTTCCGCAGGCCATAGGCGTTGGCGACGAACTTGGCCTCATTGGTCCACATGGCCTCCTCGTGGCTCCATACGGTCGGCGGCCACTTGTCGTCGGTCTCGCAGTGGGTGAAGACTTCCAGGCCGAAGTTATTCCGCGTCGCCTCGCGGACGGCCGGGAAGAGCTTGTCGAAGACGTAGTTGCGCGGACCGGGGTGGGAGGCGGGCACCGTGCAGGTGGCGTAGCCGATGGCATAGCCGTGCTGGACGCGGCCCATGAGATGCCCGTCGTAGATCAAAGTCGGGTCCCAGCGGTTGAAGACCGTCCGGTAGAGCCCGGCGATCTCGGCCGTCTCGACCCGGATGGCGTCGCGGTTGAGATTAATGTTCTGGGCGTTGACGGCCGACCCCAGGATGTGGGGGGTGCCCTCGCTCAGAGACAAGGTATCGGTCCCGTCGACGTTGAAGTTCGGACAGACGATGATGATGAGGTTGTCGAGGAGGCTCTTGCGCTTGCCGAGGAGGATGTCGCGCATGAGCATCATCAGGGCCTCTTTGGCTTCCGGTTCGTAAGCGTGGATGTTCCCCTGCAGATAGACGACCGTCTTGCCGGACTTGGCCGCTTCGTCGGGCGAGGTGACCCGCGGATTAGCCAGGACGACAGCCGGACACGTACGACGCAGGGTTGTCGTGAACATGTTGAAAACATACATTTTATCGCTCGACCAGCGGAGAGTATCGATGAATTCCAGGACGTCGGTCGAGGACGCGGTCCGCACAAAATTCGTTTTTTCGGGAACGGTCAGGTACTTGGCCGGCCACTTTCCGTTCCATCCCTGCGGGACGGAGTCGCCCCAATAGATTTTCTGGGCGGCGGGGGCGCGGGGCACGAGAAGAGCCAGGAGAGCGGCGATCGCGATGATACGCGGCAACATTTTATTCATTGTGTCTCCTATTTTATATTAGAGGGGATCGGACCTCAGCATCTTAATGAATATGAAGTAGATAATCAACAATTCGTGCCCGGCATCAGTTTGCCGGAAGCGCAAAATCATCGTTGTTGATGCCTGGGCGGCGGGGCTCTATAATAGGGCCGAACGACGAGAGGAGGATTCCATGGACATCAAGGTCGTCCCCATCGATAAGCCCGAGGACATGAATTTCATCCTCGGCCAGGCCCACTTCATCAAGACGGTCGAGGACCTCCACGAGGCCATCGTCACGACCGCCCCGCACATGAGGTTCGGAATCGCCTTCTGCGAATCGTCCGGGCTGGCCCTCGTCCGCCATTCCGGAAACGACGAGACCCTGGTCGAGATCGCCAAGAAGAACGCCATGGCCATCGGAGCCGGCCACTCCTTCCTGATCTTCATGACCGGCGGCTTCCCGGTCAACATCCTCAACGCCGTCAAGGCCGTGCCCGAGGTCTGCCGGATCTTCTGCGCCACGGCCAACCCGGCCGAGGTCGTCGTGGCCGAGACCGAACAGGGCCGGGGCATCCTGGGAGTCGTCGACGGCGTCCGGACGAAGGGCGTCGAAGGGCCCGACGGCACCCAGTGGCGCAAGGACTTCCTGCGCCGGATCGGCTACAAGTTTTGACTGGCTTCCGGCGATGACGGGCAAGCCCATGAACCGGCGCGAATTCCTGACGGCCGCCGGGATGGGTCCGGCCGCCGCGTTTATGCTCGGAGGAGTCAACTGCCGTCCGGCGGGCGCCCGGCCGCCCAATTTCGTCTTCATCCTCGTCGACGACCTCGGCTGGCGAGACGTCGGCTTCATGGGCAGCCGCTATTATGAAACACCTCACATTGACCGGCTGGCCGCCCGCGGCATGGTCTTTACCCAGGCCTACGCGGCCGCGGCCGTCTGCTCGCCCACCCGGGCCTCCATCCTGACGGGGCGCACCCCCGCCCGGCTGGGCATCACCGACTGGATCCGGGCGCGCCGGGACGGCGGCGTCATCGGGCCGGAACGGAAGAACCCGCAAGGCTACGATGACGAGCCGGCTTTCCAATTGATGACGCCCCGGAACGCGCTGTTCATGGAACTCGGGGAGATCACCATCGCCGAAGTGCTCAAGAAGTCCGGCTATGCCACGGGGCACGTCGGGAAATGGCATCTCGGACCCGACGAGTTCCTTCCCGAAGGCCAGGGCTTCGACGAAAACGCCGGCGGCGCCGACATCGGACACACGGAGAGTTATTTCGACCCCTTTCTCAACGAAGGCGCGCCGATCCCCTCTCTCGAGCCGCGCCGGGCTGGCGAATACATGACCGACCGCGAGGCCGTCGGAGCCTGCGACTTTATCCGGCGCAACAGGGACAGGCCGTTCTATCTGAATCTCTGCCACTACGCCGTTCATACGCCCCTCCAAGCGAAGGAAGAGGAGATCGTCCGGTTCAAGGATAAGCCGCCCATCGACGGCCAGACAAATCCCGTCTATGCGGCCATGATCAAGAGCGTGGACGATTCCGTCGGCCGGGTCATGGCCCTTCTGGACGAGCTCGGCCTGGCCGAAAGAACGTGCGTCTTTTTCTTTTCCGATAACGGCGGCCTTCACACCGTCACGGACAACTCCCCGCTCCGGATGGGAAAGGGATTCCCCTATGAAGGCGGCATACGGGAGGCCCTGGCCGTCAGTTGGCCGGGAACGATCCCGGAAGGGGCGCGGTGCGTCGCTTCGGTCTCGAGCATCGACTTCTTCCCGACGATCGTCCGGCTGGCCGGCCTCGAGATCCCCGCGGACCGGGTCATCGACGGCGTCGACCTCTCGCCCCTTCTCTCGGGAAAGAAAAGGCCTCTGCCCGAAAGGGACCTTTTCTGGCACTTCCCGCATTACTGGTGGGGAGACCGGGTCAGGCCCTGGAGTATCGTCCGATCCGGCCCGTGGAAGCTCATCCGCTTCTACGAAGACGGCCGCCAGGAACTCTATAACCTCGAAGAGGACATTAGCGAAACGAAAGACCTCGCCCCGGCGCAGGCCGGGCTCGTCGAGAATCTCGGCCGCAAGCTCGACGCCTGGCTCGAAGGAACGGGCGCCAAGCTCCCTCGCCCCAACCCCCGCTATCCTCGACAATGACCATAAGGAGAGGAATGATGAAATCCAACCGCAGGCAAATTCTTACGATGGCGTTTTTCCTGTGCGCCGCTTCGTGCAGTCCGGGAGATCCCGCCTATTCCCGCGGGTCGAAAACCATCCGGGCCGAGGACATGAAATTCCACCTGCGATTCCTCGGGGCGCCGGAGTTCCGGGGGCGGACGACACCCTCGGCCGAGCTCGACATCGCCTCAAAGTACATCGCCCTCACGGCCGAACGGATCGGCCTCAAGCCTCTGCTGCCCGGCGGCTCGTACTACCAGGAAGTCCCGGTGGAGGTGACCACGATCATCCCGCAGGCATCGCGCCTGCGCCTTATCGCGGGCACGCGAGAGAGCGTTTTTTATTTCCCCGCGGAGGCCGCTATCGGCCGGAATTTCGAGGCGGGGAAAGTCTCGGGAGAGGCCGTTTTCCTGGGCTATGGGCTCGCCGCTCCCCAGCTGAACTGGGACGACACGGGCGGCTTGGACCTCAAAGGGAAGATCGCGGTCATCCTGGATGCGGCGCTTCCCGACGGCCACGTCTTGAAACCGGCCGATAACCGGCGGCTCTTGATGTCCAGGGCCGGCGCGCTGAGAGGGAAAGGCGCCGTCGCGGTCGTCACCGTCATCAACCAGGAACGGGAGGCGCGGCTGGCCGAGAAGGGCCTCCCGTTCAGCCTTCCGGAAAGGCTCCGATTCCCCGACGTCGTCACCGGGAGCGAAGCCGCCCCGGCCGGGGCGGCGCCGGCCGCGCCAACTCCCCCCTTCTTCCAGGTCGAGGTCAGGCACGATGCCGGCGCGGCCATCCTCGGCGTCGCGAAGGCGGATCTCGTCAAGATGATCGAGACGATCCGCCAGGGACAGCGCGTGGCCCCCCATAAGATGCCCGGCCGCAAACTCGAGATCGAGCTCGGGGTCGTGACCCGCAAAGACACGACGCTCAACGTCGTGGCCTACGCGGAAGGAACGGACCCGACGCTCCGAAACGAATACGTCACGATCAGCTCCCACCACGACCACAATCCCATGCGCGAAGGGCGGATCTACCCCGGCGCAGACGATAACGCCTCCGGAGTCGTCGGGATGTTCGAGATCGCCGAGGCCCTGATGGTCGAGCGCCCGAAAAGGTCCGTCGTCTTCGTTTGGAACACGGCCGAGGAAAAGGGGCTCGTCGGTTCTTATTATTTCGTCCAGCACTGCCCGGTGCCGGTCGAGAAGATCAGCGCCAACCTCAACCTGGACATGATCTCGAGGAACGATACGAACCGCCTCTATCTCATCGGCTCGAACAAGGTGAGTTCGGAGCTCGACGCGAGCATCCAGACGATGAACACGAAAGCGATCGGCCTGAAGCTCGACTACACGTACGAGGACCCGGCCCACCCCGACCGCTTCTTCTTCCGGAGCGACCAGTATCCCTACATCCGCTACGGCATCCCCGGCGTGTGGTTTTTCTGCGGCACGACCGAGGACTACCACATGGAGGGAGACATCGAAGCGAAGGCCGATTACGCCAAAATGGAGAAAGTGTCGAAGCTCGTCTATCTGGTGGCCATGGATATCGGGAACAAGCCGGCGCTCCTGAAACTCGATCTGCGCCCGGAGATCACGGCGCGCGGCGTGCAGAATATGAAGGTTGGCTGGAGATGAGCTTTTCCTTCAGGCTCTGATATCCGCTTTCACCGGGCGCGCCCGCCCGGCGGCAGGTTTTCGTCGAGGAAGCGGGTGAACATCGTGTAAAGGTGGAGGGTCGTCCCCTTTCCCTCGGAAATCCCGTGCGACCGGTTCGGATAGGCCATCATGGTGAAGGCCTTGTTGTGGACGATGAGCTCGTTGACGACGGCCTCGAAACCCTGGTAGTGGACGTTGTCGTCGCCCGTGCCATGGACGATGAGCAGCTTGCCCTTCAGGTCCTTGGCGAAGGTGACCGGCGAGCCGTTCTTGTAGCCGTCCGGATTGCCGTCGGGCAGGCCCATGTACCGCTCCTGGTAGATGGTGTCGTAGAGCCGTTGGTCGGGCACCGAGGCCACGGAGATGCCCGTCTTGTAGAGGTCGGGGTAGCGGAACATGGCGTTGAGGGTCATCGAGCCGCCCCCGCTCCAGCCCCAAACCCCGATCCGGTCGGGGTCGGCGAAAGGCCAGGCGGCCAGGGCCGCCCGGACCGCGGCCGCCTGGTCGGCCGAGGCCAGGATGCCGATCTGGCGGTAGATGCTCTTGCGCCAAGCCCGGCCGCGCGGCGCCGGTGTGCCGCGGTTGTCGAAGCTGGCCACGATGTAGCCCTGCTGGGCCAGCATCAGGTGCCAAAGGTAACCGCTGCCGCCCCAGCCGTCCTGGACGGTCTGTCCGGCGGGCTCGCCGTAGACGTAGACGAGAAGGGGGTATTTCTTGGCCGGGTCGAAGCCGGGCGGCAGGATGCGCCAGCCGTCGACCTGGACCCCGCCGCCGATATCGAGCTTGAAGAATTCCGCCCTTTTCCGCGAGAGAGCCTCGACTTTTGCCTTCAAGTCCTTGTTGGCCGCCAGCGTCCGGACGACGTCACCCTTGGGCAACCGCACGAGCTCGGTCACGGGCGGCGTGTCGAGGGTCGAATAGCTGTGGAAGGCCCAGCGGGCCGAGGGCGAAATGTCGTAACGATGGGCCCCGGTCTGTCCGGCCGGGCCGACCCTTTCCGGTTTCCCCTTGCCGTCGAGGCGAACGCGGTAAACGAAGCGCTTGGTGGCGTCCTCGGGCGAAGCGGTGACATAAAGGAGGCCGGCCTTCTCGTCGATGGCGTCGACGCTCAGGATGTCGTAATCGCCGGGGGTCAGAAGCCTGACCTCCTTTCCGTCGCGGGAGACGTAATAGGCATGGCTCCAGCCGTCCCTTTCGCTCAGCCAGAAGAGGCCTTTGCCCGCGGCCAGCCAGACGAAGTCGTCCATGACCTCGACCCAGGTCTCGTCCGTATCGGTGAAGACGGTCCGCGCCTCACCGGTGGCGATATCGCCAATAAGCACGGTGAGCGTATTCTGCAAGCGGTTGAGGTGCTGGAGGACGACCTCACGGGAGTTGCCGGCCCATTCGAGGCGGGCGATGTAGGTGTCGCTCGGGTCGCCCGGCGTCCGGACCCAGACGGGATACCCGCCCGCGACCGGGACGACGCCGACCTTGACGGCGGAGTTCGCCTGCCCCGGTTTGGGGTGCTTGAAGCTCGTGACTTTCGGGTAGAGGGAGTCGGTGTTGTTGATCATCGAAAAAACGGGCACCCGGCGCGTGTCGAAGTGCCAGAAGGCGATAAAGGCGCTGTCCGGGCTCCAGCGGAATCCGTCGCGGATGCCGAATTCCTCTTCGTAGACCCAATCCGACGTGCCGTTGATGATGTTCTCGCTCCCGTCGAAGGTCAGTTGGGTGACGCGGCCCGAGGCCAGGTCTTCCGCATAGATATTGTTCTTAACGACATAGGCGGCCTTCCGGCCGTCGGGCGAGAGCTTGGCGAACATCAGGGTCGACGGCTCGAACTCCCTTCCCAGCTGGCGCAAGCGGCCCACCGCCAGGTCGTAGGTCCAGAAATCGCCGCGGGTGTTCTGCCGCCAGACCCGCTTCGAGTTGGTGAAGACGATGAGGACCTTGCCGTCCGGGGACCAGGCGTAGTCCTCGATCGCCAGGGGCTCGGAGGCTCCGGGCGGAACGAGCTTGGCCGCGGAGACCAGGACCTCGCGCTTGCCGGTCTCGGCGCGATAGAGGACGAGGTCGCGGCCGGCCTTGGCCTCGACGCTCGGCTCGAGCGTCACGTAAGTCTCGCCGTCGCTCAGCCAGCGGGCCGGGCCGAAGCGTTCGGCGGCGAATTCGTGGCCGGCAAAGATGCGGTCCAGAGTCAAGACGGGGTCGGCCGGCTTGTCCTGGGCGGCCAGGAACCCGGCGGCCAAAATCCATCCGATAAAGAGAACGAGAAATCCGGAGATTTTTTTCCGTGTCATGACGTCTTCCTCCTCGGTCGATTCAAACGGCTCTTGCGGCTATTATCCATCAATTTCTGAAGACCGCCATCTCGGACAGGCCGGCGTTGACGGTTCCTTCGGAAACCGTGTCGACGGCGAAGACCACCCAGGTGACGGTCTTGGCCGGGAAGCTCAGCTCCTTACAGGCCTTGGCGTCGTTCGGAAGCGGGCCCACCCGGACGACGCTCCCGTCGCTGAAGAGCAGCACGCCCGAAGTGATCTGGTCGGCCGGGTCGGGCCGGTCGAAAAGCCAGACCCGCCGCACCGTCTGCGGCGAATCCCAACTGAGCCTGATCATGGCGGTCTGCCGCTCGCCCAGGCTCACCCATTCGTGAGCGTTGATCTTGGCATTCAGATCGACAATTCCGTCCACGGCCCCCTCGCCGAAATATTCGATGAGCTCGGTGAAGGGCTTGTTCTTGTTATGGACCGAGGACACGTTGACCCGGGCCCTGAGGGCGACGTTGTTCTCGCTCTTCAGGGGGTCCAACGGCGGCTGGCCGCTCCCCGCCGCGCCCGAGATGTCCGCGGCCCCGTCAACCAGCTTGACCTCTTGAAGAGTCCAGGCGTAGCGGCTGCCCATGGGTTCGGCCGCCGTCCGGTTGCCGAAATAGGATTTGTGAAAGTTGGCCGAGTAGGCCAGCCACGCCGTCCGGCCGTCGGCGCTCGTGAACTTCGACGGGAAGTTCAAGAAGTAACCCTGCCGGCCGAACTTGTTCATGAACGTGATCATCCTGTAGGGCCCTGTGATCTCGTCCGCTTCCAGGATGTACGAGTTCATGTCCTCGACGCCCGGCCAGCCGTCGGTGACGCACATCAGGTATTTGCGGAGCGGGGCGTTGTAGGTGATCGTCGCGCAGCCCATGCGATCGTCCCAGGCAAGGAGAGGCCGGATATCCGCGAAATTCCGGGACCAGACGGGGCCCCCTTCGGCCCCGCGGCCGGCGAAGAACTCATAGGCCCCGGGGTCGTTGATGTTTTTCGGGCTGGGGGTCACACGCGCGAGGTAGACCGCGTCGCCGGCGATCCAGCTATTTCCGGCGATGCGCGGCGTGGGGTCCGCGTCCGTGGCGCCGTGGCCGACGAGGTAGGCTTTCCCGTCGGGGGAATGCTCGAGGTTTCGTCCGAAGTCGACGAAATGGGGAGTCCCCATCTTGACCTGGCGCCCGTCCTTCCCCGATTCGGGGAAGAGAGGCCGGTCGGGCGAAAGCGGGCTCGGGGTCCAGGTCTTCCCATAGTCCGTCGAGATCCGGAACCCCGGCACGGGACCGCAGATGGCCCAGCTGTAGAGGTCCCGGTATTCCGGTTTGGACAGGTCGAAGTCGACGCAGTAGGTCCCGTAATACCAGACGCCGTTGTGGACGAGATTGGCGCTGGGATAACGGCCGCCATAGGGCAAGGCCGAGGCGGGTTCGGACCCGAGGGACTCGACCGTCAGGGACAGCGGGTCGTCTCCGGTGATCCTGGCGTTCCCCGTCCGGGCCCGGCCTCCGCCGCTCGAATGGCAGGACTCCTCGCCGATCTCCCCGTCCGTCCAGCCGCTGTACATGTTGCCGTCGGACGCCCAGGAAGGATACCAGGTGTCGGCGTCCGTGTAGGCCGTGAAGTTGTGAGTGAAGGCGATCCCCCGGATGTCCCGCGAGGGCTCGAAGGGATTGCCCTGCGGAGGCGCGGATCTCCAAACCTGCGGCGGCCATGGCTGGGAGCCATAGGCGACGGTCTTCTCCGTGACGCGCGGTGAGCATCCGGCAAGAACGAGGATGATCAGGCCGGGAACGAACGGGATCTGGAAACGTTTCATCGTGTCTCCTTCCATCGATCAAATCATAATTTGTCGGAAGTCTCTCCGCCCGTTCATTTTCCACCGCGAAGTTCAGGGCAGCGTTTGGAGATCCGGTCCAGGTCATCGCGGGTCAACGCGCCGAGGGGAACGGGTTTGTCCTGGGGTCGCGTCTGCTTCTGGTTTATTTTCCCGAGCAGGCTCCAACTCCGGGTCGGCCCCTCGGGTTCCTTGGCGGAAAGGTCATAGCGGGTGAAGTCGATAACGAGCTCCGGCGTCCCGGCCTTCCAGTCCCGAAGGAGCGCCAGGCGGAAATCCCGGTTCATGAACCAGCGGACCTCCAGGTTCCGGTCCGACCCGCCGATCCCCGTTCCTCGTTGCAGGAACCTGTAGTCCAGGCCCTCGTTGTTTTTATGCTGGCTCCGGAAGGCCAGCCCGAAATCGCCCTGCGTCAGGCACTCGGCGCCGGGCCAGCGCTCCCGGATCCGCCTCGTCCACCGTGTCAGGACGTCAAGGTTCTTGACCTGAGGGACAAGCGAAACCTCCCAGCAATTCGTGACCCAAGCCCAGCCGTTGAGCTCGAAGCCCTTATCAAAATGGGCCGCCGTTGTTTCGATCATCTGGGCCAGCCCGGCCTCGGGCCCGAACCAGCCGATCGTCTCGATCGGTCCGACCCCCATCCGGCTGTTCCAGTTCCTGGCCCAGTCAAGCCCCTCGCGCCGCGCGGCGATGAAATCGCATGTCCAGCCGTCCAGGTTGACGCAGTCGACCAAGTCGCCCGTGCTTTGAGCCGGCCGGCAGAAATGGTCGGACGAAGGGTAGTAGGGATAAGAGATGGACCCGTCGCCGTCCTGATTGTCGATGGCGTACTGGCTCCAGATATTGCCCTGACAGACATGGATGCCCTCTTCCGCGGCCAGGAATCTCTGATTGGCGGATGACAGGAACCCGGCGAGGACGCTTTTGGGCCGGAAGCCGCCGCCCATGATCTCGGAAACCCGGGCCAACCCGTCATGCAGGTCCTTGTTGACCTCGTCCCGGGTATTGTAGGCGTTGGCGAAATAGGCGCCGGGGATGAAGGTCACGTCGTCGCCGTATCTGTCATGGAATCCCGGAATGATCTCCCGGATCCGCCGGTAGTTCTCTCTATCGTCGAAAAGAGCCCGCCAGCTGAACGCCCAGGTCATGGGGGCCCCGGGCCAGCCCTCGGCGAAGGCGGCCCGCAGGGCCTCGACGTTGGCCGGCGTATGCCTGTCGAATTCATCGAATCCTTCGTTGCGGGTCCGGGTCACCTCGATCTGATTGACCCGAATGACCGAATTGAAGGTCAGGATCCTCCGACCGGCGAGAAACTTCTGGACGGCCGGCACCTCTATCCCTTTCCCTTGACGCGGGACGCCGGCCAGCGGTTGGGCCGCCAAGGCCCCGGCCGCGGCCAATTTCAAGAAATCTCGTCTCTCCATCGAGGAACCTCTCGTAGCAAAGTGCTTATTTGATAAAAGTCAGCTTATAGGACGCCCCGGGGGCCGTTTTGAATTCCCAAACATCATTTTCCGGCTTCGTCACCCGGACGGTCTTCGTCCCGGACACGACCTTGAGGGCCCTGGTCGACCTGACCCGGCAGATGTTCCCGATTTTTGAATTGATAGTCGCCTGTTCGAGCAGTCCTGCCGTCCAGCGCAGGCCGACCTCGAAACCTCCCCGGGCGCAAAGCCCCTTGACCTCACCGTCCTTCCAGGAGTCCGGCAGGGCCGGGAGGAAGGCCAGTTCGTTCTCGTGGGACTGGAGGACCATCTCGGCCACGGCAGCGGCTATGCCGAAAGAACCGTCCACCTGCATGGCGTTCGAGCAGAGCGAGAACAGGCTGGCCGTCGTGTACTTGTGCATGGCATAGGTGAAATTGTCCATGGCTTTGGCGCCGTTCCCAAGCCGGGCCCAGCAGGCCGCCTTCCAGGCGGAGGCCCAGCCGTTCCCCGGCAGGCCGCGCTGTTCCAGGACCACCTTGCTCCCCTCGGCGAGAAGCGGCGTACGGCGGGCGGAGATCTGGCGACCGGGGAAAAGACCCCAAAGGCCGGATATGTGACGGTGGCTTTTTTCCGTCTCCGCCCAGTCATCGATCCACTCCTGAAGGTTCCCCCTCGTCCCGATCTGCATCGGCGCCAGCTTGGCCTTGGCGGCCAGGACCCTGACTTTGAAATCCGGATCCAAACCGAGGACATCGGCGGCCTGGGCGGCAGAGGCGAAGAGGTCGTTGAGGATCTGCATGTCGATCGTCGAGCCGGCGCAGATCGACGTCGTCGTCTTGAAGGTCGTGATCTCGTCGAAGAACGGCACCTGGCCGGGCACGGCCGGAAAATTCTCGGGCGACGTCGAAGGGTTTGTCACGAGCCAGTCGTACTTGGGATGCGGGACGAGGAAATCCAGGAAGAACTCCGCGCTGCCCTTGAGGACCGGGTAATACTGTTTCAGGAACTCCTTGTCGCCCGTGAACAGGTAGTGCTCCCACAGGTGGGTCGCCAGCCAAGCGCCGCCCGTAGTGAACGTCCCCCAGCTCGGGCCGTCCATCGGCGCGGCCACCCGCCAGAGGTCGGTGTTCTGGTGGTAGACCCATCCTCCGGCGCCGTAGTTCTCGCGGGCCACCTGGCCGCCCTGGTCGGTCAGTTCCCCGATCATCCTGAAGAGGGGCTCGGCGCACTCGCCGAGGTTCCCGACCTCGGCCGGCCAATAGTTCATCTCCGTATTGATGTTGCTTGTATATTTAGAATCCCACATGGGATTCTGATCCTTGTTCCAGATGCCCTGGAGGTTGGCCGGCTGGGTGCCGGGACGCGACGAGGAGATGAGAAGGTACCGGCCGAACTGAAAGACGAGGGCTCCGAGGGCCGGGTCGTTCGTCCCGTCGAAGTTCTTCAGGCGCTCATCCGTCGGCAGGGCCGAATTCGGGGTCGCGGGCAAACGCATTTCGGCCCGGCGGAAAAGCCTCTGATGCTCCTTGACGTGGGCCGCTTTTACCGCGTCGAATGTCTTTCCGGTGACGGATCCCATGACCGTTCCCACCCGCGCGGCGGGATCGGCGCCGACGTCCTTGTAGTTGACGAAATTCGTGGCCGCGGCGATGAGGAGGGTCACGCGATCGGCGTTTTTCACACGGAGCTCATCCCAATCGACGCTCACCACGCCGCCCTCGGCGAGGGCCTTGAGCCGGGCTTCGTAGCGCAACTTGCTCTCGACCCCCATATAATCCGCCGATCTTCCGCGGAGGACGAGGCCGTCGGGACCGTCCCCGTCCATCCGAAAATAGTCGGTGGCATAGTTGGAATGGGCCTCGTTCCGGTAACCGCGCAGTTGGGCCGTGAAGGAGATCGAGCCGGGCCTGTCCGCCGTGAGCCGGACGACGATGACCTGATCGACGGGGCTCGAAAAAACCTCGCGGGTGAACCGGACGCCGTTCCGTTCATAGCTCGTGGTCACGACGGCCGCGTCCAGGTCGAGCTCGTGGCGGTAGTTCGCGGCCGGGCCCTTATCCGGAAAGTTCAGGACCAGGTTGGCCAGGGCCTGGTATTTCATCTGCTCGACGGGGTAGCCCATGAGGTTCCGGCCGAACAGGATATGGGCCTTTTTCAGATCTCCCTCAAAGACGAGTTTTTGGATCTCGGGCAGGGCCTTGGAGCCCCCCTTGACCACCGTGGAATAGGGGCCGCCCGACCAATAGGTATCCTCATTGATCTGGACCTGCTCTTCATCGGTCTTCCCGAAGACCATCGCCCCGAGTCGGCCGTTCCCGACGGGGTAGGCGTTCTCCCATTTGTCCGCGGGGTGAGTCGACCAGACGACGGTCGCGGGATCGGGAAACGGCTTATCGCTTTGAGCGGCGAATGCCGATACCGCCCCCGCGGCCACCGCGAGAGCGAAGACCAGGTACAGCGCTATCTTTCTCATATTGCTTCCTCCTCTCCTTGCCGAACGGCGCATCATTAGCGCCTGCTCAGCTGCAGCTCGACCTCGACGTCCTGCCCGGCCGGTAACGAGAGCCGGCGTCCCTTGACGTCGTTCAAGGTCCGGATCGAAACCGCGCCCTTCTTCACGCTGATGGCCTTGATCTCCGCCGGCGCGTAAAGGAGAACGTCCTGCGCCTTGGCCGATCTGACGGAGAGCCGCACGATCGGGCCATCCCAATTCAACCTGTTGATCTCGACCTGGCCGCGACAAAGAACGCCCTCGATCGTCCCCGAGGGCCAGGCCGACGGAAGCGCCGGGAACAGGCGGATCACGCCGGGATCCGAGGCCACCAGCATTTTGATGAGCACGGCCGGCAGGCCCCCGCTGATATCCGTATTGAACAGTTTCTTGGCGTTGTGCATGGACGCCAGGTTATGCAGCCAATAGCGGTTGAGGAGCGGCACCAGGCAGCGATAAGCCAGGTCCGCTTCTCCCAGGCTGGCCGCCGCCTGCCCGAGCTGGACCAGTCCGAAGGACATGAATCCGCCCTGTTTTTCCCAGTTGCTCCAATGGCGATCGAGCTTGAGCTCGATGACGCGCTTGAAGGCGGCTTGGAGTTCGGCATTCTTCGCGATCTCCTCCGGCAGCCCGTCGAACAGGGCATAAAGCTGGGAATTGTGCCGGTGATCATAATCGTCCGCCAACTTGGGAGTCAGCCACTCCTTGACGGCGCCGTCCTCGTTGATCAGGTACTCCGGCATCTTGGCCAGCATCCTCTCCCAGACGGGGATCCTGTCCTTGTGGACGTTCAGTTCGCGGCAAGCGGCGATCGTCGTCCCGAGCAGTTCCTTGGCCGCGGCCACGTCCATGGTGGCGTTGAACGTCGTCTGGGACCCCGTGTTGCGAGGGGCGTTCTCCGGCGACTGGGTCGGGCTGAACACGTATTTCCCGTCGGGGCCCTCGTACAGGTAATCCTCGAAGAACAGGGCCGCTTTTTCCATGAAAGGCAGGGCATGCTCGGCGAGGAATTTCCGGTCGCCCGTATAGAGCCAGTAGTCGTAAAAGAAGTGGGCCGCCCAGGCCGCTCCGGCGACCCAGAATTGACCGGGAAAATCCGCTTCGAACGCGTTGTTGTAGCCGTTGGTCGTCGACCGCGAGGGAAGGACGATCCCCCTGGCCCCGAAGATCATCTTGGCGTTGACTTCGAGATAGGGGACCAGCCCCTCCATGTAGGACGTATAAGCCAGCAGAAGCTCGGGCGTGTTGCCCATGAGCATGCTGGCGAGCGACGAGGGGACGTTCCCGTTATGGGTGAAATCGCTGGCCCAGGGAGGGTCGTAGGTTCCGGCCCAGACGCCCTGGAGCGTCGGCGGCAGATCGCTCGTGCTGGAGATGATGTTGTAACGGCCGGCGTCGAAGACCTTTTCGAGGAGCGCCCTCGAGGGCTCGGCGTCGGTCGTCTTGGCCAGCAGCTCCTCCGAGGTCAGGAGACGGTCGGCGCCGCCGCCCAGGTCGAGCCGCATGCGGCGGAATATTTCTCCGTGGATCTTCTCGTGTCTTCCCAGGAGATCGCCGTAGTCCGCGGGAAGCGCGGCCAGGGCACTCTTCGTCGATTCGATCATGGATCTTTCAAACTCGTCGAGCACCTTGATGTCGACGAAAACGAGCACCTCGTCCGCGCCCGTGACGACCATGGTCGGACCATCCGTCGTTGTCGCGCCGTTCTTGGCAACGACCCGCGCCACGCCTTCCAAGGCCTGGATGCTGCCGGGATAGGCGTGGGTGAACCCGTTGCGGTAGGTCAACGCGGACGCGTCGGTGGTCGTGGCCAGGTTGCTGACGTTCTCCTTGAACCTCCTGTTGTTGGGCTCCCGGGGCGCGAGGGTCAGCCGGCAGTTCACCTGGCCCCGGCCCGGTCCCTTGATCTGCATCAGGGCGATCCCGTCGGCGCGCGAGACGAATAGCCGGCGCTCGAACGCTCCCCGGCTGTCGGACCAGTGGACGATCGTCTCGCCGGTCCGGAAATCCGTGGAGCGCATATAGTCCGCGACGTCGCCGTCGGCCTCCATCTTGACCCTGAGGTCGAAGGCGGGCATCAGGGGATCGGGATAGAGGAATCCCTTCTGTTCGGCGACATCTTCCGCCAATTGGCCCGCCTGCGCGTAGAGGCCGCGGTCGATGAGCCGGCGGATCTCGAACAGCCTGGTGGCGGTCGCCGGCGGCAGGAGCGGGACGCGCTCGGGCACGAACATGTGCTTATGGCTGAAGATGACGATATCGTCGAGGGCCCGGCCGAGGACGCTGGCCCCGACCGTTCCGTTGCCGCTGAGGAGGCCCTGCTCCCAGGTCCTCCCGGGCTCTGAGCTGATGAACCCCCGCTCCGGCGCGGCGAGCTTTTTCGACGGCTGGCCTGCGGCCGGCGTCGGCCCGGGCTTCGGGGGGGCGGCGACCGCCGAAAAGCTGAAAAATAAGGACAGGAACGCAAAAACGGCCGAGCTCCTGTACGGTTTATTCATGGTTTTCCTCCTTGATTTCGAGGAGCGCTTCGGCACTCCCTTTTATACTTGTCCAGGAGCTCCGTCAGCCGGGCGACGATCTCCGGATGTTTCTCCCAAAGGTCGTTTTGTTCGAGCGGGTCCTCGACGAGATCGTATAGCTGGCCTGGCGACCCCGGCACGGGCGGCTCGCCCGCGGGAGCCATCCAGCCTCCGGAGGTCTTGTTGTCGAGGATGAGCTTCCATTCTCCCTGCCGGACGGCGAACGTCCCGTTCTCCGAATGCGAGACGAGCGCCTCCCGGATGGGTTTCGGCGTTCTCTCCCCGAGCAGCGCCGGAGAAATATCATAGCTGTCCGGTCCGGCGTCCGGGGGAACGCGAGCCCCGGCGAGGCGGGCAAAGGTCGCCAGCAGGTCGACCAGGCAGATCGGTTCGGCGCTCGTGGTCCCCGGCTTGATCCTCTTCGGCCACCGGGCGACGAACGGGATCCGATGTCCGCCTTCCCAGATCTGGGACTTGAGGCCGCGGAGCGGGCCTTCGGACCTGTGGCCGTTCGTTCCCGGGTGCGGTCCGTTGTCGCTCGTGAAAATGAGAAGAGTGTTCTCCGCGGCGCCCAGCCGCTCAAGAGATTTGACGACTTCGCCCACGCACCAGTCGGCCAGCATGACCAGGTCGCCCCGGGGGCCGTCCAGGCTTTTCCCCTTGACCAGATCCGGCGGGAGCCAAGGCGTGTGCGGCGACGACAGGAAGAGAGAGATGAAGAACGGTTTGGCCGGGGACTCGGCCCGGCTCCGCTCCATGAACGCGATCGCCTTCTTCGTAAAATGGAGATCGACGTCTTCGAGTTTGAATCCCGGGGCGATCCAGCCTTGGCGCGGACTCCCCTCCTCGCCTTTGGTCATGTCGTAACGATCGGAAACCCGCTTATCGGGCAGGCCGGCCGTCCGGGTCTTGTCGATGAAGACGAACGGGCCGTCGATCGTCGAGCAGGCGGCCGTGAAGTACGCGTCGTCAAAGCCGTGATCGACGGGGCCGCCCTGGACCGGTTTCGAAAAATCCGCGTTGAGCCCGGTCTTGGGGTCGGCGTCCTGCCAGGAGCCTTTGAAGTATTTTTCGGCGTCCTGCCAGCCGGGCGTCAGCCCGTTCATCCTCGTCCAGCCGAGCCCGAGATGCCATTTGCCGAAGAACCCGGTGGAATATCCCCGGCCTTTGAGGAGAGAAGCTACGGTCGTCCGGTCCGGCTCGAGGAGGGGCGGCGTATATCCGCCGACGACGCCCCTCTTCAGCCAGGTCCGCCAGGCGAAGCGGCCGGTCAGGAGCCCGTAGCGGGTCGGGGTGCACACGGCGGAAGGCGAGTGGGCGTCCGTGAACCGGACCCCGTTCGCAGCAATGGCATTGACGTTCGGCATCGGGATCTTCGATCCCGGGTTGTTGCATCCCGGATCTCCGTATCCGAGGTCGTCGGCCAGGATGAGAACGATGTTCGGAGGTCCGTCCGCGGACCCCCGGCACGCCCGGCCGGACCCGGCGGCCAGGACCGCGGCACTCCAGGCCATCGTCTCCAGGAAATCTCTCCGTTTGATCTCGGCCATAAAGGGCTCCTTCAACTCCCCTTTTTCGCCGGCCCTGACCGGGGCTGCGCCGTCTCCGCAGGCCAAGGCGAGGCGAAGGAATATCGGCCCGAGCCGATATCAATAACGACGGCTCCGCCCTCGGCCCCGAGGACCTTGACGCCCTCGGACCGAGTGGCCGGCCTGCCACTTTCCTGGATCGTCGCCGGATCGGCCCCGGGGATATGGACCGCCGCCGTCGTATTGGGGGGGATGGACACGTCCAGGGTGAAACGTCCCTTCTCGATCCGCCACTCGCTTCGGACCTCTCCGCGGATGGTCACGACTCCGCCTTTGGCCCAAGTCAGGTCTCCTACGGGCTGCGGCCGGATGACGATCCGGTCGAAGCCGACGGCGTCCGGAGAGGGCTGAATGCCCGCCAGCCAGGAAAAAAGCCACTCGCTGACCGAACCGAACATCGGATGATCATGGGAAAAGGTGTCGTCGCTGAAGTCCCAGTGTTCCCAGAGGGTCGTCGCCCCGCGTTCGAGCATGTATCCCCAGCCGGGAAACCCGCGGCGGTTGACGAGTTGGTAGGCCACATCGGCTCTCCCGGAACGGGACAGGCCGTTCAGGACGAATTTCGTCCCGAAGATCCCGGTCGTCAATTTCGGGCCCTGGGCGCTCAGGACTTTCCGAACGAGCGTCTGTTCGGCGGCCGGCCTCTCGTCCCCGGCCAGAAGCCCGAGCTCGAGGGCGGCGGCGAGCCCGGCCTGGGTCAGGACCTCGAACCGGTCGGGCCCCGGAGAAAGAAGCTGCTTGCGATAAGCGGACCTGATGGCATCGGCGAGGCCGGCGTAACGGGCGGCTTCGTCGTTTCTCCCCAGAATGCCGGCCAGGGACGACACGATCCCGGCGGTTTGATAAAAGAGCGGCGTGACCAGATAAGGGACTTCGGTGGCCTCGAGGCTCTCGTGGTCTGCGAGCCCTTCGCGGACGATGAGATCGGGATTCTCCCGGACCACGAGCTCGAGCCACCGCCGCGACGTTTCGTACTGCTCCTCGACGAGACGGCGATCGCCGTAATAGCGGACGAGCTGGGACTGGAGGAGCGGATGGGCCATGGCCCAGGCCAGGCCGCAATATTGGATGCCGACGAACGGGGCCGTGTCCGTCAACATGCCGTCGGGCCGGGCCGCGTCCGCCCAATCGCCGGCCGCCTTGGCATAGAAGCCGGCCATATCGAAGTTCATCATGAAGGCGTCGTTGGTCGCGACGAGGTCGCCCCCGTAGCCGAATTTCTCGCGGTGGGGACAGTCCGACTGGACGCTGAAGATATTGCTGAGAAAGGTCCGGGCCGTCATCTCCTGGATGCGGTTCAGAAGATCGTTCGAACAGGAAAACGTTCCGATCCCGTCGACATCCGAATTCAGCCGGAGGGCTTCGAGGTCGTCGAGCGCCGGTCTCCGGGCAAGGCCGGTGACCTCCGCATAACGAAAACCGTGGAACGAGAACCTGGGCGTATAGGTCTCTTCGCCGCCGCCCTTGGCGATATAGAGATCGCTTTGCTCGGCGAACTCGGGGGCGCCGGGACCGCCGACGGGCTCGCCGTTTTTGCGGCGGCCCTTGATCTGTCCGCAGATCGAGGTCAGGGGATTGAGCGTGCCGTCCTCATGAAGCAGCTCGCCGAACCGGAGCTTGACCGTTGTCCCCGCCGGGGCTCGAACGTGGAGGCTCGCCCACCCCGCGAGATTCACGCCGAAGTCATAGATGAAGACGCCAGGTTTCGGTTCGGAGACCGCGACCGGCTTGAAGCGGGCCGTCACCCGGATCGGAGGCTGGGGCTGGGCTTGGAGGGGACCCACGGGCGCGGCGCACGGGACCGCGTTGGCCCAATCGGGATCGCCCGATCCGGGCTTGTCCCATCCCGGGATCTCCCGGCGGGCGTCGTAGACCTCGCCGAGATAGACGTTGTTCCGCAGGACCGGGCCGCCCCGGACTTTCCAGGTCGCGTCGGTGCCGATCACGACTCTGGACCCGTCTTCGAGCTCGACTTCAAGTTGCCCGATCAATCGCGGGCGGCCGACGGGGAGGGTTTCGCGGAGATTCCGGTTGCCCCACATCCGAAGCGGCAGGGGGTTGAACCAGCCGTTGCCGACCATGACGCCGAGGGCGTTCTCTCCTTTTCGGAGGAGACCGGTCACATCGTAGGTGCTGTAATACACGCGTTTCCGGTAGTCGGTCCAACCCGGATCGAGGACATGATCGCCGATCCGCCGGCCGTTGAGGAACGCTTCGTAATAGCCGAGCCCCGTCACATAGAGCCGGGCCCGCTTCGCCCCTTGGGGAAGGACGAAGGATTTCCGGAAGAGCGGCGCCGGATCGTCCGCGTAGAAGTCCTCGTCCCGCTCCGGCGACGGCTTTCCGTCCTCGATCCAGCGGGCCTGCCAATCCTGCGGATCGAGGAGGGCCATTTCCCAGAATGCCGGCCGGCTCCACGCGGAAGGATTTCCGTCGGCGTCGAAGACGCGGACTTTCCAATGGCAGCGAAGCCCGCTCCGGAGGGTTTTTCCGCCGTAAACGATATGGAGGGTTTCTCGGGACGCGACCCGGCCGCTGTCCCAGATATTTCCCCGGTCGGCCGCAAGGGATCCGGGCGAATCGGCGACAAGGATCTGGTACGCCCCTTGGACTTGACCCCGGCGGCGGGATCCCAGGATCCAGCTCAGCCGGGGTTTCAAAGCGTCGATGCCCAGAGGATCGATGCGGTATTCGCACTTCAGGCCGGCCGGGGCGAGATCCGGGACGGCGGCGTTCCGGCTAAAAACCGGAGGCCCCGGGAGGGACGCGACACCGAGGATGAGGACGGCGAGTCCGAACCGTGTCCTCGCGCTTCTCAACGGGTGTATCATTTCCCTTTCTGTTTATCGCTGTAGAGTTCCCGGACGCGATCGACGACGATCGCCAGCAGGATGAGGAGGCCGAGGAACGAATTGGCGTAATACGGATTCGCTTTCACCTCGACCAGGCCGTGCTTGATGAGCATGAAGATGGCCGAGCCCATGAAAATGCCCAGGGCCGAGATGACGCCGCCGCTGAGCCCCGTTCCGCCGATGATCGCCACGGCGAAGGAAATGATCAGCCAGTCGTCGCCGGTCTCGGGCGCTGCCGAGCCGAGCTTGGAGGCCCAGAGCACCGCGGCCAGCGCGGCGAACGCCCCGGACAGGACGTGCGCCCAGACGACCATCCGGTCGGTGGCGATCCCGGACAGACGGGCCGCTGCGGCGTTACCTCCCGTGGCCAACAGCCGGCGGCCGAAGATCGTGTTCCGGAACATAGTGCCGACCAGGCCGAGGAGGAGCACGACGAGCAGGAACACATAGGGGACGCCGAGGAGGGATTTTTGCCCGATGAAGCTGAACGACTCCGGGACCTTATAGGGCGAGCCGCCGGAGATGCCGGAGCGCAACCCCATGAAAATGAACATCATCGACAGCGTGACGATGAACGAATCGATCTTCAGCCGGGTGATGAGCAGGCCGTTGAGCGCGCCCGCCAAGAAGCCGACGCCGAGGGCCAGGATCACGGCCAGCCAGGCCGGCAGGCCCCAGGTCTCCAGGCCCAAGCCCAGAACGATGGTCGTGATGCTGCCGATCGCCCCCACGGCCAAGTTCATCTGGCCGACGACCAGGCAGAACGCCTGGGACAAGGCGACCAGGACATAAAACGCCATCTGCCGCGAGACGACGAACATGGTATAGCCGCTGATGAAACTCTGCGAAATGAGGGCGAGGACGGCGAAAAGGATGGCCGCGGAGATGATCAGGCCGAGCGTCCGCCCGCTGATCCGCTCGCGGCGGTCGCCCGCTTCCGCGCGGGGACTCCGCGGGCCTGGGCGTTTCGGATCGTTCTTGGCCATGGTGGGATCCTCCCTCAATTCAAGTATGTCCCGATGGCCGCGCTGACTTCGGCATAAGTCCTGGTCCCGTCGTCGACACCGGTGATCTCGCCCGCGACCCGGCGGTCGCGGAAGACGAGGATCCGGCTCGCGATCCTGATGATCTCCGGCATATCCGAGGAGATGAGGACGATCGCCTTGCCCCGGGTCCTGGCCAGGTCCCAGATCAGCTGATGGATCTGCTCCTTGGCCCCGATATCCACCCCGACGGTCGGCTCGTCGATGATCAGGATATCGCAGTCCGCGGCCAGCCATTTCGAGATACAGACCTTCTGCTGATTGCCGCCGCTGAGGTCCTCGGTCTTCTGGTTCGGGCCCGTCGCTCGAATGCTCAGGCTGTCGATCAGGCCCCGGGTGAGCGCGACTTCCTTGGATCGGCTGATGGCCCGGGTCAGCCGGTTCACGATCCGCGGCCAGACCGTGATCGTGATGTTCGTGCTGACCGCCGACTGGAGCAGAAGCCCTTCTTCCTTCCGGTTCTCGGTGACATAGCCGATGCCGTAGCGCTCCAAGCTGTCCGCCACGCTGCGGATGCGCGCCTTCTCCCCCCGGACGAAGATCGTGCCGGCGTCCAGACTGTCCTCGCCGATCAGGACGCGGGCGAGCTCGGTCCGGCCCGCGCCGACGAGGCCGTAGAAGCCGAGGATCTCGCCCGCGTGCACGGCAAAGCTCACGTCCTCGACCTTGCCCTTTCTGACGACGTGCTCCGCCCGGAGCATCTCGCGTCCGCCCTCCGCGTCGAGCCGCCCCAGATGGGTCTCGGTCACGTCGCGGCCGATCATCATCTTGACGAGCTCCGCCTGGGTCAGGTCGTCGATCCGTTCCGTCCCGACGAAGCGGCCGTCCCGGAGGACGCTGACCTTGTCGCACAGGGCGAACACCTCCTCGAACTTGTGCGAGACATAAACGATCGTCACTCCCTTATCCCGCAGGCCGCGCAGGATCCCGAAGAGATTGCGGGCCTCGTGCTCGGTCAGCGAGCTCGTGGGTTCGTCGAGAAGCAGCACCCGGGCATCGGCGGCGAGGGCCTTGGCGATCTGAACGAGCTGTTTCTGGGCGGCGCTCAGGCGCTTGATCACCGTGTCGGGCGCGAGGGGGAGGCCGACCATGTCCAGGTAGGAGCGCGCCCTGCGGTTGACCGCGGCCCAATCGATGATCCCCGTCTTCCCCCGGGTGATCATCTTGTCGAGCATGATGTTCTCGGCGATCGTGCTTTCGGGGATGACCTGGATCTCCTGGCTGACGATGTCGATGCCCTGGGCCAGGCTGTCGCGATAGCTCCGGAAGCCCAGGCGCCGGCCGTTCCAAAAAACCCCGCCCCGGTCCGGCTGATAGATCCCGGTGATGAGCTTGATCAGGGTGCTTTTCCCGGCCCCGTTCTCCCCGACAAGGGCGTGGATCTCTCCCGGCTCGAAGCGCAGGCTGACGTCATCGAGCGCCCTGACGCCGGGGAAGCTCTTGCTGAGGCCCTTGAGTTCGAGCATGAACGGGGGTCCTGTCTATTTCGGCGGGCGCAGGTATCGGGTCTTGAGGTCGGCGGCTATCCCGTCCGTGATCTTCCGAACATCGGACGCGTACGTTTCCAGATTGTCTTGGGTCACGATGACGATGCCCGCGTCGATGAACTGGTAGTCCTTGACCGGCGTCCAGCCGTCGAGCAGGAGCTTCAGGAGCATGCAGGATATGTAACCATGGCCGGGAGGGTTCTGGGCGATCGTGGCGTCGATGGCGCCGTCGCGGATGGCTTGGAGGACGGTGGCGCCCGTATCGATGCCGATGAAGCGGATGCGCTTGTGGCTGGGGTCCTTGTGCCATTCCGTCAGCACGGACGCCGCGGCGATGGTCGGATTGTAGCCCGTGGTGATCATCCCGTCGATCTCGTTCATCCGGGCCGCCAGGGCACTCTGGATCTTGACCGTCGCCTCGCTGACCTGGGTCATGTCCGAGATCGTTTGGATGATCTCGACCCCGGGGTGCCCGGCGACGACCTCCCTGATGCCGTCGTCGCGCTTCTTGGTGTTGATGTCCGTCACGAGCTCCAGGACGTTCAAGATACGGCCCCGGCCCCCCATGAGGTCGATCAGTTTAGCCGCGGCCGTCATGGCCGCCGCCTTGATGTCGGTGGCCACGGTGAACGGGACGGGGGTAGGCAGACCAGGTTCTGCGCCGTAAGCCACGACCAGCTGGCCCCGGCTTTTCAGTTGGCCGAACAGCGCGTTGGCTCCGGCCGGATCGCCGGGATAGATGCTGAACGCCTTGTGGTTCTTTGTCGACAGGGCCTCGACGTTCACGTTTTCGTTGTCCTGCGTCCACTGCTGGCCGACGACTTTGAGGACCCGGACACCGGTCTCCAGTTCGAAGCGTTCGACCCCGCTCCGGACCTCCGTCTTGTAGGGATGGGGCATCATCCCGTACCAGACGATCGCCTCGACGCTCGTCCTTTTCCGATTGACGTTGACGACGATGATGACGGCCGCCAGAACGACGACGGCGATGACGAGAACGGTCTTTTTCATCTCGATCCCTCCCGACCCGGCGTCCGATACGGCAGCCCCCGGACCCGCCGGATCGATGCGGATATCAGGCTTGAGAATTCGTCATTATAGCACGCTTCAGACATGTCTAGCGGGGCTCCAGATCGATCCTGACCGGCCGGACAGAGGCCTTTTTGAGCCAGACGACAAGGTCCGTCCCCTCGATCGTCCGAACATATCCAAGCTTAAGGGTCCGCCCGCGCTCGACGGGCTGGCCGTCGATCTTGACCGCGACGTTTCCGTCACCCCATCCTTTGATGTAAAGGACGACATTCGCCAGGGGCGTTCCCTCGGCCGCCTGAAGTTCGCAGACCGCGGCCGCCGGCCTCCCCGGATCCGGGCAGGAGAGAATATAGGCCCGTTGTGAAAGGTCATAGCCTTCGGCACGAAGTCCCGATCCGTGAACGACTAGGCGGGGCGCTCGGGCCCAAGACCTCCCGAGAGCCGCCAGCCCTTCATAGGGGCCTTCGGTGGCCCCGTAGATCCAACTCGCCCAGGTCGTGGCTTCGGGACCTTCATGCCTCGGAGGGTCCGTGTAGGAGATGGAAAAGTGCGTGACGCGGTCGGCCGCCACCGCGTACCGGCCGTCCGACGGCAGGAGAGAGACCGGGAAGTGGTTATAGGCCGAAAAATTCGATACGCCCGCCCGGACCCTCCCGACGTAGACACGCATCTGGCATCCCGGTTCGAAGATGATGAAGGGCTTGGCCTTCGACTTCAGGTTCACGACCTGGATGTTCGGATCCTCCGGCCGGAGTTTTCGCCAGAGGTCCGGGTCGTTCATCTCGCCGGGCCAGGAGTAGACCTGGCTCTCCCCTTTGAGATTGAGAAGCGTCAGGGCATCCGGGTTCAAAATATCCTCGGAATTCTGCCCGGACTGGCAGAGGGGAATGGTTTCCTGGATCTCGGACGGCGATTCCGGGCCCAGGAATTCCGTAGGCCAGACGACTTTGCGGACGGCCGTCAGATCGGGATAGAAATAGTAATACTCGTCCACCCACAATCCCCAGCCCGACTTCTCATCGACCCGCCAGAAATGGTCGCGCGAACTGACGGGGGCGTAGCGCCAGTGGACCACGACCCGGGCCTCGCTCGATTCCAGGATCCGGACCTGGGAATAGAGGCATCGCGGGTCTTCCATGTGCTCGTAGCAGCCCTCGATCCCATCCCACGTTTCGACGCTTTGGTCGACGATCCACTGCCCGTTCTCCATGACCCAGGCCGGACCGTAGCGAGTTCCCCGCCAGAAAACGACGCGGACCGGCGAATCGTCGAACTGGACGACGATGTCCGCGGCCTGGCCGACGGGCCACAGCGCGTCCCAGCCGGAGTCGTATCTGAGCTTCGTGTAATAAGCGCCGAAGCGCCCATTCCCCGAGGGACCGGAAGGCAGCCGGGGGAGCGCCAGATCGGGGGCTGAGGCCGGACGCAGCGCCTCATGGGAAAGCCTCAGCTCTTCCGCGGAGAGCGCCCGATCGGAGATCCGGACCTCGTCCATGATGCCGTCGAACGCGTACCAGCCTTCGAGCGTTCCGACGCCCTGGCCGACGACGTGCGAAGGCTTTCTCTTCTCAGGGTTCATTCCGATCAAGAGGTCGGCGCCGCCGGCGTAGGCCGGTATCCCCTGAAAGGCCAGCGAGCCCGCCTCCCGGCCGTCGAGAAACAAGGCCATTCCGCTCCGGCCGTCGAATACGGCGGCGATATGCGACCATTTGTTTATGGGGATCCTGACGCGGGACAGGCATTCCTTCCATTCGCCCCGGACCGAGACCCTCAGGCCGAATTCGCCTTGGGGCCCGATCCCGAAGGAATAGCCGACGAGCCCGTCCTTCTCCTGGCAAAGGACGGGACACCAATTCCAGGGCAGCGTGGCCGGAGCGACCCAGGCCTCCATCGTGAACGCCTCGCCCAGGCGCGGGGCCTTGTTTCCCTCTCGGATGACGCGGGTGGTATAGCCGTCGAACTTGAGGCCGGTTCCCGAGACCCCGGGCACGAGCAGGAAATGGCCTTCGATGGGATCCTTGATGCCGCTCGCGACATCGGTCGTCGATCGGACCTCCGCTCCCCCTTCGAACGTCCACCAGGCGGATGGGCCTTTCCGGCTCTCCTGAGCTTGGAGCCCGGCGGCAAGCCCGGCCGCCAGCGCGGCGATGGCGATGCGGGTTCGGATCTCGCTATTTTTCACGCGCCCCCTCCGATCCGGGACTGTCCGGAGTTCAATGGCTCTCGCCGAGAATTCTGGAAACGTCCTCGAGCGTCGCCACCCTGGGATGATTCCGGTAGTCCGGGAGGACGAGGGACTGCAGGGCCAGCGCCGCGAGCTCCTCCTCGGGAACGTGGAGTTCGTGGAGTTTGCGGTCAAGTCCGATCCTCCGGATAAAGCGCTCGATCGCGGCGCACGACATCATGGCCGCTTTCGGCCCGGTTTCGACGGCGAGCTTCCTGTCCATAATCCGGCCCACCGTTGCGAATTTCGTCGGCGCAGCCCGGTAGCTGTAACGAAGGATCGCGGGATATATAACGGCCAGGGCCTCGCCATGCGAGATGTGGGGATAGAGCCCTCCGATCGCCATCCCGATCCCGTGGGGCAGGGTCACGCCCGAGTTGGCGATGCAAAGACCGGCCAGCGTGTCGGCCCAGGCCATCCGCTCCCTGGCCTCGAGATCACGGCCGTCCCTGACGGCTGCGGGCAGGGCCTTCGAAACGATCGCCAGGGCCTCCAAGGCCATCAGGTCCGTATAAGGGGATCCGCCGGGGTTGATGAAACTTTCGAAGGCGTGCGCAAAAACATCGAATCCCGTCGCGGCGGTCACGTTGGGGGGCACCGTGAGCATGAGGTCGGGGTCGACGATGCTCGTCCGCGGGTAGAGAAGGGGGTGGTAGAGCGCCGACTTGTTCTTTTCGGCGGGGTTCGTGACGACCGCCACCTGGGTCACATGGGACCCTGTCCCGGACGTGGTCGTCACGGCCACGACGGGCAAGGTCTTACCGGTGGGCTGTTTCTCCCGGAAAAAAAGATAATCCCAGGCCGTGCCCGGGTGTGTCGCTTCGACGGCGATCGCCTTGGCCGTGTCCATGCTCGAGCCGCCGCCGAGGCCGAGGACGACGTCCGCTTGGAAGTCCCTAGCCATCCGGGCCCCGGCTGTCACGACTTCGGTGGTCGGATTGGGGATGACACCCGAGAAATGAGCGGTCGGGATCTTGGCTTCGGCCAGAAGCCCCTTGACCTTCCCGAAAAGGCCGCCGAACTCGGGCGCGTCGGGCACGGTCACGAGAAGACAGCGGCCGCCCCACCGGGCGACCGACGACGGTATGTCTTTCAGACGGCCCCGTCCGAACCGGATCTCCGTTGGCTGGTGGTAACTGAATGGCTTCATGGATTCTCCATCCTCAGAGATCGATGAAGACCTTCATCGATCTCTCCCCTTCGCGGTCGACGAAATCGTAGGCGCTCTTGTAGGCCTCGAAGGGGAAATGTGTCGTCTCCAGCGGCCGGGTGAGCACGCGCCTGTCCCGGATCAGGCGGACCGCCTTGATGAAATCCTGGCGCTGGTACATGAGCGTCCCCGTGAGCGTCAGCTCGCGGTCCTGGAGAAAGCCCATGTTGACGCGCGGCCGGTCTCCGTAAACGCCGACGGCCACGATCGTCCCGCCTTTCTGGATGGCCCCGATGGCCGCGTTGACCGCGGCCTCGGCCCCGGCGCATTCGAAGGCCGTCTGGAAACCCTTCTTCCCGAAAACGCGCGCCGCGGCGGCCTCCAGGCTCTCCGATCTCGCGTCGGAAACCGACCGGAGACCGCACCGGCGGGCGATGTCGAGACGGAAGGGGCTGATATCCGTGATCAGAACCCTGGCCCCCATGGCCCGGGCGACCTGCCCGACGAGGTTGCCGATGGGCCCGGCGCCGAGGACGGCGATATTCGCCCCGGTCACGCGTCCCGCCCGGGCGACCGCATGGACCCCCACAGCCGTCGGCTCGACGAGCGCCCCCTGCTCGAAGCTGAACGACGCGGGCAGGGGAACGATATTCGCGGCCTTGGTCACGAAGAGATCCTGGGCGCAGCCGGGGGCCTGGAAGCCCTGGACCTTGAGGACGTCGCAGATGTGGTAGTCCCCCCGCCGGCAGGGCCCGCAGCGTCCGCAGACGATCTGGGGAGTGGCTGTGACTTTCGACCCCACGCGGATATTCCTGACGCGTTTCCCGACGGCTTCGACGATCCCCGAAAATTCGTGGCCCTGGACGACCGGGTAGGACGTGAACGGGTGGCGTCCGTGCCTGACATGGACGTCGGAACCGCAGACCCCGATGGTCACGACGCGGATGAGGACGTCGTCGGGTCCGGGCCGGGGAACGGGGACGTCGCGGAACTCGATCTCTCCCGGTGACGTCATGATCGCTTGTCTCATTCTCGTCCTCCGAAATATCCCCTGATGATAGGCGTTCCTTGGGCGATTGAAAAGTGGACTTGTACTCTATTCTTGGACTTCCGGCCGGTCGGCGGCCTGAGGGACAATAGCCCCATTATTGGCGGACTCGGGGGGAAGGGCCTCACGGCCCTTCCCCCCTGTCCTGATCAAAATGCCGTGTTTAGAACCTGTAGAACAAAGAGAATCTGAATTGGCGGGATCCGGCGAATCCCCTCAACCCTGTCGAACCGGGCGTATAGGTTCCAGCGGTGGTGTTCTCGTCCTCCGGTTTCCAAGTCCCGCCGGGGTTCTTGGCGACCGTCAGCGTGTAGGCGCCGAGAAGGTTGAAAATGTTCACGAAAGCCCCGAGAGTGCCGGGGCCGAGCCTGAAGTCCCTCTCGAGTCGCAGGTCGAGGCTGTCTGCCGCCTCGTTCCTGTAGGTCCCGGGAGGATTGACGTTGATGGAATACCCCGAGGTGCTGGCGTTGTTGGCAGTGGCCCAGGCCGCGGGCGGCCGGACCGTGACCGTCCGTGCCCAGGGCGAGCCGTCGGCGTGCGTATAGAAGAACGAGAACATGAACTCGTAAGGCAGGCTGAAGGTGCCGAAGAGCTTGACCAGGAGCGGCCGGCTGTAGGGCAGTTCGCCATACCTGTTGACAAAGGAGTTGGCCGAGGAGAACGTGCCGGCCGAAGCCCAGGAGGCGTAGCCGACGGGGTAATTTCCGACGCTCTTGGTGAAGTTGACGGAGCCGCCGAGCTGCCAGCCCTTGGCCAGTCTCTTGTCGAAGCTGATCTCCAAGGAATTATACTTCAAGGAGGCTTCGGGGACGTTGGTCAGGCGGTAATTCTGGTCGGGCGCGTTGTTGGACAGGAAGTACATCGTAACGTCCTCGGCCGGGTAGGCGCCTGTCGCGGGAACGGTGGTCGTGAAAGGGATCCACCACTGGGGGGCCAGCTCATGGGTGTACCAGTATCTGTCGGTCAGCTTATCCCAGAGGACGCTGGCCAGGATCCTCTGACGGTCCTTGTGGATATAGCGGACGCCGACGCTGAGGTCCCTGACGATCTCATGGTCGACGCCGACCGTGATCTCGTTCACATAGGGCACTTTGACGTTGGGATCGATGGCGTCCAGATAGGCCGTGGAGACGAAGGCCAGCGGAGTGGCCCCGTCGGCCTCTTCGTAGCGGTCACCGCCCACGCTCGGGACATCCGGCACGCCGTTGCCGTCATCCCACCAGTTCCAGTTGAAGCCGCGCCAGGTCAGCGGATACATGGAGGAGAACGTCCCCGTGGGGAAGCTTTCCTGCTGACGAGAGAACGAAACTTTCAAAGCCGTCTTCCCGTTGCCGAAGAGGTCGTAGGTCAGGCCGAGACGGGGAGACAGGAACGTTCCGTAGGGGAAGGCGTTCTTCCAGGTTGCGTATGCGATCTCGCCGTAAGGGTTGATGCCGAACTCCTCGACGAAGGTCTCGCCGAGGGCCAGGGCCACGGGATCTGTCGCGGCGCCTTTCGTCCGGCCCGGGCTCCAGGCCGTCAGATGGTCGGCCCGCAAGCCCACGTTGAGGGTCAGGCGCTTGATGGTGAAGGAATCCTGGATGAAGCCGCCAATCCGGGACGTGATGCCGACCTCGGCGCTGGAGCCGTACGTGGTTCCAATGGCCCCGTAGAGGAGTAATCCATCGCCGTAGACCGGGTCGGTCTCGCCGTCGTTCTGAGCCCTGTAATAATAGGGGCTGCCGTCATAGTAGGTCCACCACAGGGGCTGCGGCATGTAGAAGCCCCAATCGCCGCGATTCCTCTCCCATTCCAGGCCGGCCTTGAACTCGTGGTTCCCGCCGAGGACGTTGTCCAGGAACTTGGTGCCGGTCAGCGAGACATTGAACTTGGGCTTGTACGTGTAATTCTCGCCACCCCCGTTGCCCCAGGAGTAACCTGTGTACTCGTCGTAGAAAGCGGGCCCGTTGGGATCGCCCTCTGCGGTGGTACTGCCTGTCCATTTGAAATACAGCCCGCCGGCGCGGAGGTCGATGATCGTGCTGTTGTTGACGGTCCAGGAAACCGTGGCGCCATAATTGAAGCGGATGGGCTTGTTATTAGTGTTGGCCTCGTTCGTGAGCCCCCAGCCGGTGTAGTAGTAAGGGACATCCTGCATGGAATAATGCCCCATGGCGGAGGCGCGGACGTTCTTGGACAGCTGGGCCGATAACTTCAGGAAGCCGACATAATTGGGGAAGAGACGGTCATAATTGTCGTATTGCTTCCCGCTGATGACGGTGGGCCGGAAATCGCCGGTATTCTTGCTCCTGACGTAGCGCAGCTCGCCCATGAACCAGAGCTTGTCCTTGATGACCGGCCCGCCGAGGGCCAAGGCGGCGTCATAAGCATAAACCGGGACCGAAGGCTTGGCGAGGTTGAGGGCCTGGAGGTCCGGTTCGGGAAGATGGATCTGCGATAGGCCCTTGCTCGTGTAGTAGAGGGAGGCCTCGCCTGAAAACTTGTTCCCGCCCGATTTCATGAGGATGTTGGACAGCCCGCTGGTGCTGGCGAAGAACTGGGCGGTGGCGCCCGCCGTCACGATCTCGGCTTCCTCCACCATGTCCCAAGCGACGGAAACATCATATCCGAAGCCGACTCCCCCGACGTCGGGTTCCGTCATCTGGATGCCGTCCATGACAGCTCCGCCTTCTCCCCGCCCGTCGCCATGGATGCTGCCGCCAACGGCGCCCGGGGTGAGTTGAATGAGCGACCGGACGTCGCGGGGCAGGGGAAGAGATGCCAGGACGTCGCTCGTAATGGTTTTGGACGTCGCCGATTTTACGACGTCGACCGTGGGCGTCGCCGCCGTGATCGTGACCTCCTTCTGGAGCGTCGAGGCCATCATCTTGATCTCGATCGAGATCGTCTTGCCCAGGTTGACGATGATCCCCGTCTGGGTGGGCGTTTCAAAACCACTGAGCTCAGCCCTGATCTCGTAGCCCGTTCCCGGCGTCAGGCTGGGGGCCCGGAAGAGCCCTTCAGCGTTGGTCACGGCCGTGACCTTGCCGATGTGGGCCGGGCCGGAGATCGTGATGGAGACGCCCGGAAGGGGCTGTCCGCTGTCGTCGACGACCTTGCCCCTGATCGCGCCGGACTGCAACTCCTGGGAGATGCCGAGCGAAGTCAGGGCGAGACAGGCCACGATGACAAAAAGTATCTTTGCCTTTCTCATGCCGTATTCTCCTTTCCGTTGAACCAAACCTCAATTCCTAGTTCCCTCAAACCCGAAAGCTTGCGTCCTCCGTCTTCACCTCCTCTGACCCGGGCGTGTTGGTTGGCGAGATCTTGAAAAAATTCATGATGGACCAACCCCATACGGGCACTCGCGTTCTTCATCGTTCGGATACTTTCTAAATATAAGAAATATATCTTCTGAGAGTTCATTAGCGCGCGTTCACAATGTCAGTTCTATACCCTCTGGCCTGCGACCGCCGGCCGGCGATCAGGCTCACTGGCCGCCGTAAAATTGACATGCTCATAATCGAGGTTGACGACCCCGCTGAGGATGAGGGAGACGGCGCCCATCACGGCCGACCTTAAGCCGAACGTCGCGGGCATGATGGCGACCTCGCTGGCGGTCTTGTTCAGGGCCCTGGCGTTAACGGTCTTGCGGACCTTGTCGAAGAGGATGTTCCCCGCCTGGGCCACGCCGCCACCGATGAAAACGGCCTCGGGATTGAAGAGGTTGATCAGCCCGGCAATCCCTATGCCGAGGTATTCCGCGGCCCGGTCAAAGACCGTCCAGGCCGTCCCATCTCCCTGCTTAGCTGCGTTGACGACCATCTCGGCTGTCAGCCGCGCAGGATCCCCGCCGCAGGCCTCCAAGAGTGCGGACACGGCCCCGGTCCGAAGCTCCCTCTGGCCGGCCTTGGCGATGGCGTTGCCCGAGGACAGCGCCTCGAGACAGCCGAAGTTGCCGCACTCGCATTGGACGTCGGAGTCCTTATCGAGGGTGATATGCCCGAACTCCCCGGCCTTGCCCTTGAAGCCATAAAGCGGGGCCCCTTGGATAATGATACCGGCCCCGATGCCGTAGCCGACGTTGATCATGATGAAATTCCGGTAGTTCCGTCCGGCGCCGTACCAGATCTCGCCCAAGGCCATGACCCGGGTGACGTTGTCGAAATAGACGGGGATCTCATGCCTCTGGGCCAAGGCGGACTTGACATCGACGTTATGCCAGTGGAAATCGGGAGAGAATTCGACGATGTCCCTCTCCCGGTTGATGAGACCGGCGATGGCCAGGCCGATGCCGCAGACCTTGCCATTCTTGTCACCGAGATGGTTCCTCAGCTCGCCGATGACGTCCGAAGTACTCTCCATGACCCGGGCAAAGCCCTCTTCGACCTTGGTCGGCCGCCTGACCTCGGCAATGACCTTGGCATCGAGGTCCGTCAGGACGCCGTGGATGTTCGTCGTCCCGAGGTCGATGCCGATGATGAAATTGTCCACTCCCGAAAACCGGAGGAGCGTCGGCTTGCGGCCGCCCTTGGATTCGCCGGCCCCGACTTCCACGACCAAACCCTCGCGGATAAGGATCTCTACGATCCGGGAAATGGTCGGGGCGCTCAGGCCGTTCCCTTTCGCCAAGTCGGCACGGGAGATCCCGTCGCTGTCCCGGATGAGATTCGTGACCTTGACTTTATTGATCTCGCTGATGAGTTTCGAGTTCCCCGCCCGGGTATGCGCTTTCCGGTGAGCTCCCTCTTTGATCATGTCAAAAGGTCGCCTTTCTATCTGACATAGTAACGCGCCTTTATAAAGTAGGGATAAAATGTCAAAAAAGCAAGGAATATTTGATCTTTTTTCAACAAAAAGCCGCCCGCCCGGAGCAACCCCGGCCTCCCCTGCCTGTGGGGTTTCGCGGCCGGGACCCTTATTTCTTTATTTTCTCTATGGTGGCGACGATGTTCTTGACGGCCGGGATCTCGGGGTTCTCCGGGTCGAGGGCGATGAACTTGTTGAAGGACTCCAGCGCGTTCGCGTAGTCGCCCTTGTTGAGGTAAGCGAAGCCGAGCTTGTAATAGGGTTTTGGCCAGCCGCTCTTGATCCGTACCGCCAGTTGGAAGAACTCGATGGCCTCGTCGACCTTCTGGTTGGAAAAGAGGATATCGCCGACGTTGTAGGCGGCCGCCTCGTCCTCGGGCGACAAGCCCAAGGCCTGGCTCAGGTACGTCCGGCCTGCTTCGAGGTCGCCATTCTTCAGGGCCGTCTCGCCCAGGCCGGAAAGGGCCTTGACGGCCGTGGACTTGTCCTTGGCATAATCCCCATGGACCTGCAGGATCCTCTCTAGCAGGCCCTTGTATTCGGCCTCGGCGCCGACAATGTCGCCTTTGCCCAGAAGCGCTTCGGCGACGTTGAGCCGGACCGGATACAATTCCGGGTACTCGGCCAGGAACTCGCGGAAAACGGCGATAGCCCCGTCGAAGTCCCCCTGCCGGGCGAGTTGGTTGCCTTTGTCTACGGCGGCCAGCCCGGACTTGTCGGCCCGGAGCTCCTGGATACCCGTAAGCTTCTGGAGCTTGAAGTTGATCGGCGGGTTGGCCTTGAGCTGGGCGATGGCCATTTCGATCGACGCGTCGGCGTAGCCCGCCTTGCCGGCCATGATCCGCCAGGTTCCCGTCCCCAGCCCGATTATGGCGAAGTTCCCTTTCTTGTCCGTCGTCCCTTCGAGCTTCGCGGTCCCCTCGAGGCTCTGGGCGGTGATCGTGGCCCCTTCGATGGGATCGCCCGCAGGGCCCACGACCCGGCCGGTTATTCTGCCCCGGCCGAGGTTGTCCTGCCCGCCTTGGACAGAGGGGACCAGCGCGGCGACCAGGACCACGGCCATAAAGATCGAAGCCGGGCAAGCCCGGCGGAGGTGGCGGAACGGCATGGAATCCTCCCTCATTTTCTTTTCTTCAGCTCGTCGATCTGTTTGCGGATCTCGGGCTGGTCCGGGCTCAGCTGAAGGGATCTTTCGAACGAGGCCAGAGCCTCCTCGAACTTGGCGAGCCCGAGGTATGATCGACCGATGGCGTTCAGGACCGAAGCGTTGACGCCGTATTGGGAGACCGCTTGGTCCAGGACCTTGAGAGCCTCGGCAAAATCGCCGGACTTCATGAAAGCCTCCCCGCTCAGCGTATAGACTTCATAAGGCACGCGCCCGGGCCGGACGAGCAAGGGCGCCAGGATGCGGACGGCGCTCCGGGGTTCGGACAAAGCCATGTAAACCCGGGCCAGAGTGAAGGCCGCTTCCGGAGAATCCGGTTTTTTCAGGAGGGCCCCTTCAAGGCTGGCCCGGGCTTCGGGATACCGGCCAAGGTTAAAAAGCTGGACGCCCGCGATCTGGGCGTAGACGGGATCGCCCGGCCCGGGCAGGACGCGGGACGAGTACCATGGGCGGCCGAGCGTCGGGGCGAAGGTCACGTCGAACTCCTCGTCCGCGCTCACGATCTCGGCGCCGCCGGCGAGGAACGCGACCTTGACATTGTAGTGGGCGGGAGGGAAATCGGCCAGCGGTATGGTCTCCAGGGCGTCGGGGAGTTCGGCGTATTCGGACGGCGCGCGGGTGACTTCACGGAAGGACTGACCGTCCTTCAGGAAGGTCAGCCTGACCCGGCCGGTTCGGACCGCGTCCTCGGGCAGGTCGTTGAGCTGGAAGACGACGGCGAGCGTGTCTTGCACCGTAAAGACCCGGCCCGGCTGGCAGAAGACCTGATAGGGTCCGATCTGGAACGCCCTGATCTTCCTCGGGGCCGCGTCCGAACGGGACACCTTATAGCCGAGAAGGGGCTGTGTCAGCTGGACGGCTTTTCCGCTCTGCGGAACACGGAGCGATTGTTCGATCGTCATGAACTCCTTGGAGGCCTCGTTTTTGATGAGGACGGAGAGCCGGTAATCACCGGCCACGAGGGGGAAGACGTCGTGGAGGTTGAACGGCGAGCGAAGGAGCTCGTCCAACTGGGCCTCCGGCATATCGACGGAGATGGTCTTGTCGTACTGATAAACGAGCCGGCCGTCGAGCGTGGAGACCCGTCCGTTGACCTTCAGGGTCGTATAGGTTTTGCGTTCGAACTGATTGACGGACAGCCGCTCGGGCTCGAGGGCGTAATGGACAAAGTACGGCCCCGCGCCTTCCCGGAAGACCTTGACGAGGCTGGAACTGTCGATGAAGTTGGCGGAATATTCGACGTCGACGATATCCTTGTATTCGAGGAACTTCCGGGCATAGCCGTCCTTGACCGTCCGGGACGGAAGCGTCTCGATCCTCTGAATGAGCATGTCCGAGGCCATGGTGGGCCGGCCGAGACCTTCGGAGGTATCCCCGGAGAGCAGGTCCATGGCAATGCCGGCCAGTGTGGCGTCGATATCGTAGAGCGTGTTGTAGGCCTTCCGGAAATCGCCCGGGGATTCCATGGCGGAAGAGAGGAGCGCCTGGGGCCCGTCCCCGATAGGGCTGTAGAGCTTCATCATCCCCTGGCCGTGCTCTTTGAAGAACAGGAGGTTGAAACTCGGGGGCAGCCCAAGGTCGGTTTTCCCCTGATAGAACCAGGACTCGCAGTCATAGACCCCAAGTTTACCCGCATATTTCTGGATCTCCTGCGGTTCGCCGAGCAGGATGTACATCCGGCCCCGGTCGGCTTTCCAGCCGGGGACGGGGCCCTCCCGCCCGAGCTGCTGGTTGGCATAGGCCACCCGGCGCAGGTGTTCCGTCTTGGACTCGTTCTCCGGTGAAGTCGGGGTGGGGTCCCGGTGTTTCCAGAAGGCCTCCATGAAGAGGTCGCGTTCCCGGTCCGTCCGGAGCTGCAGGAAGACGGCCCTCTCCGCGCGGGCTATGATATAGACGACTTCCTCGTCGAGCCAACGCTTATAGCGTTCGGCGAGCTTCGGCTTGTCCACAGGAACACCGGACAGGATAACGGTCAGGCCGAGGAGGGCCAGCAAGATGGGCGATTTTATTTTGCCGAGGATCCGCATGCCTGTCACCTTGATCGGGATGTCTTTTTTCATTTTCATTATAGCAGAGGACCCCTGCGGATAATAATCCTGCGGACCCGGCGTGTCGGGGCTCATCGCCCGGGCCTTCATGCATCCGATGATGATCGATGACCGTCCACGTTCTCCTCTTCGGGCTCGCGGACCGGATGATGGCGTTCGCCGTAAAGCACGGCATGAAAGTGCGCGCGGTGCCGCTCGTCTGGCACGACGCGCTGCCCGAGGGGGCCCAGGACAAAATTTTTTCCCGACAGGAAGCTCTCGACATCCTTCGCGAGCACATCTTCACCGTGATGCAGCATTTTCGCGGACGGGTGTTCGCCTGGGACGTCCTGAACGAGGGCTTGAGCGACAAGGGGCCGGGATTGCGGGAAGAGGGC